>Ga0302321_100000100_pt1 | contig 78297 bp, 60 predicted proteins | sample Fen_T0_1_FD_202505 | JGI IMG/M metagenome (GOLD analysis project Ga0302321, IMG submission 202505) | Peat permafrost microbial communities from Stordalen Mire near Abisko, Sweden - Fen_T0_1 | ecosystem: Environmental > Terrestrial > Soil > Wetlands > Permafrost | place: Sweden: Abisko...
TTTGCAAGCGCCAGCGATGTGGTCTCGGGCACGGTGAGCTTCAACCTCGGCGGCGGCGCGCAGCAGACCTTCGCCGTCACGCCGGGCGAGACGGTGCAGGACCTGGTCAACCAGATCAACGGCGCCAACAACAACCACCCGTACGGCGTGACGGCCACACTGACGCCCACCGGCTCGAACATCCTCGGAACCTCGACCTCCGACGGCTTCGTGAGCCTCACGCTCACCTCCAATACATACGGCGCAGCAGGAGTCATCGAAAACACCTCCGGCACACACGTCACTGACACCACTCCTACCGTCGCGCTGAACTACGCCAAAACGAGCGCGTACAACCTTGGACTCAGCAACTCCTCGGTTTACGATTCATCGAGCGGGCAGACTGCCACCTCCGAGGCATCGTTCGTTGCCAATACCGGCGGGTCGAACGGAATCGCCACGATCAGCTATTCGGATGGGGCTGGGGTCGACCTGAGCACAACCGATCTGTCGAACCAGACAGACGCGCAGGCGGCGCTCACCGCCCTCAACTCGGCGATCACCGCCGTGGCGGCGCAGGACGGCTACATAGGCGCGCAGATCAATACCCTGAACGCTGTCAGCCAGGTGCTGACCACGCAGCAGGAAAACGTGCAAGCGGCGCAGAACGCGGTGCAGGCAACCGATTATGCGTCGGCAACCTCCAACATGTCCAAGTACGAGATCCTCAGCCAGACCGGTATCGCCGCCCTGGCACAGGCCAATAGCATCCAGCAGGAGGTGACCAAGCTGCTGCAGTAAGCGGCGGCGCTCGGGCGGCAAGGATTGGCCGCCGGGCGAGGTTGCCGGCGATCGAACCTGATCGCCGGGGCAGATGGACCGGCAGAGTGCCGCCAACCACGGGAGGGCGTCCACGAGGACGCCCTCCCGTGCGTTTGCGAGAGGCTGGCAGAGCAATGAGTGCATTTCAGAAGCGGATGGCTCATGCCATCTGCCTTCGATGCCGATGAACGGTTCGGCCAGAAGGAGACTGTGCAGGAAGAGGGTTTCTGTGGTTAGGGAGCGCAATCTCTAAGTTTTTTCCAATCGGTTTCGGGGTCTGTTGGTTCTCCGGCTGCTTCAACCAAGGATCGAGGGTACGATGGGAACAGTAGGACTGAGTTTCGGATCGGCAACCAGCGGGCAGGGATTCGATGTGAGTTCGACGGTGGCTCAGATCGTGAGCAATCTGCAGAAAGTGGAGACCCCGTGGAAGAACCAGTTGACGTCACTGCAGAGTCAGGACACGGTGATTTCAAGCCTGGGAACACTGTTTTCGACGCTCTCGAACGATATGAGTTCGCTGACCGACTTTCAAGGTGTGATGGCCTTGAAGGAGGGCTCCAGTTCGGACCAGGGTGTGCTGACACTGACCGCGGCCGACTCGACGGCGGTCTCCGGGACACATGCGATTACGGTGACGAATCTGGCGCAGACGTCGAGCGGATACCTGACGCAGGTTGCCAACGCCAACGATACGCTCACCGGATCGATTACCTTGCAGGCCGGCAGCGGCCCGCAGGTGACCATCACGCTGGACTCGACAAACAACACGCTGAGCGGGCTGGCGGCGACGATCAACTCCTCCGGGCTGGGCATCAACGCCAGCGTGCTGAAGGATTCTTCGGGTTCGCGGCTGAGCCTGGTTTCGGCCACCTCCGGGGCTAACGGAAATATTGTCGTTGGCACGAATACGATCGTCGCCACCAACAGTTCGGCGCTGAAGTATACCGGCACTGCGGGCAGCGGCACGCAAGCCTCGAGCGGCTCTTTGGCCGCGCTGGCCAACGCGGCCGATACGCTCTCGGGATCTCTGTCGATCAAAGTAGGCAGCGGGACGGCTCAGACTATTGTCCTGGGCGCCGCGCCGAGTTCTCCGGCGATCAATACGATCTACACCGGTACGGCGAGCGGATCGGACACGCTCGCCGGGCTGAAGGATGCAATTAATAAGGCCGGCCTTGGGGTGACGGCTTCGATTGTGACGAGCGACAGCGGGGCCGAGAGCCTGTCGCTGACCTCCGATACTGCCGGATCGAGCGGGACATTGACAATAACCTCGAAGATCAACGAAATCACCGGCACAACGGCCTTGAGCTATCACAATCCGGTCAAGGGGGTGGACGCCAATCTGACGGTGGACGGCGTGGATCTGACCAGCTCTTCGAACACGGTGGCCAACCTGATTCCCGGCGTGACCTTCCAGTTGCTGTCGCCGAGCGCGAAGGAATCCGACAATAGCCTGGAGCAGGTGCAGGTGGTCATCGCCAATAACAACTCCGGAGTCGAGAGCGCCGTCGCGCAGATGGTGAGCGACTATAACTCGCTGATCAGCGCCATCAACACGCAGGAGGGAAACGACAGCTCGGGCAAGGCCGAGCCGCTGTTTGGCTCTCCGACGCTCTCGCTGCTGCAGCAGCAGTTGATGAGCAGCCTCAATCTCTCGAACCCGGACGGCATGTTGACATCGATTTCCAGCAAGACCAATACGACCCTTGCAGGCTCGATGAGCATTACCGTAGGCAGTGGCACTCCAGTGAAGGTGGTGATCGGTCCGGGGACCAATACCGCCGACACCATCTATACGGGTTCGGGCACGGGATACAACACGCTCTCAGGCCTGGTGGATGCAATCAACGCCGCCGGGGCGGGAGCGACGCTGGGTGTCACGGTCACACCGGGCCGCAGCCCTGCAGCCTCCAGCGCCACGCTGGCTTCGATCACCAGCGCCGACGATCAGCTCGCCGGTACGATCAGTATCGCAGTGGGCGCAGGCAAGACCGAGACCATTGTAATTGGCGAAAAACCGGCTTCATCGGCGGCCAACACCTTTTACACCGGCAGCGGGGTCAACACACTCTCCGGGCTGGCCGACACAATCAACTCGGCGAACATCGGAGTTTCGGCCGAGGTGACGGTTGACTCCAATGGCGTGGCGACGCTGGGGCTGACCTCACAGACGAATGGAATTGCCGGCGATCTGACTGTGACCTCCGGCATCTTTGCTGCCGGCTTTGGGGTTACGGCCAATGTTGTAACCGCGAACGGTCAGTCGACTCTGTCGCTGTCTTCACTTACCGAGGGGGCCTCCGGGGGGGCGTTGAGGGTGGACTCCAACATTACTGCCACGAGCGAAACTCCGGTAAAGTTCACCATGACCTCGGCAACCAAAACGGCGAACTCCAGTGGAATTTCGACTGAAGTTGCTGGCGCGGACGATGTACTCTCCGGTTCCATCTCAATCCAGGTGGGCAGTGGCTCGACGATGACGGTGAGTGTTCCCTCCTCTCCCAACAACACCCTCAGCGGACTTGCCGACATGATCAACGGGTTTCCCATTGGAGTGACGGCTTCGGTGGTCGAGAATCAGGATGGATCTTTCAGCTTGTCGCTGGCCTCGCAGACCTCCGGCAGCGCGGGCGATCTGACGGTGACCTCGAACCTTCTGGATACCACCAATACGAGCAGCACAACACTGGACTACGCGAATTCGTCAGACATCAACCACATTACGAGTCTGGGTCTCAGCGTGAACAACGACGGTTCGCTCGAATTTGACGCTGCCAGCCTGGATTCGATACTGAACTCCGACTACGCCGGCGTGGTGGGCTTCTTTCAAGGGGCCAATAGCTGGGGGCAGACATTCCAAACGACGCTGACCAATGCCGGGACAAGCTCGTCGAAGGGCATTCTGAAACTGGCTGCAAACTCCAACAGTAATATCGAGTCGACGCTGAATGCAAACATATCGAGGGAAGAGAGATTGATTTCGGCGCAGCAAGTCAGCTTGACGGCAGAGCTGAACAGCGCAAACGAGATCATGCAGGCATTGCCCACGCAGTTGGAGGGGATCAACCAGCTCTACTCGGCTATTACCGGTTATAACCAGAACAAATAGCAGCCAAGGAGTTTTTATTCCCATGGGTAGTTATCAGGAACACGCACTGGACAGTGCTTCGGCAGTGGATCTGGTTGTGGCGCTTTATGACGGAATATTGCGCTTTCTTTATGATGCTGCGGCAGCGGTGGAGCGGGGTGACGCGGCGGCGCGCCGGAACTCGGTCAAGCGGGCGCTGGATATTATCATTCACCTGCAGGCGCGGCTGCGCATGGATGTGGGCGGCCGGCCAGCTCAGGTGCTCAGCGAGTTCTATGCATCGATCTTCGCGCAGATTTTGCAGGCATCTCAGGCCGCCTCGTTGCAGAAGTTCGAGCACGCGATCGATTGCGTCAAGAACGTGCGCGACGCCTGGCGGCAGGTGGCCAGAGACCCGGAGGTCAATCCAACTCCGATGCAGATGACCGCAATGAATACTGGAAAGATGGCAGTTGGATTTGAGAGCGGCGAATATGGGGAGGACGGAACGATCGGATCGAGATGGAATGCTTGAAATGCAGGGACTAGGGAATACGGAATTCAATCGCGTTCTCGGGTCTTCACGTCCGCTGTCTTCGAATCGAAACAGCTCGTAGGGATCAGCCTCAGAGGCATGGCTGCCATCTTCTGTACGCTATTCCCTAGTCCCTATCTCAGTTATCCAGCGACGGTTAGCTCCTCTTCGAGTTGCTGTTTGCGGTAGAGGCCGGCGTAATAGCCGTCGAGTTCGAGCAGTTCGTCGTGCCGGCCCAGTTCGACGATTTTGCCGTGAACGAGTACGGCAATCTGGTCGGCGTTGCGCACGGTTGAGACGCGATGAGAGATCAGAATCGTGGTCGAGGCTGCCGTGTAGCTGCGCAGCCCGCCCAGGATGCGCTCTTCGGTGTAGGTGTCCACGCTGGCCAGCGCGTCGTCGAGGATGAGGATGGACGGGCGGCGCAGCAGGGCGCGGGCGATGGCCGAGCGTTGCTTTTGCCCGCCAGAGAGCGTGACGCCCCGTTCGCCCACGACGGTATCAAAGCCCTGCGGAAACTCCTCGAACTCTTTGCGGATGTGGGCTGCTTCGGCCGCTGCGAGCATCTCGTCTTGATTTGAGTCTGGCGCGCCAAAGGTGAGGTTGTCGCGGATCGTCGTGCTGAAGAGGAAGGTCTCCTGGGGAACCATGCCGATATTGTGACGCAGCACTGCCAAGGGATAGTCGCGCACGGGGCGGCCGTCGATCTGGAGCGAACCCTCGGGCGCTTCATACAATCTTGAGATCAGGTTGACCAGAGTGGTCTTGCCCGAGCCGGTGGGGCCGACGATGGCCAGAGTTGAACCGGCGGGAACATGCAGTGAGATGCCGCGCAGGACTTCGGTGCCGTTGTAACTGAAGCTCAAATTGCGAAAATCGATCTCGCCGTGAAGCACGGTCTCAGGTTGAATTGCGGGGTCGGCTGCGCTGTCATCGATTGCGGGCTCGGCCTTGAGCAACTCGTCGATACGCTTGACCGAGGCCGTGCCACGCTCGAAGAGGTTCACCACCCAACCAACCGCAATGATGGGCCAGATGAGCATCACCATGTAGGTATTGAAGGCCACGAACTGGCCAACGGTGATGCGATGCGCGATGACCTGGTGGCCACCGGCCAGCAGGGTGATGATCATCGCGATGCCGAGGATGAATTCAAGCGTGGGCCAGAGCATGCCCATGAGTTGAACGAGCTTGAGCGAGCGGGCGATGTACTGAAGATTGAGCCGCTCGAAGAGGCCGATCTGCGACTCCTCACGGGCAAAGGCGCGGACCAGCCGCGCGCCGGAGTAGTTCTCCTGCGCCTGCGAGCTGATCTCGGAGAAGCTGGCCTGGATGCGCTCGAAGCGGTCGTGGATGCGGCTGCCGAAGTACTGCACAAGAATACTCGCCAGCGGCATCGGCGCCCAGGCCACCAGCGTAAGCCACGGGCTGATGTGCAGCAGAAAAAACAACGCACCGACGGTGAAGAAGATCGTATTGGCGCTATACATCAGAGCCGGGCCCAGCAGCATGCGCACGGCGTTCAGGTCGTTCGTCAGCCGGGCCATAATGTCACCAGTGCGATAGCGCTGATAGAAGTTTGAGTCCTGCAGTTCCAGCTTGCGGAAGAGGTCGTTGCGCAGATCGAACTCGATCTCCCGCGAGATGCCGATGAGAATCCAGCGCTGGGAGTAGAGGAAGACGCCCTTGATCATGGCAATGCCGACCAATAGAACCGCGAAGATCAGAATCTTGCCACGAAGATCTCCGTGGCTCAGATTGTCGATTGCCTGCTGCAATAGCCTCGGAAGCGTGTCCGACTTGCCTCCAATGCCATCGATGGCCCACTGGATGACCTGGGGAAAGAAGACCCAAATGGCGTTGGTGCAGACGCAGGAGAGTGTGCCCCAGAGGTATCCCCAGCGGTAGCGGCGCATGTAGCTGAAGAGGGGGGCCAGATCGCGAAGCATGCTTCTATTGTACGGGGATGGCGGGAGGAACGGACCATCGCAATGGTCCAAACAGCGAGGTGGGCCAGATGTTACGTCGGCGTCTTCAGCAGCAGATAGCCGCCCACCAGACCAAAGAGCACAATGGCGGACCAGGCCGCTAGGGGGGCGGGGAGGTAATTCACGTTGCCCATGGCGCCGAAGAGGCCATCGACGACCCAGTAGGCAAGCGCTACGGCGATGGCGACGGCGATGCCGGTGAGCGAGTCGCGGCGGCCCATCATGAGTGCGAAGGGAATGGCCAGGATGGCCATGACGACCGCGGCCAGCGGATCGGCGAGCTTGTGCCACAGCTCAACGCGTAATCGCATGGTGTCAAAACCGCTCTGGCGCAGATCGCGGATGTAACGGCTGAGCTGGCCGAAGTTCATCTCCTGGGATTGCAGCTTTTCTTTTTTGAAGTAGCTGGGCTCTTCGTGGATTTCGGTAAAGGAGGTCTTGAGGAACTGGTGATACTCGGTGACGTTGGCGCCTGTGATGTCGCGCTGCCAACCGTTCAGAAAGCTCCAGGTGCCGGTTTCGGAGTCCCACACGGCTCGGGGGGCAAAGATGCGCCGCGAGAGCGCGAAGGTGGCAGGATCGAACTCGAAGAGGGAGAGATTGGCGAACTCGTTACGCTCGGCGTCGAAGAACTGGTAGTAAAAGATGCGGCCGGGTTCGCCTCGGCGGGGCTGTCCGAAGATCCAGTTCTGCTCAGGGTGCAGGACGGTTTGCGGCGGCCGGCCCTTGATGATGTTGTGCAGAGCCTCCTGGCGGCGGTTGGCCTGGGGCAGATAAAACTGGGCGAAGAGAAAGAGAGAGACCGACACGATGCCGGCGATGGAGACGATGGGAACGACCAGCCGGTAGAGGCTGATGCCGGTAGCCTTCATGGCCACGATCTCTGAGTTGCGGTTGAGCACGCCGAAGGTGACCAGCACGGCGATCAGAACGGCCAGCGGAGTGATCTGGTAGAGCATGCTGGGCGTCAGATTGACCAGATATTCGCCGATCATGGAGAGCGCAATGTGATTGCGCAGGATGTCGCCGATCAGCTCAAAGAAGGTGAAGACCAGCAGGAGCATCACAAAGCCGGTCAGTACCAGGAGAAAGACGCCGAGGAACTCGCGCACTACATATTCATCGAGAATACGAGGAAAGACGTTGCGCGCCTTTTTGCGCTTGGGATGCGATTGCAGCTTGTCCAGCAAGATTCCAAGCGTTCCGCCGCCGGTTCTGGCTGGTGTGGCTGTTTCGGACTTTTGCAGACGCGAAGACCAGGCGGTCAACGCAGCAAGAATGCGACCGCCGGAGGCCATCTGCCAGAGCAGAAAGAGGCCGCCGGCTGCGAAGAGCAGGTTGGCCGACCAGACGGCAAAGAATGCCGAGATCCAGTTTTGCTTGCCCAGTGCAATGCCGGTGGAAGAGAGCAGGTAATAAATGAAGACCAGAATAATCGTGAAGATCCAGGCGAAGCTTTTGCCGCCGCGCCGCGAGGTCACGCCCAGCGGAACACCTACCAGCATGAGCACCAGGCAGGCGGCGGGATAGGCGAAGCGTTTATGGATTTCTATCAGGTAACGCTTGCCGTCCTTGCCCTGACTGCGTTCCCACAGGTCACTCATGGGCATGGCGAAAATGTTGGTGTCCAGCCGCCCGAGATGCGCTTCGCTTTGCTGGCCGGAGATCAGGAGGCGGTCGGTGAAGTCAAAAGTGGAGATGTCGTACTGCTGCGGCTGGTCGGCCTGTGTTTTATGCTGTGTCCCTTCACGCAGCCGCATGAGCAGCTCAGGTCCTGAGTCGCGATTGCCTTCATTGGCCACGGTGGCCGAGGCCGCAGTGATGATCATCGGCGTGGTGGGATCCGTGGTGTCTGCGATGAAGACCTGACGCCAGTTTGCCGCGCCGGTTCCGGAACGCACGTCCTGCACATAGAGGACCATGTTGTGAAAGTCTTCGTCAAAGACGCGCGGCTCAATCGCATAGGAGGCTTGCGTGGCCAGGGCTTTATCCATTGCCAAAATGGCTCGATTGGCGCGAGGCGCAAGAAACAGGGAGTTGGTCAGCCCAAGCAACATGCCGCCAACGGCAACGATGGCGGAGACGCGCACGAAGTAGCCGATGCCCAGGCCGGAGGCGCGCATGGCGATGACTTCGCTGTCGGCGGCCAGGCGGCTGAAGCCAAGCAGCACACCGACCAGCACCGCCATGGGAATGGTCACCATGAAGAAGTTGGGCAGGGTGAAGAGAAAGACCTCGACGACGCTTGCGAAGGTGGAGCTGTTGTGGACCACCATCTCCAGGATGCGAGGCAGTTCCTTCATGAAGAGAATGAAGGTGAAGATCACGCATCCGATAAGGCCGTGAGAGAGGATTTCGCCGAGGATGTAGCGGGTCAGGATGCGCACAAATAGCTCTGGAATCAGTTTATCGTGCCGGGGTGCTTCATGCGGCGGAAGCTTGCCAATGCCTCAAACGCAGGCTGTTGGCCAGCACGCTGACCGAACTCAGCGCCATCGCGGCGGCCGCCAGCCAGGGACTGAGCAGAACGTGAAAGCTGGGGTAAAGCGCGCCCGCAGCCAGCGGAATGCCGAGTAGGTTGTAGCCTGCGGCCCAGATCAGGTTTTGGCGCATGATGCGCAGGGTGGAGCGGGAGAGTTCAAGAGCCGCGGGAATGGCTGAAGGCAGCGCGCGCAGCAGCAGCACATCGCCGGCCTCCTGGGCCAGATCGGCGCCCGTGCCCATGGCGATTCCGGCGTCGGCCTGGGCCAGCGCCGCTGCGTCATTGATGCCGTCGCCCACCATGGCCACGCGCAGCCCGCTCTTTTGCAGTTCGCGAATACGGGTCAGTTTTCCTGCCGGGTCGAGTCCTGCCTCAACCTCAATGATTCCCGCCTGCCGGGCGATGGGCGCTGCCGCCGCTGCCGAGTCGCCGGTCAGCATCAGCACACGCAGGCCGGCGCGCTGGAGATCGGCGACGGCTCCGGTTGCATCGGGACGGAGTGCATCGCGCGCGTCGAAGTAACCGACCGGCTTTTTGTCGATCGTCATCCAAAGCCGGGTAACGCCGGGCTCCGGTAGAGCAATTCCAGTGGGCAGCGGCAGAAAAAACTCCTTGAAAAGTGCCTCGTTGCCAAGCAGGCAATCGTGGCTTTCCACTTTGGCGGTCAGGCCGCGGCCGGGGAGAACCTGCACTTCCGCTGCAGGCTGCCATGCCAGATTGTGCGCGCGGGCGGCATCGATGATTGCGTGGGCCAGGGGATGATTCGATCGCTCCTCGGCTGCGGCTGCCAAACGCAGCAGATCGTCTTCGGTATTGTTTCCGAGTGTGTGAACCGCCTCCAGCACAGGGCGTCCCACGGTCAGCGTGCCTGTTTTGTCGAGCACGACTACGTCGAGGTGGGCAAGCCGCTCGAGTGCTTCGCCGCCCTTGAAGAGCACGCCAAGCTGCGCGCCGCGTCCCACAGCCACGGTAAGCGCAGCCGGCACGGCCAATCCCATGGCGCAGGGGCAGGCGATGACTAACACGGCAACAGTCGCGGCCAGCGCCATCTGAAGCGAGTGTGCGGCGAGAAGCCAGATCACAAAGGTTAATACGGCCAGCGCCAGCACTACGGGTACAAAGATTTTGCTGGCGCGGTCGGCCAGTCGTTCCATCGGTGCGCGCGAGCCTTGCGCCTGCTCGACCATGCGGGTAATCTGCGCCAGCACGGTGGCCTCGCCCAGCGACTCAGCCCGGCAGGTTACCGCGCCCTCGTAATTCAAAGACCCTGCCAGAACACGCCCGCCAACCGCGCGGTCCAGCGGCGTTGACTCGCCGGTCAGCATCGATTCGTCAACCGTGGTGCGGCCTTCGAGGATCGTCGCGTCCACTGGAAATCGTTCGCCAGGCAGTACCAGCACGCTGTCGCTCACCGCGATCTCGCCGAGCGGGACGATCGTCTGAACGCCGTTGCGGATGCGGCGAGCCGTCGCAGGCCGCAGCCGGGAGAGCGAGTCGAGTGCGGCGAGTGCGCGTCGCTTTGCTCGGCCTTCAAGGCTCTTGCCCAAAAGAAGAAAGCCAACGATTAAAAGAACCGCATCGAAGTAAACCTGGCGTCCGGCCGCGGGCCAAATCGTGGCGTAAGCGGAATAAGCAAAGGCCACGCTGGTTCCAAGGCTGACCAGCGTATTCATATTGGTGGTGCCGTGACGCGCGGCGTTGAGTGCGTTCGAATAAATCCCGCGACCGGCCCAGACCATGATGCACGCCGTCAAAATCAGCAGAGACCAGCGCAGCAGCTCCGGCGGCAACGCATAGAGCCAGGGAAAGACGTGCATCAGCGCATGGTCCACCGCGCCCATCTCCATGTCCAGCGGCATGGCAAGCAGCATCGCGGTAGCGCCAGCCATGATTGTGACCATCGCCTTGCGGTCGGCTCCAGCTGCAAGCGCATCAATAGATGATTCCGAAGAAGATGCATCGGCGCGGGGAAGCACAGCGTCGTATCCGGCCGAGCGAACTGCATCTACGAACGCGCCGGGTTGCACGATTGCAGGGTCGAAGACCACGCTGGCGCGATTGGCCATCAGATCGACGCGTGCGGATTCAACTCCCCGCGTCGAGCGCAGAGCTTCTTCCACATGATGCTGGCACGATGCGCAGGTCATGCCCAGAATGGGCAGCGTGATCGATTCCGTTGCAGAGGCGGCCATCGGCGAACCTATGGCTCCAAATGCGCGGTGAAGCCGGCCTTGGCCAGATCGGCGATGGCAAGATCGACAGGCGCGGGATTGAGTTCTGTGGTGATTTGCGCCGAGCCAATCTGCACGTCCTTGACCACCGTCCCCTCAATCGAGGCCAAGGTCTGGCTGACGCGGCGAACGCAAGAGCCGCAGTGCATTCCGTCGATTTGAAGTGTAAATTCGGCCATCGTCTTCTCCTGTTTGTCTTAGATGATACGCCGATGGAAAAGGCGCAAGATCATCGGTGGAAACCTGACTGGAAGCAGGTCGTGCCTTCAGTCTTGATCCATCTGCACCGCGTCAATAGCATCTCGCAACGCCGCTGCGACCTCTTCCTGTTGATTCATCGTGATGCGATTGAAAAATGGTAGCGCCAGCGTGCGCCGTGCAATGGCCTCCGTGACGGGTAGCGTGACTGTGTGTGCAGTGGAATATGCCCGCCAGGCTGGTTGCAGATGAATGGGGCCGAAGTACCTTCCAGTAGCAATGCCGCGCTGGGCGAGCGCTGCCTGCACCCGGTCGCGATCGGCTTGTTCTGGCAGGCGAACGACATAGACGAACCAACTGATCTTGCGGCGAGGAAGAGTGAGTGGCGGAAGTTCCAGCCCAGGGATTTCTTTGAGCAGCGCATCGTAGTGTTCGGCAGCGGCCTGACGCAGCGCGAGCATCTCGTTGATGCGGCTCAACTGTACGCGGCCCAGCGCGCAGGCCAGATCGGAGAGGCGGTAGTTGTAGCCAACTTCAGTGTGGTCGAGCCATTCTCCGCCTGTGCGTCCTTGATTGCGCAGGCTGCGTAGCCGGGCTGAGTGCGCTGGATCGCGCGACAGCACAGCACCGCCCTCACCTGTGGTCATCTGTTTGTTTGGATAAAAGCCCAGGACGGCCAGGTCGCCAAAGCTGCCTGCGCGCTTGCCTTCGAACTCCGCGCCGATGGCCTCGCATGCGTCCTCAATCACCGCCAGCTTGTGGCTGCCGGCGATCTTCAGAATCGCGTCCATCTGGGCCGGCACGCCGAAGGTATGAACGACAAGGATTGCTTTGGTCTTCGGGGTGATGGCCCGTTCGACGGCTGCCGGATCGAGGTTGAGAGTGACCGGATCGATCTCGGCGAAAACGGGCCTGGCGCGGAGTTGGAGGACCGCATTGGCAACGGCGACAAAGGCGAAGGATGGCACGATCACCTCATCGCCTTCAGTAATGTTCAGAGCGAGCAGCGCCAGGTGCAGGCCGGCGGTGCCGGAACTGACACAGAGGGCGACAGGGACAGAGTGGTAGGCGGCTAGCGCGGCTTCAAAGGCTGCGAGTTCGGGACCGAGGCTTAAATGCGGTGTCCGCAAGACCGCTGTGACTGCAGCGATTTCTGCTTCGGTAATATCCGGTGAGGATAACGGTATACGGATGCTCATTGCTACTCCGAGCCGATCTCGGTGGCCAGTGGTGCGGGCTGCTTGATGAGCAGGCCGTCAAGCGGGACGGTGGTGAGAACGCGCGCGATCGTCGTGGCTGCTGTTCCATCCCCGTATGGATTCGCCATGGCGCGCAGAGAGTCTCGGAATTCTGGGCTGAGCGCTTGTGTGACGGCAGCCAGAATTGCCGTGGTTTCGGCTGGCGCATTGATTACATTGCTGCCGTGCTCGCGGCCCTGCTGGCGCATCCCGACATTCACCACAGGCAGCGCAAAGGAGGCTGCTTCCATGATGCCGCTGGAAGAGTTGCCAACCATCGCGTCGACATTGCCCAGAAGGCTCCAATACGTGATGGGGTCAAGGTTCACGAAGATCTGTGTGCGCGGTCTTGCAGCGGCCAAAGCCTTGGAGCGTTCGATGAGCGCATAGCTCCCGGCGTCGGAGTTGGGATAGACGAAGAGAAGCTGTCCGTCCGTTTGCGCCAGCGCGCTGAAGAGAGCATCGGCCTCGGCGTTCGTGTCGCGCAGAATCGTAACCGGATGCCATGCGGCTAGTAGCGTCGGCGCGTCGAACGTCAACCCAAGCCGTGCCACAAGCGCATCGCGGTCGAGCAGCTTCGAACGGCTCATGTGGTCGAGCGAGGGAGCTCCGGCATGATGCACGCGCCACGGTTCTTCGCCCATCGAGATCACGCGACGGCGAGCGGTCGCCGTCGATGTGAAATGAATGTGGGCCAGCTTGGTGAGAGCGTTGCGCACGGCATCGTCGATGGCTCCCTGGCTCACTTCGCCGCCTTCGATGTGCGCAATAGGAATGCGCAACGCCAGCGCAACCGAGGCCGGTGCCAGCATCTCGTAGCGGTCGGCGATCAGCAGCAGCAGGTCAGGTCGCCATGCCGTGAGCGCGTCAGCTAAGCCGAGAATGGCCACGCCGATCGTCTTGGCCATGCCGGTGTCTGTGTCGGAGTTGAGCAGGCATTCAACGCGCGAGACAATCGGGAATCCATCGGCCTCGATTTCTTTGATCGTGTTACCGAACTCCGGCGCGAGATGTGCGCCCAGCGCGAAGACGCCGAGTTCTACGTCAGGAGACGCGGCCAACTCGCGAAGGGGCCAGTAGAGGTGGCTATAGTCCGCACGCGAGGTGGTCACCACGCCGATGCGCCGTTTCTTGACGGATTCGCTCATATGCAGACTCGCGGGCCACACTGCGAGGCGAGCGCCAGCACAGCATTGCTTGGTGTGTAGTCAGGGACCAGCGCGCGCAGATGCATGAGTGCATCGCGAAGGTCGCGGGTATCGAGAGCGTTGCGCAGTTTAGCAAGCTGGGTTAACAGCTGTGTCTCGATTGTTTGCGCTGTCTTGACCACAGCCATTCCGTCTATGCCTGCCGGAGTGGTTTGGTCGTAGGCTGACCACATCGCTTCGGTCTCCTTGTCGCCTGCGCGAGGGGCGGTAAATTGAATCTCAATCTTCCGCTCGGGGCTTAGCTCACGCACCATGAAGCGGGCCAGGTCCGCGATGAAGTGCGTTGCAGGCAGACTGGGAGCGAGTAATGATCCAGGCTCGAGATGCGCCGCGGCCGCTAAAAGCATGTTGACAGCCTCGTCGAGTGCGAGAAAGTAGCGCCGTGCGGCCGGATCGGTGACCGTGAGCGGGCCTCCCTTTGCGATTTGCCGCGCGAAGATCTCAGCGACGCTGTCGCGCGAGGCGAGCACATTGCCAAGGCGTAGTACGGTCCCGTCGAATGCAAGCACAATCTGCTCCGCAACCCGCTTTGTCGCACCCATGACCGAGGCGGGTTCGACGGCTTTGTCGGTGGAAAGAAGAACAACGCGCGCACAGTGCCTGGCGGCGACGCGGGTCAGCGACTGTGTGCCAAAGATGTTGTTCGCGATGGCCGCCAGCGGTTGCTCTTCCATCAATGGGACGTGTTTGAAGGCTGCGGCGTGCAAGACGACACGGGGTGAGTCTGCGGCAAAGATCTCATCGAGCAACACCTCGTCGGTTACGCTGCCCAGGATGAATGTCGTCTCACAGGTCGCACCCGCGATGGCCCAATCCCGCTTGAGCGCATAGAGATTGCTCTCCGAAACTTCGAGCAGAATCAGTTTCGGCGGCCGGAGCGCAGCCAGACGCATAGACAGCGCGGAGCCTATGGAGCCGCCTGCTCCGGTGATGAGAATCGCCTGCTGGCGCAGTGCATCGAGCATCTGCAACGGCGGCGATGGAAGAGGAGGACGGGCGAGAAAGCCGCGCCAATCAAGGTTTTGAAGCGAAGGAATCACATGAGAAGTATAATTCCTTGCACCTCGGCCGCCTGCGCCGGCAAGTGACTATCCGTTGCGCCGATGCATGCCGGTTGGCTGCTCGCATACACTGTAGGGTTCCGCGGATTTATGGGGCGCCAGGCTCCAGCCGCTTTGGAGAAAGAGTTGGGTATGAGATTCACGAAGACGGCCGGGCTGTTGGCCCTTGCTTTTCTTGTCGCAGTCGCGACAGCATCCGCAGCGCCATTGAAATTCGACGCCGAGGCGGTGCGGCTCAATAACCGCGGCGCGGCCGAGATGAGCCAGCAGTTTACCGAGCGCGCCGTTGCCTCGTTTGCCGCGGCCTTCCAGAAGGATCCAAAACTGGCTCAGGCGGCGATCAACGAGGGCATTGCGCTGATGGCGCTGCAAAAGCTCGATGAAGCGAAGAAGGCCTTGCAGGCTGGGATTGCGCTGGAGCCGGGCAGCGCTCAAGCCTGGTACAACCTGGGCCTCGCCGAGCACGCAGGTAACGAACTGGAACCCGCGTTGGCCAGCTTTCAGCAGGCTGTGAAGATCGACCCACGAGATGCGGACTCCTTCTACTTTGAGGGCGTTTGCTACCAGGAGATGAAGCAGTTTGACAAGGCCATCGGGATACTGCGCAAGGCTCTGGAGATTGATCCGCTTCACGCCTCTTCCGAGTTCGCACTGGCGCGCGCCTTGCAGCGCTCCGGCCACGCCGACGAGGCCAAGGAGCACTTCAAGCGATTCCAGCATCTGACCAACACCAAGATTGGCGCGCCCATTGGGCTGTCATATGGCGAGCAAGGACACTATTCGACCGTCACGCCGATTCAGACGCCGGATGCGGGTAAGCGCGCGATGATTCCGGTGAAGCTGGTGGCGCAGTCTATGGATTCCCAGGTCTCAAAATCGAGACCTTTGGCACCCAGTGTGAAATGGACCACTACCGGCGGCGCGTGCATGATCGACGCAACCGGCGACGGCCACATGGACCTTGTGCTGATGCAGTCGGGCGCACAGACGATTCGTGTGCTGCACAGCAAAGGCAACGGCAGCTACGAGGATTTCGACGCGGTAGCCGCAGGGCTCAAAGCTAAGGGGCGCGCCGTGGCTTGCGCCGTGGGCGACTACGACGGTGATGGCTTGAACGATCTGGCCGTTGCGCTGGACGATGCTGTGCTGCTCTTCCACAATTTGGGCAAGGGCAAGTTTGAAGAAGTGACGGCAGCGGCTGGGTTCTCGCCGAAGAACCGCCCGACCGGAATTACTTTCATCGACTACGACCACGACGGCGATCTGGATTTGTTTTTGACGGGATCCAACCTGAACGCTGACTGTTCACCCGATTTTGTGGGGCATAGGATTTGTGGCTTCAGGTCGGGTAGCGTATTGTGGCGGAACAATGGGAACAAAACGTTTACCGAGTGGACAGGGCCGACGGGATTGGATGTTCTTGGGAGGACTTCAGCGGCGATTCTGACGGATTTCAATAATGACCGGGCGGTGGATATTGCAGTGACCGGCCATGATGATGCGCCGATCATCTACGTAAACCCGAGGGAGGGGAAATATCCGGGGCAGGCATTGTACTCGGACGAGAAACTTCCTCCGACCGTCGGCATTGCAGTTCTCGACTACAACAAAGATGGATGGATGGACATTGCCGTTACCCACGCAGGAGCGCCCGGGCTCACACTCTGGCGCAACGTTGCGGGGCCGGAGAATGTCGGCCGGCGATTCGAAAGAGTGGAACTCCCGCTACAAGATGCGCTGCGCGGATGGGGACTTACACCGGTCGATATTGATAACGACGGCTGGATCGATCTGGCTGCGATTGTCGAGACCAAGTCCGGTCCGCAGGTGCGCGTGCTGCGTAATCGCGGCGATGGCAGCTTCGAGGATGTAAGCACGGCGCTCGGCCTAGATAAGGTGAAGCTCGCCGCACCGCGAGGACTGATCGCGGTCGAAGATAACGGCGCGGCGGATCTGATTGTGACGCAACTCAACGCGCCGCCTGTGCTGCTGCGCAACGTAGGCGCCAACAAGAATCATTCGGTTCGCCTCGACCTCTCCGGCTATGCCGACAACAAAACTGCGCTCGGTGTGAAGGTGGAGATCTTCGCCAACGGCCAATGGCAAAAGTGGGAGCTGACCGGTGCGTTGGGCTATCAAACGCAAGGGCCGCCGCAGATTCTCGTTGGCCTGGGCGATGCCGAGGGCATTGACCTGCTGCGCATTCTCTGGCCTACGGGCGTGTTGCAAGACGAGATCGATTTGCCGCACACGCCGGTGATTGCGATGAAAGAGGCGGATCGCCGCGGCAGCTCCTGCCCGGTACTCTTTGCCTGGGACGGCCACAAATACAAGCTGGTCACCGATGTGATCGGCGCGGCGGTCGTGGGCCATTGGTTCACGCCCACGCGGCGCAATATACCCAATCCCGGCGAGTGGATCAAGATCGATGGCGACAAAATTGCCACGACAAACAGCAAGCTGAGCCTGCGCTTCATGGAGCCGATGGAGGAGGTCAACTATATCGATCAGTTGCGGCTGGTTGCGGTCGATCACCCGGAGGATGTTGAGGTCAATGCCGACGAGCGGTTCCTCGACGATCCGCCGTTTGCTTCGGGGCGCGTCGTGGCATCGAAAGGCACGCGGCTACCCGTCGGCGCATGGGATGGCAAGGACCGCGATGTGCTCGATCAGGTGGGCCGACTCGATCACAGCTTCGCGAGCGGCTTTACTCCGCTGCCTTACGACGGTTTTGCGAGTCTTCACGCTCTCATGCTCGACCTCGGCGAAGTCAAGCCGAGCGCCCCGTTGCGTCTGCTGATGACCGGCTACGTGAACTACTTCAGCGCGACTTCACTCTATGCCGCATGGCAGGCGGGCATCAAGCCCATCTCGCCTTATGCCGAGGCACAGATGCCGGATGGTTCATGGAAGCGCATCGCGGACGATGTAGGCTTTCCCGCAGGATTGGAGCGCACCATCGTTGTCGACCTCACGGGAAAGGTGCCTGCGGGGGCGCGCCGCATCCGGCTGGTGAGCAATCTTGAGATCTATTGGGATCGGGTGTTGATCGATCAAAGCAATGACGCGAAGGCGAGAACGACAGAAGTTCCGCTGTCGCTTGCCAAGCTGCACTTCCGCGGTTATCCGACGCAGATTGATGGCGCAAGCCCCGGCGACCTCGACTACGATTATGACCGCGTGAGTTTGACGGGGCCCTTTCAGCGCCAACGCGGTAGCTATACGCGCATGGGCGATGTGACGGCACTGGTGAAAGGCATCGACGACCATTACGTGATCTTCGGCAGTGGCGAAGAGATTGAGGCGGAGTTCGATGCGGCACAACTGCCCGCACTCGCTCCGCATTGGAGGCGCGATTACTTCTTCTATGCCAACGGATTCGTCAAAGATATGGACTGGTGGGACGCCTCGCCCTTCACCGTTGCGCAACTGCCATTCCACGCGATGAGTGCTTATCCGTATCCGGACTCTGAGAAATTCCCGCTGGACGCGCAATCCCTCGATTATCAGTTGAATTGGAATGATCGCTTTGATACTGGAGAGCCGGTACGGTCGTATCGCTTTGATTATCGTGTGCTGCCATCAACTCCGGAAGACGACAGGTCAACGGCATCTCCAGTGGTGACGCGGCCATGAACAGAGTTGTGCTTGAGTCTGCTTCGCGGCAACTGGAACTTCTGCGCTCTGGTGAAATCTCTGTCACGGAGTTGGCCGAGGCGCATATCGCTCAAATTGAGCGGCTCAATCCACAGTTGAACGCGTTCGTCGACTTCGACGCGGATCGTGTGCGCGAGCGGGCGCGGAAGCACGATGCGTGGCAGGGCACACGATCCAGCAGGCCGCTGTTCGGATTGCCGGTCACTGTGAAGTCATCGATTGCGACGCGTGGACTGAAGTGCGAGATCGGCAGCCTGATCCACAAAGACGAAATCCCCACCGAAGATGCGGTTGTAGTCTCGCGCCTTCGCGCGGCTGGCGCATTGATTCTGGGCACAACCAACTGCCCTGAGTTTCTGATGGCCTATGAGACGGCAAACCTGCTTCACGGGCTCACGAATAATCCGTGGGACATTGAACGCACACCGGGTGGATCAAGCGGCGGCGAGTCGGCGGCGATTGCGGCGGGCATGTCGGCGGCTGGCCTTGGTAGCGATAGTGGCGGCTCGGTGCGTGTCCCGGCGCACTTTACAGGCATCTGTTCGCTCAAGCCGACGCCAGGACGTATTCCCGGCCGCGGACATCTTCCTCCGTGCGTAGGTCCGTTCTCGGTCCTTGGCGCGATTGGACCCATGGCTCGCACCATCGCCGATGTTGCACTGATGTTTCGCACGCTTAGCGGCCAGGACCCGCATGATCCTGCGAGTCCGCCGATTGCGCTGCGCGAGCCGACTCTCGAAGAGCTGCGCGCAAACACCGTTGGATTCTTTGAAGACGACGGCCTCGTTCCCGTTACGCCGGAGACGCGCGCCGCAGTGCACTCCGCGGCGGCTGTGCTTCGCGATGCAGGCTTTCGCGTTGAGCCTTTCAGGCCGCGCTCACTTGAACCGCTGCGCCAGTTATGGTGGAAGTTTTTCGTTCAATGCGGCGCCATGTTTTATGCGCCCACGATTCGCGGCAAAGAGCATCTGCTGTCTCCTATATTCAACGAGTTTCTCGGCTTCTCGCGGGCCGTGCCGCCGCTGACGGCCACCGAACTGCTCGGCGCATGGGCGGAACTTGACCTGCTTCGCTCGAAGATGCTGGAGGAGATGAGTGCGTTTCCCGTACTGCTCTGTCCGGTCGCCAGTGTCCCCGCATTCCGTCACGGCGAGCGCGAGTGGGGTATCGAAGGCCGCACCGTAAAGTATCTCGATGCCGTTCGTCACACACAGTGGTTCAACGCTTTGGCTGCGCCTGCGGCAGTGGTTCCAGTGGGAAGATCACCGGAAGGCCTGCCCATCGGCGTGCAGATTGCGGCCAGGACTTTTCACGATGAGACGGCCCTCGGAATTGCAGGAATCGTTGATGCGGCCTTTGGGTATCGCACGCCACCGATGGCGCTGTAGCGTTGTCTGCCGATGCGAACAACGCTACAGCTCTCGAAGAACTTTACACACCTCCCGAAGCCGCAATAAGATGGGACCGCCGTTCCGCAAGAGGGCAATGAAATGCGAAGACTGCCGCTGCTGTTACTTCTGGTGGGGATTGCTTCGCCGGTATTCCCAGCAAAGATCGTAGGCGTGCGCAAGGTCACGGTTGAGCAATTGGAGAAGTTTCTCGTTTCGACCCATCGACTGCCAGATGCAAAGGCGGCGCAGCAGATCTATCAGTTGGAATTGACGGAACGAATGAGCGCGGTCCGGCTTGCACGCGCGGAGGCTGATCTGCCTGGCCCTGCTTCGCGAAAAGCGCTGTTCGCTGTTTCTGATGTGGGCGCCTTTCTCGATTTGCCTGCCGCCGATCTTTCGGCTGCTTCCGCACCGGACAGCACTGCCCTCAAATTGCTCCTTGCGAAGACCGTCGATTATGCCAACAGGACAATTTCAAGATTGCCTAACTTCTTTGCCACGCGGGATACTACGCGTTTTGAAGCAATGCAACCGGTCAAGTCGCTCTCCGGGATGAGGCCAATTGGCTTTGAATTCTTGCATGAAGTAGGTGCCTCAAGCGCCGAGGTGCTCTATCGCAACGGCCAGGAGTCTGTGAATGTGGAAGGCTCCAACCGCGATAGACACGTTTCCGTGCCTCCTCAACTGAATTCAATTGGAGAGTTCGGTCCCGTTCTGGCCGTGACGCTGCGGGATGCCGCCAAGGGAAAGATGTTTTGGGGACATTGGGAGCAGGGCGTGGCAGGGCCTATAGCAGTCTTTCATTATTCGGTGCCAGAGGCCGCGTCGCACTATGCTGTTGCATTTCCCGGTGTCTACGGGGAGACAATCCATCATCCTGCTTACCATGGTGAGATCGCCGTCAACCCGGCAGACGGATCAATTCTGCGGCTGACGATAGTGGCAGACCTGAAGCCTGACGACCCAGTTGCCGTAGCCAACATTCTGGTGGATTATGGTCCGGTGGAGATCGGTGGAAAGAGCTATATCTGCCCGATAAAGAGCGTCGCCCTCGCGCGGTTTCCAGACACCGGAACCTACCAGAGCTACCGCATTTCATTGTCTCTTCCCGGATTTCTGAAGACACAAGTGAATGACACTCGATTCAAGCAATATCATCTGTTTCGGGCGGAGATGCGTATCCTGTCCGGGGACGCTCCAGTGCCGGACGCGAGCCCGTCCCCCTCAGTTCCGGCGGCGATTCCAGCACATTGAAACGCCGTGAACTCGGTCGAATGTGCTCGTTACACTACGCAAGAGTTTATTTATAACAAGAATATACACTTATCTGCGTGAGAAACAGCTTGAAAGAAGGGCCGGGAAGGCTCCATCTCCACCTTTAGGTTGAGGCGTCAGAGACACCGTCACGGTAGTCTAATCTTTCCGCTTCCCCAGAAACGGAGCGCAGAACGTGCGCGAGAACTGGCACGACCGATTTGCCGAATCCCCCGATTGCCTGAAGAGCGCTGAGCGCCAGCAGACAGTTGTGCCCGTGCTGGATTTCGAAGTCGGCGGCGGCGAGTTCGTAACCATGGCTGGGCCCTGCTCGGTTGAGACGGAGTTTCAACTGATGGCCACGGCCAACCACGTTCGCCGCGCTGGGGCGCGGATCCTGCGCGGAGGCGCATTCAAGCCGCGCAGCTCTCCCTATGCATTTCAAGGGCTCGGCCTTGAGGGCCTCAAGATGCTCGCCCGCGCCCGCCAGGAGAGCGGTCTTGCAATTGTGACCGAGGTTATGTCGGAAGAGAACGTGCCGATGGTTGCCGAGTATGCCGACATCTTGCAGATCGGCACGCGCAATATGGAAAACTATCCGCTGCTCGAAGCGGCCGCCAAATCAGGCCGGCCCGTGCTGCTCAAGCGTGGCATGGTGGCCACCATCGCCGAGTGGCTGCGCGCGGCGCAGTTGATTCTTGACAACGGCAATCCCAACGTCATCCTCTGCGAACGCGGCATTCGCACCTTTGAAACGGCGATGCGCAACACCTTCGATGTGGCCGCAATTGCGCTGCTCAAGCAAGTCTCGCATTTTCCGGTCATCGCCGATCCTAGCCATGCAGCCGGGCATAGCGACCTCGTCCCCGCACTGGCGCGCATTGCTGTTTCGGCCGGCGTCGATGGCGTGATCGTCGAGGTGCATCCCAATCCCGCCAAGGCCTGGAGCGACGGCGACCAGTCGCTCGACTTTGCCGCTTTCGACGAGATGATGGCTGACATCGAGCCATATCTTGCGTTGCGCAGCCACGGTGGACTTTCTTCGCGCAAGGCGGTGCCAATGCGCTCACTGGTGGCAGTCGGATGAGTCCTGTTTCCAGAGTGCTTTCGATTGCAGCTTCTGTTGCTTTGCTGATTCCGTTTTGCAGCTCTGCGCCCAACACAGTGCAAAACACCAGCCAGAAAACCAACCCCGCGATTGACAGCGACATCATCGTTACCGCCGCGCCGGCTTACTTGCCGCTTGCCGCATTGCGAGGAGAAGAAAGGTTTCCAAAAGGTGCGCAACTGTTGCTGGTTCATGCAGGCAAGCCAGAGTCGCTTGTAACAGGCTTTGCCGCTTCTGCGGACGCCAACGTTTCCTTCGACGGTAAGCGGGTGCTCTTCGCAGGCAAGCAGGCCGCGACCGATCCCTGGCAGATCTGGGAGATGACGCTGGCAGACCGCTCCGTGCGCAAATTGATTGCAGGCGCGATTGACGCCATTCGCCCCTTCTATCTGCCTGCTGGCCGCCTGGTCTTCGCGCAGCGCACCCCGCAGGGTTTTCAACTCGAAGCCGCAGGCAAGGATGCTGATCATGCCATGGTGCTGATCGATGCGAATGCAGGTTCGACTCTGACCCAACTCTCATTTCTCGCGGGCAGTGCGATTCCCTCCGATGTATTAGCGGACGGTCGCATCCTCTTTGAATCCGGCTTCCCACTTGGCTCGGGATCTACCCCTGAGATGTATTTGATTTACTCCGATGGCTCAGGTATCGAGTCGTATCGCTGCGATCACGGCAAGGCGCGCTGGGGTGGACGCCAGTTGGCGAATGGTGATGTAGTCTTCACGCACGGAGCTTCGCTGTCTCGCTTCACCTCGCCGTTGGCGCATGAAACTCCCATCGCAGCGCCGCATGCCGAATACGCGGGCGCAATCGCCGAAACGGCCTCCAGTGCATGGCTAGTAAGTGCTCGACCTGCGGCAGGCGCAAGTTACGCACTGATGCAATGGAAGCCAGGCGCCATCGCGATGCAAACCGTGCTGGCCGAGAGCGGCGAAAATCTTGTTGATCCGGTTCTGGTCGTGACGCGCAACAGGCCCAAGCGTCATCCCTCTGGGCTGCACGATTGGGCCTATGCCAACATGCTCGCGCTCGATGCGCGGCTGTCGCGCGAGGGCGATCTTAAGACATTGCCCGCATCGGTGCGATTGGAGATGCTGGACGCCGGTCATCCAGTCGTGATGGGGACGGCGCCAATCGAGCCAGATGGTTCGTTCTTTGTGAAGACACCCGCCGATAAGCCAATTCGCTTTTCACTCCTCGATGACAAAGGCGTTGTTCTGCGCCAGGAGCATGGATGGTTCTGGATTCGCCGAGGCGAACAGCGCATCTGCGTCGGCTGCCATGTTGGACCGGAGCGTGCCTCTGAGAATCGCGTGCCGGCCGTGCTGTTGCGCACCACAACGCCGGTTGATCTGACAGGCGCGACGCAAACAGAAGCGCCGAAGCAAAAATCGCCGGGAGGCAACTGAAATGATTGTTCGTTCTCTTTTATTGTTCAGCGTTGCCTCAATCGCTGCCGTAGCTCAAACTGTTTCTATGGCCCCGGTTTCTTCTCCCACGAAACCAGCTGCTGCCACCTCGCCGATGCCTGCTATTCGCTTTGAAGACGCCACCGACAAGGCTGGCGTCCACTTTACTCACAGCTTCGGCTCCCGCCAGTTGGGATCGCTCCTCGAAGGCACAGGAGCAGGCTGCATCTGGCTCGACTACAACAACTCCGGTTTTCAGTCTCTTTATGTCGTCAACGGCCGCCCGCTCGACGACTCGATGCATCCTTATCCGTTGAAAGAGAAGCCTGCAACTCCGCCCCACAATCATCTCTATCGCAACGACGGCAACGGCCACTTCACCGACGTGACTGAAAAATCCGGCCTCGATCCGGATATGTATGGAATAGCAGTGACGGCGGCGGACTACGACAACGACGGCTATGTTGATCTTTTGGTAACGGGCTACGGAAAGACGATTCTCTATCACAACGACGGCAACGGCCACTTTACCGATGTCACCGCGAAGGCCGGCGTCAAGGTCGATGGCTGGGCCATCAGTTCCACCTGGCTCGACTACGACAAGGATGGATGCGTCGATCTGTTCGTGGGCCGCTACGTCAAATTCGATCCCAAGTATCGCGCCTTCTATGCGGCTGATAACTATCCGGGGCCGCTTGACTACGAAGGCGAAACCAACAAGCTCTATCACAATAATTGTGACGGAACCTTTACCGACGTAAGCGAAAAGTCTGGCATCAGCGCTTTTGTGGGACGCACGATGGGTGTAACGGCTGCGGACTTCGACAAGGATGGCTGGGATGATATTTACGTCGCTAACGATCGGACCGAGAATTTCTTGTTTCACAACAAGCACGACGGGACCTTTGAAGAGATCGGCAACGACACCGGTACGGCCTTCGGACAGAATGGCGAGTCCACTTCGTCGATGGGCCCGGTTTTTGCCGACTTCGAAGGCCGCGGCATGCTCGATCTTTGGGTGACTGACGGCCATTACAATCGATATCTGCGCAACAGTGGTAAGTCGAGTTTTGAAGATATGGGTGCTTCCAACGGCGTCTCGCAGACCAACGCGCAATATGTCAGTTGGGGTACGGGCGTCTACGACTTCGACAACGATGGACAGTTCGACATTCTCATCTTCCACGGCGGCCTGATTCATCTAATCCCGCAAGAGCACACGCTCTTTCGCGGACTCGGCAACGGAAAATTCGCCGACGTCTCGCGTGATGCTGGGCCGGTGTTGAGCGAGCGCATCACAGCGCGCGGAGCTTGCTTCGCCGACTACGAAAACAACGGTAAGGTCGATGCTTTCGTGATCAATCTGGGCGGCAGGGGAACGCTGCTGCACAATGTCTCCACGAATGCCGGCCACTGGATCGCGATCAAACTCGTTGGCACCAGAAATGAGAAAGTCGGAACGGGCAGCAACCGCGACGGCATCGGCGCTCGTGTTGAAGTTTTCGCCGCAGGCAAGCGGCAGACAGCCGAGCGTCTAGCCGGTTCCGGTTATCTCTCGCAAGACGATGGCCGTTTGCACTTCGGGCTCGGCACCGCCACTACGGTTGATAAGCTGATCGTTCACTGGCCTAGCGGGCGTGTGCAGACACTCGAGAAGCAGAGCGTGGACCGTGTGATCACAGTCGAAGAGCCGAAATCCGGAGACACGAAGTGAGCCAGCGCGTCCAAACTCGATACGCGGCTGGGCTTGCGGCCTTGGGCGTGGTGCTGTTTGTTTTTGCTGTTTGGTCTGCGGTCGATCGCCCGGTGCGCGCCGAGCAGGGTGAGGCTCAGGATTACGCTTCGCCGCTTGAAGTACTTCTCTCGCCCGATGGCGCGCGGCTCTATGTGCTCTGCCAGCAGAGTGAAGAGGTTCGCGTACTCAATGCCACGAGCTTCTCGGTCATCAAGAACATCGCTGTAGGCCGCGTGCCGCGCAGTTTTTCGCTTTCACCGGACGGTGCGCGTCTTTTCGTCACGAACTCCTGGGACGACACGCTTTCGGTGATCGACACTCACGCACTGGCTGTGACAGCAACATGGCCTATAGGCACGGAGCCGTCGAGTGTCGTCGAGGATCGAGCCGGCAAGCGGCTCTTTGTGGTCAATCGCATCTCAAGCGATGTTGCTGTGCTCGACGCATCGACCGGCGTGGAAGGGAAGCGGCTGCTCGCAGGCCGCGGCGCAAGTTATCTGACGATCTCTCCCGATGGAAGCCGCATCTACGCAACACACATCTATCCCAATCCGCCGCGCGTGCGGACCGAGTTGGACAATCGTACCGCGCCTGAATCCGAGATCACGGTGATCGATGCCGCGCGCGCTGTGGTCGTCGATCGCATACCGCTGCACTCAATTGCCGGAGTCTTCCACTTAGCGCTCTCTTCTGACGGCCGCCTCGGCGCAGTGGCCCAGTACCACCCGAAAAATCTTGTGCCGCTTGCGCATATCGAGCACGGCGGCGCATTCGCAAACACTCTCATGCTCTTTGGCGCGGACGTGGGCAAGCCGGTTGAGATCCAGCTGGACGAGCTTGAACGCTATGCATCGCAGCCATTCGGCGTGGCGATCGCACCGGACAAATCGCGGCTTTACGTCACGATCAGCGGCTCGGAATGCGTCCTCGTCATCGACGTCCCGCGCCTGTTGCGCTTCGTCCATGCTCATCCCGGCTCCTTCGCGCAGGATCTTTCCGCCAGCGCAAACTATGTTATCGCGCGCATTCCCGTGGGTCTCAACCCTCGCGGCCTTGCGCTCACTGCCGATGGCCGCAAGCTCTTTGTGACGAATCGCCTCGACGATACGATCAGCATGATCGACACGCGCACCAATCGTGTGGCCTCCACCATCACGCTCGCTGGGCCGAAGACAATCTCTCCGCTGCGCCATGGCGAACAGACCTTCTATACCTCGCGGTACGGGTTTCAAGGCCAGATCGGTTGCTCCAGTTGCCACATCGATTCCTCTTTCGATGGCCTCACCTGGGACTTGGAGCCGGATGGCTTTGGCCGCGACGTTGTCGACAATAAGATGCTCGAAGGCGTCAAGGATACCGAACCCTACAAGTGGAACGGCGGCAATCCAAACATCCCCACCGAGTGCGGCCCGCGAACAGAGAAATATTTTTGGCGTTCAGAAAACTACGACAACCTGACTCTCGCCGATCTATCCACTTACGTCCGCAGTCTGTCGCCACGTCCCAATCGTTGGCGGCTTCCAGGTGGTGAACTCACACCGGCGCAAGAGCGTGGCAAGGCATTGTTCGCGCGCGCGATGGACAAATTCGGCAAGCAGATACCGGAGAGCAACCGCTGTATCTTTTGCCATAGCGGCCCCAAGGGAACCAACCAGAAGCTCTCCGATGTGGGCACGCGCAAGGCGACCGACAATTCTGGAATGTTGAAGGCACCACCCCTGGCCAGCATCGCGCTTACCGCTCCCTATTTGCACGATGGATCGGCACGGACTCTTGAAGAGATCTGGACGGTCTATAACCCAGATGACAAACATGGACGAACCAACGACTTGACCAAGGATGAGCTTAACGACTTGATTGAGTACCTGAGGACGCGATGAAAAAACTTTTCACAATCGTAGCGTTGCTGGTTGCCGCGTCGCTCGCCTCTGTCGCGCAGCAGCACGCGCCTGGTGTGCATAGTTCTCATGCCGCGCAAGCAGCGTCTGCCGCACCACAGGTGCTGCCGCGCTTTCGCTTTGAGAACTTCACCACGGCAAACGGCCTGCCTGACAATCACGTGTTTTCAGTGCTCGTAGATGGAGATCGCATCTGGGCCGGTACGGAAGATGGTCTCGCGCTCTATGAGAATCACACATGGAAGACCTACACCACCAAGGACGGCCTGGCGCATCGCGCAGTGCTCTCGCTGGCGCTCGATAAGCGCACTGGCGACGTGTGGGCCGGCACGATGGGTGGCCTGAGCCGCGTTTCTGGCGGACGCATCGATAGCTACACGCAGTTGAACTCGGGACTGAGCAACGATGTGGTTTACGGCGTTTCAGTCGAGGGCGAAAATGTTTGGGTCGCTACGGCTGCCGGCGGTTGCCGTCTCAATACGCGCACCGGCCAGTGGACACTCTACAACGAACGCAATACACCCATGGCGGAGATTTGGGTCTACGCGGTCACCGCCGCGCCGGACAAAGTCTATTATGCCGTGTGGGGCAGTGGTCTTCTTGAATACAATCAAAAAACGGCACGCTGGGACAAATACGATGACCCCGACGGCGAAACCGAGATGGTGCTCTTCAAAGACCAGGGACTGATTCACGAGATCGTTACATCGGTGAGTTATGTCGATAACATTGTTTGGGCGGCGACCTACTTCGGTGACAGCCGCTACGACGGCCGTTACTGGCACAACTTCCTGACCAAGGACAGTGGCCTTCCTTCTAACTTCACCAATACGATCAAGGGCGTGGACGCCAATCGCGCCTGGTTTGGCACCGACAAAGGGCTGGCCTACTACGACGGCGTGAACTGGGCTGTGTATAGGGCTTCACTTAAAGACGGCAAGCCGGAGATGACCGTGCGCGACGCGCAAGGCAAGGTCACGGCGGTTGAAGTTACCACAGCGCCGGCACATAATTATGTGCTCGGCATCGACTTTCAGGGCGACGACATTTGGGTCGCGACAGCAAAGGGCTTGAGCCACGGAATTCGTCAAAAACAATAAGTCCATAAGGAGCAGTCATCATGAATGCATTTGCAGATATTCTGGAAGCCATCGCACACGCGCCCATTGAAAAGCGGGCGATCACCAACCACGGCGTACTCAACGAAGCCTATGCCTATGCCAAGCCGAGTTCGTTTTCACGCGGCATGAGAATCGATATTGGCGGCGTGGTTATACTGCTCATCTCTGGCACGGCCTCGATCGACGAGAACGGCGTCAGCGTCCACATCGGCGACTTTTCCGCGCAACTGCGGCGCACCTTCGACAACATCACTGGCCTGCTTGAAGCCGAGGGTTGCACCTGGCACGACATCGTGCGCACGAGCTGCTACCTGAGGGACATCGATCGCGATTACGATGTTTTCAATGCCGGGCGTACGGCCTTCTTCAAGGAGCAGGGGCTCGATCCGCTGCCCGCGTCGACTGGCATCCAGGCTCATCTTTGCCGTCCCGAATTGCTCATCGAGATCGAGGCTATCGCCATGTTCCGCACAGACAAGGTTGCAGCCGCCAAGGAGTAGTTGTCATGCGTAAGGGATGGTTGTTCGCTGTGGCGTGCGCAATTGCTGCGGTCTGCGCGGTGCAACTTGCCGCGCAGGATTCGTATTCGAGCCAGACCGCAGTCCAGAGTGAAAGCCCGGTCGTGGTCACGGGCACGGGAAGCTGCGAGTGTGGCGCGCATCCGCCGTTGCCGCCGAGAGATCGCATGGTCGAGCCCTATGCGGGTGAGCCCGCCGACTTGAGTCCGTATGCCAAGTTCGCCGCTCCCTACGACCTCAACTACGTCCATCCCAACATTTATTCCGGCGCTGCGCGTGAGATTCCCGAACCGAAGGACCTGAGCGAAATCCGCATCGGTTTCTTCGGACCTGTTGCACCCAATCCGGAGTCGATCTTCGGCTTGCGTATGTTGCACGGCGCACAACTGGCGATCGAGGAGGCGAACGCGCACGGCGGATACGGCGGCAAGCCCTTTCGCCTGATGCTTCACAACGATTACGACAACTGGCAGGCGAAGGCGGTCTATGGCGAAGACCGGCCGACCGACCCGACTATCTGGGGCTCGGCGTCGAATGAAGTTGTGAAGATGGTCTACGACGACCGCGATTGGGCGATCTTCGGCTCCATAAGTTCTGAGTCCACGCACATTGCTCTGCGTGTGGCTCTGCGCGCTGAGATTCCCATCGTCAACTCGGCCTCGACCGATCCCACCATTCCCGAGACCTACATCCCTTGGTACTTCACCGATCTTCAGGATGATCGCGTGCAGTGCCTGACGCTGGCTCGCCGCATCTTCACTGAACTCGACATGAAGCGCGTGGCGATCCTCAGGGTCAACAGCCGCTATGGCCGCTTCGGCGTCATCAAACTCCGCGACGCGGCACGCAGGCTCGGCCACCCAATCGTCATCGAGCAGAAGTATCTTCCAGGCGATACGGATTATTCCAAGCAGTTGCAGGTGATTCGCTCTTCACGCGCCGATGCCATCGTGCTGTGGGCCGATGAAGCGCAGGCTGCGGGAATCCTGAAGCAGATGCGCGCGGCGGGGATGAAACAGCGCGTATTTGGCGCTTACCGCACACTTGGGCCTGAGTTGCTTGCCCAGGCCGGAGATGCAGCCGAAGGCTTCGAGGCTGTTTTTCCCTACGATCCAACGCGCAACGATCCAAAGTGGATCGAGTTCAACCAGCGCTTTGAAACTCGCTTCCACGAGAAGCCAGAGCAGTTCGCTTCACTTGCTTATGACGCAATGAATGCGCTGCTCGACTCGATCTGCAAGGCCGGTCTCAATCGCGCGCGGATTCACGACGCGCTGGCCAACATCGAGCAATACGATGGCGTAACCGGCCCCATGGTCTTCGATCCCAATCAAAAGAACGTAGCTCCGATGTACCTGGGAACGGTCCATAACGGAGCAATCACATATCGTGTGGCAACGATGGAAAGACCACCTGCCGTGGGGCAGACACCTGCGGCGCGGCAGGTGTCGGATGCGCAGAAGTCACCGTATGCGCGCGTCGGGGAAGATGGCGTCGATTACGCCGGTCCGCATCCGAACGACCTAAAGCCAGGGCCGATGCGCATAGTTCTCTTTGGACCGCATGCTGCGCAGGTTGCGCAATCTCCCGAAGTAAGTGCCGAGTTAGCTGTCGCGGCAACCAAAGGTCGCGAGTGGAAACTCGATCCCATCGCCAGCGATCAAAATTGGGGTGCGGCATCAACACAACTGGTTCATGCGCTGATGGACGAGCATGCTCTCGCAATCGTTGCGCTCGACCGCGACGCGGCTCATCTGGCCGAGCAACTTGCGCTCAAAGCTTTTGTGCCGGTGGTTGCATTAAGCAGTGACAAAAAGCTGACCTCGACCAACATTTCGTGGATCTTTCGCTTGCCTACAGAAGCCACTCCTGCCGCTGCACTCAGACTGCTTGAAGCGGCTGAGGCTCGCAGTGGAGCGAATGCGGAACGGTTAAGGGACGTGCTGGCGTCAGGAGACACAATCTCCGGAGTTGCTTTTCTGCCAACCGGAGAACCGAGCCAACACAACTGATCTTCGAGATTACTCGTCGCCCAGTTCGTAAGGAATTCCGAACCGCCCAATCTGAATCAGCGATTTGTCGGCGGGAGGCCAGATGTGCAAACTCTCCACGCGGCTTGATCCGGCGATGTGGCGGGCGTTTGCCGTACCCACAGGCGCGCCTGTGGCAGCCCTGTAAAAATGCACGCTCAGCACATCTCCTCCCTGTGCCCGCGTCCATCCGAAGACATACTCACCCGGCTTCAGTGCAATACCGCCGATGTGCACAGGCGACTGCACAATCAAGTAGTGCGAGTATTTTCCCTCCGCCGAATACCCGGCAGTAAGCAGCACAACGCCAGCAATAAAGTGGCCTCGATTGTTCACAATGCCCGAAGCTGTGCGCATCTCAGTCTCGATGTGTTCCTTCTCTACCTGTGCCCGGGCCGGCAGCAACGAAGCAAGTTCCGCATCCGATGCCTGCCTCCACGCTGTTTTTTGCGCCTGCGCAATCGTAGAAAAAAGCAGCAAAAAAACTCCGCAAGAAATCGAGCGTGTGATCTGTCTCCAATTCATAGTTTCGGCTTTCTCAGGGATTCGAGGGTCACAATTCCGCGCTGGATCGCCGCAGTTGCAGCCTGCGTTCTATCCGTCACGCCCAGCTTGCCCAGCAGGCTGTTGATGTGTGTCTTTACCGTGGCCTCTGAAATCTCTAGCTCGGTTGCAATCTCTTTGTTGCTCTTGCCGTGTACTATTTGTTCCAGTACGTCGAACTCGCGCGGCGTCAACTCCTCTGTGCCCATCCGCTCTGCCAGCTTTTCGGCGATGGCCGCGGGGATGTGCGACCGTCCAGCATGAACTGCATGAATCGTCGTGATCAACTCATCTGAAGTCATGCCCTTCAATAGATAAGCGCGTGCGCCAGCCTGCAATGCGCGATAGATGTCTTCGTCTCCGTCGTAGGTGGTCAGCACGATGAAACGCGCCTGCGGCGTCTCCATGCGGACGCGCTCGATGACCTCGACGCCACTGAGCCTCGGCAGACGCAGGTCGACAAGAGTAATATCCGGCTGGTGCTTGCGAAACTGCGCGATGGCTTCTACGCCGTCCGCGGCCTCACCCACTACCTCAAGGCCATCCGCCACATTCAGCAGCGCCACAAGTCCCTGGCGCACCACGTGGTGGTCTTCCACAACCAGTACGCGAACTGATTCCTTGGTCACTGTTGCTCCTTCGTCTGCTCTCTTTTTTCCTTCTTCGGTACCGCGCGCAGCCGGACCGTTGTTCCAGCCCCGAGCTCGCTCGTTACCTCAAGTCTTCCGCCGATTGCCGCCGCCCGTTCTTTCATTCCTGTCATTCCGTAGTGTCCCGGCAACAACTCTTGTTCCGCGCCAAAGCCGCGCCCATCGTCGCGCACTTCAAGCGCAATTTCCTCCGGCCCATACTCCAACTGAACAAAGAGATGCTTGGCCCCTGCATGCTTCTTCACATTATGGATTGCTTCCTGCGCCACGCGCAGAAATTCCTGTTCGGTACCTGGAGACATTGCCCGGTAGGCACCGAAGATGCTGAACTTTGCTTCTAATCCGTGACCGCTTTCAGCCTCCACCATGCGACGAAACCGAACCGGAAGCGTCGTCTCGCCTGAGTCCTGCGAACGCAAGGCCCAGATCGATTGCCGAGCGTCGGCCAGCCCTTCGCGAACGTAGCCGCGCGTCAGATCCAGATGCTTCTCCGCCGCTTCCGTCTTCTTGTGCCGCAGCAGCTCCGCGAGCACCTCCAACTGCACCGAGATGCCCACATAGCCCTGCGCCAGCGTGTCGTGAATCTCGCGCGCAATGCGGTTCCGCTCTCCCAGCACGGCACGGAACTCGCCCTCTGCACGCCGCAGCCGCAGCCGCAGCAGCAGCACGATCAATCCCGCCACGGCCGCTAGTAGCAGTGCATAGAACCAGATGGTTTGATAAAAGTGCGGGCGCAACACAAAGGTCAGCGACGCGCCTTCCGTACTCCAAACGCCGTCGTTGTTGGCAGCCTGCACGCGTAAGGTATACCGCCCCGGCGGGATGTTGGTGTAGTAGGCAGAGCGCCGCGTGCCGGCTTCAGTCCAATCGCGATCAAAGCCCTCCAGCTTATAGCGGTAGCGCACCTTCTGCGGCGCGGCAAAACTCAGCCCCGCATAGTCGAATTGGAAGTGAACATGGCCTGCTGGAATCTCCACTACAGAGGCAGCACCACGCAGCGGTTGCACGAGATCGTCCACAGCAAAGCGCTCCAAAGCGACCGGCGGCGCAACCGTATTGACCGGGAAGTGCGCCGGGTCAACCTCGACCAAACCTTTGGGCGTAGCAAACCACAAGTGGCCGTCGCGTGTGCGCCATGCCGAAGGGTGGCTATTAGTCGCCGTCTCGCGGCTGCGCAAACCGTCCGCTGCGCCGAACTCGATCCAATGTGAACATTGAGTCCGCTGTATCGCTGCGCCAGCGCAATCGCAGCGTGCAATTCCATTTGCCGTGGCGAACCACAAATGCCCGATGCCATCGTCTAGAATCGCATGGATCGTCGTCCGATCTAGGTTGGCCTGCGTTGAGCTGTCGTGCGTCTGTGCGGTGAAGCGCTGCCCGTCCCACAGGTTCCAGCCGTGATCCTGCGTGCCGATCAGCAGCGTACCATTCGCACGCGGCTCAAGCGCCGTAATCACATTGCTCGACAGTCCACTTGCAGTGGTGTAATTGGTAATCGTGCCGCCATGCAACCGCGAAAGCCCGGCAAAAGTTGCCACCCACAAATCGCCTTTTAGGTCGCGAGCCATCGCACCGACAAGATTGCTGCCCAGGCCGTTGTCCTGCGTAATTGTCTCCATCCGCGCGCCAGCCAACTCGCTGCCAGCCTTGAAAGTCCAGTGCGTAAGTCCGCGCCGTGTCCCAATCCAAAGCGACCCATCGACGTCGGCTAGCAGCGAGCGAATAAAATCATCCGGCAAGCCGTCCGCCGAGGTGAATGCATCAACCTTGCCTCTGCGAATCCGGTTCAATCCATCCGGCGTTCCCACCCAAAGATCTCCGTTCGGCGCGGCTGCCAAAGACAAAACGACGTCGCTCAGTAAGCCATCACGAACTGTGTATGTCTTCGCTGGGGCAGTCTTTGCTACCGGCGCGCCAGCCGAGCTGCGCATCGCGTTCAGGCCACTCCCATTTGTTCCCACCCAAAGTGTCTCAGCCTTGTCCTCGACCACGGCGGTCGTTGCATCGGAGGAAAGCCCCTCTCTCGCGCCGATGGTTCGGAATCGCTGATCGCGAAGAATGTGCAGCCCACCAGTCTCGGTTCCCACCCAGAGATTGCCTTCAGAATCTTCTATCAAGGCAAGGACTGAGGCTGTGGCCAGTGGGTCGGTGACTGACATCCGTTGCAGCGTACCATCAACCCACCGAACCAAGCCGCCGTTGGTGCCAATCCACAGTGCACCTTGCCGGTCCGCCAAAAGCCTTTGGATCTTGTTGCCGGGTAACTCGCGACCGACGTGTATCTGCGTTTCTTTGTTACCGCCGTGGCCAAGGGTCAATATTGTCGCTGTTGCACCTGCCCAACTTCCGTTTGGCAAGGAGACATGACCCACCGTAAATGGACACCAGAAACACTCAAGCTCAACATTGAGACGTGAAAGACGACCATCTTTGTAGCTTGCTCCGCCCTCAGGGGTCTCAATCCCGATCGAGCCATCTGAGTCCAGAATGAGAGAGTTCACGCCATTCCCCGGCAACCCATCCTTCGTCGTGAACGCAGTGACAGCCCCGTCCTTCCAACGCGCCAGCCCCTCACTGGTCCCAATCCACAGCGCACCGTCGCGCGTCTCCAGCAGACACCGCACATCGTTCCCCGGCAGCGCCGGCGTCGAATTCTTGTCGAAGACCTGAAACCCGTTTCCGTCAAACTGGACCAGCCCTACCTCGGTTCCCAGCCAGACAAACCCATCCCGGGTCTGCACCAGAGCCTGTACCGTATTCTGCGGCAGCCCGTTCTCCATCATCCACGTTTGACGGCCGTAACTGGCCAGCGGAGTCGACGGCTCCAGCGCCTGTCCAGGCAACCCCCAGCACAGCAGAAATGCAGCCGTCAAAAGGCCCCAATGCCTCGCCGAACGGCTCCATCTGCTCCAAAAAGAGCGATGCCGGGCCTCATCTCCCGGCGCATCCATCGAATTGGAGTGATTTTGGGCCACGGAGTCGAGCAGTAACTCCCTCAAGCGGAACGTAAGTTGCAAAAGCCCCGCACCTCCACATTAATAGGAAAGATGCGGGAATGCACAGATAGATAAGAGGATCATCGCAGGAATTACCGATGCAGGTCTCCACCTATTGATGGATCTAAACCTCACTCGAATGTCTCAAGACACAGCTTCTGCCCGCCGATACTCTATGCATGTCTCGTGGATTTGCCTCCAACGACTGGACAAGCAAAGTAAGACTTCAGGGTGGTTGCCCGACTCGCTGGGCTACCACCCGTTTCCTTTTTAGAGCCGCAATGCGGTCCCCGCCAATTCGCTTCACACAACTCAGCAGCCATGCTCACGGAACCGGGTGAATGCGCTCTTGCCGAGTTTAGGGCTTGCCTGCCGCCTTGGCAGGTGCCGCCGCCGGGGTGTCAATCGGGCACACCGAGCCGCCGCACAGCGCTCCGGTAATCCCCTGGCCCTCGGTAACGGTATAAATGCGATCCACCGCCGGAAGTTTCACCGTCTCCTTGGCTCCGGAAGGCCAGTGAATCTCTGCGCTTCCCGCTACGGTCGCATCGTCCAAACCGAAGTGAACCCGCATGTCATTCGATGAGAGGTAACTGCCGCCGCTCAGCACATCTGCCCGCTGGCGAATTCCATTCGCTGTGAGGTAGACAGTTGCACCGACTGCATCACGTGGGCTCTTCGACCCCCCAATGAGCTTCATCTCGACCCAATGGTGGTGGTCCGCGTTCACGTTGCGCAGTAGCACCGGAACGCCGTCCATACTGTTTATGACCACATCGACCTTGCCGTCGTTGAAGAGATCGCCAAATGCTGCGCCGCGGCCTACACTGACAACGGCAAGCCCGGTTCCATCGACTGCCGGAACAAGCTCGAACTTGCCATTTTTCAAGTTATGGTAAAGTAGCGGCCGTTCAGCATAACTGGTTCCCCACTCCGGATGCTTATCCACCTCAGGATAGACGTGGCCGTTGATGATCAGCAGATCCTTCCAGCCGTCGTTATCGTAGTCGAGAAATCCGTCTGCAAAACTGACAAATGGAATGGATGACTGGGCGATGCCGGCCTGATAACTCACATCCGTAAAAAATCCTGTCCCGTCATTCTGAAACAAGATATTGTAGTCATCGGCAAAGGTGGTGCTGACGATCGAAAGGTGGCCGTTGTTTTCGTAGTCTCCGGCCGCGATGCCCATATTTGCCGCCTCGCGGCCATCGCTATTCAGCGCATATCCGCTCGCATAACTCTCATCCTCGAACGTTCCATCGCCCTTATTGATGTAGAGATAGTTGGGCGTGGAATCATTGGCCACCAGCAGGTCCGGCTTGCCATCTCCGTTCACGTCAGCAAAGAGCGCTCCCAACCCGTAGTACCCGCTAAGATCGTCCACCCCCAGCTTCTTGCTGACATCGGTGAATGTCCCGTCTCCATTGTTATGAAAGAGGTGGTCTTGTTCGCCCTTCAAGCCGCGCGGGCCGCACATCACCTGTACTCCGCGATACTGGCAAAATGCAAAATTGACCGCCTTCGTACCGGAATACGGGGGATTTGCTAGATCCATCTGCGCGTAACCGTCGACAAAAAGGTCCAGCCTCCCGTCGCCGTCGTAGTCGCCAAAGGTCGCGCCCGTGGACCATGTGCCAACAGTAACTCCCGCCGTTTCTCCCATGTCCTTGAAGGTGCCATCATGATTATTTCTGTACAGCCGGTTCTTTCCATAGTTAGTCACGTAAATATCCGGCCAGCCATCGTTGTCATAATCGGCCACGGCGCACCCATACCCCCAGCGGTCGTTGCCTACGCCGGCCTTTTGGGTTACGTCAGTGAATTTGCCATTGTGATCATTGTGAAAGAGAGCTGCGTGCGGAGGAGCGGCTTTTCCGTTCAGTGCATCATAAGTCGAACCATTGATCAAATAAATATCAAGCCATCCATCATTGTCATAATCCAGAAGGCAGACGCCTGGCCCCTTAGCTTCCAGAATAAGACGCTTCTCTGGAGTGCCGGCCGTATGATGCCAGTGCGTTAGTCCAGCGGATTCGGCCACGTCCTGAAAGATGATCGGGCCGATCTTGACAAATCCGCCCGCGGTGATCGGCCTGTGCTGGCTATCGAACTCGGCCTTTTGAGGGCCGGCATTGGCCATTCCGCTCTTCGCCGGTGGCATTCCGCCCTGCTGCCCTTGCTGTGCAGTTAACGGTGACGAAGCCAAATACGAAGCCAAAATCGTACAAGAAATAAGCGCGGCTAACGATCCGAATTTGCGCGACAAGGAGAGCCCTCCACGATCTAAAGTGTATCGCAGTTGGCGCTCCCCTTGAGCGACGCATTGCTACATCTTCTTCTTGTCGCGGCACGAATGCAGATAGGCGATCAGGTCAGCCAGATCCTCATCCTTCAAGTCATCTCCGAATGGAGGCATCGTTTTGGTTCCCTCAACGATCTGCCGACGCATCTGGTCTTGGTTCATTCGTCTGCCCACGCCCGACAAATCAGGCCCCTTGTGTCCGCCTGCGTTGCGAATGCTGTGGCAGTGGGTGCAACCATTCTCAGCAAAGACCGTTGCTCCATGTTCCAGCTGTCTGCGCGAGGCTGCTATGCCGACGGGGGAGGGGATCAGGAGCAGCACAAACGCAAACAAGTACAACCTCATTGGCTGCCCGCCCCTCCGCCCGCGACGGTTTCTGGCGCATGGTCGCTATGCGTATGCCAGGGCACACTCTCCGACGTGATCTCCGGATGCTTTCGCAGAAACTCCAGCGCGTAAGTACTCGCCGTCGGATCGTCCTTCTGGTCGGCAAAGGCCGCAGACTCCCGCGCCGCCTGCTCCTTCATGCCGAGCCGGCGATAGACAATCGAGAGTATGTAGTGGGCCGCCAGATCGTCTGGATCGATCGACTGCAGCGTCTCATATTCAGTTTTCGCTTCGTCGTACTTATGCTGCTGATAGAGTGAGAATCCGAGTTCGCGGTGCGCGTCGCGAGACCGTGGAAACTGCGCCGTTACTTCGCGAAGATCGTTGATAGCAGCGTCCAGATGCCCCTGCGTGCGCTCAACCAGAGCCAGGTAGTAGAGCGCACGGGCGTTGTGCGGAGCAAGTTGGAGAGCCTTCTCCAGGCTGCCGCGCGCCTCGTCATAGCGTTCCCATTGAAAATTGGCGATAGCCACATTCGTGAATCCATCGGCATAGTCCGGTCGAAGCTCGGTAACTCGCTGGAAAGCGCGTGTGCTGTCGGCATACTGCTGTGCATCAAGCAAACCGATTCCGTAATTATTCCAGCGCATCCACTCTTTGTTATCTTGCGGATCAGGAGGAGATGCCGAGTTAGTGCCTATCGCCAGGGATCGCGTGCGCGACGCCATCTCAACCACCGGCATCTCATAGTGCTTGCCCAAGCCAAAGTCGATAAAACGCTGATTGAATCGCCGGTAATTGATTTTGGCGGTAACAGTGATCGGCCCACTAACATCCGGCGGCGCCTTGAAATCATAGCGCACAATCTGCGATCGGCCTGATTGGATCGTGTTGTTATAAGCAACGACTCGCGTATCCCAGACCTGATGAAGATCGTTTAAACCGCCTTTCTTGTTGACCAGCCGATTCGTAAAGCTATGCGCGCGCGGATCGAGCGAGCCATCCTGCCGCAACCCGCCAGAGTGCGTCAGCGTATGGCCAGCGGCGTCCTTGGCCTCAAACTCGACCCAACTTTCGTAAAAGTCTCGCTGCTCCGGCACAAAGCTATGGGCGATGCCTTTATTTTGAATTACCACTGAAACCGTAAGTGCGTCGCCTGGAGTAACCTCGAAAGACTGACTTCCAAGAGGCGCAATCAGCTTGCCTCCGTTGCGCTCGATTCCGAAGATATCCACATTGAAGACGCCGTTCCGCAGGAATGCCAGCGTCTTCTCCATCTGCGCATCGTAGCTATAATACTTCGACATAACAGTATTGGCTCCAAGCCAGCGATGCGATGCCAGTTTCCCATCCTTCGCTCCATAGTCGGATAGCTGAACTTCTTCCTGCTTCATGTGGCAGGTCTGACAGGTCGAAACCTGGTCCTTGACATAAAAAGGAAGTGGAGACTGTTTTGCAAAGGAAGAAAGCTGCCACTCGTCATAAAGAGAGATGGCTCGCTGCCACTTATAGTCGTTCAAGATTCTGGGCAGAGCTGCCTTGTGACATGCTGAACAGAATTCGCTTGACTTATAAAAATCCTTCATTACAGCCTTGGAATGCCGGTCGAGGTGTGCCAGGATCTCCTTGTCCGGAACCTCTCCATAGATCGGCTTGCCGTCTTCGCCGACCATCACGGCAGGTCGACTAAGCACATAACTCCCCGTGCCGCGCGTGTTGACCTGCTGGATTGCATGGCATACCGAGCAGGTGATTCCGTCTTCGTCAAACTTGCGATCAACGGGCGAATCTTTGGTCAGCGCGCCTGAGGTCAAAGCGATCGGGTTATGACATCCCTCGCAGTGACGAGTAAATTCGATCCCCTTTTCCTTCTTCAGCAGATTCGTATTCTTGATGTACCATGGAGCGCGAAATGCGTTGGCATGCGCTGTCTGACGCCACTGGGCGTGCGCCTCCTGATGGCAGTGACCGCAGTACTTCGCCGTTGGAAAGCTCTTGGGATCGATAAATTGGCCTGTATCCGTTGTAGCGTTGGACGGCAAGAACGGCGTATCCACGCCGAAGCGGGAGTTGTAGTGCTCACTTACCGATTGAGAATAGTTCGCTCGTTGCGCTGGAGTTGAATCGCTGCCGCTTGCATTGACCGGTTCAACCCGAGCTATCATAACTCCACAGGCTATCGCAGCTACAACAGCAGTTCTGCAGACGAGTCCAAAAATACGTTTCTCGGGAATCTTCATGAATGATGGGGATTGAATAGAATCGGTCCTCATAAAACTTGGCCTCCGGCGTTGGTTAGGAAAAGTCCCCACTCGTAAAATGGAGATAGACCATCCTCGGTCCGTTTCAAGGTTTCATTCCCTGGCCTTCCTTGAGAATTACAACGCGGTCTATCTGCGAAGCGGAGAAGTGCTCCGTCACACCGCTGGGCCAATGAACTTCAATGTCGTCGATAGTAGTGGCATCACCAATCCCAAAGTGCAATCGTGGATCGCTCGTGGAGGCATAACTTCCGCCGGAAATCACATCGTCGCGCTGACGAATCTTGTTGGCGGTGAGGTAAAGAGTCGCTCCGACGGCATCCCGTGGGCTCTTCGCTCCGCCGATCAGCTTGAACTCAATCCAATGGTGCTTATCAGGCGAGATGTTGCGCAACAGCGCTGGCGCTTCATCCATCACATTGATGACCACGTCAAGCTTGCCGTCGTTGAATAGATCGCCCACAGCCAATCCACGGCCTACATAAGTCTTTCCGAGCGCTGTCCCCTCAACCGCCGGCATTAACACGAAGCGCTTGCCGCCATCGTTGCGAAACAGCAGAGGCCGCTGTGCATAAGTGGTTCCCCACGGTTCTTTATCCACGACAGGGTAAACGTGCCCGTTTGAAACGATGATGTCCTTCCATCCGTCGTTATCGAAATCAAGAAACGCCGTCCCCCAACCAAGGAATGGAACTGTCGTTTCAGCGACTCCCAACTGATAGCTGATATCGGTGAAGTTAGCGTCGCCATCGTTGCGATAAAGCGGATCGTAGTCGTCGCTGAAGGTAGTATTGAATAGGTCGACCATGCCATTGTTCAGATAGTCGCCTTCAGCGATGCCCATCGTAGCGGTTTCACGCCCATTTTCATTGAGAGCAAAACCTGAGGCATAACTTATATCTTCAAATGTACCGTCGCCCTTGTTGAGATACAGATAGTTAGGAGTCGAGTCATTGCCAACCAGCAGGTCCGGTTTCCCGTCATTATTGACATCGACAAAGACCGAGGTAAGTCCGTAATATCCATTGCTATCGGCGACCCCTGCTTTTTCGCTGACATCGGTAAACATGCCATCGCCGTTGTTATGGAATAGATGATCCGGCTCGCCCTTCAGCCCACGCGGCCCGCAGGAGACATTTTCGCCGCGAAACTGGCAGAAGCTATATGCAACGCCCTTTTCACCGAATGCCGGCGGGTTTGCCGGGTCATAGTGAACGTACCCTGGGACAAATAAGTCCAGCTTTCCATCGCCGTCATAGTCCCCCCACGTTGCCCCGGTTGACCAGTTACCAAGCGCAACGCCAGCCTTCTCGGCCAGATCGGTGAAGGTACCGTTGTGGTTATTATGATAGAGTCTGTTCTTTCCGAAGTTAGTCACATAGATATCCGGCCAGCCATCGTTATCATAGTCGGCAATAGCCACGCCAAAGCCCCAACGATTATTGGCTACACCTGCCTTCTCAGCAATATTTGTGAAAGTCCCATCATGATTATTATGAAAAAGAGCTGCCTTCGGTGGAGTCGCCTTTCCCGCCTCAGCATCATAAGTCGATCCATTGACTAGATAGATGTCCAGCCACCCGTCATTGTTTGTATCGATCAGGCCCACGCCTGAGCCGTTGTCCTCAAGAATGAATTTCTTTTCCGGCGTGCCCATGACATGTTTCCATGCAGTAAGACCCGCTTTGCTTGCAATGTCTTCGAAAACAACCGGACCATCCTTGACGAATCCGCCGGCGGTGATTGGCCGGTGTTCCTTGTCGAGTATCGCGGTGTGCGCGCCGCCCGTGTTGACTCCGCCGACGGCGGGAGCTTGTCCGCCTTCACGAGGCTTGTCCGATTGCGTATCGGCAGCATGAGAGTTCGGTGTCGTGGACTGCGCCACACCGTACTGCGAAGCAGCGATCAACGCGGTAAAGATCGCAACGGCAGCGAGTCCGCACCGAAATCTTCGTCTGGTTATGAATTGTCTCTCTTGATCCCCTGAATCAAGCGCTCTCAAATTCAGGAAAGAGGGAAAACGCTGGGGAATCAGCGTGATCACGTGGCCTCCATTGATGGAACACTCCAACCATACTGCACTGGCAGGCTGCCTGGACTCATCCGAAAGATGGAGGACTGAATGCGCGTCGACAGCACGGCAAGGCGTCAATCTAGCAGAGCAAAAAGGTGGATGATACTAGCTGACAGACTCCCTGCTCAACCGGTCTGTCGAAGGGCCGTGAGCGTCTCTCTGCGAGTTGCTTGCATTGCGTGTGCTCTTTCGCACGCCTCGGGTTCTGAGCAATTTCTCGGTTCGGCAGACGGAACATCGCCAGGGGAAGTAGCCCAAAAGCGGAGCCAGACTGACTCGCAGGAATCCTTCCCGCCTGATCCGATGCATTCTCTGGCTCTGACACGTAGGGCACACCATGTATGTTCACTCCATGAGCTTTCGAAACGAAATAAGGCGTAACCGTTCCATTATATGGACTAAACCGGCCCAAAAACCACTCGTGATGAGAGTTTTTTTATGTGAAGGGATTCGATGGTAACGGAGAATTCCGAGCCTTGGTAATCAAGGGTTTGCGAGGGAGTTCTCCCTTGCTTCCTTGACGCACACCGGCTTCTCTGCTCTAATGAAATCAAAGGGATGCACACATCAAGCGCCAACGCGAACTTCTTCCCGGTCTTGTGCATTGCCATGCCAATTTCCGCCATGCGAATGAGCATTTTCATTACGCACGCGGGAAGCGGAGCCTGACGAACTAAAAAGTAGGAATGCAGCACACAGGCCACCACCCGCAAGCGCGGCTGGTGGTTTTTTTATTTCCTCGCCGCGTTGATTCTCTCCGTCAATTCGTTTCTTACCCGGTCATTAGGAGGAGCATCTTGGAATCCGTCACTCTCAATACCATTCAGGCGGCACGCGCGCGCATCGGGGAAGCCATCTACGTCTCGCCCTGTCAACTCTCCAGCGATCTCTCTGATTTGACAGGCTTGCCGCTGCATCTGAAGCTTGAAAACCTGCAACGGACCGGCTCCTTCAAAGAGCGTGGTGCGCTCAACAAATTGCTCACACTCACCCCGGCCGAGCGCGAGCGGGGTGTCATCACCGCCAGCGCCGGTAACCACGCCCAGGGAGTCGCCTTCCACGCCGCGGCTCTCGGCATCCGCGCTCAGATTGTGATGCCTCTGGCCACGCCGCAAATCAAGGTCGGAGCCACGCGCGGCTTCGGTGCTGAGGTCTTTCTCCACGGCGCAAGCTACGATGAAGCATGCGAAGAGGCACTGCGCATCTGCCGCGAAGAGAGCCGTACCTTTATCCATCCTTTTGACGACCCCGAGATTATCTCCGGCCAGGGCTCCATCGGCCTCGAACTCCTCGATCAAGTCTCCGGTCTTGAAGCTGTCGTTATCCCCATTGGCGGCGGCGGCCTCATCGGCGGCATCGCCTGTGCGCTCAAGGAGTCCAACCCCAAGATCCGCGTCATCGGCGTCGAGCCCGAGAAACAACCCTCAATGCTCCGCGCCAGCGAGGCCGGCCATCCGGTCACCATTGCTACCGCAGCCACGATCGCCGACGGCATCGCCGTGCGCCGCGCAGGCGATCTTACGCTGCCGCTTGTCTCCCGATATGTCGATGAGATCGTCACTGTAGACGACGAGGAGATCGCCAGCGCCATCCTCATGCTGCTGGAGCACGAAAAAACCCTGGCCGAAGGCGCAGGGGCCGCAGCCCTCGCCGCTCTCCTACAGTCCAAGACCAATCTGCGCGGCCAACGCACCGTCGTTCTCGTTTCTGGCGGCAACATCGATGTCACGCTGCTGGCCAAGATCATCGAGCGTGGCCTGGTCAAAGATGGCCGGCTGCTTCGTATTCGCATTCATCTTCAGGACCGCCCCGGAGCGCTGCTGGCGCTCACCGAGGTCCTCGCCCGCGAGCGCGCCAACATCGTCGAGACCATCCACAACCGCTCCTATTACGGCGTCAGCATGGGAGAAACGGTAATCGACGTGATGCTTGAGACCCGCGGCGCTGCTCACATTACCGCCATCAACCACGCCCTGGGCGAGGCTGGCTTTCTCTTTGAACGCATTCAGTAAGGATGGAACGCTGACTCGGAGTTTTCACATGGCTCCCGGCAGATTTGCCGGAATCTCAATCGAAACCAGCGTGCCCCTGCCAGGATTGCTAACCACGGTGAAGCGCGCCTGATTCCCGTAGAGAACCTCCAGCCGCTCCTGCACGTTTTTCATGCCGATGCCCGCTCCGCTGCGGCTGAGCGCCGAGGCCGGCCGGTTGACTATACCAACACCGTCGTCGGCTACCTCGATCAGCACACGATCTCCGTTGAGCTGGCTGCGCAGGGTGACGGTGCCACCATGGATGCGCGGCTCCAGGCCGTGCTTGATGCTGTTTTCGATCAGCGGCTGCAGCAGAATGCTGGGAACCAGAACTGCCAGCGTTCGCGGATCAATTTCCTTTTCGACGCGCAGCTTCTCGACGCCGAAGCGGACCACTTCGATGTCTAGATAGTCGTCGGTGAACTTCAGCTCCTCGCTCAGCGGAACGTAGGTATCGTGATCCTTGAGCAGCGCACGGAGAATATTGGCCAGCTTTACCGTCATCTCACGCGCCATCTCGGGCTTCAGGCGCACCAGCGATGCAATCGAGTTGAGGGTGTTGAAGAGGAAGTGAGGGTTGATCTGCCGCTGCAACGCGTCGAGTCGGGCCTCGAGCAGGAGGCGCTTCTGTTCTTCGAGTTTCAGTTCGATGCGCAGCGCATTCCATACCTTGATCGCGATGCCGACTACGATTGGCGCGCAGAGACCTACCAGCAATTGCAGCCAGAACTGGCTGGCAAGCAGCGCAAAGAGTCGGTGTGGATAGGCATGCGCAATCCAGTCGCGGCAGGCCTCGGCTGCGACGATGAGAAAGAGCATGAGAAACTGGCGGTCGATGCGCGGCTTGCGCAGGTTGCGCCGCACCCAGCGATAAAGACTCAGGTCGATAAAGGGCGTGAAGGACCAGATCTCTTCTCTCTCGACAAAGCGCCCAAGCAGCCCCGCTGCCAGACCCAGAGCGGCGTTGAAGGGCAAGGCCAGATACTCGTGGTTATAGAGCGCAGGCCCTGCCAGCACCGCTCCGCCCAGGATTGCCCACTCCGGCCCCAGCAGCAGGCCGAGCAGGATGACCGTTTCAAAAGAGATGTCGGCGGCCAGGAAGTTCGGTACAGCGATCCGCACCCAGACGCCCAGCGTCAGCGGGACCAGAAAGAAGGCCAGCAACGCCAGCGTCTGCCGCGGCCGGCGCTGCTCGGCAAAAAAGAGCCGCCGGAAGGTGCTGACGCGCGCCAGTACACTGGCTACCGATGCAACCACGCCCAGCTTGACCAGCAGCGTGATCAGAATCAGATTGTCGGTCACCGGGGCGCATCCCGATGGAGCGCCTTCACCTGATAGCCCGCGCGCTTCAGTTCGATGGCTATGTCCTCGGCCATCATGACGCTGCGGTGCTGGCCGCCGGTGCAGCCAAAGGCCACGGTGAGATAGCTCTTGCCCTCTTCCACGTAGTGCGGCAGCAGATAGAGCAGCAGTTCCTTGACCCTGCCCAGAAACTCGATCGTCTGCGGAAAGCCGCGCACATAGGCGGCCACCTTGGGATCGAGCCCGGTGAGCTTTCGAAACTCCGGAACAAAATGTGGGTTGGGAAGAAACCGCACGTCGAAGACCAGATCCGCATCGAGCGGCACGCCGTTCTTGAAGCCGAAGCTGAGGCAAGAGACCAAAAGCCGTTTGGTCTCCTCCTCGTGGCCAAACCGCGCCTGTATGTTGGCGCGCAGCTCATGCACATTGAAGTTCGAGGTGTCGATCAGCGTGTCGGCGACGTTGCGGATCGGGTCAAGCAGTTGCCGCTCTTCGACGATCGAGCGCGAAACCGTCTCCTGCTTGCCCAGCGGATGTGGCCGGCGCGTCTCGGAGTAACGGCGCACCAGCACCGCGTCCTGCGCATCGAGAAATACCACGCGCGTGTGCAGCAGGGTCTTCACCCGCTTGAGAATCTCCGGTAGGCGGTCCAGGGTCGGGCCTTCGCGAACATCCACCACGATGGCCGCGTTCTGGATCTCGACGGATTTCTCAACCAGAGCCGCAAAATCTGGGAGCAGTTCCAGAGGCAGATTGTCTACGGCGTGAAAGCCAAGATCCTCAAAGGCCTTGAGAGCCGAGGCCTTTCCAGCGCCGGAGATTCCGGTAACGATCACCAGTTCCTTGCCAAGCCGGTTGGCGCTCTTTGCACCTTCGCCAACCGCAGGCGCGGAAAGCTCTTGGGATGTGGGCTTTGAAGGCTCCATAGGCTCATGCTACACCGAAAGGCGGCGCGTGCGCCTCTCCGCGCAGTTACGCTGCCTTTCGGATGATCATCTCTTGTCTTGTTCAGGTTTAAGGAAGCTCCACCAGCTCCATATGTCCGTCACGGCGGCGATGGAGCACAAACGTATCTCCCGCTGGATTGTGGAAGATCAGCAGATCGCGGTCGCGGAACTCTGCGTCTTTGACAGCCTCCTCGATGGTCATGGGCTTGAGGGCAATGGCCTCGCCGTTGGTCAGAATGTGGGGCTCGACCACCGTCTTGCGAGCCGGGAAGGAATGCACCGCAATCTCGGCACGGGCTTTTTTGCGGGCGCGCGGCGGAGGCGCCTCAGTCCCATCGCCATCCGGCTGCGGGGCGCGGGCTTTGGGCCGGGCTACGGGAAGCGCGGTGAGTATCTTCTCTTCCTTCGGCAGGCGCTTGCTCCCGATGCGCCGGTCGCGGTGGCGGCGCGCCTGGTTCTCGGCGTGTTCAAGGGCCTGGCGCAGAGCCGACTCCAGCGTTTCGGCCTCGCCCGATGCGGCAATGGTCTGCAGCCGGGCCTGAATGGTCAACTCGGCAACCTGTAAACGCTTCAGCGCGCTGAAAACTACACTCGCACGCGCGTTTTTGCCCAGAATGCGGGCAATCCGTTCCATACCCTCCTCGGCCTGCGTACGCAGCGCCTTGGAGATCTTCACTTGTCTGGCGGTGAACTCCACTTCCATGGTCAGCCTCCGCTTCTCGTTATTGTGGTGCATCTTCTCGCAGCCCGTTTATCGGCTGGAGAACTTCGGATTCTATAGCATTTAGAGGCTAGTCGCACAAGAAAAGCAAAAAATCAGGGAACAGGGAGTAGTGAACAGGGATTTTCATGCGTCGCGGCGGCGGCGCTGGTGGGTCGAGGGGATATTCATGTCTTCGCGATACTTGGCCACAGTGCGCCGGGTCAATTGGATGCCCTGCGCCTGCAGCTTGGCGGCCAGTTGATCGTCGGTCAGTGGATGGCGCGGGTCTTCCTCTTCGATCAGCTTGCGAACCTTGCGCTTGAGCACCAGCAGGGGAGTGTCGGCGCCCTCGGGGCCATTCGAGCCCTCGGAGAAGAAGAATCGCAGCTCGATGACTCCCTGCGGCGTATGAGCGTACTTGTTGGCCACCGCGCGGCTGATTGTCGACGGGTGAACGCCGATCTCTTCGGCCACCTCCTTGATCATCATCGGCCGCAGGCCCTCGACGCCCCGTTCGAGGAAGTCCTGCTGGCGGCGAACAATCACCTCGCAGGTTCGCAGAATCGTGCTCTTCCGCTGGGCGATGTTGCGCATCAGTTGGAGCGCCGAGCGGAAGCGCTCCTTCACGTAGTCCTTTACCTCTTTGTCGGTGCCGTCGGCGGCCAGCATGCGCCTGTAGCGCCGGCTCAGCCGCAGGCTGGGCATGTCTTCCTCGTTCATCGACACAACCCAGGTATCGCCCCGCTTGATGAAGACCACGTCAGGCTCGATCAGCCGCGTCTGTTCGCGGTTATACAGGCGGCCGGGCCGGGGGTCGAGCGTGCGAATGAATCCCACCGCGGCATGAGCCTCGGCTGGGGTAATCTGGGCCGCCCGCGCCAGCTCCTTTACATCCCGCTTCTGCAGCAACTGCAGGTGCTGGTCGACAATCAGCGCCGCAGCCTCCATGCTGCGCCGCCGCTCCTCGATCTGCGCCTCGGCCTCGGCGCGGAAGCCGCGATGCGGGTCCTCGTCCTCGTCTGGCTCAACAGGCGGCTGGGCAAATAAATGGGCAAACTCACTCTGCTGTGCCGCAATCTGGATCAGCAGGCACTCGCGCAGATCGCGCGCGCCCACACCGGCAGGGTCGAGCTGATGGACCAGGTCGATCGCTCGATGAAGCAGCTCCAGCACAGAATCCGCCTGTGGCTCCTGATTCGCCTGCGAACTGCTGAATGCAATCGCCAGTTCCTCTTCGCTGCCTGAGAGATAACCATCCCCGTCCAGATTGCCGATGACAAACTCCACCGCCTCGCGCAGGCTGGGCTCAAGCGTCAGAGCTCCCAGTTGCCACGCCAGGTGATCGGCGAGAGTCGTAGGCTGGGAGAGAAAGTTCTCGAACGAGGGCTTTTCGTTCTCTTCATACTCCGGCTGCGTGCGGTAACCGGGGTCAAGATACTCCTGGAAGTACGATCCGAAGTCAACCTCGCTGAACGAGTCCTTGGGTGCGGTCGCGGGTTCGTCGGCCGCACGCTCCAGACGCTCCTCGACCCCGCACTCAAGAAGTTTTTCGCGGCCCGCAACCTCATCCAGCATCGGAACCGTCTCGTCAATCTCCTCCAGGACGGGATTCTCAACCATCTCGGCATCGATCATCTCCTTCAGCTCGAGCTTGTTGAGCGCAAGCACGCTGACCATCTGCATCAGGCCCGGAGTCAGGATCTGACGCTGCGAAACCTTCAAGCTCAATTTTGGTTGCAGCAGCGCCATAAGAAGGACTCTATTCCTGTTTGGACTTACCGTCAGTGTACTTGAATGAGAAAAAACCTAAAGAGCAAAATACCGCATATCAAACCAATTGTTCCGGTTTGGGATGCACTCAATCCGGAAGTCTCCGTCTGATTGCGAGGGATCAACTTTTGATCGCAATGGGGTTGACGGGACGCTAACTGCCGGTAACCGGCTGTTAGCCCGCCAGTATCCGGCATCAGCCCAGCGAGAAGCCCTCCCCCAGATAAAGCCGCCGCACGTCCACATTGTTCCCAAGTTCATGAGGCGTTCCGGCGAAAAAGATCTTCCCTTCTGCGATGATATAGGCCCGGTCGGTTACGCTCAACGTCTCACGCACATTGTGATCGGTAATCAGCACTCCAATACCGTCGGCCTTCAGATCGAAGATAATCTTCTGCAACTCCAGCACGGCGATGGGATCGATGCCGCTGAAAGGCTCATCGAGCAGGATGAAGTTTGGCTGGATGCAGAGCGAGCGGGCAATCTCCACACGCCGGCGTTCTCCGCCAGACAAGGCATAGCCCCGCGTGGTGCGGATGTGGCCCAGATTCAACTGATGGATCAGCCGCTCGGTGCGGACCCGCCGCTCCCGGCTGCCCAGAGGCTGCGCTTCGAGCACCGCCAGGATGTTCTCCTCAACGGTCAGCTTGCGAAAGACCGAAGGCTCCTGGGGCAGGTAGCTGATGCCAAAATTGCGCGCCCGCAGATACATCGGCGTATGCGTAATCTCGGTCTCGTCCACCAGCACACGGCCCATATCGGGCTCGACCAGCCCCACGATCATGTAGAAGCAGGTCGTCTTGCCGGCGCCGTTCGGCCCCAGCAGGCCCACAACCTCGCCGCGCGAGATCTTCAGGTCGACTCCGCGAACGACCTGCCGCCCCTTGTATGTCTTGCCGATTCCTTCGGCGATCAATGTGTCCATCGAGCTCGCTTTCGCCGCTTCATTTTCTATCTTACGATTTCACTTCGGCGAGGTGGTCTGTGTCGTCGTTCTGTTCCCGCCGCCTTCAACGCTGACGCTGTCATCGCGCCCGCGGAAGATCAACGCCTCGCCGGAGACACTCCCTCGCGCCGGATCGGTCATTCTGGGCGGGGCAGCCGCTGTCCCAGTCAATACATATTCGGCTGTCGCACTTGTGAAGACCAACAGTTCCCCGGTTCCGCGGCGGCCTTCGCTGGTCAATACAACGTGGCCGCGCGCCGTCATCCGGTCCACCTGCGCCTGTCCCTGAGATGCCGCGCCCGCCTGCAGCAGTGTGACCTCCACCAGATCCGAGGACGAGGTCGCCGTGCCGGTCTCGGCAATCACTGAGCCTAGCACTCCGCCATGCATCACAGCTTTGCGTTCGCTGTCGGAGTACCTCAAATCTCCTCCGCGCACCCGTATCACCGCCGGCTGAGCGGGCTTTCCTGCCTGCTGACCCGCCGCTGGCCCGGCCCCACCTCCGGCTGCCGTAACCAGCACGGCCCTCACCGGCTCGGCCCGGTCCGTTGTGCGAGCCACCAGAGCCTGGCGATTCCTGTCCAGCACGATCACCGGTGCGGTGATCGAGTTGGCCTGTTGCCACAGCCGTGCGTGACCGCTAAAAGTCGCTTCGCCAGTCGCCTGCCGCAACTCAGCCTCGGCGGCGACGACGTGCGCCGGACCTTGTCCGCCCAGAGCCACTCCGCCGGGGCTGGCCGCGGGCTTGCCAGGGCGGCTGTTGCCTCCCGAATCCATCCAACTGGCTTTCACATTGCCATGTGCAAAGGCGTCCCCCGATGCCCGCGAGACATCCACCTTGTCGGCGGTGAGCTGTACGGCGCCGTCCTCGACGCGCGGACTCAGCGTCAGGTGCAGCCACTCGCCGGCAGCCTCATACACGGCGCGGCCCGCGGTGGCCCGCATCGGCGCAGGAGCCGATGCACCGGCCTTTGCGGCTGGCTGCTGCGTCAGCACCACATGTCCCTCGACCAAAGCCGACTGAAGCTCGTCTTCACGGCCCGTTCCGCGCTTTGCGCCCGCCTGGGCATGAGCCGAAAAATGCACCTCCACACGGTCGCCGCTCGTTGCCTGGCGTGCTCCCGTCGCGGTGGTCTCATCGAGGCTCGCGTGTCCGACTCCTTTGAGGACGCTCAACATGGACATCGCCCCAAACTCGCCCGTCACCTCGTCTGCCGAGAGCCGCGAAGGCGAAATCGCCCCGTTGCCGAGTTGGCTCTCGCCGGTCACTACCACGCCGCCGCTCCCTCGCAGCGCGCCAAGTTCAAGATGCCCGTGACCAGATTCGCGAAACTCAATGTCGGCAATCGGCGAGCGCCAATGCCGGCTCAGCCGTTTCGGCTGGCCTGCCTGTTGGCTTGACTCTTCACTGTCCATGGCCACGCCCCGCTCCAGGTGCGCGTGCCGCAGCTTGCCTTGCGCGCTGAACTCCAGATCCGCCGCAGGCGCGCTGCCATGAACCTGCCGATGGTTTGCCCGATCCCCGTCTTTCGACTCGCTCACCGAGTCCATCGTGACCCCGCCTTCCAGGCGGCCATGGCGAGGCTGGTTGTGCTCATCGAAATCCATCTGCCCGGTGGGCGCGGAGAGATGGCCTCCGCCCTCGGTTGTCAGCGTGAATCCGTTCGACGCATCCAGCCGTACCGCCGATCCATCTTCGCGGAAGAGAACCTTGGCGTCGCCGGTCTCGGCCTTTCCGCCCTTGTATTCGGCTGTGACTGAGTGAAGGCGGCACAATTGACTGTCGCGCTCGAACTCCCCGTGCTGCGCATGAAGCTGAAGCGACGCCGTGCCATGCCGCGCCGTCAACTCAACGGCCCGGTCCAATACCAGATGCCCCTGTTGCGAGTCGAAGGTGGCTCCCAACGAACTGCCGTTTCCCTGCGCCATCGAGAAAACCACTTGTTGGCTAGTCGTGGCCACGCCGCTGTGCTGGTCAAAGGTGAGCCCGCTGGTCTTCACGTGGATCTCGCCGCGCGCGGCTGCCTCTGCCACAGACGCCAGCGGAGCGTCCTTTCGTATGTTGCCCGTGGCCAGCTCCGCCGCAGCCTTGGGAGCAATCGCAGGCGCAACCCCCGGCCGCATCAACGTGATCTCCACCGGCCCCGCAGCTTTGGCCGTACCGGCCTTCTGGTCATACTCGAACTCGGCTCCCTCGATGCGATCCACGCGGCTGCCGTCTTCGCCATAGAGTTCAATCTTCACGTCGTGCAGCACGGCATTTCCCTGTTTCAACTGGACGATCTTCGACGCGTGAATCTTGAACTGCGAATGGGCTCCCAGGGCATGAGCAATCGTTACGCCGTTCGACTCCTGCTGAATCTCAAAGCCCAGCTTCTGGGGCAGGTCGCGGCGGTTCAAGGGATTCTTCCACTTGCCAACGACCAGAAACACCAGCAGCGAAAGCAGCAGCAAAACGCCTGCCCCGACCACCAGCATTCTCATTCTCTCGATGGTGAGGCGCACGGTCAGTTCGACCCCCCAAGCCGCTTCGTCAACCGCGCCGCTAGCCGCTGGGCGAGGCTCTCGCCCAGTTCGCTCCACAACAGGCGCGCCGTGGCCCCTGATGCCTTCTCGACGGCCGCCGTCAGCTCGACGAGTTGGCGCACATTCTCTTCGACATGTTTTGCCGCCACCGAATCAAGCTCCAACTCTTCTTCAAGAAACGGCGTGTCCGTTCCGAAGTCGATGCGAATGTGCCCGTCGGCCTCGTAAGCGCCTTCGTCGAAGAGCGGTCCGAAGCCCGTCACCCGCACCAGCCGCGGCGTCTTCGCCCAGCGAGCATCGAGATCGGTCGTCTCCAACTCCCATAGGCTCCAGCCGATTTGAAACTCATAGGCGTAGTCATCGTGCAGGATTTCGAGCGCTTCTTCAACGGCTAGGCGAGGCTCAACGCCCAGCGCGGGAGCACCGTTGCCGCCTGCTCCGGCTCTGCGGCCGTAAACCTGCTGAAAGACCGGCGACTCTGTCCAATTGATCGGCCAGACGGTCGCGGCATAGACGCGCGCCTCGCCACCATGCGCGGCGAACTCACCCAGCACTGCCGTCAGCTTTTCAGCCAGCGCGGCAAGACGCAGATTGGGGTACCACAAGCTCAGATAAAGCGTGTCAGACATCTCTACTGATTGTAGACGGGTGGCGACGGGCGAAGATGCAGAGAAGTTAGTTCAATCCCATGATCTGAGGGTGCCCCAGGTCCCGATTCTGGGACCTGGGATACGACGAACCCCTAACCAATTGGGCAACAAGAAGCCGTACTCTATCCCGTAACGATCTCGCTGAAGTCGGCGATGCCCGAGAAGCCACGGAGCACGCCGTCAATCAGACCCAGGTGCGCGCCGCGAACTTTTTCATCGGGATCGAGCACCATGACCTTGTCGAAGAAGGCATCGACGACCGGCCGCAGCGTGGCGATGGCTTCAAGCGCCTGGCCGTAGAAGCGCAACTTGCGCAACGCATCCACTTCGGGCGTGAGCAGGGCGGCGGCATCGGCAAGCTGCTTCGCCTCCGGCGCGAGCGCGACATCCTTTGGCGAGCCGATGGCGAAGCCCTTCTCCTCAGCCTGGCGCAGGATGTTTTTGATGCGCTTGAAGGCCGCTGAGATTGCGGCGAAGTCTTCCGACTCGCGTGCTGCGGTTAGTGCACCGGCGCGGGCGATGGCGTCGCGCACATCGTCTGCCCCGGCGGCCAGCACGGCGTTCACCACATCGTAGGCGAAGCCGCGTACGTCTTTCAGGTAGAAGCTCAAGCGCTCGCTCAGGAAGGTCCAAACAAAATATAAATACTCTTGATCAGCGAGTTTCGCCGCAATTTGGTCTTTATGGTTCTCGTGACCGCCACCAGCTACAAAGACATTGCTCAGGGTCAGAGGCAAGTCAGACTCAGCCAGAATCTTCACAATGGCATTCGCTGCACGACGCAGCGCGAAGGGATCCTTAGATCCGGTGGGTTGCATCTTGATGCGGAACATCTCAACGATAGTCTGGATACGATCGGCAAGCCCGAGAAGTTGTCCATTAACAGTCTGCGGAATAGCATCGTCCATCGATGCTGGCTTGTACTGGTCGTAGATGGCCTGCGCAACAACTCCGTTGTGTCCCTGAGCTAAAGCATATTGACCGCCGATTACTCCCTGTAACTCAGTAAATTCTTTCACTAACTCCGTAGTTAGGTCAGTCTTGGCTAACGCAACGGCCTTGAGTAACTCGGCTTCTTCGAATGCAACGCCCGCAGTCTTCACATATGCAGCGAGCACACGCACAACGGCTAAATTCGCCTCTGTCTTCCAGAAATAGCTACCTAACTCTTTCTGAAACGTAACATTTTTCAGGTTCTCCACCCGGCTCTCGAGCGAGATTTTCTGATCGAAATCCCAGAAGAAACGCGCATCCTTGAAACGTGCGCGCAGGACCCGTGCATTGCCGTGGCGGATGATTGCTTCACCCTCGGCATCGACCTTAATGTTTAGCACTGCGAGAAAGTGAGGCAGGAGTCTACGATAATACGGCGCCGGCCCCATCTGAAGCTCAGCCCGCCTTTCATCCGCGACTTCCACTGCAAAGTATTTTTGATGGTCTCGCATCACTGTGACCAGCACTTCTTCGGGCAGCGCGAGATACTCAGGCTCGAAGTCGCCGAGTACGACTGACGGCCACTCGGTGAGATGTACCACCGTCTCGATGAGCGCCTCGTCTTCACGCCATTTTGCGCCGGGAATGGTGCGGGTTGCCGCGTCGAGAGCTTTGCGAATCGACTGCCTGCGCTCGGCCACATCGGCGACCACAAATGCCTTCCGCAGCTCTTCGGCGTAGCTCTTGGGTGAAGTCAAAAGCACGGAGTGCTCACCGTGAAGGATGCGATGGCCGCGGCTGGTGTTGCTCGCCTGGATGCCTGCAATCTCAACAGGAACAATCGCGGAATCGAGCAGCGCGACGACCCAGCGCACCGGCCGCACAAACCGCTCCGGCTTGCCCTCGCGCCAGTACATATTCTTGGCCCAGTAGAGGCCGAGAACTTCCTTTGGCAACTCCGCAGCCAGCACCTGCGGTGCGGCCACGCCCTGACGCTTCACTGTTGCGCCGACATATTCGCCCTTGGCGTTGGTGACTTTTTCCAGAGCCTCCACGGCAACGCCGGCCTTGTTCGCGAAGGCCTCAGCCGCTTTGGTGGGCGCGCCGTCTTTGAAGGCAACCTTCCATGAGGGACCGGTCAACTTTTCCTCGGTGTCGGCCTGGCTCGCCAGCACGCCCTCAACCAGCACGGCCAGACGCCGCGGCGTCGAGTACGTAGTGAGTTTGGCTTCGGGCGCAAGCAGCCGCTCGCGGGTGAGCAGGTCGTTGACGCGACGGCCCAACTCGGCCTCGGCCCCGGCAATCATGCGGGCAGGAACCTCGTCCAGCCCAATCTCCAACAAAAAATCTGCCATAGCTTTGAAATTCTTTCCGCTAACTCGCTAACTTGGAAAACTCTGCTAACACGCGCGAAGCGTGGATAACTCCGCGAACGCCGCTAACTCACCTGCTGCGCGGCATAAACCTTGGCCACGCCTACAGCCAGATTGCGAATGCGGCCGATCATGCCCACTCGCTCAGTGACGCTGATCGCACCGCGCGCATCGAGCAGGTTGAAGAGATTCGAGCACTTCAGTGCCAATTCATAGGTCGACATGGTCGGGAAGCGCCGCTTCTCTGCCGCGCTGGCCTTCTCATCCGAGAGCAACGCATTCGCCCGCGTTAACAGAGCCTGCGCCTCGGCCTCATAAGAGTTGAAGTGTTCCCACAACTTACTTACATCGGCGTCTTCGAAGTTATAGACCGAATACTGTAACTCTTCGGTCAGCCGGACGTCGCCATAAGTTACCACAGCGCCGGTCTCAGGATCGCGTGCCCAAACCACATCGTAGACCGAGTCCACGTCTTGCATGAAGGCGCAAAGGCGTTCCAATCCATAAGTCAGCTCGGCGCAGATCGGGTCGAGATCGAGTCCGCCGCACTGCTGGAAGTAAGTGAACTGGGTGATCTCCATCCCGTCCATCATCACCTGCCAGCCCACGCCCCATGCGCCGACGGTCGGGCCTTCCCAGTTGTCTTCTTCAAACTTGAGGTCGTGCTTGGAGAGGTCGATGCCGATGGCTTCGAGGGACTTGAGATAGAGTTCCTGCACATTCACCGGCGGCGGTTTCAGGATCAACTGAAACTGCGTATGGCGGAAGAGCCGGTTGGGGTTTTCGCCGTAGCGGCCGTCGGCCGGACGCCGCGAGGGCTGCGCATAGCCGACCCGGTAAGGCTTGGGGCCGAGCACGCGCAAGAAAGTCTCCGGCGCCATGGTGCCCGCGCCGACCTCAACGTCGTAAGGCTGTTGCAGCACGCAGCCGCGTTCCGCCCAAAAGCCCTGCAAGCGGAACAAAAGCTCCTGAAAGGTGAGCGGAGTACTCTTTGGTTGGGATAAAAGCTGGGATGAGGACACAGGCAACTCTCTCTCGTCGGGACTGGGTAGATTTTAACAGCCTGGTAGCGCAGATGCATGGGGTTCATGGTTTTCCAGACTGCGATAAAAGCATGAACGCTGCAAGGCTGGGACAGCCAAGCTTATTCATTCTCTGAGCTTATAGGCAGTAGGTGATAGGTCCGGCCTTTTGGTGTAAGAACATAGCCTTCGGACTGGAAAGCCCCGACCACCAAACGGTACGGCTTTGGGCGCGGAGGCCCGAAGAAGAATCCAATCCCCGTCATTTGCGAGTCTGAGTCGACGAACGACGGAGCATCGTCAATTGATTTGATTGGACCATTGAAAACCAAAATGGTGAATTTGCTGGGAGCATTTGCGCGGACCACAGCGACTGCAAAATCAATGTTGCCGTCCCCATTGAAATCGCCCGTGACGGCGTATGGATGATAATCAGGCACCGGCTTCCATCTTCCTCCATACCCGACTACGCGTATTTTCCTCAAATCCTCGTCGCATGCGCAGTCTTTATCGGTCGCCAGACGGTATCCGTTGTGCGCTCGAAGCCACGACGATACGACTTTTTGTTGGTCTGGACTCAGGAGATGGCTCGCTGAGGCCGATGGGACTAGAGCCAGAGCGAAAGCTAGAGCGATTACCCATTGTCGTGGCAGCATGGCCAAATCTTAATCGATCAGTCGATGTGTGCCAAATGTGCGGATTGTCATAACGTCTGAATTGGCCGATTCCGAGTTCTTATCCGCTCAACCGCGCCAGCGCCTCTGCTGAGCGGAGTTTGCGTTCCAGATGCCGCTCCAGGGATTGCAGGGTGAAACGGCGCAGATCCTGCGCACGGCGACGTGGCCAGTCTTCCGCGGCAAAGGCCGAGACCGGCGAGCGCAACATGCGCTGGGCCAGTTGCCACGAGTCGGCGCAGAGATCGCTTGCGCCACCGTTGCGATGGACCGCACAAAAGAGGCCATCCGAGCTGAGATTGAAGGAAATCTCCGCTGCATGCAATGCCTCGCCACAGGCTGTGCAGTGGGCGATGTCGGGCAGTAGACCCATGAGCCGTGTCATCCAGAGTTGGAAATAGGTCAGCGGCATCCAGGGCTGTTCGACCGTTGTTTGTTCGAGCACGGCCGCCAGCAGGCGGAAGACCGTCTCCTGGGGATCGTGGTCGGGCAGCGCCTCGTCGAGCACCTCGGCAAAGAAGCTGAGCACCGTCATGCGCACGGCATCGACCGGGGCCGAGAGCGGCGAGCGGAGGATCTCGAGCTGATCGAGCCGGACCAGTTCCTGCCGGGGCCTTTCTGCAAACCAGGCGCGGGCCACGGTCATCGGCTCCAGAGCGCCGCCAAAGCGCTTGCGGCTCTTGAGCGCCGCCTTGGCCACGCCGCGCACCTTGCCGTAGTCGCGCGTGAAAAAGCTCACAATCAGGTCGGCCTCATGGACCGGCCATGTGCGCAAAACCACGGCTTCTGAGGTGAGCACATTCATGCGATTCCATCATCGCACTCTCGCCTGTTTCCGAGGCCAAATCCGTCGCAGGTCTTTTGCCGGTGCCGCCCGTGATACCGGAGGGAGCCGAGCCGTACCGTTTAGCGGGACGGACTCTCCATGCAGAGATCTAACTGCTTTAGATCGTTACAACCACCCATCTTTCCACAGTGTTCCGTCTTGGCGGCTTCAAAATCCGAGGCTACAATGGATATAGAGGTTCCAAATGCCCACCGCAATGGTCACCTTCAACGGCCGCATCACACTACCCCCGCAAGTGCGCAAACACCTTGGTCTCAAGACTGGCGACAACGTGGAATTTGTCGAAGTCGAGAATGGACGTTTCGCGATCTCCTGCCGCCACAGATTGAATCCGGAGGCTGAGCTTCACGCTTCGCAACAGGACGGCGTGCCGGTCGTCGAATAAGTTCAGACAGGCCGTCCTTTAAAAAGATCGAAGAAGAACTGCCCGCACACAATCGCCTTCCAAGTCGATGCATTTGCACGTAAACGCAAAAACGCGCACTCCGCAAGACGGAATGCGCGTTTTCTTGGGTTCGAGACTGTTTAGCGGCCGAAGTGCGCGGCGTTCTTTTCCGTAAAGCTGGCCCATTTTTCAGGCAGGTCGTCGGCGGCAAAGATGGCCGAGACAGGGCAGGCCGGGACGCATGCGCCGCAGTCGATGCACTCGACCGGGTCAATGAACAACTGGTCGGCGTTGCCGAAGCCGTCTTCGTCCTTCTTGGGGTGGATGCAATCGACAGGACAAGCGTCTACGCAGGCGGTGTCCTTGGTGCCGATACAGGGTTCTGCGATTACATATGCCATTCTGATTTCTCCCAGGGGAACTAGGGTCTGTCATCAAATTCCGCAAGGTCAGCGTTGCGAGCCAAAACCCGGCCAGACGAAGCCGAGCCCGAAGGCTGTGGCGGGTCCACCGTCAAGGGCGAGAATGAAGTATGGCCGGGTTCTGGCCGCAACCCAAAGGGCCGGGGCTAATTTTTCTGATTTCTGCGTCACTCGTCGCTAGCAGACACCCGGTATGCGTCGCTCCTCGCTTCTTGAATTCAAAAAAATTAGCTCCCGGCGCTGGCCTTGGGGTATTTGATGACAGACCCTGAGCCTTCGACGCTGATAGTAGCACAAGAGACCAGAGGCTGCGTCAAGCCAGCGCAAAGCCGTTTCAGGCATGCGGGAATCCGATGCATCGGTTGCCAACTCTTAGATTCCGAAAGCGAACCGGACGATTCATCCGGCACAGATTCAACGCCTATTTTGCTGCTGGCGCCGCGCGGTGGGCAGCGAATTCCTGCGGAGTGGGAATCGGCGCCAGGTCGCGCCCGGCAAACATGTCGTCAAAAAAGCCCAGCAACTCGGCGTGGATCAGCCCGTTCGAGGCAAGAATCTCCCGGCTGTCCAGCTTGAAATGACCGCCGGAGAAGTCCGTCACCCGCCCGCCAGCCTCCTCGACTAGCAGAATGCCGGCCGCTGTATCCCAGGGGTTGAGGCTGAACTCCCAGAAGGCCTCCAGCCGGCCTGCCGCAACATAGGCCAGATCGAGAGCGGCCGAACCGGCCCTGCGCACTCCATGCGAACGCAGAGTGAACTCCTGATAAAAGTGGATATTCGGACTTGCGTGGCGCTTGCGGCTGGGAAAGCCCGTGGCCACCAGCGACTCAGCCAGTTCCGAAGCAAGCGAAACATGCATCGGCTTGCCGTTCAGCAGTGCGCCTCGTCCCTGCTCGGCAACAAAAAGTTCATCCCGCATCGGGTCGTAGATGATCGCGGCAACGAGCGTTCCATCCTGGTCGGCGGCCAATCCGGCGCGCCGCTGCTCCAGGCCAAGCGAGACGCAAAACTGCGGAAAGCCGTGGGCAAAGTTGGTGGTTCCATCGAGCGGGTCGACGTACCAGCGAAATTCGCCCTCCATCCTGTCACGGGTCCCCTCTTCGCCGTAGATTCCGTGCTCTGGAAAGGCCGCCGCCAGCCGCTCGCGGATCAGCTTCTCCGAGGTGCGGTCGGCCACCGTTACCAGGTCCGCGTCGCCTTTGTATTCGGTGGCCACGCCTTGTGCGAAGAACTCGCGCAGCCGCCCGCCTGCCTCGCGTGCGATCTCAGAAGCCGCTGGAACCCACACCCAGTCTGAAGTGGAATTCGCGCCGCTCACTCTGAAGCCCCGTTCGAGCCGGAACCATTTGAACCAGCATCGCCGGTCTTTGCGTGGCGCGGAGCGCGCTTGCTTACTTCACTCAGGGTGCGGATCTGGTGCTTATAGATGAACAGATTCGGCTTGCCCTCGCGCGTCAGGCGCAGCATTCCGTCGTCGAAGTACTCGATCCACCCACGCACCGTTTCGCCATCGCGCAGCTTGATCTGGACATTGACCTGGCGGTCGCTCAGAGAGCGCAGGTAAAGCGCTTCCTGGCCGGTTTCGCCAGGCGGGGGCGTCTTGGAGCGGCGGCGTGCGGAGATGGGTGGAGTCATGTTGCTATTTTAGATGCAATGACACGGAACTGCGACTGCGGTAAATCAAAGACCAAATTGAGGAAACTATTTGCTCTTCGTCGGCGGGTCAGCGAAATAGCCCGTGCGATGGCGGATATTGAACTCCTCGGCGCCGGCCCTAGGGATGGTTACTTCGACACGGTGGAAGCTCGCGCCCTTCACCTGATTGCGCGGATAATAGCCGAGCAGATACTGGGTGCGCAGATCGTCGCTGACCTGCGCAAAGGCTTTGTCCAGTCCGCCTTCGCTCACGTAGTAGCTCTTGCCGCCGGTCTGCTCGGCCAGAGTGATGAGCGCGTGCTCGCCGCCCAGGGTGCGGCCTGCGCTCTCCGCAATCGGCACGTCGATGATCGAGTAGATCATCACCTCGTTGCGCAGGGCCTTCTCTAGCGCCTTGGCGTAGGTGGCGCTGCTTGCGGTGTCGTCGCCATCGGTGACCAGCACCAGCACCTTGCGCCCCTCTTTGCCGCCCAGACGTTCTGCGCCCAGGTAGATGGCGTCGTAGAGAGACGTAGCCCAGTCTCCGCGCAACTGCCCAAGGCCACGATCGATCTGGCTCAGCTTATTCGTAAAGGGAGTCAATTCGCGCACATTGGTCGCAAATTGCAGGAGGCTCATCTGGTCTTGCGAACGCAGCAGCGCATGAGCGAAATGCCTGGCCGCATTGGCCTCTTCCGTCATGTCCTTGCGCACGCTGCCGCTGGTATCGATCGCCAGCGTCAGGTTCAGCGGCAACTCCGACTGGCGCTCGAAGACATCGATCCGCTGCGCGCGTCCATCCTCGATGATCGCGAAATCCTCGCGCGTCAGGCCGCCCACAATCGCTCCATTGCGGTCGGTCACGTTCACAAAAACGTTGACCAGCTTCACGTCCACATGAAGCGTGAGATCCTGAGCGGGGACGAACAATGGCGCAAGAATCAGCAGCAGCCAACTGCCCGCTCGGAAGAAGAACCTGCCGACGCTAAGAGCCATGCGAAGCCTCCGGTGGCGCGACAGCCATCCCGTCAGGAAACGGCTCACCCGCCGCCCAGACCACTCCGTCTGCAAAGATCTCCTTCTTCCAAATCGGCACGGTCTTCTTGAGAGTATCGATCAGCCAGCGGCAGGCCTCGAATGCCTGCGCGCGATGCGCCGAGGCCACCACAATCAGCACACTTGTTTCGCCAACATTGAGCTGTCCCAAGCGGTGGATCAACGTCACATGACGCACGCCGAATCGGGCTCGAGCTTTAGAGGCAAGCTCGTTCATCTGCTTCTCTGCCAGCTTGTCATAGGCCTCGTAGTCCAGATAGAGGGTCTCGCGCCCGCGTGTATTGTTGCGCACGATGCCGTCAAAGACCACCACTGCGCCGTCTTCGCCCCGCTTGGCCGCTTCGATCCATTTTTCTGACTCAATCGGCTCGGAGCACAAGGCGACCACCTGCTCGGAATCTTCGCTGCCGCCAGAAACCGGAGGCAGCAGGCCCACTTCGTCGTCTTCACAAAGCACATGCGACCCGCTGGCAAACTCCGCATTGACGCTCACCGCGATGCCGCGAAACAGGACGCCGGGCCGCTGTTCGCTCAGCCGCGCGAGCAGCTCCGCCACCGTAGCGCCCTCGGGCAACTCGACCGTTGCCGCGCCAGCGCCAAGCCCATCCCGCAATACGCCAAAGCTGAGGACACGAACCTGCATCATTGAAGTAGAGAATACCGCCTGCGGGTTAGACGCGGCTGGCCGCCGAAGTGGGACGCCCGGCTCCAACTCTTCCTAGAAACTCTTCTTCTGCAAGCCCGGTTTGATCCTTCGCTCATCTTGAATACTGGCTCGTCGCCCGCGTGCGCTACCATGGTTGCCATGCAAGTTCTCTCCGCAGCCGAGATGCAAGCCTGCGACCGCCTCACCACCGAGCGCTTCGGGGTGCCGTCGCTCGATCTGATGCGTGCGGCCTCGACTGCCGTGGTTGCCTTTGCGCGCCGGCACTTCCCGCAGGCCAGGCGAATCACCGTTCTCTGCGGCCGCGGCAACAACGGCGGCGACGGCATGATGGCTGCGCGCCAGCTTGCCTCGGCCGGCCTTGAAGTGACCACGCTGCTGCTCGGCTCTCGCGACGCCCTCAAGGGCGATGCCGCACAAGCCTGGCAAGAGCTCACCAGCCCCGCGCATGGCCTCATTCACATCATTGAATCCTCCCAGGACCTGATCCGCCATCATGCCGCCCTCGATACCGACCTGATCCTCGATGCGGTCGTCGGCACCGGTTTCAAGCCGCCTCTCAAAGGCCTGGCGCTGGCCGCACTTGAATGGGTCCAGGCCAGCAATGCTCCCATTCTGGCCATCGACCTGCCCAGCGGCTGGCCCGCCGACGAAACCGCCACTACGGTCGCCACTCCAGTCTTTCCCGCCGACGCAGTCATCACATTCACAGCCCCCAAGCCGGCGCATGTCTTTGGACAGCTCACGCGCCACGGGTCTCAGCCCATCGTCGTTGCGCCCATCGGCTCGCCAGACGAAGCCATGGTTTCAACGTCAAATCTCACCTGGGCCTGCTCGTCGCTCACACAGACGCCGCGTGCTGCCGCGTCCAACAAGGGCAACTTCGGCCATGTCCTCGTCATCGGCGGTTCGGTCGGCAAATCCGGCGCTCCAGCCATGGCTGCCCTGGCTGCGATGCGAGCCGGTGCGGGCCTCGTCACGGCAGCCGTTCCCGCGCCGATCCTGCCACTGGTGGCGGCCATTGCCCCAGAGTTGATGACCTGGCCGCTGGATGCAACTCCCGCGGGCTCCATCTCCGCGGAGAATCTCGCTCCGGAGACGATCGCAGCACTCACTGCGGGAAAGACCGTGCTGGCCATCGGCCCCGGCCTCGGTCAAAGCCCAGAGACGGTCAAATTCACCACCGGCCTGCTTTCGGCAACAAGGCTCCCAGCCGTCATAGATGCCGATGCCTTGAATATTCTGGCCGCCAAGCCTGTTCTGCTCGCCAAGTTGGCCAGGAACCGCACGCTGGTGCTCACGCCGCATCCCGGCGAGATGGCTCGGCTGGTCGGCCTCACCGTGGCAGAGGTGCAGGCCAACCGGCTTGAGGTGGCGCGCAGTTTTGCCCTGCGCACCGGCGTCACTCTGGTGCTCAAGGGCTGGCGCACGCTCATCGCGCACCCCGACGGCCGTGTAGCCGTCAACACCACAGGCAATCCCGGCATGGCCAAAGGCGGCAGCGGCGACCTGCTCACCGGTATCATTGCCGGACTCCTTGCACAGTATCCCGCCGAGCCTGCGCACGCCGTCGAAGCCGCCGTTTATCTCCACGGGCTGGCAGGCGATTTCGCAGTGCGGGATGCCGATGAGCACACCCTGCTGGCCACCGACTGCCTCAGCCGGCTTTCACAGGCTTTTCGCTTTCGCTCAGGTGGTCAGACCGGGTATCTTTGGTTGCAGGGGCTGCCACGATAAGTAGTGTTGCAGGCGGTCTGACCCAGTAGTCGCACCCACGAGGAAGCCCAATGACCAGCGCCGCACCTCCAGCCGAAGGCCGGATTCACGAGTTCACCACCCAGAGCGGCGCGGACACCATTGAAGTGGGGCGCAAACTCGCTCGCCTGCTCATCCCGCCGCAACTGCTGATCCTGCGCGGCGACCTCGGCACCGGCAAAACCACCCTGGTCAAGGGCATTGCCCAGGCTCTCGACGCCGCCGATCCCGATGAAGTCACCAGTCCTACCTTCACCCTGCTGCACGAGTACCACGGCGCGCGCGACGGCCACGCGGTCAAGCTCTTCCACCTCGACGTTTATCGCCTTGAAGGCGAGCGTCAACTGGATACTCTCGGTCTCGATGAGTTGCTCACTCCAGAGGCGCTGGTGCTCGTCGAGTGGGGCGAAAAGTTCAAGAGCATCAAAAAGAAATCTACCGGCGAGATCGCCATCACCTCCGCCGGCGGCGACGCTCGTAGGATCACAGTGACGCTGAAAGAATAGAGAAAGCCGAGGAAAGTGGAGCAATCTCGATGAACCCTATTTTTGATATGAGTGATGAGGGGGCGCTCAGCACAAAAGACATCGTAGAGGTCAGAACACAGGCGACGGAATTCCTGCGGCGTCGTAGTAGAAATGCACTCTATGCGACTGTCGCGTTTGTCCTTAGCTGTTTTACAGTGATGCTATTCTTGGCGGGATTTCCGCTTCATTCGTACTGGGAATCTCTCGGCCGCTTTTTCTTGCTACTCACAATGGGATTGCTTCCGGTTTTTTTGTACTATGTCAGCTCGCTATGGAGTGCATGGGCGTACCGACGTGATATTGAAAAAGAATTCAAATAGGGCTGGTCAGCCTCTACAAATACCATGAATCGAATCTCCTTCGAAAAAGTTCAGGACACGCTTGCAGGCGTTTTGCAGCGGCTCGGCTTCTCGATCGACCGCGCGCAAGCCTGTGCACGGCTCTTTGCCGAGACAACCTGCGACGGCGTCTATACGCACGGCGTCAACCGCTTCCCGCGCTTCGTCGCGACCATTCGCGATGGAAGCGTCGATCCTCAGGCTGAACCGCGACGGATGGCGGGCTTTGGCGCGCTCGAGCGTTGGGACGGATCGAAAGGCCCTGGAAACCTCAACGCATGGGCCGCGATGGATCGGGCGATGGCGCTTAGCCGCACGCATGGGCTGGGATGCGTGGCTCTGGGGAACACGAATCACTGGATGCGCGGAGGCACGTACGGCTGGCAGGCCGCCGAGGCAGGCTTGATCGGGATCTGCTGGACGAATACGATGCCCAACCTGCCGCCGTGGGGAGGAACCGAGCCAGTCCTGGGTAACAATCCTCTGGTCATTGCCGTGCCGCGCGAGAGAGGTCCGGTCGTGCTCGACATGGCGATCTCGCAGTTCTCGTACGGAACGCTGGAGAGTTACAGCAAGCGCGGCGAGATGCTGCCGGTCGATGGTGGCTTCGATGAGGCGGGCAATCTGACGCGCGATCCTGGTGCCGTCGAGATGTCGCAGCGTCCGCTGCCGATCGGATGCTGGAAGGGTTCCGGTCTTTCCATCGTGCTGGATATGGTTGCCGCGATGATGTCGCTAGGCAAAGCCACACACCAGCTTTCATCCGACCCGCTTCTTGAGACAGGCTTGTCACAAATCTTTCTAGCGATGAATCCTGAAGCTCTGGGAACTCCGGAGAGACTTTCGGAGATCGCCGATGAGATCGTAGCTTCAGTGCATGATTGCCCGGCCGCCGAGTCGGAAAAGAGGGTACGCTATCCCGGCGAGAAGACCTTGCGGCTTCGCGCCGAGAACAGAAAGCTAGGGCTTCCCGCCGAGCCGCAGGTCTGGGCGCAAATATTGGAGATGTAACCGCTGATCGCTTGGCCGAAGGCTGTCCGCCCCATCGCAGGTACTTAAAACCCCATGACGTTGTAGCCGCAATCCACATACATGATTTCGCCAGTAATGGCGCTGGATAAGTCACTGGCCAGAAACAGCGCAGCGCCACCGACTTCCAATTGATCCACATTGCGGTGCAGGGGCGAGCGGTCGGCGTGTGACTTCATCATGTCACTCAGATCGCCGACGCCGCGTGCCGCGAGAGTTTTAATCGGCCCGGCGGAGATAGCGTTGACACGAATATTTCTCGGCCCGAGATTGTGGGCCAGATAGCGCACCGTGGATTCAAGGCCGGCCTTGGCAACGGCCATCACATTGTAATTAGGCACAACCTTTTCGGCGGCATAGAAGCTGAGAGTCATGATGCTGCCGCCCTCGGTCATCAGAGGAGCGGCTCCACGGCTGACGGCGATCAGCGAGTAGACGCTCACATCGAGCGCAATGCGGAAGCCTTCGCGGCTTGTGTTGATGAACTCTCCGCGCAACTCAGCGGCGGGCGCAAAGGCCACGGCGTGAACGAGAATGTCGAGCTTGCCGTATTTCTCTTTGAGAGCGGTAAAGAGCGCTTCGACCTCACTGTCATTCGACACGTCGCACTGAAACCCACTGGCACCAGACAATTCAGCGATGAGGCCCTCGGCCTCAAGCTTCATGCGCTCATTTTGGTAGCAGATGGCCAGTGTTGCGCCGGCCTCGTGCAGTTTTTGGGCGATGCCCCAGGCTATGGAACGCTTGTTCGCCAACCCGAAGACTACGGCTGTCTTACCCGCCAGATTGATCATGCTTTCTCTCGTCCTCCACGGCCCGCGCTTTGGGGAACCGGACCGGCAACTCATAGAATATCAGTGAATTTCACCCGCCAAGGTCCACAAGCTCGACCTTTCCGGTGGGCCGGTCGAGAAAACGCGAGCCAAGCCGCTCGAACTTCTCCACCGAATCGGTGGCAAAGCATCGAAGCTGAGTGGCCGGCGAGCCTTCTTCCGATGCCTCATTGCCCGCGAGTTGCGCGACGCGCCCATCGAAGAGCCGCACGGCAGCATCGGCGGCGGCCTCGGCCGAGTCGATCACCCGCATGCCCGCCGGCACTGCTTTCTCGATCAGCGGCCGCAGCAGCGGATAGTGAGTGCAGCCGAGAACCAGCGTGTCGGGATGCATGCCTTGGGCGGCTGCCTGGGCGTTCAACTCATCCAGATAGATCCGGATCACCTCCGCTGTCACCGGGCTTTCGTTCCATCCCTCCTCAACCAGCGGAACCAGCAGCGGGCAGGCCATCTCCAGAGCCCGCAGCCCGCGAGCGCGGCATGCAGCAGCATAGGCGTGGCTCTCGACCGTAGCAGTCGTCGCGATGACCAGCACGTCGCCGGTCTGCGAGGCGGCTCGTGCGGCCTCTGCGCCCGGTTCGATCACGCCGAGCACCGGCACCGGCACAGACTCCTCGATGGCGTCCAACGCCAATGCGCTTGCCGTGTTGCAGGCAATCACCAGAAACTCCGCTTTTTGCTCGTTGACCAGAAACTGAGCGCTCTGAGCGGCGTAGCGGGCGATGGTCCGGCGAGATTTTGAGCCATAAGGCAGCCGCGCCGTGTCGCCGATAAAGGCAAACTGTGCCTGGGGCATCCGTGCGATCAGCGCGCGCAGCACAGTCAGGCCGCCAAATCCAGAATCGAAGACGCCGATCGTTGGATGCGTGGCTTTCGGTTGGTCTTCACTCACGGGTGGGCTCCTTCAGCAGGCACGGCATCGGTGGCCAGATAAGTGCGCGTCAGGTCGGCGTGGCCGGCCAGGGTAGTGCGCGGCTGGCCGTCTACCAGAAAGCGCACCTGCGTGACGCGGGGCAGGTTGGCGTGTAGTGTGCCGCAAATGGAAAGGATCGTCAGTGTCTCAGTCTCGATGCCAGCGGGGTGATTGGATGCAAAGCTGCCCGTCAGGTTCACGACTGCCAGTTGCGGGGTCGCCACAGTGTCAGCCTTCTCGGCGTCCGACTGGCCGGGTTTTGATCCAACTGGCGTGAGACTTTTGCTTCCGAAATACGGCGCGGGCATCAGAAAAACCTGAAGCACCGACACTCCGCCTCCGGGTACGGGATGCGTGGCATCGGGAGCGGCATAGAGGTCCAGCAGTTTGCCCAGCACGGCGCGCGCGCGTGCTCCGGGATCTGCGGGTAGCGGCAGAGAGCGAACCTGCGTCAGCAGCGAATTGTCGCTGTCGCTGGCCACCAGCAGGGTCGCCTCTTCGGCTGGCGCCACATCTGGAGCGCTCGTGGGAGCCGAGTCCTGGCCGGCGATCAGCCGCTTGTGGGCGCGCTCGCGCAGCTGCCACAGTGTTCCACCCATCACCAGCGATGCGACCACCAGAATGCTGAAAAGTACCTTCTGGACGCGAGAGATCACGGATGAGCCTCCGTGCGCCATTGGACAAGCGCCGCGGCCAGAGCTGCGGCCACATGCGCCTGGTAGCCGGGATCGTCCAACCCTGCGGCCACTTTCTTGTCTGAACCCAGCGCAGGCGCAATCTCGACGGCAACCGCCGGGCAAGTCATGCTATCGACGGCAGGCAGAGAGGTCCGGCCCAAGGTCACACTCATCCCGGCTTGCAGCAGCGCGGAGTTCAACACGCCTTCCAGAGCCAGCGAGCGCGTCACCCACGCCGCCTGCGCCGTCTTCCATGCAGCGTAGCGCGCGGGCTGAGCCGGCGAAAGCGACGAGGCATACAGATGCACGCCCGAGCCGCTCTGCGAGGCGTGAAGACTCAGGCAGGCCTGGGCTTGCGCGTGGTTGGCGATCTCCGCCCGCCGGTTTGGATCGATGTTCGCATCGGATTCGCGGGTCGTTACCACTTGAATGCCGCGCGCACCCAGCAGCGACCGCAGCCGCACACTCATCGCAAGGGTGAAGGCTTTTTCGACCTGATTCTCTGCAACGCGACCGCCCGTGTCGTCTCCCCCGTGCGCCGCATCCAGCACCACGACAAACCGTGCCGGAGGCGCTGACGGAGCCGCCGGTGCCTGCTGCGCGCTCAGTCGTCCGGCTGAAGCAAACGCAATAGAACCGGCTAAGTAGAAACTCCAAATTGTGTGTCTTGCCGGCAAAAACGCACCTCAATTGCTAAAGCCAAGGTCTTCATGAAACGTTGCGAATTGTCCTAGTATTGGACAATGACCTTCGGTGGGCGATGACTGATTCTGATTGCATCCGGAGGCAAAAATACGGTTTGTGTCTCGTCTTGGTCATCCTCAGAGCCGAGTAGGTAGATGAACTTTATAACCGAAACTCGATTTGTTGCCGGATCACTCGCGAATTTCCACTTCTTGGCAGCCTGAATTGCGGAGGTTTGAAGCATCGCCGGTCCTTTGATTGCCTCAGCCTTGACCACGGCTCCACCCGACTCGATTTCGATTCGAACCTCCACCGTGCCTTGAACCCGAACTGCTACGGCAATGGGTGGATACTGAGGGGCAAGGGCTTCCTTTGCTGCGATCGCAGGCTGCTGTGCAGGAACGATTACTGCGGCCAACGACGCGAGCGCCACAATTAACGCACTTCGCAACATAATTTTGACTCCCCTCTGGAGCAGGCTTTTACAACGCCTCCGCTCGACAGGCGAACTCCCTGCAAGAAGCTCCCGATCCTCAACTTACTCCAGCGCATAGATCGTCAAACCGCTCAACAGCTTGGGGAAGAAGTCGGTAGACTTCTGCGGCATCACATCGCCCGCAAAGGCCACTTCCTTCAATTGCTCCATGGAAACTGGGTTTGTCAGGAAGACAACATCGGCCTCGCTGCGGCGAACCTGATCCACGGCCTCGGCCGCATCCCTCAGGTAGCGCAGGTTGGTCTGTTCGCGAACCTTCTCCGCGTCCAGTCCCAGCAGCCGATCGAGCACGATCGAATGCAGGCAACTCAGATCAAGCTGCCGCTGCCGCTCGGGCAACTCCGCCAGTGCTGCGGCCACCGGTTCAGCCTTCGCGCGCAGCAAGAACGCCCCCGCGCGTGTCACAGCCACAAAAGCCGTCGCCTTTTGAGCCGTAAGCGTGTCGATATAATTGGCTGCTTCCGCAGTCGTCAATGCCTCGACCGTGAAGAACTCCTCAGCCGCCTTCGTGAAGGCCGCCGGATCGAAGCCGGCCAGGCTGTGAACCACGCGGTGCGTGGGCAAAACCACCAGCCCGTCGGAATCCATATTCACAAACGTCATCATCACCGCCGCCTCGGGATAAGCCGGCTGAGGCAACTGGCTGGTGCTGAACTCCGTCTTGGCCCCCGCTGCTGGCGCGTGCTCCTTCGAGTAGTTCAACGCCGTCTCATAGCGGTGGTGTCCATCGGCAATGATCAGCTTTTTGTCGGCCATGGCCGTTGTCAGCAGGTTGATCACCGCCGGATCACTGATCTTCCACAGCCTGTGCAGCACGCCGTATTCGTCTGTGACCTCGGCCTCGGCCGGGCCTGCGCCGTCGTAGAGCGTCTTCTCCACGCTTCCCGCCGGGTCAGAGTAGAGCATGAAAATCTGCCCGAAGTGCGCATGAGTTGCTTTCAGCAGGTTGAGTCGGTCGCCCTTGGGCTTGCTGAGCGTCTGCTCATGGCGGAAGACCACCCGGTCGGAGTACTCGTGCACCTTGCCGATGGCGATGAAGCCGCGTCGCTCTTTCACAATCTCCGTGCCCGGCACCTTGAACTGCTGCGAGTAGGCAAAGATCGCCGGCGACTTCTCCTGCGCCAGGATGCCCTGGTGCTGCCAGGCCTTGAAGTCGCGCGCCGCCCGGGTATAAACGGTTTCACCCTCCGCCGCATCAAACAGTTCCGGTTTGCCCAGAATGATGCGCACCAAGTTGTAGGGGCTGCGATCGTAGTAGGCCTGCTGCATGGCCGGAGTGATCTTGTCGTAGGGCTGGGTGACCACGTCCTCCAGACGAACGGCGGATGGATTGTAGCGCCAGGCGCGAAACGGATAGATATGGGCCATGCTGAGGGTCTTTCTCTCCGATTTAACGGTGAAATTTGCGCGCAAGAGCCTGATGCGGCTCCATTCGGGGCGGTTGCTCGCTTAGCGTTGATTGTACCGCAGTAGCGATAGAGGTTACGGCTTTTCCACTGGCCATCGCCGAGGTTAAACGGCGGCAATTCGATGACAAGGCGTTGACGCCAGCAAGTCGTCAATCGTGCTACCATCGCCTTCAATCGTTGGTGTTGCAGCATGAAGATGCTTCACATTTCGCGCAGGCCCCCCAGCGGGCGCGGCCATCGGCTAAAGCTTGGCAGCCGGTTGTGGATCTGCGGGTTGGCGTCGGCCTTCCTGCTCGCGTGCGCCTCAGCCCAGGACAACCCGCTCGACAAGCCGCATGTCAATCCGCCCCAGGCCTCCACGCCATCGACGGGAGCCCCCGCGGGCGTTGAAGCGCCAGCCGCGAGCGGTCCAGACGCATTGAAGATCCGTCCCGGCGCGCGGATCCGCATGAATGTGGATATGGTGCTGATTCCAGTGACCATCACCGATCCCATGAACCGGCTGGTCACCGGCCTCGAACGGGAGGACTTCCAGATCTTCGAGGGTAATGGCGCGCAGAAGATCAGCTCCTTTGCCGCCGAAGATGCGCCGGTTTCGATTGGCATCATCTTCGATCTCTCAGGTTCGATGAGTTCCAAGCTGATCCGCGCGCGCGAGTCGATCCTCGAGTTCATCAAGACGGCCAACCCTCAGGATGAATTCTTCGTCATCGGCTTCAACGACCGCCCGGAGCTGATTGAGGACTTTACGGGCGCCATCGAGGACATCCAGGCACGCCTGGCCACGGTGCACAGCGGCCACCGCACCGCTCTGCTGGACGCGATCTACTACGGCCTGATCAAGATGAGAGATGCGCGCCACGAGCGCCGCGCCCTGCTGGTGGTCTCCGACGGCGGCGACAACCGCTCCCGCTACACCGAAGGCGAGGTGCGATCTCAGGTGCGCGAGGCCAACGTCGAGATCTATGCGATCGGCATCTTCGATCCCTACGCGTCCACTCCCGAGGAGCGTACCGGCCCAATGCTGCTCAACGACGTCAGCGAAGAGACAGGCGGGCGGCTCTTCCGCGTCGACGATCTTGCCGAAATGGGTGACATTGCCGAGAAGATTTCAACCGAACTCCGCAACCAGTACGTCATCGGCTACCGGCCCAAGAATCTCGTTCGCGACGGCAAATGGCGTAAAGTGAAGGTGAAGGTCAATCCTCCACCGGGATTGCCTCCACTGACCGTTCATGCACGCACCGGATACTATGCGCCTTTACAGTAGCGCTGCTCTCGCATTTTTTCTTGCCGGAGCGGCCATCGCTTCGCCCGCGCAGCAATCGCAGGCTTCAGCCCAGGCTCCACCGCTCACCGTGGACCGCGATCCCGTGCGTTCGCCCGATGGCGATCAGTCTGTTGCCCCTGCCTTGCACAAGGAAAGCCAGAATTACGTCCTGCGCACCGACGTTGAAGAGGTCGCGCTCAACTGCACCGTCCTCGATGATCGCAACCACCTGGTCCCGGATCTAAAGAGAGAGAACTTCACCGTCTCTGAGGATGGCGTTCAACAGAAGCTCATCAGCTTCCAGCACACTGACCTTCCGGTCTCGATTGCCTTGGTTGTCGACAACTCCGGCTCCATGAGCAAAAAGCGCCCCTCGGTGAACAAGAGCGCACTTGACCTGATCCAGGCCTCCAATCCCCAGGACGAGGCCTTCGTCGTCAACTTCTCCGACGAGGCCTTCATCGACCAGGAGTTCACCTCCGACATCAACAAGCTGCGCGACGGCCTGGGGCATATCGAGTCCCGCGGCGGCACCGCCCTCTATGACGCCGTGGCGGCCTCGGCAGACAAGCTGGTGGCCGAGGCCAAGCGTCCCAAGCAAGTCCTGATCATCATCACAGACGGCGAAGACAATGCCTCCACCCAGGACCTGGAACAGACCATCCGCCGGGTGCAGCAGCTCTCCGGGCCGGTGATCTATTCGATCGGTTTGCTGTTTGGCGATGAGATGAGCCGCGCCGAGGTGCGACACGCCCGCCGCGCACTGGAACTGCTCTCGACCGAGACCGGCGGCATGGCCTTCTTCCCCAAGAATATCGAACAGGTCGACCAGATCGCCGCCGAGGTGGCTCGCGACATCCGCAACCAGTACACAATCGGCTATCACTCCACCAGGCCCACCACCGAGCCCGGCTTCCGCCATGTTGCGGTAACGGCTGAAGACAGAGCCCACGGCAAGCTCACCGTCCGCACCCGCACCGGCTACTACCCGGTGGTGCGCGCACCAAAAAAGTCCGCCGCACAAACGCAGAAATAGCGATCCTTCAGATCTCTACCTTCTGCCGGTTTGTTTTTGAAGCCTCAATCAGAAACGGCCGAGCCCCAGCCTGCACTATTCGTTTGACGAATCCCATTGACCGGCCCGTCTCACGACGTTATCTTGGTAGCCTCTGCACGGCTTCAACCACATTTCCCCTGAATGCAACTGCTGGAGGATAGCGATGCAAATGATGCGGACTGTGCGATGCGCGCTCTTGTGCCTCGTCGCTCTCGTGCCCACGGCCCACGCGCAGCTCAAAATCGTCTCAACCGAGCCGGTAATTCTGCGCAATGGCGCAGGAGCCGCGCGCTTTGTCCTGGCCAACCAGGGCAAGTCCGCTCTGCCGCTCAGCCTCGCTACCGGCACTTTTCTCGACCGCACCTCCCACGCCCGGCTGCCCGCGCCCAAAGTCGCCTTCGCCCTCGAAGCCGGAGACGCCAGTTTGCCCGCGCAGATCGCTCCCGGCCAATCGCTGCAAATCGTGGCCACCGTCAACAACATGGCCGGCTCGACTGCCGCCGACGCCAAGCTCTTCAACCAGAACGACCAGATCGGCGAATTGAACGCTGTGGCGGTCGATGTTCCGCTCAACATCACGCTCGATGGCAATGGAACGGCGGACAAGCCCCTCAAATTCGCCTACGGACGCAACGCCGTCCTCGCGCTCAAGAACGGCGGCTCGGAGTTCTTCTTGGTCGATTGGCGATTCCAGGTCGGCGGCACCGTTGTGAAAACAGGAACCATAACGCTCGCTCCAAATGGCCACACGCGCATCATCCTCTCTCCTCCCAGGGAGATCTATTCGTGGAAGGATCTTGTTCGCCCCAGCGAGCGCAACGGCATCCTGCTTGTGAGCCAGCATGGCACCGATGGCGTTTCAGATGATTTGCTGCCGGTTCAAGCCATCCCGGTTAGCCTCACCATGATGCGCCTGGGTCCGGACCAGACCGAAGTGCTCTTTGCTATCTATGTGATGATCCTGCTGTTGATCGGGGGGCTGTTGTCTCTGCTTGGCAGCTCTGTGCTGCCCAGCATCCTCAAGAAGGTTGCCCTGCATCGGCAGATCGGCGACCTCGCCGACCGCACCAGCAGCGTCAGCGCCCGTGTCGATTCGTACCTCCGCGTCCTGCTGCGTCTCGAGCGGACCAAGATTTCCATCGCTCTCAATGAGGTGGGTCCATTCTCGCTCTCCTCCACCGAGCGGTTCGAAGACGTAGCCATCTCCATCGACCGGCTGGCCAAACGGCTCACCGTCGCCGAACGCCTCGATGAGCTGCGGCGCAGGTTCGAGGACGCCTCGATCACCGCGCCGCCGTCCATCTCGGACCAGATCGACAGAACCCTCCAGTTCGCTTCGAATCAGTTGCATTCCTTTGCGCTGCCCGATGAGGATGTGGATGAGGCCAATCTCTGTCTAGGTAGAGCCGATACCGCGCTGGCCCTCCTGGATGACAGCGATGCCCAGGCCAAACTGATTGCGGCCAACTTCAAGCAGTTGAAAGACCGCTTCAAGTCCTTTCCCGAGGCCTATTACAGCGATCTCAAGCAGGCGCTTCCCGGCATCTTCAACGTTCTCGATACTCCCTTCGAAGATCCGGCCAACATCGTCCGCCCCATGTACTTCGCCATCGATCACGCCATCGCCGCCGCACAGACAGCGCTGGACTATGCCATGGTCAGGGCCACCGTGCCCGCGGGAATCACCTCCAATTGCGGCGACCCCGGAAAAACCTCTAGAGAACGCCTCATCGAGCATGAATGCGAACTGATCGGCCTGCTCGGCACCATGTCCTGGAAGGCTCTGCGCGCGGCCTCCACGCTGGTCCAGCAGATGCGCGAAGATCTCTACGAAAGCGATGTGCTGGCCGAGATCGACAGGATCAGAGAAGACGGCGCTAAGCGGGTCAGGGTGGTCTACGACACGCAGAAGGCGCGCCCCTATCTGCCCGTCTACTTCACGGTCGACTTCGACGATCCTCGCTTCAGAGGAGCCGCGGCGCTCAACAGGCTGGCCTTCAAGTGGGACTTCCCCGGAGGCCTCTCCGAAGAGGGCTCGAGAGTCTGCCACTACTTCCTCGGAAATGAGCCGATGGAGGATGAACCTCAGGCAAGCGAGCGCCCCGGCAAAAAGTCCGGCAAGAAGCGCTTCAAAATGAAGAACTCGCGGAAGGTCAAGATCGCGGTTGCCGTGCAAAGTCACAGAAATCTCGATGCCGCTAATACGATCGACAGCATCCTCGAAATCCAGCCGCCCAAGCGGCATGAGTCCTCTCGCGCAATTGCCGAGACCGTGCGCTTCCTCATCGCATTCGGCGTTGCACTTGCGGGTCTTGAAGCCGGCGCACTCGATCAGCTTGCCAAGCTAGACTTCTTCCCCGCTACTCTTGCAGTAGTAGCCCTGGGCTTCGGCGCTGACTCCGTCAAGAACCTGCTGACGCAAGCGCCGAAGAAGAACGGATCAGGCACGTAGCGGCGTAGTGTCCGGATTGCCGGTGACACATCAGCAATTTTGGAAAGTGGTTGCCATCGCCACTTCAGTGTTCGAGAATTAGACGGAATTGATCTTGAGTAATTGTCAACGCGAATCCATGAAAACAGTTAAAACAGTTGGTTCGATCTCTCGCCAAAGAGCCTCCGAAATGTTCGATTTCCTTGCCGACGGTTTCCGGGGAAGGCGGAAGGCGATGCACGACCTCACACACGCAGCGCCGGAATTTGTGTTTTGGATTTATCCCGATGGAAAGCTTCTCGACGCTCGTACAAGCCATCGGGACAATCCTCCGCCAGGGCACGAACACATCCTGAGAGACGAACTAGATTACGGCGGCTTCCTTCGCGGCCGCGTAGTTCGTTACGGCGGGAATCAACTACTGGCGATATACTGCCGTGCTGAAGCCCTTGCAGGCCCAACGACCGCCCTGCGGCAACTCTTAAAGGGGCTAAGCCAGATGCCCGTACCAATTGACGACTCCGCGCTAGTCGTTAGTGACAATGGAGACATCTACGGTACCGTCGCAGATCTATACGTGCGTGATCTCTATCCAAGTCCGCAGCGTGATTGACACGAACCTCTCTTCAGTGTTGCCAACCGGTCGAGGCCGGTTTGTCGGCATTCCGGACTGAATCCCATCGGCGTCGGGTGCCCCAGGTCCCACGCCGGGTGCCCCCGGTCCCTCGCTTTTGGGGACCGGGGATGGAAGCAAGTTTTTTCTGTCGCAAGAGAGGAGACCACAAACCTCAAGCGAACGACGAGCGAGCAGCTGGCCCCACCGCAGGTGGTGGTTGCAGATCATTACCGGCCTCCAGCGCACAATCTATCCATGTGATTTTCTTCCAACCGGTGCAAGCCGAAACCGGTTGTCCAGAGGCCGGATCAGTGCGTCAAAACCACAGAATTCCGTGAAATAGGCCCGTAACTTCTTTGGTATCAAGATTCTGCGCCCTAACTCCAGCAGAATGAAAGATTTAGAGCGAAGCGATTTCTGCATATGACTGAAAACAGATAATTTACTCACAGAATACCGGGGGGGGTGGCACCCCTATCCACTTCCACTACTTGAGACCCTTCAATTAGATTGCGCGCCTCTGTTTACGCCAGTGCACTGCTGCTCATCAGCACATCGTTGCGATAAGCTAAAAAGCAGGAGAACACGCGCGAACTATGACCGCTTCCCCATGCAAGTACTCGACCCTTGCCGTTCATGCCGGCCAATATCCCGACCCTCAGACCGGCGCTGTGAACGTGCCCGTTTACCTTTCCTCGACCTTTGAGCTCACCGGCATCGGCACCGACCGCGGCTGGGACTACTCCCGCGCCGGCAACCCGACCCGCGACCGCCTTGAAGAGGCGCTTGCTGCCCTTGAAGGCGGCCACAGCGCTCATGCCTTCACCACCGGCATGGCGGCCATCTCCGCTCTCATGGCCATGCTGCGTGCCGGCGACCACCTCATCTGTTCCAAGGATGTCTATGCAGGCACGGTCCGCCTCCTTGACCGCATCGTCTCCGGCTACGGCATCGAGATTGAATACGTGGACACCAGCAACCTTGCGGCCGTTGAAGCCGCCATCCGGCCTAACACCAAGCTCATCCACATCGAGACGCCGAGCAATCCGCTGATGGTTCTCACCGATATTGCCGGCGTGAGCAAGATCGCCCACGCAAAGGGCGTCGAGGTCAGCGTCGACAACACCTTCCTCTCGCCGGTTCTGCAGAGTCCGCTGGCGCTGGGCGCAGACATCGTCATGCATTCAACGACCAAGTACCTCAACGGCCATTCGGACGGCCTGGGCGGCGCGCTGATTGGCTCGACGCCGGAACATAAGGAGCGCTTCCTGCTGGTGCAGAAGGCCGCCGGCGGAGTGATGTCGCCGTTTGAATGCTTCCTGGTCCTGCGCGGCATCAAGACCCTGCCTCTGCGCGTCAAGCAGCACGAAGAGAACGGCCGCGCCGTGGCCGAATATCTCTCCACGCACCCCAAGGTCAGCAAGCTCGCCTACCCCGGCCTCAAGACCCATCCGCAGCACGAGTTGGCCTTGAAGCAGCAGAAAGGCTTCGGCTCCATGATGAGCTTTGAGGTCGAATCGCGCGAAGCCGCCGGCCGCTTCCTTGCCGCCATCAAGATCTTCCTCAGCGCCGAGTCGCTCGGCGGCGTCGAGTCGCTTGCCTCCCACTCTGCCACCACCACGCATGGCTCGGTCAGCGAAGAGGTCCGTGCCTCCATGGGCATCACGCAAGGCCGCGTTCGCCTCTCGATCGGCATTGAAGACAAGGAAGACCTGATCGCCGATCTCGATCAGGCTTTGGCGGCGGTGTAAGAAGGAAAGCATGACCGAATCGACGCTCCTTCTGGCCATCGACACCTGCGGCCCAACCGGCACTGTTGCGTTGGGCCGCCTCAACGGTCTATCCGTCGAGATCCTCGCCCAGATCGAACTCGAGGGGCGCAGCTATTCCTCGACTCTGGTCGCGGCCATTGGCGAGTTGCTGGCGCAGTGCAATGTCACCTTGTGCGAGGTGAGCGCCATTGTGGCTGTTAGCGGTCCTGGCAGTTTCACTGGCGTTCGCGTGGGGCTGGCTGCCATCAAAGGCCTTGCAGAACCCTCGCAGATCCCTGTCGTTGCCGTCTCGCGCCTCGAAGTCTTGGCCGCAAAATCCGGCGCGCCGTCGGCTGCCCTCGATGCTCATCGCCACGAGGTTTTTCTTCGGCTGGGCGCGGCTGGCGTTCAGGGCAGGGAACTGCTTGCCGGAGCCACGGAGCTTGCCGACATCGATCCCCCTTCGAAGATAGCTCTCTGCGACGATGCCGCCGCCCTGGTCCTGGGCGCCGCCTGGTCGGCCACGGAACT
>Ga0302321_100000101_pt1 | contig 78287 bp, 57 predicted proteins | sample Fen_T0_1_FD_202505 | JGI IMG/M metagenome (GOLD analysis project Ga0302321, IMG submission 202505) | Peat permafrost microbial communities from Stordalen Mire near Abisko, Sweden - Fen_T0_1 | ecosystem: Environmental > Terrestrial > Soil > Wetlands > Permafrost | place: Sweden: Abisko...
GCCCCAAAAGCGATACCGCGATAAATGACGAATAAAGCCGCCCCATGTGTCCTCCGCCTGCTATTGTTTCGAGTCCCCTGCTGCGTACACGGTGTATACGGTTGCGATACTTCGTGGTTTCGATACTTCGCAACATTGCTACAGGCTACACAACCCAGGAGAGCGATGATGTGACGTATGTCTCGCGGGGGTGTGATAAAGCACCAGAATGGGAGTTACGAAAGGTCGCACTTCCGAAGTGGTACATTGAATGGCGTGCGTTCCGAAATAGAACAGGCGGTTCAGCTGTTGCAGCGGGGCGATGATCAAGCCTTGGAGCAAGCCTTGGCCCTGCTCCAAAACACCGTTTTCTCCTTCAGCATGAGAGTCTGCGGACAGCGCGAAGACGCTGAAGACACGATGCAGGAAGTGCTTCTCAAGTCGGTTCCTCACCTGCCCAAATTCGACAGTCCGAAGGCACTGGTTGTCTGGCTGTACAAGGTGGCGAAGAACCGTTGCCTGATGAGCCGCCGCCGGAGCAAGTTCGCTCCGAAAGAGGATCTGTCTCTGGAAGAACTGATGCCGGACCGTCAGGAACTGGAGCGATTGAGTGGCGACGGCAACATCAATCCTGAAGCTTTCGCGATCCGAAGCGAAGAGGCGGGGCGGTTGCGCCGGGCAATTCAGAAGCTGCCTCCGCAGTATCGAATTGTTCTGGTGTTGCGAGATATGGAAGGACTGACGGACGACGAAGTTGCGGAGATCACCGGCTTACGCTCTGGAACCGTTCGCGTACGGCTGCACCGGGCGAGGCTATTTGTACGCAAAGAACTGATGAAGGCGTGGAAACCGCTCCCCCGCAGGAGTGTCGGGGCCGCCGCATCGCGGGCCACTGCCGGCGGGGAGCCCAGGCCCGCGCGATGCAAAGCAATGTTTGCCGAACTTTCTAACTATCTGGACGAGCAGTTGGATGATTCTCTGTGTGAGGAACTGGAGAAGCACATGGACGGCTGCGGGCCGTGCAAGGTGTTTCTCTCCAGCTTGGAAGCGGCGATCGAGCAATGCCGAAGATCGCCTGCGGAATGCCCCGCCGGGAAAAGAGCGGTCAAGCTCCGTAAGGACGTAATGAAGAACTATGCCAAAGTTGTGACGGCCTTTCGACCGCAAACGTAGTCTCCAGCAGGCCTGCTTCCCGATACTCCTTCGAATTTCCCTGTAACAAGATTCGAATTCCTGCATTTATTCGTGGGGCTCTTGGAAAGAGCGCAGGAGGCAATCATGATCAGCTCTAAAGTTGAGCTCACTCAACCATTCAGGCAACAACGTCAGTTCGTGGCGCAGACCGGGAGCGGACACAATCTGCTGCTGGACGATGCCGCCGGGGGCACCGGGCCCAAACCCATCGAACTGGTTGCGGCGGGACTAGCCGGCTGTACGGCGTTCGATGTCATCACAGTCCTGCGCCAGAAGTATCACCAGAAAGTTACGGGATATGAGGTTCGAGTAGAGGCCGATCAGGCGGACCGTCCGCCACAGGTGTTTACAGCGGTCCGGATTCATCACGTGGTCACTGGATACGGCATTGATGTATCAGCCCTGGAGGAGGCCATCCGGCTGTCCGAGGAAAAGTACTGCTCGGTGGGGGCCATGGTGCAGAAGACAGCAAGTTTTCACACAACCCACGAAATCATCGAAGAGAAAACCGAGTCGCTGAGACCACTCGTGATCCAGGCCGCCGGAGTCCAGAGTTGAAGGCTCCCTTCAAATTCGTTCTAGCTGCCATGACCGCGCTCTGGCTCTTGCCAGCAGCACCGGCTCAACAGGCAGCAGAGCCTTTGGCCCTTACCCTGGAGCAGGCGGTAAAGATCGCGCTGGAGAAGAGCCCGCTGCGCAAGGCGGCAGTAGCAGACACGAAGGCGGCCTCTGCGGAGATTGGTTTGGCCCGCTCGGTTCTCATGCCGCGGCTGACCTTCTCCGAGACCGTGACACGCGGGAACGACCCGGTTTACGTGTTTGGCAGCAAACTGCGGCAGCAGCGCTTCACGGCTGCCGACTTCGACCTGAATAAATTGAACACTCCCTTGCCCTTCGGGAACTTCAACACGCGTTTTGGCGGAAGCTGGAATCTGTTTGACTCGTTTGCCAGCTGGCACGGCGTGAATCGGGCAAAACAAATGGACGAGGCTGCCGGACATCAACTGGAGCGTACCGATCAGGAGATCGTGTTCCGGGTGGTGGATTCTTATTACGCTGTGTTGCTTTCCAGCAAGCAACTGGAGGTCGCCGAGCAGGCGGTGAAAACAGCCCGGTCCATCATGGATCGCGGTCAGGCGAGGTTCGACAGCGGGTTGGTGGTCGAGTCCGACTTGCTGACCGCGAAGGTGCGCGGGGCAGAGCGACAGCAGGAACTCATTCGGGGCAGGAACAATCTGGATTTGGCGCGGGCCCAGTTGAGCACCGCCATGGGTGTACCGCTGGACTCCCTGTTCCAGCCGGTGGAAGCTTTGGCGGAACGGACGCTTCCCGTCCCCGTTCTCCAGGAAGTCGAAAAGGTCGCCCTTACGAACCGGCCGGACTTGAAGCGCATTCAATCCGAAGAAGCAGCCCAGCGGCAGAGCGTTGCGATTGCGAAGTCATCGTTTGGCCCGCGCGTGAACGCCTTCGCCAGCTGGGAGATGGACAACCCAACGTTTCTGGCGGGCGGGGGCGGCAACCATTGGTTGGGCGGGGTGGAAGTGCAGTTTGACATCTTCCAAGGGGGCGCAAAACGGGCGGAACTCTCGCGGGAACGCGCGCTGCAGGAGAAAGTGACAGCCATGAAGCAGGTGGCGAGCGACGGAGTCCGCCTTGAAGTCCGCCGCGCCTACTACAACCTGGACTCGGCCCGGCAAGAGGTAGAAGTGGCGCGAGCAGCGATCGCCCAGGCGCAGGACAGTTTGCGAATCGGTCAGAACCGCTACGACGGCGGGCTCACCACCATTACCGACCTGTTGAGCACCGAAGAAGCGACGCGACGCAGCCAGACCGATTATTGGGAGGCTGTTTATCGCTTTCATACCAGCTACGCCAGCCTGGAGTTGGCGAGCGGCACTCTGAATCTTCAATCTCCGGTGGTGACGCCATGATTCATGCCAATTCCTTCCCTTTACGTCTGATCCCTTTGGCCGTGGTTCTGGCCGGCGGCCTCAGCGGTTGCTCCAGTGAGCGGCAGCCGACGACTCCAGCGCCGCAGACGATGCGCAATGTCCCGGTGCTCGCGGTACAGCGGTTGGACATACCCGATTTGCTGGAAGCGGTAGGAACGGTACGCGCTTCGCAGACCAGCCAACTGGCAAGCCAAATGATGGGGAACATCGTGGAACTCCGCGTCCATGAAGGAGATCGCGTGCAGCGTGGGCAGGCGCTGGCGGTAATCGATGATGCACAACCCCGGTCTGCCGTCGACCGGGCCGCGGCGGCTGAGAGTGCAGCCGGGCAGGAAGTAGCCGGGGCGGATTCCGGCCTCACTCTAGCCCAATCGACACTCCATCGTTACCAGGATCTCTATGACAAGAAGTCGGTCAGTCCCCAGGAATTCGACGAAGTGAAAGCTCGTTACCAGGCAGCGCTCGCGCATCGCGACATGTCGCGCGCGGGTCAGGTGCAGGCCAAGGCGGCGCTGGCCCAGGCGCACACAGCTCTGTCGTATACCCGCGTTCTGGCACCTTTTGATGGAGTGGTCACCGAAAGGAAAGCCGACGCTGGCATGTTGGCCAGTCCGGGCTTACCGATCTTCACCGTCGAGGGACTGGGGCACTATCGATTGGAAGCCACGGTCAATGAGAACGATCTGCGGCACGTCCGGATAGGAGAACAGGTATCGGTCGTGGTGGATGCGCTGGAAAACGCGGACCTGAAAGGAAGGGTCGTACAGATCGTTCCAGCAGCGGACCCCGGCAGCCGCAGTTTCCTGGTGAAAATCGAATTGCCAGCGGACAAGCGGCTGCGGTCGGGCCTGTTCGGCCGGGCACAATTTTCCCGCGGGAATCGTTCGTCGTTGCTGATTCCGGAAACTGCGGTAGTGAAGCGGGGACAACTCCAGGGTGTTTACGTGCTGGACCAGAACAAGGTCGCAGGCCTGCGCTACGTCACACTGGGGAAGAACTCCGGGGCCCGGGTCGAAGTACTCGCCGGACTTCAGGAAAACGAGCGCATCGTGACGAACACCGCCGAGCTAGACCTGAACGGCAAGCGCATCGAGGCCCAGTAATGGCAGAAGGCCCCAACTCGGCGAACCAGCCCGCGCCTGGCCCGCGTCTGGCGGGACGCATCGCTCATGGCTTCATCGACTCGAAGCTGACGCCGCTGGTGATCGTCGCTGCATTGCTTCTGGGTGCGTTCAGCATTCTCTGGACTCCGCGCGAGGAAGAGCCGCAGATCGTCGTCCCCATGCTCGACGTCTTCGTGCAGATGCCGGGAGCATCTCCCGAAGAAATTTCGCAACGGGTCAGTCTGCCCATGGAGAAGCTGCTCCGCGAAGTTCCGGGCGTCGAATATATCTACTCCATCAGCCAGCCGGGCATGAGCATGCTGATCGTGCGTTTCTATGTTGGCTCGAAGGAAGAAGACGCCATCATCCAAACGTACAACAAGCTTTACTCCAATTTTGACCGCATCCCACCGGGCGCATCGCAGCCGATTATCAAGACCCGTTCCATCAATGACGTCCCCATCATCGCACTCACCCTCTGGGGCAAAGATTACGATTCCTACCGCCTGCGGCGCATCGCGGGCGAAGTGGAAGATTCGCTGAAACAACTTGACGATGTTTCTGAAACCGCGATCATCGGAGGGCAGCCCCGCCAGATACGGGTGGTCTTGGATACCCAGCGGCTCGCCGCCTATGGCCTGACTCCGGCAGCCGTCGCGGGCCAACTCCAGGGCGCGAACAGCCGCGCCGAGGTAGGCAGCTTTGCCCGCGACAACCGCGAGTTCAAGGTCGAGGCAGGGAAATTCTTCACGCGCCCGGAGGACTTGCAGCAGGTCGTAGTCGGAATCCACTCGGGCCGTCCGGTGTACTTGCGGGATGTGGTGGAAAAGCTGGAGGACGGTCCTGCCGAGCCGGACAGCTATGTGATGTTTGCGAACGCCAGGGGCGGCACGGGCGAAAAGGCCGGAGCCGAATATCCGGCGGTGACCATCACCCTCGCCAAGCGCAAAGGCACCAACGCGACGATCATCTCGGAGCGGGTTCTGGAGAAGGTAAACGCCCTGCGCGGGTACGTACTGCCCAATGACCTAAGCATCACAGTCACACGCAACTATGGCGAGACTGCGAAAGACAAGTCGAACGAACTGCTGAAGCATCTGCTGATCGCGACGCTTTCGGTCACTTTGCTGATCGCGTTGGCGTTGGGCTGGCGGGAGTCCGGCGTAGTGCTGCTGGCCGTACCCGTCACGCTAGCGCTCACGTTGGCCGTCTTTTACTTCTACGGCTACACACTCAACCGGGTCACCCTGTTTGCGCTGATCTTCTCCATCGGCATTCTGGTGGACGACGCCATCGTTGTGGTGGAGAACATCGTGCGCCATTTCCGATTGCCGGGAAGTCGCGGGCGCCCTCTCGCAGAGGTGGCGGTTGAAGCCGTGGATGAGGTTGGCAATCCCACCATTCTTGCCACATTCGCGGTCATCGGCGCCATCCTGCCCATGGCGTTTGTACGTGGCTTGATGGGCCCCTACATGCGTCCGATCCCGGTGGGAGCCTCGGCAGCCATGCTTTTTTCCCTGGTGGTGGCTTTCGTGGTATCGCCCTGGGCCGCATTGCGCTTGCTGAGAAATTACGCGGGCGGGGGCGGCCATGATAAGCATGACGCCGAGGGCTGGACAACGCGTCTTTATCGCCGAGTGATGAACCCGCTGATCCTCGACGCCCGCCGCCGCTGGATGTTTCTGGGCGGAGTGGTCGTGCTGTTGCTGGCGGCCGTTGCGTTCGTCCCGTTGAAATGGGTGCGGGTGAAGATGCTCCCCTTCGACAACAAGAGCGAGTTCCAGGTCATCATTGACATGCCGGACGGAACTCCTCTGGAGCAGACGACCCGCGTAGCGCAGGCACTCGGCGCTTATCTTGGCCAGCAGCCCGAAGTCACGAATTACCAGATTTACGCCGGTACATCCGGTCCCTACAATTTCAACGGGCTGGTGCGGCACTATTTCCTGCGCCGTCAACCCAACCAGGCCGACATCCAGGTGAACCTGCTCTCGCGGCACGACCGCACGGCGCAGAGTCATGAGATAGCGCGGCGGTTGCGTCCGGAACTGGACAAGATCGGCGAGCCTTTCGGTGCACGAATCAAGGTGGCGGAGGTTCCTCCCGGGCCGCCCGTGCTCCAGACCCTGGTCGCGGAAGTCTACGGGCCCGATTACAAGAGCCAAATCGAATTGGCAGCGCAGATCAAGAAAGTCTTTCAGCAGACTCCAGGAGTCGTGGATGTGGACTGGTACGTTGAGGATCCGCAGACCAAGTACGACCTGAAAGTCGATCTCGATAAAGCGGCGCTACACGGAATCTCTCCCGCCGACGTCACGCGCTCGCTGCAGGTGGGCCTGAGCGGCGCAAATGCCGGGCTTCTGCACGATCCCACTTCGCGGGAAGACGTTCCGATCGAAGTCCGCCTGGCCCGGCCGGATCGCTCGGGTATCGAAAACCTGGAAAGCATAAAGCTGCCTACCCCTTCCGGGGGGCAGATTGCTTTGCAGGAGGTTACGAACCTCCAGCAGAGCACGATTGACACCAGTGTTTATCGCAAGAATCTGCAACCGGTTGTGTACGTGACGGGTGACGTGGCGGGCGGGGAAGAGAGCCCCGTCTACGCCATCATGAAGATGAGCGATGCCATCGACAAGATCAAGCTGCCGGATGGATACGCGGTCAAGCAGTACAAGGGCACGACCATGCCCGAGCGTACCGACCGCTTGTCGATGAAATGGGATGGGGAGTGGCACATCACGGTCGAAGTGTTTCGCGATTTAGGGCTGGCATTCGCTGCTGTACTGGTGTTGATCTACGTGCTGGTCGTGGGCTGGTTCCGCTCTTTCGTAACGCCATTGGTCATCATGGCGCCCATTCCACTCACCCTGGTCGGCATTCTGCCCGCGCACGCGCTGATGGGTGCGTTCTTCACTGCCACTTCGATGATTGGCTTCATCGCGGGCGCCGGAATCATTGTCCGCAATTCCATCATCCTGGTCGACTTCATTGAACTGCGACGATCCCAGGGCATGTCGCTGGAAGATGCCGTCGTTGACGCCGGCGCGGTGCGATTCCGGCCGATGCTGCTGACTGCAGCTGCGGTGGTGGTAGGAGCGAGCGTGATTCTCTTCGATCCGATTTTTCAGGGCTTGGCTCTGTCCCTGATGGCGGGTGAAGTCGCGTCGACCGTCCTGTCGCGAATGGCCGTTCCCGTCCTCTACTACCTGAGCCAGCACCGTCGCGCCATGAAGCCCGCTGGCGAACCGGCGGCTGCAACAGAATGAAGATTCAATTTGGAGGTACGACCATGACAACTGATCGCTACTTGAGACTGATTGCCGGGGCCTTCATCATGGCTTCCCTGGCGCTGGGACACTGGGTGAATCCGTACTGGTATCTATTCACTGCTTTTGTCGGCTTGAACCTGTTTCAGTCAGCATTCACCAACTGGTGCCCGATGATGACATTCCTGCGCAAGCTCGGGGTGAATCGATAAATGGCACGCTACTGATACGACCCTTGGCGGCCAGCGCGCGGCTTACTTCCGGACTCACGGCGCTCAAGTCGATGTGGAGCTGGCCGGCGGAAAATCCTGCGAACAAGCCATCGGGTGCAGCGGTGACCGGTTCTACTGCACCCACACGGTCTTAATATTCACGAATTCCCGGATGCCGTGCGCCGCAAGTTCTCTCCCGTGGCCCGAATGCTTCACGCCGCCGAACGGGAGGCGCGGGTCGGAGGCCACCATCTTGTTCAGGAAAACCATTCCCGCATCGAGTTCGTTGATGAAGAGTTCGGTTTCCGCGGGGTCATTGGTCCAGGCACTGGCTCCCAGTCCGAAGCGGCTGTCATTGGCAATCTGAATGGCCTGCTCCGCCGTCTTCACTCGAAAGATTGACGCTACCGGCCCGAAGAATTCTTCCCGGTAAGCAGGCGATTCCTTCGGGATGTCAGTCAGCACCGTGGGAGCATAGAAATTGCCAGGCCGCTTCAGAGGATGGCCACCGGCAAGCAGACGCGCCCCAGCCGCCACCGTCTTCTTCACATCGACATCCAGCGAAGTGACCGCCTCCGGGTTGGCCAGCGGTCCCAGTTGGGTCTGCTCGTCAAAGGGATCGCCGATCCGGAGTTCCTGCATGCGCTGTACGAACTTGTTCTGGAATGCATCGGCGATGGATTCCGCCACGATGAAGCGTTTCGCGGCAATGCAAGATTGCCCGTTGTTCTGAATTCTGGCATCCACTGCCGTGGCGACGGCCGTGTCCAGGTCCGCGCTCGGCATCACAATAAACGGATCGCTGCCTCCGAGCTCCAGCACTACCTTCTTGATTCGCCTGGCCGCGGAGACTCCGACTTCGACGCCAGCCTGCTCGCTGCCCGTGAGTGTGGCCGCTGCAATTCGCGGGTCGTTCAGGATCGCATCCACTTGCGACGCTCCGATCAGGAGAGTCTGCAACACTCCTTCCGGGAATCCCGCGCGACGAACAATCTCTTCAATCTTTAGAGCGCACTGGGGAACATTCGAGGCATGTTTCAGCAGCCCGACATTACCCGCCATCAGCGCCGGCGCCACAAACCGGAAGACCTGCCAGAACGGAAAATTCCAAGGCATCACCGCGAGCACGATCCCCAGAGGCTGGTAGCGAACGAAACTGCGCTTCGCTCCCGTCTCGACCACTTCGTCCGCCAGGAAACGTTCCGCATTCTCCGCATAGTAGCGGCAACCGCTCGCGCATTTCGACGCCTCCGCGACCGCGGACCGAAGCGTTTTTCCCATCTCCAGGGTCATCAGGCGCGCGCATTCGTCTTTTTCTTTTTCCAGGATCTCGGCGGCACGCAGCATCATCCGTGCACGATCGGCAAACTTAGTTCGGCGATGCGCCTGAAATGCCGAACTGGCGAGCTGGATCTTTTGTTCGATCTGGGACGGGGAGAGAGCCTCGAAGCTCTTCAGCAATTCCCCAGTTGCAGGATTCGTAGTTGCGATCGCCATCGTTGAGCCTTTGGACCTTAGCACCTAACAAAAATCTGGTACATGTTTCCGGCTTGTTTTCTCAAAACGCCTACGGTCAGCAAAACTCCGCACCTGAGATTCACTTACCTTTTAGCTTGGCTGCTTGTTCGAGTTGTTTCACAGCCGCCATGGTGCGTGCGGTGCAGTCGGCCCGCTTGCCTGATTTCGGGCGGCGGTTACGTTTCGTGACAGAATCATGCTTCGACATTGGCTTCTCCTATGGCTGCTTAATTACCTCAAAATCTCCGTGGCGATGTATTTCAGAGCTTCGTTCACGCCGACTACAGCGGCCTCGGCGGATTGACAGGCAAAGAACCTCGTCCGGCGAAACCAAAAGGCCGCTGCTTGACAGCAACGGCCCCAATGGTTGCAGCTTACTCTGAGTCTTTGCGAACCTTCTTTCGGGCTCGCTTTCGCGCCAGGGCTTGTTTCACGCGGCGCTTCGCGCCCGGCTTCAGGTAGTAGGAGTGGCGCTTCACTTCCTTAATGATGTCTTCCGTCTGAACCTTGCGCTTGAAGCGACGGAGGGCGTTTTCCACCGACTCGCCTTCTTGCAGTCGAACTTCTGCCAAACTCATCACCCCCCGACTCAGCACTCTATGCTGGACACTATAGAGCTTATCCCATTTGTGCCAGGTTCCGTCGAGCGAATTGCCATGCGAGGTGGGAGTCGAGCGGTTTAGCCGCGCCAAGACCGGCAGTTGTGAGCCGGGAAGCATCCACTTTGATTTGCGAGGCCAAAACGGCGAGTTGCGGCTCAGACGTTGCTACTCTGTATAATCGCCTGTTTTGCCACTGGCAATTATGGAGGTCGGGAATGAAATCGACACTTGTTTCGCTCTTTCTGCTCATTATTCTGGCGGCGCCAGCAGCCTGCTGCGTCCAAGCCATCTCCGCGATTTTCTTCCCGGACCCGGCCGCGATAAGTAACTGGGAGCTGTGTCCCTCCGGGAGATTCACGCCCCTGACTTCCGGCAGCAGCATGCATTCGGCTCAGCGTTTTTCCGCGAGGGGCCTATTTGCGCGCCCCGCAAAGAACTGGCGGGTGCGGCGTCATAGCCGAATCGAGACTCATCACAATCCCGTTGCCCCGGGCGGTAGAAAATATTCGCTCGGCTTTGCAGCCAGGACGTTGACCCCAGTTCCCACTCACAAGTTCTCAAGCACCAGCTTCAGATAGTTCCAGAAACTCCCCACAGACGATATCTGCACTCGCTCGTTCGGGCTGTGAGGATCTACGATCGTCGGGCCGAAAGACACCATCTGCATGCCCGGATATCTCTCGCCAATGACGCCGCACTCCAGGCCAGCGTGCATGGCGATGAGCTTTGCCGGTTCGCCGAACAATTTCTTGTGCACCTCCTGGAGCTTGCGCACGATGTCGCTGTTGGGCTCCGGTTTCCAGCCGGGGTATTTGCCTCCGTGCTCCACTTCGAACCCCGCCAGCCCGCATACCGTCGCAACCATGCGGGCGGCAGCCAGCATGCTGCTCTCGATCGCACTCCGCTGGCTGGTAACAACCTCCACCACGTCTCCCTTGGTATTGACCGTCGCCAGATTCGTGGACGTCTGGACCAGGCCGGGAACGTCGGGGCTCATGGCGAGAACGCCATGATGCAGGCTCGCGAGCAGGGCCACCGTCTGTTTCGCGTCCGTCGCATCCAGCACCTTTACCGGGTGTTCCGCTTTCTCGACCGTGATCTGCAGTCCGGAATCGAATCCTCCCAACTCAGCCTGGTATCCAGCTTGGGCTGCGGCAACAAGCGATTTCAGTTCGCTCTCGCGAGCGGGATCGAGCAGGACCAAGGCCGCAGCTTCGCGGGGAATCGCATTCTGCGCGCTTCCACCGTTAATTGAGGCGATTTCAACCGGTAGTTGATCCAGCAAGACCTGCAGGATCCCACCCATGATCCGCAGGGCATTGCCGCGTCCTTGGTGGATATCAACACCGGAGTGGCCACCTTTCAGGCCGGACACCTTGAGGCGCCAGGCTGATCCTGCGCTCGCAGGATTGAGCCTGACCTTGCGTCGAGCAGTCGTCTTGATGCCACCGGAACAGCCGATACAGAGGGTGCCTTTCTCTTCGTTGTCAAGGTTGAGAAAGTATTTCGATTTCAGCAAGCCACCCGGGAATGCCGAAGCGCCGGTGAGTCCGCTCTCCTCGTCAATGGTGAAAGCGAATTCCAGCGGACCATGCGCAATGTCATTGCTCTCCATCACGGCCAGTGCAGCAGCCACACCGATTCCGTTGTCGGAACCCAGGGTCGTACCGTCTGCCTTCAGCCAGTCGCCATCTCTTATCACCTTGATAGGGTCGACATCGAAGTCATGAACAGTTCCCTCGTTCTTCTCACATACCATGTCGAGGTGACCCTGTAAGAGAGCCATCGGCGCACCCTCGCGTCCCGGCCGCGCAGGTTTCCTGATCACGAGATTGCCGACATCGTCCAGTACGGATTCCAGACCCAGCTTTGTGGCGAGCGCCCGGACGTACTCCCTCGCTGCAGCTTCCTTTGTGGAAGCGCGAGGAATCGTCGCCAATTTGTCGAAGTGCTTCCATAACGCCTCAGGTTGCAGGTTCGCGAGTGCAGGTATCATGACACGCTCCGTGAGATCAAAAGCTACCAGCCATCGTACAGCGCGGACGCAAGGCCGGGGGCCTGTTTAAACGAGCGCCGCGGAGGAAAGCCCCACAATCCGGCTGGGTGTGCAGGAGAAAGTGATCCAGCGCATCCTGCGCCAGGCAAACGTGAGCACGACGGCGAACTACTACATCAGAACCTCCGCCGACAACCCTCTACTCGGGCGGGCTGGCCTCCACACCCAGGCCCGGCCGGTTCGGGAGCACGAGCTTGCCTTGATGAACTTGCACTCCGGAGAACGGATCGTTGGCCACCAGCAGGTTGCCGTCCAGGTCCGCGTAATCGACCAGCGGCGACAGGTGGGCAGCCGCCGTTACGCTGACCGAACTCGAGACCATGCACCCCAACATCGTCTTCATGCCGAGAGATTGTGCCACTTGCAGGGTGCGAAGGGCGGCTAGAACGCCTCCACACTTGTCGAGCTTCACGTTGACTCCATCGTAGGCGTCCACTAAGCGGGGCACAGCCGCCGCATTCAGACATGCCTCGTCGGCAATGAGCGGCAGATGCACGTGCTTGCGGACCCAGCGCGTCTCCTCGAGCATGGCGGCGGGCATCGGCTGCTCGACAAATTCCACGCCTTGCGTCTCCAGCCAGTTGATTTTGCGGACCGCCTCTTCTTTATTGGTCCAACCCTCGTTGGCATCGACACGCAGGGGTTTCCTGGTCACGCTCCGCACGGCAGCAATAGTTTCTTCGTCCGTGTCCAGGCCAACCTTGATCTTCAAGATGGGAAAGGGCTCGGCTTCACGAACTTTCTGCCGGGTAGCTTCCGGCGTGTCGATGCCGATGGAAAACGTTGTCAGGGGTGCGTCATTCGGATCGAGTCCGAAGAGGCGGTAGAGAGGCACACCGAGTTTCTTTCCGACCCAATCCATCAAGGCGAGATCGATCGCTGCTTTGGCGGCGAACTGGCCTTCGATCTTCCGGAAGATTTCCGCCATGACTTTCTGGAACTGCCAGGGATCGGCCGCAAGCAGCATCTCGCGAATCGACTCGACCGTTTGGCGGGCGCCGGCGGCGTCTTCGTGGTAGCGAACGATCGGTGCGCCTTCTCCCAGGCCGGTGATTCCATCGCGAGTAAAGCGGAGGTGGAGTGTGTCGCGGAATTGGCTGGACGACATCGTGGTCGTCCAAGTGTGGCGTAACTTCAGGCGGGTGATCGCGGTTTGCAAATCGGCGCGGGAAGGCGGACTTGCCTCGCCGGGAAGATCGCCGGGAAGCAGCGCCAGTGCAGTTCCCGCGAGTCCGGCCTGTTTGAGCCAATCGCGCCGATTCATTTGATCCTCCTGCCAGCGACCAGCAGACGCGTCCAGGGTTGGTCCGCGAGGCGGCTGATCTGTACGCCGGGATGCCCGTTGGTGGTGTCGTGAATGAACTTGCCGTGACCGATGAACATGCCGGTGTGGGTAATGTGGTCCGCCGCGCCGCCGAAGAAGAGCAGGTCGCCCGGGCGCAGATGCTTGCGCTCGACGGGCAGAACGCCGCTCCACGCAGCTTGCAGGTCGGCGTCGCGAGGCATGGTAATGCCGCGGCTCCGCACCAGCATCTGGGTGAATCCAGAGCAGTCGAATCCGAAGCTCGACCTCCCTCCCCAGGTGTAGGTGATACCGAGGAACCGCCTGGCGAGTTCGATGGATTCTGGAATTGTGAGTGGACGCGGGTTCATTTCCACATCGCCTCGATCGATCCAGGCCTCGCGCCGGTCGAGCAGACGGACGTGCAGGTAGTCCTGATTCTCGGGTGGCGTTTGCGGGATGACCTCCAGGCGCGTCTCGAAGGGGACAGTCAGCAGTGGCGCGTGCCTGGTGACGTCCGGCTCGCGATAGAGATTCGCGGTTAACGACCGGACTTGGACGAAGGGGGCGGTAGAAGCAGAGCCGGCGGGTGGCGGCAGAACGTCTTCGTCGCGAATCCATCCGGTGTAGTCATCGGGCGTGCGGATGTGGGTGAATCCGTCTTTTTGTTCCAGGACGGCGACCTCGGAAGCATAGATGGCTTGCGAGACCACATCGGTATCGGCCGAGGCGGAAGAGAACATATTGGCCACGGGAACGCGGATGAGAGCCTTGGTTGGAGTTTGGGCAACGGCCGAAATCACCAGCAGGGACGCGAGCAGCGCGAAGCGCAAGAGTGCGGATGGATAACGCGGGGAGCTAGTTCGGATCATGATTAGAGCCTATTTCGAGGCCACGAATGATCCCGCAGGCAACATGCGCCTTCGCAGCCGTCGTGTTTCTGGAGCGTGCACTCAAAATCCCGGACCACACGAAGCCACGAGTGGGACGCCACGATAAACGGGACGCCCCGCCGAGGCGGAAATTCTAGAACGTGTATTTCACCGAGAGTTGCATTTTGCGCGGATCGCTGGTGAGGCCGCGCCCGTCGGAAACAACGGTCGCCGGATCCACGACTCCAAAATCTCCGTTCAAGTAACGATTGCTGCCCGGTTCATCGTAGTGAACGGAATTGGTGACATTCTGAATTTCCAGGCGCATCTCAAGCTGCTGCCGTTCCGTGATGCGAGTCTTCTTGCCGATGGACATGCTCAGATTCTTATAACCGGCAAGCCGGAAGAAGTTCCTGCCAACGTTGCTGAACTCACCCGGAGCAGGCGTGGAAAATTTTGCGATCTGGTCGGGAGTGACGTATGTCAACAAGCCCGTGTCCGGATCGCGATGGATCTTGAACATGTGGGGAGAGCATTGGTCGCAGTTGGCCACGGTGCGCACGATGCTGCTGAGAGTGTAGTCGTTGCTGTTGGAAAAGACAGTGGTGGGACGCCCGCTCTCGATGATTGCGAAGCCGCCAATCTCCCATCCGCCGAGAGCGCGCTCCAGGAATCCATTCCAGCTGTGCCCCCAAGTCTTGCCATGCCCGAACGGCAACTCGTAGACCCAGATGGACTGAAAAACATGGGTGCGATCGAAATCCGAGGGAGCGTAGTTCGCTTTCCGATGATCGAGATCAAAAGGCGTGCTGGAAGCTCCGAAAGGAGACGAAGCCGTGCTCACCGTTGTGAACGTCGGATCGAAGGAGCGCGTGTCAATCGACTTCGACCAGACGTAGCTTGCCTGGAACGTGAACCCGTTGGCAAACGAACGCCGCACCTCAGTCTGAAGAGCGTGATAGGTCGAGAAGTCGTGGCTATCAAGAACCACGAAGCCTCCGGGACTGCCCGAAAACGAACCTGAGAACTGCGGATACGCATACAGGAAGGTCGGAGCCAGACCCGCCAGTGTGGGGATTCCGCGTTGTTGCATTTCTGCGGCCACGCCGGCCACCGCACCCGCTGCGAAGTACTTGTAATAAGGGTTAAAACATTTCGGCTCATTTCCTGTCGGACAGTTCACGTGGGAATTGGGATCGGTAGCGAGCCACTGCGACCCTGTCAAACCAGCTGGAATTCTGGTGTCCGCTCCCAACATCTGGTCGAAGAGCGGGCTGTCCGCACCGCCCGCGACAGTCTTGAAAGCATCGAGGAGACCGTTGCCTCGGATCTGTGCCTGGTTGGCGTCGTAAGCGCCAAACAGGTGCACCGCCTTGCGTCCGATGTAGTTGGTCTCCCAAACGATCTTGTACGGCAATTCTCGCTGAATTCCGAAGCTCCACATGTAGGTCTGCGGCGATTGCCAGTTGGGGTCGACGACTGTATTGAAGTTGTTACTGAAGGAAGGAGGCTGGCGCAACTGTGCGGGCGTCCCCTGGTTCGTGAGATCGGAAGAGACAACGCAGTTGAGCACATCGGAAGTCAAACCGCTCAGCCTGCCGTTCCCGGGGCAAGCGGGGTTTCCTGTGCCATAGGACTGGTCGGTGATCTGGGTACTTAGTCCGGGCATTCCCTGGAAGATGGCCGACGACAAGGCAAACGTGTTCATCCTGTCGAACGCGATCCTGAAATTCCCACGGACGGACGTTTTGCCGTTGTTCCGCGGATCCCAGGCAAAACCGATGGATGGTCCCAGGTCGTGATACGAGTCCTTATATAGTTGGCCCGGCTTCCACACCAGGCTGTCGCTGCTGAATCCCCAGCCGATAGGGCCATCCGGCCGCAACATGTTGTTGGCATTCGTGACTCGGGGCGAAAGCTTGATTTCCCAGCGGAGGCCGAGGTCGACGACGAAATTCGGGCGGAGCCGCCAGGTGTCTTGCGCGTAGAAGTCGTATTCCGGCATCCGGAAATCGGCGTGGAGAATGGTTCCCGGAGGAGCCCAGGTATTCGGATCCTGGGGAACGAAACCTTGCTGGATTGAGCCCACCCTGCCCAACAGGCCGTTGATGTAACCGGTCAGATTGACGGCGTCGTTCCCCTGATCAATCACCGTTTCGCCCGGGATATTGAATGCCCCGGGGTCCACAGGATTTACGCTGGGATCAAAGTTCACTGCCAGCGCAGCATCGAGGACGCCAATATTTCCACGTTGGTCGATGTGCCGTTGGTAGCGGAAATTGACACCCCACTTGAAAGCATGCGCGCCGCGCAGGTAGGTCATGTTGTCAGCGAGTTGATAGGTAGTGAGGAAGCGAGCATTGCCCACATAATTCTGCAGAGGGACATTCATGCAGGCGATACCATTCACCGCGCAAATGGGGTCCGCAAAGAAATTGAAGACCGGGTTGCTGCGAAAATTCGCATCGGGATTGGCAAAATTGAAACCGAAGCGATTGAGCCCGAGCACCAACTCATTCAGCAGGTTCGGCTTGACCGCCCAGCGCCACGCGACTGCGAGGTTTTTAGGAGTCCGGTAGGTGTCGACCACGTTGGGAGTTTCGGGAAAAACCGGCAACCCGCCGTTGGCGGTGTCGCCAAAGGTGTTCTGATGACCCGCGGACCAGCGCACGAACAGGCTGTGGGCAGAGTTAAACGTGTGATCCACGCGAATGGTGTAGTCGAGTTGCTTCTCATGTTCCGCCGCCAGCCAATCAAATGCGGCAACATTCAGCCCGTCTCCGGTTTTGTAGTCGTTGGGAGGGGGCGTGGAGGTGAGAACCTGTTGCACGCTCGCATCGAGGCCGAGTTGCTGAGGATCGTTGGCGGCAGCGTCGTAATTTACAACGTTGATCCCGGCAAGCGGGTTGCCATTGGCGTCCACCGTTGCATTGGAATTGCCGAACGCCGAGTTGAAGCAATTGCCCAGGTAAGGCTTATTTGCACAGATGGGTGAGTTCTGGTCGATAAAGCGGAAGAGGCCGCCACGCGCCTGTTGAGTATAGACCGGCTGGATGCTGAGGTTCGTCGTGAGTGTGCGCAGCCACTGAAAGTTGACAAAGAAAAATGTCTTGTTCTTGATGAGCGGGCCGCCGAAGGTGAAGCCGGGGATTTTCTGGACGAATTGGGGCTTCCCAAAACCTTGTTCCTTGCCGGCCGGGTCATTGGCATTGAGTCCTGGAGTTTGATAGAAAAAGTAGGCCGAACCGTGATAGTTGTTGGTCCCGGAACGAGTGACCATCTCCACCTGCGCACCGCTGTTGCGTCCGTATTCGGACGTGAAGTTACTGGTTACGACGCGAAATTCCGAGAGCATGTCGGGATTCGTGCGCAGGGGCGAGAAGTTGGAGCCTCCGGCGCTGGTTTCATTGATGTCGATACCATCGAGCGTGTAGTTCCAGGCACGATCGCGGGCTCCGTTGGCATGGACACCTCCGCCCGCAACGTTCGGGCCTCCCTGATTGAAGCCACCCGAATCCACGACGCCGGGTTCGAGTTCGACCAACGAGAGAGTATTGCGGCCCCTGCCGGTTACGATGGGCAGGGTATTCAGAGCGGCGTTATCAACAAGGTTGCCGATGTTGCCGGAGGTCGCAGTCTGAACCAGCTCGGCGGCTGCATTCACGACCATGGTTTCCGTGATCGCACCCACCTGGAGGGTCGCCGTGAGAGCAGTGGGCTGACCGATGGTGACCACGTTCCCAGTAGAGGCAAATGTCTTGAAACCCGCCTTCGCGATCTTCACTGTGTAAGTCCCCGGCTTCACCGCGTCGAACACATACGTGCCGGCCGACGTCGTCTTGCCAGTGAAGGCAACTCCTGTTGCCTCGTCTGTCAGGGTCACCTGGGCGTCGATAAGGACCGCCCCGCTAGAATCACGCACCACGCCGGCAACTCGGGAGGTGGTTTGCGCTGCCGCCAGCACTGTTAGAACCAGTACTGAAAGCAGGGTCAGCACGAAAATGCGACTGCAATGAATGGCCCTGTTCATGGATGTAACCTCCCTCAGAACGTCTTCGAACAACGGTTTTGAATCGCCGGCGATGAGGCCGCGATTTCCTAAACGGGGACCATTCGGCCTGGAATCCGCATTTGGGAACGCAATCCATATACGCTTTCATTGCAACAGGTGTCAAGTGTGTTCATCACAAACGCAACATATGTTTCAGTCGAAAGCGGGATTTGCAGCCAGGCCCCGGCCACACGGGCCGATGGCATTGTGCCGGGCAATCTGAAGGTGATTGGTAGGGTGTTCTAGCCCTGGTACCAGCGGAAGCCGTGCCGCTGCTCGTAATCCACCTTTTCGAGCAAGGCGAGCGTCCGCGTCCGGCGGTAGTGCGCACAGATGGTGAAGAGAACGTGAAGCAGGCTGATCGGCGCAGTATAGGAATTGCTGAAGGGAGCTTCCACCGAGGTGAGGAAGCACTCGTGGGCGAAGCGCGCGATCGGCGATACGAAGGTGTCGGTGATGCCTACGCAGTAGGCGCCGTTCTCGCGCGCTTGCTGCAGGCCCTCTACGGTCTGCCGAAGACCTCGCCGGAAGCTGATCGCAATCACCAGATCTTTCTTCGTGAGGCCTCGAACGGCGTGCAGCGTCTTTCCGGGCGATGTGACGCTCACGACCGGCAGTCCCAACAGGGTCAGCTTGTAGTCGAGGAAGTCAACCAGGCTGATGGCCATGTCGCCGGCGATCAAGAGAATACGGCGAGCCTCATACATGCGCTTCGCCAGCACAACGATCCTTTCCATGTCCAGAGTGTTGCGCAGCGCATGGAGATTGTGCAGGTCCTGGTCCAGAGCCTTTCGCGCGTTCGAAGTGAGGCCCGAGTCGTTCGGTGAAGTGGCCTTCATCCCCTCGAGGGAGGTGGCACTGGCGATGGAGAGCTCGTGAAGGTAGAACTTGAATTCCCGGTAGTTGGAAAAGCCCATACTCCGTACCGTCCGGAGAATGGTGGCTGGATCGGTTCCCAGCTTGTGGGCGACGCCGCGAATACTGAGCAGAACGTAGTCGCGAGGGCGTTCCTGAATCGGACGGATGAGTTCCTGGCGCTTAACGCTGAGGTGCCCGATGCGCTCGCCGAAACCAGGCAAGCCGCGACTGAGTTTCGTTCGGATGCTGGACTTCATCAGCGTCCCCGCTCTCGAGGACTAACCCGCTATCGCTCGTGGAATCACGAACGCAACAAATGTAACACGATGACTTTTCCGGCGCAAAACAGCCAAGGGTGTATTCGAACCAAACAGCGCCAAATAGGCGGAGGGCGCCAAGGCAACGCTAGCCCTCCGCCGGCCGTGAAACCACGGGCGGGCTGGGCGAACGCAGTTGCCGCAGCCATAGCCGCAAGCGGTCAATGTAGATATAGACAACGGGCGTGGTGAACAGGGTCAACATCTGGCTGACAATTAACCCGCCGACGATAGTGATTCCGAGAGGACGGCGCAACTCTGACCCGGTGCCCGTACCAAGCGCCAGGGGCAGGCCGCCGAGAAGTGCGGCCATCGTCGTCATCATGATGGGGCGGAAACGCAGGAGACATGCTTCATAGATGGCGTCGGTTGACGACTTTCCGTGCTTGCGCTCGGTATCGAGGGCAAAATCGATCATCATGATGGCGTTCTTCTTGACCAATCCGATCAGCAGGATGATACCGATCATGCCGATGACATTCAGTTCGTTTTTGGAAATCAGCAGCGCGAGCAGCGCTCCCACTCCGGCCGAGGGCAGGGTGGAGAGAATTGTGATGGGGTGCGCGTAACTCTCGTAGAGAACTCCGAGCACAATATAGACGGAGAACAGGGCGGCCAGGATGAGCAGCGGCTGGCTGGAGAGCGAGTCCTGGAAAGCGGCGGCGGTCCCCTGAAAACTGGCGCGAATGGTGGACGGGAATCCGATGCTGCGCTGGGCGTTCTCGATGATCTTGGTGGCATCGCCCAGAGAAACGCCGGGCGCGAGATTGAAGGACAAAGTGGCTGCGGGATACTGGCCCTGGTGGTTGACGGCGAGCGCGGTGTTCGAAGGCCCGAAGTGCGCGAACGATGACAGCGGCACGGCGGTGCCGTTGTTGGCGCGAACGTAGATATTCTGCAGGGCTTCAGGACTGCGTGAGAAGCCCGGGGCAACTTCCATCACCACGTGGTACTGGTTCAGTTGGCGGTACATGATCGAGACCTGGCGCTGTCCGAAGGCGTCGTAGAGAGCGTTATCGATGTTGGCGGCGTCGACTCCCAGGCGGGCGGCGGTGTCGCGATCGATGATCACGCTGGCCTGAAGGCCTTTGTCCTGCTGGTCGGTATTGACGTCGCGCAACTCAGGCAGGGAGCGCAGTTTCTGCAGGAGGCGCGGCGACCATTCATTCAACTGCTGAAGGTCCTCACCTTGCAGGGTGTACTGGAATTGGGCCTGGCCCTGGCGGCCACCAATGGTCAAGTCCTGTGCTGATTGCATATACAACGTGGCCCCCGGAACGACGGCCAGTTTCGAGCGCAGACGCGCGATGACTTGATCGGCGCTGACTTTGCGTTCCGCGAGCGGCTTTAGGGTGACGAACATGCGTCCGGTGTTGGAGGAGGTGTTGCCGCCCGCGAATCCGACAATCGTGTTGACGGCGGGGTCCTTCATCACGATGTCCACGAACGCGCCCATCTTCACACGCATGGCATCAAAAGAAATATCCTGCGCAGCCTGGACCGAACCACCGATGCGGCCGGTATCCTGCTGCGGGAAAAAACCCTTGGGAACAATGATGTACAGATAGACGCTGAGGCAGGCCGTGGCGATGGTCACGGCGAGTGTAAGGGGCTGGTGGCGCAGCACCCATTGAAGGCTGCGACGGTATCCGCCAAGCAAGCGGTCAAATAGCCATTCGCTGGCCCGGTAGAAGCGGCCATGTCTTTTCTCGCCAAGCGGGCGCAGGAACTTGGCGCACAGCGCGGGCGTGGCCGTGAGCGAAATCAGCAGCGAGATACTGATCGCGATACTGAGCACGACGGCAAATTCCCGGAACAGGCGCCCGACGATTCCTCCCATCAGCAGAATCGGGATAAAGACGGCGATCAGGGACGTGCTCATGGAGAGCACGGTAAATCCAATTTCTTTCGCGCCGCGATAGGCAGCCTGGACCGGGGTCATGCCCTGTTCAATGAAGCGCGTGATGTTTTCGAGAACGACGATGGCGTCGTCCACCACGAATCCGGTGGAGATGGCGAGCGCCATGAGCGACAGGTTGTCGAGGCTGTAGCCCAGCAGATACATGACGCCGAACGTGCCAATGAGCGATAGCGGCACGGCCATGCTGGGGATGACGGTCGCGCGGAAAGTGCGCAGGAACGCGAACACGACCAGGATGACAAGAATGACGGAGATGACGAGAGTGCGCTCGATGTCGGCCACGGAGGCGCGCACGGTCGTGGTCCGATCGAGAACGACGTTCAAATTGATCGCCGGGGAAATGGAGGCTTTGAGCTGCGGGAGCGCGGCGTACACGCGGTCCACGGTGGCGATGATGTTCGCGCCTGGCTGGCGTGACACGATCATCAGCACGGCGGGCTTGCCGCTGGAGAGGCCGACGACGCGAATGTCCTCGACCGAGTCTTGCACGTCGGCGACGTCGCCGAGCCGGACCGGCGCACCGTTCTTGTAGGAAACAATCAGACTGCGGTACTGATCGGCGCGAAAGATCTGGTCGTTCGACTGGATCATCCAGGCGTTCACGGGACCGGAAAGCTCACCCTTGGGACGATTTGCATTCGCAAGTCCGAGGGCGGTGCGGACGGTATCGAGGCCTACGCCCAGCTTGTTGAGCAGCGTGGGATTCACCTCCGCGCGCACCGCCGGCCGGGCGCCGCCCCCGACAAACACCTGCCCCACACCTTCCACTTGCGCGAGCTTTTGCGCGAGGATGGAGTCCGCAGCGTCATAGATCCTGGGAAGGGTAATGGTGTCGGAGGTGAGCGCCAGAATCATGATTGGCGCATCCGCCGGGTTGACCTTCCGGTAGGACGGGTTGCCGGGAAGATTCGCGGGAAGCTGGCTGCGGGCGGCATTGATGGCAGCCTGCACGTCGCGCCCAGCACCATCAATGTTGCGGTTCAGATCGAACTGCAGAACGATGTTTGTCGAGCCCAACTGGCTGGTCGAGGTCATCTGGTTGACGCCGGCGATGCGGCCAAACTGGCGCTCGAGGGGAGTCGCCACGGCGGAAGCCATGGTCTCGGGACTCGCTCCTGGCAGGCCCGCCCCCACGGAGATGACTGGGAATTCCACTTGCGGCAGCGGCGCCACCGGCAGAAATTTGAACGCCAACACTCCCGAAAGAAGCAGAGCGGCGGCCAACAATGAGGTGCCGACCGGGCGCTTGATGAATGGGGCGGAGACATTCATAGCTAGTCCGCTTGAACCTCGCCCGTCGGTTCTTCGATGGGGTTACCGATCTGGAAGCGAGAGAACTTGTGCGCCAGGCGGTCGAACCACAGATAAATGACCGGAGTGGTGTAAAGCGTCAGCAGTTGGCTCACGAGCAATCCGCCAACAATGGTGATTCCCAGGGGATGGCGCAACTCGGAACCAGTGCCACGCCCGAGCGCCAGCGGCAGCCCGGCGAGCAGCGCGGCCATGGTGGTCATCATGATGGGACGGAACCGCAGTAAACAGGCCTGGTAGATGGCCTCTTCTGGCGGCTTGCCATGAACGCGCTCGGCCTCGAGCGCAAAGTCGATCATCATGATGGCGTTTTTCTTGACGATGCCGATCAACAGGATGATGCCGATCAGGGCCACTACGCCCAGATCGTTCTTCGTGATCAGCAGTGCCACAATCGCTCCCACGCCCGCCGAAGGCAGGGTGGAGAGAATCGTGATGGGGTGGATGTAACTTTCGTAGAGCACTCCCAGAACGATGTACACCGTAATGATGGCGGCCAAGATGAGCCAGGGCTCGGATGAAAGCGAATTGTGGAACGCGGCGGCCGTGCCCTGGAAGCTGGTGTTGATGCTCTGCGGCAGCGCGATTGCCTGCTCGGCCTGTTCGATCGCCTTGGTGGCCTCGCCCAACGAGACGCCGGGAGCCAGGTTGAAGGATAGGTTGACCACAGGGAACTGCCCCTGATGGTTGATGGCCAGCGGAGAATTTCGCTGCTCAAAGTGCGAGAACGAGGCCAGCGGGACTTGCTCCCCGGTGCTGGATTTGACGTAGATATTCTTCAGGGCGTCAGGATTTGCCCGAAATTGAGGATCGACTTCCAGCACCACGTGGTACTGGTTCAACTGCGTGAACATGGTCGAAACCTGGCGCTGTCCGAAGGCGTCGTACAGAGTGTCGTCGATGGCCTGCGGGAAAATACCCAGCCGCGAGGCGGTATCGCGATCAATCACCAGGTTGGCTTCCAGCCCGTTGTTCTGCTGGTCGCTGGCGACATCGCGCAGTTCGGGAGCGGCTCGCAGTTTCTCGAGCAGGAGCGGCGCCCAAACACCCAGTTCCTGCACGTCGGCGTCTTCCATCGAATACTGATACTGGGTCCGGCTGATGCGGCTCTCAATGGTCAAGTCCTGCACCGGCTGCATGTACAGCGTGATCCCGTCGATCTTGGCGAGTTCCGGTTGAAGATCGCGAATGATTTCAGAAGCCGTCTGATGGCGCTGGTTCCGCGGCTTGAGGTTGATCTGAACGCGGCCGCTGTTGGGCGTGGTGTTGGTACCGTCCGCCCCGATGAAGGAAGCGAGATTGTCCACATTCGGATTCTTCAGGATCACACTCGCCAGAGCTTGCTGCTTTTGCGCCATGGCGGTGAAGGAAATGTTCTGGCCCGCCTCCGAGATGCCCATGATCACGCCCGTGTCTTGCACCGGGAAGAAACCCTTCGGGACATAGACGTAAAGAAGGAGAGTGGCGACCAGCGTTGCAACCGTGACCAGAAGCGTAGCGGTCTGGTGCTGGAGAACAACCTTCAGCGTGCGGCCATAAAACGCGATTACGCGGTTGAAATAACCTTCGGAGACCCGGTAGAAGTGCGACTGCCTGTTGGAATCCTTGGGCTTGAGCAGTTTGGCGCACATCATCGGAGTCAGCGTGAGCGACACCACCGCCGAAACCAGGATGGTGACCGCCAGCGTGACGGCAAACTCCCGGAACAGCCGTCCGACAATGTCGCCCATGAACAGGAGGGGAATCAGCACCGCGATCAGCGACACGGTCAGCGAAACGATCGTGAAGCCAATCTGCCCCGCACCCTTCAAGGCCGCCTGCAGCGGCGATTCACCCTCTTCGAGATAGCGGTCGATGTTCTCGATCATCACGATCGCATCGTCCACCACGAACCCGGTCGAGATGGTGAGGGCCATCAGCGTGAGGTTGTTCAGGCTGTAGCCGAGCAGGTACATCACGCCAAACGTGCCGACCAGCGATAGCGGGACGGCAATGCTGGGAATGATGGTGGCCGAGAGATTCCTGAGGAACAGGAAGATGACCATCACCACCAGCGCGACGGTCAGCAGCAGTTCGAACTGAACATCTTGCACGGACGCGCGGATGGTCTGCGTCCGGTCGATCAGGATTTGCACTTTCACCGCGGCCGGGAGCGAGGCCTGCAACTGAGGCAGCAGTTTCTTGATGCGGTCGGCCACGCCGATGATGTTGGCGCCGGGTTGGCGCTGGATATTAAGGAGGACCGCGGGGGTGGTGTTGACCCAGGCCGCCATCTTTACGTTTTCCGCGCCGTCCACCGCGCTGGCAACGTCCGACAAGCGCACTGGTGCGCCATTGCGGTAGGCAATAATCACCGCGTTGTATTGCTGGCTCGACAGCAGTTGGTCGTTCGCGCCGATGGTGAAGGCTTGCCGGGGACCGTCAATCACGCCCTTGGCCTGGTTCACATTCGCGACGGCGAGCGCGGAACGAACATCCTCAAGGCTCAATCCGTAGGAAGCCAGGGATGTGGGGTTGGCTTGCACCCGGACTGCTGGTTTCTGCCCGCCACTGATCGAAACCAGGCCCACGCCGGGGAGTTGCGAAATCTTCTGGGCCAGAGCCGTCTCGGCCACATCTTCGACGCGCGACAGCGGCAGCGAGTCGGAAGTCAGGGCCAGGGTAAGAATCGGAGCGTCCGCCGGATTCACTTTGCTGTAAATCGGAGGATTGGGGAGATCGCGAGGCAGGTAGGTGGTCCCGGCGTTGATGGCGGCTTGCACCTGCTGTTCTTCAACGTCGATATTCTGGTCGAGGGCGAATTGAAGCGTGATGAGCGAGCTCCCGAACGAACTCGTCGAGGTCATCTGGGCCAGTCCGGGAACCTGTCCGAACTGGCGCTCGAGGGGAGCGGTCACCGACGACGCCATGACGTCCGGCGCGGCGCCCGGATAGAACGTCATGACCTGGATGGTGGGGTAATCGACCTCAGGCAGGGCAGAGACGGGCAGCTGGCGGTACGCGACAATGCCGACCAGCAAGACCGCCACCATCAGAAGCGAAGTCGCGACCGGGCGGAGGATGAAGAGACGAGACGGGCTCATGGCGCTGGTGCTGCGGGTGTGGACTGGGAAGTGTTGGAGTTCCGGGACGGGCTGCGCGGCTCAACCTTTGCGCCATTCTGCAGTTTGTCTTGCCCATCGGTGACCACCGCATCGCCGGCCTGCAAACCGTCCGCAATCGCGCTCTGGTTCGCCTGCGTCAGCGCTACGGTTACTGGGCGTGCTTCAACGGTCTTGTCAGCCCTCACCAGATAAACAAATGTTCCCTGGGGTCCACGCTGCACGGCGGCGCTGGGGATCACGATCCTGTTTTTCTGAACATCGAGCAGCAATCGCACGTTGACAAACTGGTTGGGCCAAAGAACGTCGTCGCCATTGTCGAAAACGGCTTTCAGCTTTCCGGTGCCGGTCTGCTGATCAATCTGGTTGTCGATGGTCAGCAGTTTTCCGGTGGCAAGTTTGGTTAGATTGTCGCGGTTGTAGGCATCCACCGACAGGGTGCCCTGCTTCATCTTTCGCGAGACCACCGGCAGGCTGTCTTCGGGCAGCGTGAAGAGCACTGAGATCGGGTGGAGCTGGGTAATAACCATCAACGGATTCGGATCGGTGGCGTGGACCATGTTTCCGGCATCCACCAGGCGCAGGCCGACCCGGCCGCTCACCGGGGCGGTGATACGGGAATAAGAGATTTGCAGCTTGGCGTTGTCGATCGTCGCCTGGTCGCCGCGAACCGAGCCTTCCAACTGATCGGCGGTCGCCTTCTGAGTATCGACCTGTTGTTGCGACACCGCTCCCGATTCCTTCAGCAGGTCGGTGAAGCGCTGGTAGTTGAGTTGAGCGTCCCGCAGCTGTGCCTGATCGCGGTACAACTGTGCCTGCGCCTGGGCAAGCTGAACTTCGAAAGCACGCGGGTCAATCTGGGCCAGCAGATCGCCCTTGTTGACTTGCTGTCCTTCGCGAAAATTCACCTGCACCAGTTGGCCATCGACCCGGCTCCTCACGCTCACCGTGTTGAAGGCGGTGACGGACCCAAGTCCCGTCAAGTACACCGGCATGTCCTGCTGGACGGCCGTCGCAATCGCCACCGGAGTGGAGCGGGTGGTTGCGGCCAGAGCCGGTTTGTCTTTTTGGGAGTTCGCGCCCTGGCAGCTCATCAAGATCAAAAGGAGGATCGACGTCCCGGCAAGCCGAACAACTTCCAAACCTGGATTTCTATGCATAAGAGAGCCGCTGAGTTCGCATGCACCGACGAATCGACCTGGGCACGGAGTCCATTCGCGATTCCCCGGCGGGCATGAACACAGTCACCAGCAGATGATTATCCTCTTCTAAATGATGGCCGGCTCAAAGAGAAAGATGGTAAAGGTTTGTAAATAGAAGATTTTGCAAGGGAATCCCTCGAATGGGAACGCGAGTCCGAGGCCGGGTTGCACGATGAAGTTGTTCCCTTTCATCTGCTCGATCTCGTGGCGCAGACGCTCGACAACCTCTTTTGTGTACCTGAAAGAACAGATGTTGACAGCTCCATCCAGGTCACGGTAGACACCTGCGGTCGTCTGATCCCGTCCGAACATTGATGAGCCGACAACCAGCATGAGAAAGCAAACCGCGAAGGTAAACGCTTATGCTGGTGGGCTTTGAAACAATGGCGGAGAGGGAGGGATTCTATTACCGCTCTTACCTGCAAGTACCGATGAACGCTACACTTCGGCCATAATACCCTGTGTTTAACCGGGTTACAAGCGATTCCGGTCTTCGGGTACAGGCTCTGCAGTTTCCGCAATTGCCCCACGTTTCCACGAAAACGGTATCACTGGTATCACTCGAAGACCCGGCGCCATTTCGCGTGGAAACCAGAGCCATTTCGATCACACTCGGTGCAAGCGCTCCGCATGCAGGTAACGTCCTCGGTTCCGGAGCATCGGGTCGTTAGCCTATCGCGGCGGGCAAGCGCTCTCTTAAGCACGCCCGCGCTTGGATAGTTTTCGGATGGGGCTGTGAATCCGATGGGAATCAGACAACCAACGCCATCAGCATCAGTTCCCAGAAGCCGACTTATCAGGACCAATCTTGCAGGCGCCTGGCACGTGCCGACCGGCGCGCCAAACCCACGCTGGCCACGTGCTGCTCCCTGTCATGGAGGGGCGAACGCAGCCTTGCCTCTGCCCAGCTACCCTTTTGGTACAGAATAATCTGCCAATTTTCGAAGGATTGCGGTCCGCAAAGAAGCTTCAAACTCCGATCGTGAGTACTCGAAACCAAGCGGCCCACTTCGGCCGCCTGCCACTTTTCACAGACTCTGGGTTGCGAGACAGCCCGATAACTTGTGACGCCACAGGCCGCCGAAATCGGCGGCTTGTAATATCTACGTCGAAGCTACCGCCCCGGTCGACCGACCGACGACGAGTGCTGCGGAAATCTCGTACACTTGCCCCCGCGGGTCGGAAGCGCGCCGGAGATCATGCACGATGTCCGCTGCCATCTGGCCAAGCAGATCTCGTTGTACGTTCACCGTTGTAATGGTTGGATTGCTGTATTCCGACAACCGGGTATGACCGAATCCGGCGACTGAGATGTCTGCGGGGACGCGAAGGCCGGCTGAGTGAAGTCCGTTGATCACGCCCATTGCTGTGAGATCGTTCACGGCCATTACCGCCGTCGGTCTCTTTTCCGACATCTTTGCGATCGCAACGCCTGCTTCCACCGCACGCGGGAAGTTCAGGTGGCCATCCATCAGCGGCCCGGGGGATAGGCCGCGTTCTCTCATCACCATCTTGTAGGCCTCCAGGCGCAAGAGGTGGGAGTTCAAGTCAGGCCTGCCGGCGACGAAGGCGATCTGCCGGTGACCCAAGCCGACGAGATGATCGATCGTCTGCCGGATTCCGGATTCGTAATCTATGCGCAACGTGCTGATGTAGCGGCCCGCGGGTGCATGGTCCAGGAAGGTGACCGCGATTTTTCGCTTCGCCACTTCCTTCACAAGGCGTGCGCTCATTTCGCAGGCAAGAATCGCAACTCCATTCACGTCGTGGGCCATCATCCTGTGAGCGGCTTCCCGCGTCCGCTCGGGGTCATAGTTCGTCTCGCTCAGGATGGCTTCATAGCCGAGTTCGCGCGTGCGCGCGAGAAAGCCCTTGATCACTTCGGTGAAGAATGGATTATCGATATCGGAAACGATGACGCCGAGAGTACGTGTGTCGGTTGCGGCAAGCCTTCGCGCATGAGGGTTGGGCATGTAGCCGAGCCGCTTAACGGTAGACAAGACGACCCGTTGGGTACTGCGTCCCACCCGCCCACGCTTGTTCAGAACATTGGAAACCGTAGCGGTCGAGACGCCAGCTGCCTTGGCAATGTCGGAAATGGTCAGTCTCATAACTTCGCCGATGAATGACGGCAGGAGCTTTCAGCTTAGAACTTAGCAGAGGAAACAGGTAAGATAAACCAGAAAAAGATGTTGACGGGCCCAAAAGCGGTGTGTTCCACTGCGCGGTGAGATTAACCGCTTAATCATACCGTGTTTGTGCTGGATCGGCGCATTCGACCGACCTATAGAAAGGTGCTATGGATGAAAAGGTTCAGGGTTTGAGTTCTGACATGGTCATCCTCGTCACCGCAGGTGCCGGAGGCATCGGGCGGAGCATCGCACGCGCGTTTCTGCACCAGGGCTGTCGCGTGCACATCTGCGATGTATCCGATACCGCAGTTGCGCGTTTCCTGGCGGAGAACCCTAATGCCACCGGCACAGTTGCCGATGTCAGCGCGCCTGTGGACGTGGACCGTGTTTTTCGCGAGTTAACGCAGCATTATGGCCAGATGGATGTGCTGATCAACAACGCCGGCATCGCGGGCCCGACCGCTCCGGTAGAGAACATGGAAGTCGATGATTGGAATAAGACCGTCGCCGTGGACCTCAGCGCGGCGTTCTATTTCACGCGCCTGGCCGTGCCGATGCTGAAGGCCTCAGGCGGAGGATCCATCGTCAACATTTCATCCAGCGCAGCTTTTTTTGGATTTCCATTGCGCTCGCCGTACACCGCCTCAAAATGGGGGCTGATCGGGCTGACGAAAACATGGGCGATGGAACTCGGCGCACATAAGATCCGTGTCAACGCCATCTGCCCGGGGAGCGTGAAGGGGCAGCGTATTGACCAGGTGATCGAGCGTGACGCTCAGACCCGAGGCATCCCCGTGGAAATTGTCCGAAAAGCCTGGGTCAAACAGACGTCGCTGGAGATCTTCGTCGAAGCCGATGATATTGCGAACATGGCGCTCTTCCTCTGCTCGAAACTCGGGGCCACGATCTCGGGCCAGGCGATCGGAGTGGATGGGCACACTGAGAACCTTTCGAACAAGCTTTAAGCCGTCGCCGTGTCCGTGCGAGGAGAGAAGATGAGAGCCGCCTGGTTCGAGTCCTTCGGCCCTGCCCGCGATGTTATTCGGGTGAGCAGTCGGCCGCGTCCTGAGCCCGCCAAGGGCGAAGTGCTGGTCCGGTTGAAGACTAGCGGCGTTAACCCATCGGATGTGAAGAAGCGTGCTGGTTCCTCCCCACAATTGCTGGCGCAGGGATATGTCATTCCCAATAGCGACGGCGCAGGAGTAATTGAGGGTGTCGGCGAAGGAGTCGATCGGACTCGCGTCGGTGAGCGGGTTTGGATTTATCAGGCGCAATACGAACGACGATTTGGCACCGCGGCCGAATATGTCGCGCTCGATGCCTGTCGAGCCGCACGCCTCCCGGAGAATGTCTCGTTTGAGATCGGTGCGTGTCTCGGGATACCGGTGATGACCGCGCACCGCTGCGTCTTCGCCGACGGCACGGTGAGTGGCAAAGCTGTTTTAGTTACTGGCGGCGCTGGGCGGGTAGGAAATTACGCAATTCAGCTCGCGAAACTCGCCGGTGCGAAGGTCATCGCCACGGCAAGCTCGCCTGCTGACGAGCAGGTCTGCCGCTCGGTTGGCGCCGATGCCGTAGTGAATCACCGCGAGGTCGGTTGGGGCCTGCGCGTTCGGGAACTGAATGGAAAGGTTCCTGTGGATCGCGTGGTTGACGTCGAGTTCGGCTCCAACCTCCCGGAGGTGCTTGACTGCATATCCATCGGCGGCACCATCGCGACCTATTCCTCAACACAGGTCAAGCAACCGCAGCTGCCGTTTCTCCGCATGATGTACCTGGACCTGACCGTGCGCATGGTGATTGTTTACGCGATGCCTGAGTCCGCAAAGCAGCACGCCATCGCAGACATCACGAGACTTCTCGAAACAGATCGGCTGCGTCATCGCGCTCCCCACGCTCTCCCGCTGGAAGACCTGGCCCACGCCAACGAAATGGTGGAACAAGGCGCGCGTGGATGCGTCGTCGTAGGCGTGGAGGCTTGATCGATGGTGCAGAGTCGCATCGAGCGGCCATGGAAGATCGCAACGTTGTACCTATTGCTCCTTATCACCGCGACCCGAGGCGTTGCCGCGAGGCCGAAATTTAGCACCCTCGTCGCAACCAATACAGGGATGGTGGAAGGATTCGCGATCGGTAACTTCCAAACCCTCGGGTGGCTGGGCATTCCTTACGCCCAGCCACCGGTCGAGGCGCTTCGCTGGAAAGCCCCCAAAGACCCAAATCCTTGGATGGCTCCACGAATCGCACGAACGTATGGCAGTCCTTGTTTTCAGGCAGGTACTAAGTCGAGCGAAGACTGCCTCTATCTGAATGTATGGCGTCCCGATAATGCGGAAAGAAAGCTGCCGGTGTTCGTCTACATACACGGGGGCAGCAATATTGACGGTTCCGGCGAAGGTTCCTGGTACACCGTTGCGCACTTCTACAACGTTGTGGTCGTTACGTTCAACTACCGCCTTGGCCCGATGGGCTGGTTCCTGCACCCCGCAATGCTCACCGGCGATCCATTGAACGACTCTGGCGATTTCGGAACACTTGACCAGATCAAGGCGCTCGAGTGGGTGCAGAAGAACATCGACACATTCGGGGGTGACAAAAACAACGTGACCCTTTGCGGTGCCTCTGCAGGCGCGCAAAACGTCACCTACCTGATGCACTCGCCTTTGGCAAAAGAGCTGTTCCAGAAGGCGATCATTGAGAGCGACTATCCGGGTATCCGTCCGGTGAGTGCCGCCTACAAGTCCGCTAAGCAGGTTCTCTACAACGTTCTTGTCGCCGATGGCGTCGCCGCTGACACAGAGTCTGCAAAGGTGCATGCAGAAACTCGCATGTCGGCGCGTGACACTCGCGATTACCTCTACCAAAAAACTCCGGACGAGATCGTCAAGGCCTATTCCAGCACCGAGATGGGTCCCATCAACTGGGGCGATCTTTACCGTAACGACATAGCTCGAGGAAGCGACGGTCTTCCGCCGCCGATTGTGCAGCGCTCGGACAACCGGCCGGAATTCGTCTACGCGATCGGCGATGGTCGCGTGCTTCCGAAAGGCACCGCCTTTGCGGATTTTTCAGCGGGCCTGGTATTTCCGAGGCCTTTGATCATCGGCACTACCAAGAACGAGAACAACGCTTGGAACGCGACTTGGCCGTTCAACTTCCAGGAAGGCAAGTCCCTGGCGGCGCTTGTCGCGGAGGCCGAACAGAGCAGTGGCCCCAATTACCGTCGCCTCCAGAAGTTTTTCGACACACTGGGCGAGCACAACCCAGACACGTTCAAGCGGAATTACAAATTCGCGACCGAGCTACTCGACGAACTCGATACGTATCTCGGTGCCCAGATGCCCGCCCGCCATCTCGCATCCGCAGCACCTGTGTATGTTTATCGCTTCGATTGGGGGTCGGACCCGAACAAGCACTACAAGATCCCGAACGAAGATGCCTGGGTGTTCTATAAGGGAGCGATCCACGTCGCCGAATCGGATTTCTTCTACCAGACGTTCTTCGGTCGCAGACAGGACACTGGAGAGAAAACATACCAGTACACGGCAGAGAATCTGGAGGGCCGGAAGGCCCTTTCCCTGGTCATAAGGGTCTACCTTATGGAATTCCTTCATGACCCCCACGGCCGAATCGCCAAGGGGAAGGGCCAACAGGAAGAATGGAGGCCGTGGACCAAGCAGGCCGAGCGATACATCGTGTTCGATGCCGACGCTACACACGCTGACGTCCACATGAGCAGCAGCGGCATCAGTCGGACCCCGGAAGAGCTTTACGCCGCGCACGTTGCCCATCCAAACGCGGCGGTACGCGATTTCATCGAGTATTACGTCCTTTGGTCGTGGCAATGGAACTGGTATCCGAACTCAACAGATGGCCACTTCAATACGTCGCCGGGCCCGAATGCGTTGTTTGATCCCACGAAACCCTGAGCGCCAAAGTAAATGACCTACAAAGCCGAGGAGCACCGCGTCGTTCAAGAACCACTAAAGCGCATGCCCACGCCGGCAGTACGGCTGGTCGCGCTCCTGGCGACGGCGTTATTTATCAGCTATGTAGATCGTGGCAATGTAGCAACCGCAGCTCCGCTCATTGAAGAACAGCTCCATCTCTCATCCGCGCAACTCGGCATACTCTTATCTTCGTTCTTCGTGACCTACGTGCTGGCGATGGTCCCGGCCGGCTGGCTTGCCGAGCGCTATGGGGCTCACAGAGTGCTCGCGGCGGGAATCACAATCTGGTCAATTGCCACCTTGCTCACCGGCTTTGTGAGTTCCTTCCCGGCCCTCATCGCACTCCGATTGTTGCTCGGGGTCGGCGAGAGTGCGACGTTCCCATGCCTCTCGAAGCTGATCGCGAGCGGAGTTGAGTCGCATAGGGTTGGCGTCGCGAATGGAGTCGTCTCGTTTGGGTATCTCTTTGGCCCGGCGGTGGGAACTCTGGCGGGTGGATACCTCATGGCCTACTTCGGATGGCGGCCCGTATTCATCCTGTTCGGCACCTTGTCACTCCTCTGGCTGTGGCCATGGAGCCGCGTCGTTGTCCATGAGCCCGAACTTGGTCATGACGGACAAGTGGGGCCCAGATTCGTTGAGATTCTGAAACAACGCGGACTGTGGGGCACCGCTCTTGGAAACTTCTCGGAGAATTACACGTTCTATTTCATCCTGACATGGTTGCCCGAATACCTCGTTCGCGCGCGAGGGTTCTCGCTCCAGACCATGGCGAACGTGGCCAGCACTGCTTACCTGATCAACGCCGCTGCGGCATTCCTCGGCGGTTGGATCAGCGACGCTTGGATTCGCAGCGGACGCTCCGCAAATGTCGTCTACAAAACGATCATGGCGCTCAATCACATCGCCGCGATCGGATGCATGATCGGAATGGTGAGCCTTCCAATCCGGTATTCGCTCGCCTGCCTGTTCGTCTACGAGGCGATGATGGGCCTCGCCGCTCCGGGTACCTTCGCGATCGCGCAAACCGTCGCTGGTCCTACCGCCTCCGCCCGGTGGGTAGGCGTGCAGAATATGTGCGGCAACCTGGCAGGCATCTTTGCACCGGCCATCACCGGATTTCTCGTCGGTGCAACCGGTCACTTTGGGATGGCATTCGCCTTAGCTGGGCTTGTCAATTTGCTCGGAATCGCCGGCTGGGTGTTCATTTTGCCGAAGATTGTTCCCATCCAGTGGACACAAGTAGGTAATCCAGACGGCATCGAGGCATAGCTTTCGTGCAGTCGGAACGAAATCCGGCTTTCACCGCCATCAGATGCTTCAAAACAATAGGAATCAGACAATCTCTGGAACGCTATCAGAGACTCCCAGCTCTATCTTCTGCACTCCGAGGACCGGGTGCGTGGCTGTCAGGCGCACCGTCCCAGATTGCTCTTTCGCGCGGATCCAAATTGCCCCAGTTCCTCCGATGAGCGCGAACGGGTTGTCACCGAGGATCTCCGCCGGGCCCTCGATCTCCAGTTTGATCGCGTCATTCGAAAAGGGACGGATAGCGCCGTATTCGTCGGTCACTCGCAGCACCACGCGGGTTGTGTCCGCCCCGTCAGCAATCAAATGGGTGTCGTCCGGAAGAATTTCAAATCTCTGGTCAATCCCTCTGCCGGAGAGGTTCTTCACGATGACCTGCTTGCCTTGGATATAGCCTTCGATCCGCAGGTCTCCCCAGGCAAAGACAGCGTTTTCGAGATCGGCGGTGAATGGTGCGTAGCGCAAATGCGGAAATTGCTTTCTATCCGGATCGACTTCCGCCACCAGCTTGCCGGCGATGTAGAACTTCAGGTGATCGCAGTTGGAACAAACCAACGCTTTCGTAAATCCGATATCTTCATCACCCCGCGCCCAGTGGAAAGCTGGTTCGAGAACGACTTCTTCGGAAGGGTCACACTGGGATTTGTAGAAACTTGCGGCTGGTTTCGGCTCACGGAAGATGTCCGTGACGCCGTGGTAGCAGATGCGGTCGCCGGTGCCGAAGTCATAATGCGTGTTGTAGTCAAATGCGCACCAGCCAATGCCGCCGGCGTACTGGGGATTCGACGCGATCTGATCATGCACGCGTGCATGCCGCACTGTGTGCTCCATTACGCGCTCTTTGTTGTCTATCGTCTTAGTCGGATAAGTATGTCCGGCAAATTCGGTATTGAGATAACGTGGATGGTTCGGCGGCAGCAGGGGAAAGCCAAAATCATTCATCGTGAACACGTCTTCCAGGAACTCCGATTCCTGGAAGTAACGAATACCCCCGGTCTGCCGCGTTGGGTCGAGTTTGTGCGCCAGGGCGTTGGTAAGTGCATAGAAGTCGTGATCATCTTTTGATTCGTTGATCCGCACGCCCCAGAGAACAATGCTGGGATGGTTCCAGTCACGCCGGATCATGCGGCCCACATTGTCGATCGAGAGCTCCTTCCACGCTTGATCGCCGATATGCTGCCAGCCCGGGATCTCCTCGAGCACCAATAAACCCAGCTCGTCACAGGCATCCAGGAAGTGCCGCGACTGGGGATAGTGCGATGTGCGTACGATGTTGCATTTCAAATTCTTCTTGAGGATCTCGGCGTCGCGGCGCTGCACCCGCGCGGGCATTGCCTGGCCCATGAATGGGAACGTCTGATGACGATCGAGACCGCGCAGCTTAATGACTTTGCCGTTGAGGGCAAATCCTTGATCGGTAAACTGCGCCTGGCGAAATCCAAGCCGCCTTGAGTCTTCGTCCACGATCTCTTTGCCTGTCGTCAGGCGCACATGGACCGTGTAGAGGTGCGGTTTAGCCAAGTCCCACAGTTTCACCGGGCCGAAGCTCTCCAGAACAACGGTCTGAACGGCGGACCGTGAAGCAATCTTGATTTCCTTCGCACCGATGCTCCGCTCTCCATCGTGCAACTCCACTCGGAGCGCAAGTGCTTCGTGCGGATCCGTTACGCCTTGTAGGTGGCAGTCCACCTCCACCCGCGGATGTTCCGCAAGGACGTCAGTTGGCTTTGCGAAGATATTCTCGATGAAAGTTAGCGGCACAACCCGTATCGCCACCTCGCGGTAGATGCCGCCAAAAGTCAGGTAATCGATTTGTTTGCCAAATGGGGGAATGTCGGCGCGCTCGGTCGAGTCCACATCCACCGCGAGCAAGTTTGCGCCGTCGAAGTCCACGTGCTGAGTCAATTCAAATGAGAACGGTGTATAGCCACCCTTGTACTCGCCGAGCCGAGTACCATTGATCCAGACTGCGGACGCGGTCATGACGCCTTCGAAGTCCACGAACACGCGGTGGCCGCGGGCGGCGGGCGGGAGTTTGAAGTGGCGCCGATAGAGCGATACAAACTCGTACCGCTTGTCGTCGAAGCTGTGCCACGGCAAGCGGACATTGGTATGTGGCACGACCACGCGTTCCAAGGATGAATCATCGAAATTGCGGCCGTGACCGCCGTTGACCACTGACCTGCTGTAGCGCCAGTTGCGATTGATGGGAAAGATTATTCGGCCCGCGGAAGCGGATCCGGCCAGATCTGCTTCTGCGAGGATGGGGTGTGCCAGGGCTGCGCCCGCTAATGCCTGGCCTGCTACCTTAATGAAGTCACGTCGGTCCATCGCGCTCTGCTCCACGAATAACAGGTGGTTAAGCGTTTAACATACATTGACCGAAACACGAAGCGGTTTTTCTCGACTTCGGTCATATTTTGCTCTGATTTTCGGAACGCACAGACGAAAAATTCTTGACGACTGAAGGAAATGTGTGGTCCACTCCACGTGTAAGCTTAAGCGCTTAACCACAGTGTTCACAATTCGCGCTGTGACGTTGTCAGCGCTGTCGCACGCTCCCTGTGCCGGAGGATTTATGGTGACTCATTCTCTCCGTAACGTTCTCGTTTCCTGCCTGCTTTTGCTTGCTTTGCTTTCACTGTGCGCTGCGCAAGGCACCACGTCGCTCCATGGCACCGTCGCCGACCAGCAATCTCTAGTGATCTCCGGGGCTACGATCATTCTAGAGGATCCTCAGCGAGGCTTGCACCGGCAAACGGAAAGCAACCAGGCTGGCTTCTATGAGTTCCTCCAACTCCCTCCGGGCGCTTACCACCTCACCATCTCCGCGAAGGGATTCAAAGCGCTCTCGCACGGAAACCTCGTCCTGCAGGTCGCCAGCCCTGCCACTTTCAACGCTACCCTCAGTGTCGGTGCAGCGGCTGAGAGGGTGGAGGTCCACGCCAGCGATGTACCCTTAATCAACTCCACCGATGCCACGCTGGGCAATAATTTCGACAACAAGCAAGTTCTCCTGCTTCCCTCAGAAGGCCGGAATCCCGTTGAACTCCTAAGCCTGCAACCCGGCGTCACATACACGGGCAACCAGGTCGACCAGTCCACCGACTCTCGTGGTGGATCCGTGAACGGAGCGCGTAGCGATCAGACCAACCTGACGGTGGATGGTCTCGATAACAATGACCAGATGGAGGGTCAGGCATTTTCGGGCGTGTTGCGCACCCCCTCGGAATCCATTGAAGAGTTTCGCGTCACAACATCCAGCTCAAACGCCGATGCGGGACGGTCCTCCGGCGCTCAGGTCGCGCTCTCGACCAAATCCGGCACGAACGTGTTTCATGGCTCGCTTTACGAATACAACCGCTCCTCGCTTGGCGAGGCGAACGACTGGTTCAATAAACGAGCGCAGGTTGCCAACGGGGAGCCCAACAAACCGGGCCAGCTGATCCGGAACACCTATGGCGGCGCCATCGGTGGACCGGTTATGAAGAATCGTCTCTATTTTTTCTTTAACTACGAAGGCCAGCGGTCCCGGGAAGCTGCGCAAGTCACCGAGAACGTTCCGAGCGACGCATTGCGTCAAGGCATCCTCCAGTACTACTGCGATTCGAGCGATCCAAATTGCTCGACCAGCAACTCCGTAGTGAACGTGCAGGAAGTTGGCGGTCAAATGGTCGCATCACTCACCCCTGCCAACATCGCTGCCATGGACCAGGGCTGCTCAAATCCAACTCCGCCGCTGGTGGTCACCTGTCCGCTCGGCAGCGGCGTCAATCCGGCGATGTTGGCATTGTGGAATGGACAAGACACCCTGCCCAATGGGATGACCGTTCCGGCGTATCCGCATGCCAACACAAATTCTGGAGGCGGAGACGGGTTGAACATCCTTGGCTACACGTTCTCTGCACCGCAACCCAACGACCAGAACACCTACCTCGCCCGCGTGGATTACAACCTCACCGCGAACGGCAATCATCGGCTCTTTGTTCGCGGAAACGTGATGAAAGACCGTTTCTTGTGGGCGCCGTTGTTCCCCGGGCAGACTGCACCGGCAACCTGGACCGACGACAGCAAGGGAATCTTCGCTGGCTACACCGCGGTCTTCTCTCCGCATGTCGTAAACAATCTTCGTTACGGTTTTATTCGCCAGAGCAACAGCACAAAGGGCGAAAACCCTTATTCGCACTTCGGCATGTGGAACATGTCCGACCAGGTTTCGTTCTGGCGCACAACCATGCTCGATGTCCCCGTGAACCAGATTGTGGATGACGTTACCTGGACACGCGGCAAGCACACCTGGCAGTTCGGTGGGAACTGGCGTCTGGTTCTCAATAATCGTCTTTCCGATGCGCAAAACTATTTCAGCGCATCCCCGATGCCATCGAATCTCGGTCCGGCCGGTGCGATCGCAGGAAGTGGCCTCGACCTCGATCCTGGAAGCCTGGCTGGCTCCGGATATCCGTATGTGAGCGGTTGGTTCGGAGGATCCTACGATGGTGCGGTGACGGACCTTACTGGAATCACCGGCGGTATTTCCGCGGTGTACATGCAGGACAAGAACGGCCCCATCCCGACTGCAACACTCGTCCCTCGGCATTTCAAAGCAAACGAGATGGAATTCTACGGTCAGGACACCTGGCACGTGGCTTCCAACCTCACCTTGACGTTCGGACTGCGCTACACGCTTCTTCAACCGCCGTACGAGACCAGCGGAAATCAGGTCCTTCCGAATCCCCAATTGGGCGATTTCTTCGCTCAGCGCGCCGCAGCGATGAATCAAGGCAGAACGTATACGCCAGCGATATCATTTGTGCTCGGCGGGGCAGCCAATGGCAAACCGTCCTATTGGGGCTGGGATTATGGCGACGTCGCTCCGCGTCTTGCTTTTGCCTGGTCGCCTTCCTCCTCCAGCAGCTACGCACACTGGGCGACCGGCAATCCGGGACAGTCGTCCATCCGCGGCGGCTTCGGCATGTACTACGACCACTTCGGCCAAGGCATTGTGAACACTTTCGATCGCCAGGGCTCCCTTGGACTCACTACATGGTTGCAGAATCCGGGTTATGTTGAGAGTACCAACTGCGCAGCCCGTTTCGTTGATCTCACGACGATTCCAGGCACACCGGCTTGTCCGCTTACGCAGGGTGGCAACCCCGTGCCACAACTACCGGGTCCTCCTACCTACGGCTTTCCATTCACCCCTCCGAGCGAGGGACAAAATGGTGCCTTCGCCGTCGGGTGGGGCGTAGACAATCGGGTGAAGACACCCTACGTGTATTCCTTCGATCTGGCCTATTCGCGTGAACTGCCCAGGAACCTGAGTATCGAAGTGTCCTACAACGGCAGACTTGGTCATCGACTGATGCAGGAACTCGATCTCGCCCAACCTCTCAACGTCAGGGACCCGAAATCCGGAATGACGTACTACGAAGCGGCGCAGATGTTGGAGAAGTATGCAGCAGCCGGAACTCCCGAGGATAAGGTACCGAATATTCCGTTCTGGGAGAACCTGTTCCCCACCGCCGGCGGCGCGCAAGGCATCAGCGGTGCCGCTACTGGGATTCCAGCCGATCCCACGGCAACTCAGAACATGTACGACCTCTATATGTGGTACGGAATCCAGGCAATTGGCGCGCTCCAATACCTCGACACACAATGTTTCCCTGGATGCGCGCAACTAGCAGGACAGTCAGCACCCACGACGTACAACTTCTTCGATCCACAGTTCTCAACCATGTTCTCCTGGAGTTCGATCGGCTACAGCTACTACAACGGCCTGCTGTTCTCGCTACGGCGCCACGCAGGGAATGTGCAGTTCGACTTCAACTACACTTATTCCCATTCCATTGACATGAACTCCAACGCCGAGCGCATCAGCATGTATGAAGGAGGATGGAGTGCGGTGTCCCGCAGCGGACAGACGGTCAATGCATGGATGCCATACCAGCTACGGGCTTCCTCCGATTACGACCTGCGGCATCAAATCAACGCTAACTGGCTCTACAGCTTGCCTTTCGGCCATGGCCAACGGTTCGCTAGCGATTCAGGCAAAGTTCTAAATCTGTTCATCGGTGGATGGCAACTCTCTGGAATCGGGCGCTGGACAAGCGGATTCCCATTCAGCGTTGCAACATTTGCCTATCCGACAAACTGGTGGCAGGATTCTCGTGCGTTTCTAACCGGTCACGTGACCACCGGAACCTATACCGACGTGAACGGACAACCAAACGTGTTCAAACAGAGCACAGCCGGCCCGGACGCTCTCTCTTCCCAGTTCCGCTATGCATATGTTGGGGAATCCGGCCAACGCAACAACCTTCGCGGCCCGGGCTACTTTGGGATTGACCTCAGCCTCGGGAAGACATTCCAGTTCACTGAACGCCAAGCACTTCGCTTTCAGTGGGACACTTACAACGTCACGAATTCCGTCCGCTTTGATGTGGGAACCATCAGCAATCAACTCTACTACTCGAACACGCTCGGGGAGTACTCGCGGACTCTGACCAAGTCACGCGTGATGCAATTTGGGCTGAGGTACAGCTTCTGAGTAATGTCGACGAATATCTAGCCGAACAACTTAAGTTGCTCCATAACCCAAGTTTTTCAAACATGTCAGGCGGCCGATTCGGGACGCCTATTTTCTTGTGATTGCAGAGGAGGCAGAGCAGACCTTTTGGAGAGATGCGATCCCGGGCGGCTCAGCGACACTAATCAGTGGCCATAAACGGGCTTGTGGGAAGTGGGAACCAGGGTTCGGGGCGGATTGTCGGCAATCCAGAAGCAATGGCGAGAGCAGGACCTCCTGAAATCATGGATCAATTATTGGCCCAGATGGCCCCAGATCGAGCCTCGTCGAGATTGAAATATGCAGTACATCCAGGAGATGCGAACCTGAGACGTCCACCGGACAGCGGTAGCACTCATGCATTTGCTCGCCGGGGACCTAGCCTCGCTTCTTAGCTGCCCTGACCTTTGCCCAGCGTGCCCTCTGCGCGGCTGCAATTCTCTTGCGGCCGGCGGCCGACATGATTCGCTTCTTCCGACCAGGCTTATTTCCCTGCAGGTAGACTTTCCCGAATGCTGTGAGCGCAGCTGTTACGCGGTGCAGTTCGTCTTCAAGTCGCGTGCGTTCCTTCTGGAGTTGACTCACCACAGACTGCATCAGTGTTTTTGGCATCCCGGGATTTTATCATCCGCATTTGGACACCAAGGTAGTTTCCACGGAAGCTGTATCCGTTCTCGATAACGACCAATTCTAGGGGCAGGGTCGACAGGGGTCGGCCCATGTGCTGTCGGAACCTGACTCCCGGCCGCCCACTCCAGCTGCTCCTGCCCGTGCTGGCCGAAAGACCACAGGTTAATGTCGCCTGTCCATCCGCGCACGGCTCCTCTGCGGTCTTCCAGCGGTGTAGCAGGACCCATCTGTAGAGCCGCCTCGATCGTGTAGCCCTTTCGCTCCAACATCCCTAGACACCCTTCCTAAGTTGAGGTACGCTTGGTCTCCTTCCCAGCCGCCCCCAGGAGATCACCATGACCATCCGCAGATTCGGGACACTGGTTTCGCTATGCCTCGTTCCAGTACTGTCCGTGCCAGTACTGTCCGTGGCCGCGTGGGCGCAGGGCGTTCAACCTTACCCGAATGCGTTCACCGATCGGGCGGTCCACCCAAAGACTCCAATGGCCCCACCACCCGTCAACACAGTGTTTCAGGATCCCGATTTCGGATCGCTCATGGTCCGGGTAACCGACCACAACACGAACCTGAAACGTCTCCACAGCTACTTCCGAAATCCCGAAACGGAGACCAATGCGTGGAGTGCCGACGGACAAAGGTTTTTTCTGGTCGGCGAACAGAAGGCGACGCTCGCGTTTGGCTTCGACCCGTCCACCATGCTCGTCAGCGCCCTGCCGGGCGCTGAAGCCGGCGGAGGCTTTGCCATTCCTCTAGCGGCAGGACCAACCTTCAGTTTTGTGGATCCCGATCTGATGTACGGAACCATGGCAGAAGCACACTTGACGATCGCCAGTTTCCGGTACTCAACGGGTGCGATAACGCCCTTGATCGACACCACTACCTGCGGAATGCAGCCGCCGCTGGTGGCAGGGAAACACGTGAATAGCAGCGACATCTCGATTTCAGCCGACGACAATCGCATCGAGATCAACGCCGGTGGAAACCAGTTCGGCAATCGTACCTTCGTGATTGTCTACGACAAGAAACTCGGGTGCCGCTGGTACAACACTCAAACCGGACAGATTGGCGGAAGCTGGGGACCGGCGGGGCAGGCAGTCGTCCCCGAAAATTTTCTCATCAACCACGCTTATCTTTCCGGAAGCGGCCAATATGTGAAGATTTCAGTAGGCCACGTTGGATACTACGTCTGGGACGTGACCTCGTTGAACGTGAAACCGTGCTACGCGCACGGAGGTCGCTTTTGTGGTGGTTATGGATCGCTCGGATACGACACCCAAATCAACGCCCCTGGCGTTACCGACGAGATGAACACTTTCCGGCGCCCGCTGAGCGACCTCGCGGACCTCACCCAACTCGTTAATCCATTGCCACTGCCTCACCTCTGGGGGATGGAAAAGCACTTTACCTGGAGCGGCGGACATCTGAACAACAACGTTCCGGTTTGTGGCGCCACCTACAGCCCGCACGGGATCGCCGACGTGAAGCAACCCTACGACGGGGAGATCTTCTGCATCGAGACCGATGGCATTGCCTCGACGATCTGGCGGTTCGCGCACAATCGCGCGATCTGGGATCCCGAGTATTACTGGTCCGATCCGTTCGGGAATGCTTCTCTCGATGGACGTTTCCTCATGTTCTCCTCGAGCTGGGACGGGCAAGTCGGCACGAACAAGAGTGGCGATCCTCGCTCCGATGTGTGGATCGTAAAGCTAAGGTAACTAGAGAACTCTCCCCGAGCACTTTTGGTGAGGCGAGGCACGCCTCGCCGGGGAATCACGGAGTCACGTTGATGCAACTAACTGCAAGAACGCTGGCATTCTGCCTGACCTCCGGTGCGCTGCTGTTCGCAGCCGACTATCGCTACGCAAAGATTGACGTACCCAACTCCACCCTCACAATTGTGAATGGCGTGAACGCCCGGGGGGACCTCGTTGGACGCTATGACAACGCCAAGGGCGGCACCCATGGATTTCTGCGGCGAAACGGAGTGTTCACGACCATCGGCGTTCCTCAAGCCACATTCACGGCGGCGCGCGGTATCAATGCGCGAGGAGACATCGTGGGGCGGGCGGACGACGCCGCGGGCCACCAGCACGGATTTCTGCTGCGCGACGGTCAGTTCACCCTCGTTGATTTCCCGGGTGCCAGTGCGACCGTGGCTCTTGGAGTCAACAATGCCGGCGATGTCACGGGACAGTACGTCAACCCCAGCGGAGCCGAGAGCGGTTTCCTGCTGCGGGATGGAGCGTTCCATAAGGTGCGTGTGATCGATTCGTGTGGCACCGAGGTATGGATGGCACAGGACGATGGCAAGGTCTCGGTCGGCGAATTTTGCTCGCCCACCGACCATAAGATTCACGGTTATCTGAGACCCCGACCGGACAACTTCCAGAATATTGACTTCGCTGGCGCCGACTGCACATCAGCACGCTGGATCAACGAGAAGGATGACATTGTGGGCGCCTATGGCAATACCCTCGACGAATGCTCCGCGTCCCAGTTTCATGGCTTTGTGCTCCGGCAGGGTCTCTATGCCGCCATCGATTTTCCGGGCAGCATGTTCACGGATGCGCAGGCAATCAATGACTACGGAGTGATTGTGGGCGACTTTACAGACACGAACGGTGTCGTTCATGGATTCCAGGCGGTTCCGCTAGCGAAGTGAACAAGTCCGCACATTCTCCATTTCACCAACAACCGACCACTCGGTTTTTCCGAGAATCGTGCGTGTAGTCGCCTGATTGCGTCAGCAATCCACTGCTTTCCCCGGCCAGCCTGTTGTCGTTCTGGTGGATTGATTCCGTAACTCAGCTCTGCAGCACGAGACGACTCATGTTCACAAAGCGCCCGAGCGGAGTCTTCAGCCGGGACCATTCCTTCAGGGAATAGAAAGGAGGATAGATGGCTCTCAACGTTCGGAGGCGGAGGTGGGGCTTCTGCGGATTTGGCCCGCAGAGCGGATACTGCAATTCCTCAAGCTCATCGCCGATCAGCGATTCGAGCTGCTGGACTTCTTCTGTAGAAAGTTGTTTTTTCCAGCGTCCCACCGGTTCGAAGCTTCCCGAACGAAGCTCGGAGGGGAAGGATGTGTTTGGCGTGGAGACGACTCCGAGTTGCGAGCTCTGGATGTGATCGTAGTCGAGTGGCAGGCCGATGAATTCGCCCACCTGATCTAAGGTTTGCTGCGGTTTGAGAACGAGGTCTTCGAAGCGTATTTCGATGTAATCTTCGCCGAGTTCGCGGCCGGAGCGGCGTCCAGTCTGGACTTTCCACCTCCAGTGCAAAGCGGAGACGAGCAGGCGATGCTGCCGGTCCCAAGGAAAGGGGCGGATGAAACCCTTGGTGTGAAGAGCGTAGGCAACGTCGCGTCCGTCTCGGATGACGTGAATGAAGAGCGCTTTGGGAATCTGGCTCTTGATGGCACGCATGTGGAGCAGGTTGTCAGGGCCCCAGACGGCCCACCGCTTGTAACCCTTGGCCTGGGCCATCTCCTCCATCACCGTGGAAAGGAAATCTCCGCCGGTCGAGATTTTGTTGAGCACACGATCGGTGATCTGCTGCGGATCGAGACCGGTGAGGCGGCATTGTGTGCTGCGCACCCAGTACTTCATAAGTTCTTCGCGGTTGCGGCGGTGGCGGAAGTCTCCGAAGCGCGGGATCAGCACGTCAAAGACGACGGGCTCGGTCCGGTATTGCGGAAAATGTCCGGAGGACAGGAGAAGGTGGTAGAGCAGAGTATTCCCGGAGCGGGCCGAACCGACAACGAAGATTGGGGCTCGATCTCTCATCTGTGCTTACGCCGCGGTGCGCGTGACAGACTCCGTCCAGGCTGGATCAGCGGTCGGACGCAACGCTGCGGTCTTGGCGGTCTGAGACCAGGTGCGGTGTTTCAGACGGCAACGGTTCTTGGTATAGAGAAATGCCAGATAGACTTCTGCGCGATCGAGGGTGGAAAGGCGCGCCGGCTCCCATCGGGTCGCGTACTCGGCGAAAACTTTCTCGTTAGTCAGCCGGGCCAGGATCTTCAAGAGGAGATGATGCGAACAGTGATAGGCGGGCGGACAGAGGTATCCACGATTGTGGTACCAGCTCCACTTGTCGCGATAGTTCCAGTACGGCAACGTGTTCTTCAAGCCCATTACACCTTCGTCGAAGAGGCGCCCGACCTCGGAGTCCGCGGTTTCGACAAACAGGTCATACAAGCCGAGCAGGGAGATCATGAAGCCGTCGAGAATCCCGGGTGCGCGGCCGCCGGGGACTTCGGTGTAGAGAACGTGGTTGTCCATGGTGATGCGAATGCCATCCTCGGGAACAGTGAGCGCGAAAATGCGCGCCGAGCCAGCGAGGAGTTCGAGGAGCCGGGGCCGGCGGGTGACACGCCAGCCGCGGACGAGCGCACTGATGGCGAGTCCCTGGGCATGAGCCGAAATCCAGGGTGACTTGAGGCGAAGCTGTCCGACGAGATAGTCGAAGTTCATCGGCCAGACGACGGCTCCGTCGGGGCGCACCACGGCATTGGCCTCAAGCCAGTCGATCTGCTTCAGAAAGATGTCGAGGTACCTGGAATCGTTTCCGCGTAGATAGTGCCCGAGATTCACGAGGCCGTACCAGGCGATGTAGGCGGGCCAGTAAGCGGAGCCGGTCTGGCGATACCAGGCCTGGGGAATACCGTTGGAGTCCATGCGCATGGCTTCCCAGGCGAGCTTGTCGCTGTAGAAATAGTAGTGAAGCGAGTCCTTCGGGCCGGCGCCAGGAACGACGTCGAGGGGATAGCGGAAACTGAACACTTCTTTCCTGACGGCACGTACAGCGCAGCGAACGGACTCGAAACTGGGCACGTAGACCCTCCAGAAGGAACGAACTAACCCGCGCTCTGTCAAAAACCTTTCGGGGCGAAAGCCCCCTCATCACAGGAAAACCTGTTCTTTGGACCATTCACTAACAAGTTCCGCTTGCCTTGCACATCTTGTGGCTGACACGACCTCCAAACTCGCGACGGAGGAAGTGAACAACCCAGCCGCCAATTCCGGCGTCGCGGCCGGCACTGACCGGAATAAACTCGCCGACAACGGGCATTACAATTCCCGGGACCCGGACACTGAATTCTGTCGTGGCGGAACAGGGACGCCCGCAAAAGTGGATACGATCGGGGATCCACTGCTGGCGCCGGTTGCTGCGCGGGACCCAAGCCAAGGAGAGGATCGGCTGCGGCTCCCGGGTCTGGGCCGGCCACCTGGTCGCATGATTACCCGGGGAGCGGGTGTCCGACAGGGCGATGGAGTTCGCGTGAACCGAGATCACGCCGAACCAGCCACAGAATAACACGAGCGCCAAACGCCGCAGCATGGACGACCTCGTGAAGCGGATGAGCCCATCGGCCGAGAGCGGAGATAGGAACAGGAGGCTCCGGTGCCCCGGGGAGGGCTGACATTATATCGATTCCGGAAAAATGTACAAGCGCGCAAAAACCTCGCGCAGAGAGAAGTGCAACTGGTGGGGAAATGGACGCCCGACGAATGTACGTGCTAGTTGCGTGACAAGCCGCCTCATGTGGGCGGTGGCGGCCTGCGCGGATGTCGGCGGCGTATGATTCGGAGACTCCGAGCGTCGAAGAAACACAGAACTGTCAGATAGTATTTCCAGAATCAAGCACTCTCGACGCTGCCCAATGATTCCATTCGACTTCGAAAGAAAGTCTCTGTCGCATTATCCTGGAAGTAGACGTAACAGCCCTTCATGCCACGACTCAGAAGCACACGGTACGTGTTTTTCACGTTCCGTAGGAAATCGGCGTGTGAAGGGGTGGCGGCCGCGTACGGCAGTCAGACACTCAGACCACGACAAAGGGTCGTGCCGAGCAAAACGTAGTGACCCGAGAAACGCGGCCCTTTACGGTTGCGGCAGTACGGGGCAATCACGCATCCTGGCACTTACCCTGTTGCGGTAGCATCCGGAGCATTCTAGGACCGCCGAACAACAGTAATCATTCACTTGAGGAGGATAGCTATTGACACGAGAAGATCCGGACACCCCTGGGGCGTGGGCCATGATCGACGGATATCTAATGTGGGCACGGGGGCGCGGGGCGGGGCCGGCGGGGTAGCGCAGCGCATTCTTGCCAACAATTCTCACTTGGGGGTAACCGGGCAAACGTTCGTTTTCGGGCGGGCGCTTCCGTTGATGTTCGTTGTCTGGTTTTCAATGAGTTACGAGATCGCTCGGTGATACGTTTTTGGGCGGTTTGAAAAATGGAGCAAGCAGCAATCGGCCCGTGCTGCTCGGGTCTCACGACGTTTACCGCCATGAACCACACCGAGCCTTCGCGGGCTGCATTCTCCCGTCCCTTCGGTCCCCAGGCGCGGCCTCAGAAGTCACTGCGGGCTGCTCAACGCGCAAGGGATCGCCGATTTGTCACGCTCGGTTCAGTTGCCAACACTTATGACCACTTGGGTCGGCATCTAGGGAAGGTTGTCACCAGATGATCGAATTGCCAGAAGTCTTTTCTCTGTGGAAATCTCAATTTTCCGAGCAGGAAAATGTTAGGGCAGAAGTGGTTCAGATTGAAACGCTTACCTATACCATTACAACCGAAAGATTAGGGCCAAAACGCGGGATTACTGTCCCCACATGGATCGATATTTTGGAATTTGAAACCTTGGTAAAGTAGTCAGAAGTTTGCTTGAACAGCAAACCTGCATAAACGTGCTATTTCCTTGTATCCAGCCAACAAACACGAGAAGATTTTCTGTCCATGTACGAAGACCTCCAGCCTCTCGCCAATCTTAGGATCGGAAAGGTTATCGAGCAGTGCACGCAGGACATGGAACGCCAAGTAGTAGCAGCTAATCGACACTTAGCTGCGAATGGCTCTGTGCTAAGCGGCGGAGCGGAGATGCAGAAGTTCAATATCCGGGCTGGCTCCTTAGAAACCATCTGCCGTAACATCGCCCGGACGTGGCTAGAACTCATCCGTAAACGAAATCGCACTATCACACGAGATGATGTCACTTTCGTCATGCAGCAGGTCGAAGGTTTTGCGCTCACTCAGGCAAAGTCACTGGGCTCCGCAATGGTAAACACACCAGGCGGCCCCGTAGTGCGGGGCAAGTTCTGGATGGACCAGGCTGACACAAAGATGCGCAAGATAGCCGGGGATATCCGTAGAGATCTTAGAGATTCGACTACGCGAACAAGAAGCGTTTCCGACGCCGGACTCAATTTCTCCCATCGTCAGTGAGCAACTACCGAAAATCGAGAATACACCTATGAATACTAGAGATGTCCGCGCGGACCAAGCCAGGTTAGTCCCATATGAAGCTCACTTGTTTGCTTGACGCGAGCGAGGAACACCGCTAGGGTTGCGGGTTGTAGCGCTTTTCACCCTGGGGCCGAATTGCTTTGAAGTGTATTCTGTGCTCCAGGGGCAGTATCCTGCTTCGCCCCAAAGCAGCGTGTTGCGTCGCACTCGGGATCTGCCGGCCGCGGACCAGAAACGCAAGACCAACCGACTCGACGAATAGCCAGTGATCGACAGAGCAAACATGGAGACGACTATGCGTGGGACAGTCACGAACCGCCTGGGGAAAGTGCGTTGGAGCGTTCTTACTTTTAGTTTGGTGGTGGCGCTCGGCGGGATATGCGTCTTGGGGCACGCGCAGTCGAGCTCCCAAAAGGATGTGCCGTTCGCAAACCTAGATGGCAGCCTGCCGGGGACGAAATTAGCCATTGCGGCAAGTAAATCCAGCGAGGGCAAATCTGCGGCCGGACTGTCGAGTCTCCCGGCCGATGCCGAGGGGCCTATCTCGACGGCGTTGGGAAAGGACGACTCGGGCTACTGGGTTCATCGGAACGCCGAGGGCTTCCACGGGGAGAATCGGCGGCACGCGCTGGCAGTGGACTTCTCGCGGCAAGGGGCCGAGGTACGCAGCCACAACCTGGGTTGGCTACTGGAGACGCGCGGTTATGGATACGGCGATGCTCTGTATCCGGCAAACGCGGTGGCTCCGCAGGCGGAGGCCAACCGGGTGGAGTACCGGCGCGATGGGGTGACGGAGTGGTATCAGAACGGACCTCTCGGGTTGGAACAGGGATTCACATTGGTCCATTCACCGGGGAAAGCAAACGGGCAGGCGTTGACGTTGGAACTGGGGCTGCGTGGCCGTTTGATAGCGGCGCTCCACTCCAACACGCCAGAGACGAGTGCGCTCGTGGACCCGGTACTGGAGGCGGCAGGAAGAACTCTGGTGCTGAAGCGCAAAGACGGAAAAGCGGCGTTGCGTTACACGGGTCTAACGGCGCGGGACGCGACGGGCCGTGAGTTGCCTAGTTGGATGGAAGTTCACGGGGAGCGCTTGCTGCTGCGGGTGGACGATCGCGGAGCGCGCTATCCGGTGGTGGTGGACCCGTGGATCCAGCAGGGCGAGTTGACCGCCGCAGACGGCGCGGCACAGGACCAGTTCGGCAATTCCGTTGCGATCAGCGGCAACACGGTGGTCGTGGGTTCTCCTGATCACACGTTCGGCACGACCTACGGACAGGGGGCGGCATACGTATTCGTCGAAAGCGGCGGAACGTGGAGTCTACAGGCGGAGCTGAGCGCATCCGACGGGGCGGCGTACGACGCCTTCGGCTGGTCGGTCACGATCAGCGGCAGCACGGTCATGGTCGGCGCCCCTTGCCACACCAATTCGGACGGCCAATGTGGTCAGGGCGCGGTGTATGTGTTCGTCGGAAGCGGCGGAACGTGGAGCAAGAAAGCGGAACTGACGGCGACCGACGGCGTGGCAGGGGACCGGCTCGGCTGGTCCGTCGCAGTGGATGGCAACACGGCCGTGGCAGGAGCCTATAGCACGTTGGTTCAAGGCCACTCCGCGCAGGGCGCGGCATATGTGTTCGTCGAAAGCGGCGGAACGTGGACTCAGCAGGCCAAGTTGACCTCGTCCGACGGGATCTATACCGACGAATTCGGCTATTCGGTTGCGCTCAACGGCAGCACAATCGTGATCGGCGCCCCTGATCGCACAATCGGCACGAATCAGGCTCAGGGTGGGGCATATGTGTTCGCCGGAAGCGGCGGAACGTGGACTCAGCAGGCAGAGCTGACGGCGTCCGACGGCGAGGCAGGGGACTTCTTCGGCCAGTCCGTTGCTGTCAGCGGCAGTACCGCCGTCTTGGGGGCGCCTTGCCACCCGAGGTCTGGTTCCCCGTTTTGCCAGGGAGGGCCGGGAGCCGCATACGTGTTCGGCGAAAGTGGCGGGACGTGGAGTCAGCAGGCGGAGCTAAACCCATCCGACGGCGCGGCAGGAGATGAGTTCGGCGTTTCCGTCTCCGTCAGCGGCAGCACGATCCTCTCGGGCGCATCCCTTCACACAGTCGGCTCGAATCAGGGAGCGGCGTATGTTTTCACCGGAAGCGGCGGAACATGGAGTCAGGAAGTAGTGCTTGCCGCATCCGACGGCCTGGGAGGCTACTTCGGCTGGTCCGTCGCGGTCGACGGCAGCACGGCCGCCATGGGCGCCCCCGCTCACGCCGTCGGCTCGAACCAGCTTCAGGGTGCGGCGTATGTCTTCGGGTCGTCGGGGCCTCTGTTCAAGCTATCGGCATCTCCAAGCAGTCCAAGCGTGCTGCAAGGCGGGCAGGCAACCAGCACCATCACGATCACACCGGAGAACAGCTTTAACGGAAGTGTCTCACTATCGGCATCTGGCTTGCCGAGCGGAGTAACGGCGGTTTTCAGCCCGAATCCTGCGACCAGCACCAGTACGCTGACCTTTACCGCGAGTACGACCGCAACGACCGGAACGGCAACGGTGATAGTGGCGGGCACCTCGGGAAGTTTGGCGCAGACGACAACGCTGACGCTAACTGTGGTTGAGGCCGTGCCCACAGCGGTGCTATCGCCTACTTTGTTGAACTTTGGCAATCAGGTCTTGAATACCAAGAGCCGCTCCCAGGCGGTGACGCTGTCCAACACCGGTACGGGCATACTGTACATCTACAACATCGGCATCTCGCCAAGCACCAATTTCAACATCTCCAATAACACCTGTGGAAGCTCACTCAACGCAGGATCGAGCTGCCAGGTGAGCGTTGACTTCAAACCCAAGGTGCTCGGCCCGCTTTCTGCGTCGCTCATCTTCGGGGACAATGCTCCCGGCAATCCGCAGACGGTGACGCTCTCGGGGACGGGGGTCCAGGTGCCGTCGGTGACGCTGCTGCCGGCGAGCGTAACTTACGCGAAGCAAAAGGTCGGCATGACAAGTAAGGCAAAGACGTTCACCTTGGCCAACAAACAGACCGGAACGCTGACCGGCATAGCGATCTCGACCTCGGGAGACTTTGCGGTGTCGGCGACGACCTGCGGGGCCAGTTTGGCGGCGAAGAGCAAGTGCACGATCAGCGTGACGTTCACGGCAACTCAGACGGGGACGAGGACAGGACAATTAAGTGTGAGCGACAGCGCCACCAACAGCCCGCAAACCGCAAATCTCACGGGCAAGGGCAAATAAATTTACCTCCGTGGCCAGGTTTCGCAGGACGCCACGGTGGCAATGAATACGCTCGAAGCTAACTGTGCAACAACTGTGCAGCAAAAGATGCTCATCGGGGCCGCAGAAGGAAGCGAAACCCCGATGAACTGTGAGCAGGAATCTCTTTGTCAGAACGATATACGGGATTTCTGGCGGAGAGGGAGGGATTCGAACCCTCGGTACAGGTGTTAGCCCGTACAACGGTTTAGCAAACCGCCGCATTCGGCCACTCTGCCACCTCTCCGGCGTGCGGACTTACAGTTTACCACTTTGCACGGCGCGTTCTTCCTATGGACATGCCCCATCCTCTATCCACCTGCGGTATGCTCACTAATTCCGGCACCAGCATCCGGAAGAGAGGCGTAGTCCATCTTGATGGCGTCGGCTTCTGAACAACCGCCAAATACGGTCGAAAACCGGAGGCTGATTCTCGCCGGGCAGATCGCCTTTCTGCCCACCGGCATTCTCACGACTTTACTGGGGCCGATGCTGCCGATTCTGATCTCGCGCTGGGCGCTCAACGACACCCAGGCCGGCAATCTCTTCCTGGTGCAGTTTTTCGCGGCGCTGGCCGGTGTTCAACTATCCGGAGTTCTGCTGGCGCGCGTGGGATTCCGTCCCGCGTTTCTGCTGGGTCTCGTGCTGCTGGGGTGCGGCGCGGCCACGATCTACCTGGGATCACCCTGGCTGGGGATGGTTTCAGTGGCCGTCTATGGGTTGGGCATCGGGTGCATCGTTCCAACCGACAATCTGATGATCGCGGAGCTCAGCCCGAATTCTCGGGCCGCAGCCGTGAGCCTGCTGAATTTTTATTGGGGAGCGGGCGCGGTGTTGTGCTCACTCCTGGTCGCCTGGTCGCACGCGCACAAGTTGTTGCCGGCCTTCCTCGGAGGAGTTACGGTACTTTGTCTGCTTCTGGCTGCGGCGGTGCGCAACCTTCCCTACCCCAAGGCGGTGAAGTCCGCAGGCTCAACGATTCAGTGGCGCGGAATCTTGAAGAATCCGGCATTCTGGCTATTCGCCATCGTGTTTCTTTTGTATCCGGGCGCGGAGACCGCGGTGGGCGGGTGGATCGGCTCGTACGTGACCCGGATGGGATCTCAGGGAGCAGCGATGGGATCCATGATGCCCGCATTTTTCTGGGCGGCTCTTATGGTGGGCCGTGCATCGGCAGGCCTGGTTCTTCGGCTGCTGCCGGAGCGGGGCATCCTGCAGGGGGGGTTTGCTCTGGGGACAGCGGGCATCGCCCTGATGCTGCGGTCCGAGACGTTGCCGGGCGTGATTGCCAGCGCACTCATCATTGGCCTGAGTTTCGCCATTTTGTATCCAATCACCGTCGCTCGGCTCTCGCATCACTTCGGCGCGGCCGCGCGCAGCGTCGGGCCGGTAATGTTTTCCTTGGCGGCGGTTGGCCCGGCGGTGATGCCCTGGACCGTGGGCGTGATTTCAAACGCCACGGGAAACTTGCGCGCCGGCCTGGCGGTGCCACTGGTGGCGACCGCGGTCCTCTTCCTGATTCATCTCAGGGACTGGTAGGGCGCTCCCTCAAAGCCGCTGCGTACCGACGCGCTTCCTTCGAGTCACGCGCAGCGGAGCGATCGAAGCCAACTCCACTCGGTTCCTTCCATTGTGCTTGGCGCGGTAGAGGGCCTGGTCGGCGGCCTGGATGACTTGCTCAGGCTGGCGATAGCGGGTGCCGGGCTCCGCGACTCCCATGCTCACAGTCACGGACAGGTCATCGGTTGCTGGAAGAAGCGGCGTCTTCTTGGATCTTCGTCCTGTGGCTTTCCGGCGCTCCCCCTCGGCGGTGCGGGCTGCACTCCTTCGCTCCGAGGCGCGCAGGTGGAACGACGACCCCTGGATCGTCAGTCTCAATCGCTCCAACGCCTCGGCGGCATCTCTGGCAGCGGTGTTCTTGAACACGATGGCAAACTCTTCTCCGCCGCATCGGAAGGCTCGCCCTTCTCCACCCACTTCTGCCAGACGAGACGCGACCATGCGCAATACCTGATCGCCGACATCGTGGCCGTAAGTGTCGTTGAACTTCTTGAAATGATCAATGTCAACGATCGCGATAGCGTAGCTCTGGTCGAGCGAGAGCAGAGACTCATTGAACGCGCGCCGCCCCGGGATGCCGGTGAGTTCGTCATGATAGGCCAGCACGTAGGAGGTCTCGACGATCGAAGCGACCAGGAGCAGTCCGGCGGTTGCGACGTACGCGTCGGCGGTCTTGCCAATGGGCGTCGAATACAACCATAAGAAGACGGCGGTAAGCGACCACGCGAAACCAGTTTCAATCGGTTTGCGCGTCTGCCAGTAGCGCACTCCAAAAGTAATGATCGCCGCGACGAGACTTAGTCCGGCCCACGCGGGAAATCGTCCCCACACGGAAGGTGCGGCTGCGTGCCCGGAGTTCTCAGGGCGACAGAGCACAGCCACAACGACAGACTGAAGAAACAGCAAGCCGAAGCGGGGCGCAATTCCCGCAACGGTCAGCCCGCGTTCTCTCATGAATGCGAGCGCGATGTAGTTCAGGGGCAGCAGCAGAGCGACGGCAATCACAGCAGTGCGGCCCGGCCCGGCAACTGTGCCGTGGCCGCCGGCGAAAAATTCCACCGCCCGGTGCGCAAGCAGGAGCAGCAAGAGGGAAAAAAGCACGCGGCTGGAATTGAACCGCCAGGCCAGCAGGAGCCCGCAGGTGAATACCGCAAAATAGTAGAAGCCGATCGAAGGCGCCACCCGCGTCAGCAGCGGACTATAGACGAGCGCGGACGCCAGGCCGAGCAGCAGCCCACCCGGCACCAGCCACGTTCTCCACGTCTTTCCCACGGAAGCACCTTCGAACCAGAAACTCTCATCTTCAGGATACGGCAGTCCGGGCTGCAGGCCGTTGCGTTTCCGAATACGGGGGACGGTACGAAAGGCCGAACCACTGCGTTCGGAACTCGGCAATGGTAGTCTTCCCTGTTTATAGTCTTCCAGCCTATGGCCAGAGCGTCGCGCCCGGCATTCCGCATCGCCATCGACACGGGTGGCACCTTCACCGACTGCGTGTGGGTGGAGGGCGGTTTGCTCAAGACGCTGAAAGTGTTCTCCACTCCGGACGACCCGTCGCGCGCGATCGCTGCGGCTCTAAAGAAGATCGACGCGGGAGCCGGGGTGACCCTCCTGCACGGCACGACGGTCGGCACCAACGCCCTGCTACAGAGGAAAGGGGCGCGGGTCGCCCTGATCACGACGGCTGGGTTTGAAGACGTCATCGAGATCGGACGCCAGGCTCGCCCCCGGCTGTACGACTTTTTCTTTGAACGGTCAGCACCGCTGGTGGCGGACAAATTGCGCTTTGGGGTGAAGGAAAGAACCGATGCGGAGGGCCAAGTGCTGGAACGCCCATCGCGAGAGGAGTTGGCACGACTGCGGCAATTGGTGGCGCACGCAGGGCCCGAGGCCATCGCGCTCTCCTTATTATTTTCTTTCGCAAATCCAGAAAACGAAGCGGCCGTTTCGGAAGCGCTGGCCGATCTTAACCTGCCGCTTTCGATTTCACACAAAATCCTTCCGGAATTTCGCGAATACGAGCGCACCAGCACCGTGGTCGTGAATGCATACCTGCAACCGCTGATGCAGAGCTACCTGCAACGACTCGGCGACCGCGTGGCTGCTCTGAGCGGAAGCGCCAAGCCGGCACGGAAAAGTGGCGCACGCATCTTTGTTATGCAATCGAGCGGCGGAATCACGGCGCTTGGGTCGGCGGCGCGGGAACCGGTGCGGACTGTTCTCTCCGGCCCGGCGGGTGGGTTGGTTGGAGCGGCAGCGATGGCCCGGCGCAGCGGGATTGCGAAGATCCTGTCGTTCGACATGGGCGGAACCTCGACCGATGTCGCTTTGTTGCCGGACAAAGTGCAACCCGGCAGCCAATCCGAGGTGGCCGGTTTCCCGGTGAGCGTTCCCATGCTGGACATCCATACAGTCGGCGCGGGCGGCGGTTCGCTGGCGCGCTTCGATGCCGGAGGCGCGCTTCGCGTGGGGCCAGAGTCAGCCGGTGCCGATCCGGGGCCAATTTGCTACGGACGCGGAACGCAACCCACCGTGACCGATGCCAATCTTCTCCTCGGCCGCCTTCGTCCCAACCGCTTTCTTGGAGGAGAATTCACCCTCGATCTGGAACGAACGCGCAGCATCACGGCGCAGTGGCTCAAGAAGCAGGGTTCCCCTCTCAGCCTGGAACAGTTCTCCGCTGGCGTGGTGCGCGTGGTGAATGCCAACATGGAGCGGGCGCTGCGCGTGGTTTCAATCGAACGCGGCTACGATCCGCGTGATTTCGCACTGGTGGCGTTTGGAGGTGCCGGGGGTCTGCATGCCTGCGAACTGGCCGAGGCGCTGGCCATTCCGACGGTGGTGCTGCCGGCCCAACCCGGCGCTCTCTCTGCGTTCGGCATCCTGGTTAGCGATGTGGTCAAAGATTTCTCGCGCACCTTGCTCTGGCGTTTTGCCGATGCCGCTCCTGGCGCGAAACTCGCTGCGGAGTTCCGGAAACTGGAGCAGTCGGCGCAAAAAGAATTTCACGCGGAGAGATGGGCGGGCCCTCCGCGCTACGAACGCAGCGTGGACCTGCGCTATCGCGGACAGGGTTACGAACTGAACGTTTCGGCCACCGGAAACCTGGCGGCCCGATTCCACCGCGAACACGAACGCCGCTACGGATACCACCACCCGGGCCGGGAAATTGAGTTGGTGACGTTGCGCCTGCGCGCAACCTTGAGATCGCCGCAGGAGAAAATCAGAAAGGAAATCAGGTCGGCCCGGAAGTCTTCCCGCGCCGCTTCACCTGCTGAGCGCGCACCTGTGTTTTTTGACGGCAAGACCATATCGACGCCCGTCTACGAGCGTGGAGATCTTTGCCCCGGCCAGTCTCTGAAGGGTCCGGCCGTGATCACCGAGTACAGCGCGACCACAGTGATCCCGCCTGGAAAGAAATTCCGGGTGGACCGATCGGCCAACCTGCTGATCGCGATCAGCTAGCGAATCACTCTTCGTCCGCGGGTTTCGTCTCTTCGATCGCCATGTCCTTGAGTTCGCTGGACTCGAAGACGTCGCCGCACTCCTTGCATTCCACGTACTCGGCATCATCGTCGCGGGAAACGATCTGCACCCGTGGATGCTTGCACTGTTTGCCGGTGGCGTTCGGTGGAGGCTGGGGCGGCGGACTCTGCGTCATAGACTCTTAGCTATCTGAATCATTCGAGAGGGTTGGACCGATCTTTTCACTGGAAAGTGGCCGTATTCTAGACCGCCCATTCAGGATGTCAAGTACCCTCTGGGGTAGTACCCCACCTTCCCACCTCCGTCCCCGTAAGCTGTTCACCTATAGAAACTTGCCGTTCGGCCTGAAAAAGCGGCCGATGGCTGGTGGGGCTTGCAGCAAAGAACCGGGCAAGGTTAGAATAGAAGTGCGACCGAAACAGTCGGGTATCTATCCGACCGAATCAGTCGGAGTTCCACCGATGCTCAAACTCACCAAGAAGGCCGACTACGGACTGATGGCCATGAAGCATCTGGCCGAACGTGGTGATAAAGGCTCGTGCAGCGCCAAAGACGTCGCCGAGGCCTACCGCATTCCGCAGGAAGCGCTGGCGAAGATTCTGCAGCGGCTGGTGAAGGCAGGTTTGTTGCATTCGCAGCATGGCATCAATGGCGGCTACACGCTGGCGCGGGACCCGAAGACGATTTCGGCGTTCGAAGTCATCAAGGCGATCGATGGGCCCCTCTTTATTACGTCCTGCGTCACGGTGCGCGGCGAGTGCGACCAGACCGACCGGTGCACGATTCGCGAGCCGCTGCGGAAAGTCAACGAAAGCATCGAGACGGTGCTGAGGAACATCAAGATTTCGCAGATGAAGGAAGAACCGGAAACAATCGAGGTCAAAGCAGCGACCGAGCTAATCAGGATTTTGTAGGCCCAGTTTGTGGCCGTAAATGAACTTAGGAGAAACGCAATTATGAGCACGGACGTAAAATCGGCGACCCCGAGCACCCAGGTAGCACCGCACACAGTGCCCGACGGAATCAAGCTTCCCATCTACATGGATAACCATGCGACCACGCCCATGGACCCGCGAGTGTTGGAAGAAATGCTGCCCTACTTCATGGAGAAGTTCGGCAATGCGGCCAGCCGCAACCATCCTTTCGGATGGGTGGCGGAAGAAGCCGTGGAACTCTCGCGCGAACGCATCGCGAAGCTGATTGGAGCGACCGCGAAGGAGATCATTTTCACTTCCGGCGCCACCGAGAGCGACAACCTGGCCATCAAGGGTGTCGCCGAGATGTATCGCGAGAAGGGCAATCACATCATCACCGCGGTCACCGAGCACAAGGCCGTGCTCGACACTTGCAAGCATTTGGAGAAGTTCGGCTTCCGCGTCACCTACCTGCCGGTGCAGAAGGACGGGCTGGTTGATCTCGATGACCTGAAGCGCGCCATCGACGACAAGACGACCCTTGTCACCATCATGGCGGCCAACAACGAGATCGGAGTTATACAGCCGCTGGCGGAAATCGGAAAGATCTGCCGCGAGCGCGGCGTGATCTTCCACACCGACGCCGTGCAAGCCATCGGCAAGGTGCCGGTGGATGTGAACAAGATGAACATTGATGTCGCGTCCATCACTGGGCACAAGCTGTATGGCCCGAAGGGCGTGGGTGCTCTGTACGTGCGCCGCAAGAACCCGCGCGTGCAACTGGTTCCGATGATTGACGGCGGCGGGCACGAACGCGGCATGCGTTCCGGAACGCTGAATGTCCCGGGCATCGCCGGTCTCGGCAAGGCATGCGCCATTGCGATGGAAGAGATGGCGAAGGAATCCTGCACGATGGCGGGCCTGCGCAATCGCCTGCGCGACAGCATCATGAACCGGCTCGACGAGGTCTACATCAACGGTTCGATGGAGCACCGCCTGCCGGGCAATCTGAACATCAGCTTTGCCTATGTGGAAGGTGAATCACTGCTCATGGGCATCAATGACATTGCGGTTTCGAGCGGCTCCGCCTGCACCTCGGCGACGCTGGAACCATCTTATGTCTTGAAGGCGCTGGGCACGGGCGACGACCTGGCGCATAGCTCGATCCGGTTCGGCATTGGCCGCTTTAACACCGAAGCAGAAGTGGACTATGTCGCGGATCGCGTTGTGGAAACCGTTCAGCGGTTGCGCGAACTTTCGCCGTTATACGAAATGGCGAAGGAAGGCGTCGATCTGAAGACCGTGAAATGGGCGGGAGAAGCACACTAAAGGGCTGAGTGCTGGCAGTAGAGTGACAAGAAATTCAGTGTTCGTATCTGCGTACGGCTTGATCGGTTTCGTATCAGGGCATCGCTTTAGCGATGCCGCAGGCAGCAAATTTTGGAAGGCCCCTTTAGGGGCAGCACTTCAAGTTCGCAGCAAGGAGATCAAGGATGTCATATAGCGATAGGGTTCTCGACCACTACTCGAATCCGCGTAACGTGGGTTCGATGGACAAGTCCAGCTCGGATGTGGGCACCGGACTGGTAGGCGCGCCCGAATGCGGCGACGTCATGAAGCTGCAGATCAAGGTCAACCCGGAAACCAACGTCATTGAAGATGCGAAGTTCAAGACGTTCGGATGCGGCTCGGCCATCGCCTCCTCGTCGCTTGCGACGGAATGGGTGAAGGGCAAGACCATTGACGAGGCCCTCGAGATCAAGAACACCGAGATCGTGAAAGAACTGGCTTTGCCGCCAGTGAAGATTCACTGCTCGGTGCTCGCCGAGGACGCGATCCGCGCCGCGATTGGCGACTGGAAGAAGAAGCAAGAAGCGTCCAAGCCGGCAGAAATGCAGGCGAAGTAATAGCAGCTCCTGGCTCCTAGCTTCTAGCTATTAGCAAGCGTAGCCTGCTACCTGGGTATTGGTTGCTAGAAGCTAGTAGCTAGAAGCCCGACTTTATGGAAGACACACTCAAAGTCGTGCCCACGGCTCCGGCCAAGGGCATTCAGGTCACCGACAAGGCGATCGCGAGGATTCGCTCGGCCATGGCGAAGGAAGGCATTTCGCCCGAGCAGGGCGGCCTTCGCCTGGGGGTGCAGGGTGGCGGCTGCTCGGGGTTGAGCTACAACATCCGCTTCGATACCCAGCCACGGGAGCGCGACCGTGTATTTCAGTTTGCGGACGTGCGGGTCTTTGTGGATCCGAAGTCGTTCATCTATCTGCACGGGATGATCCTGGATTATCAGGAGACTCTGATGCAACAGGGCTTCGTGTTCGTGAATCCGAACTCGACCAAGTCCTGCGGCTGCGGCAGTTCGTTCTCGTCGTAGCATGAATGGCGGGCGTCCATGCCCGCCCCAATCGGACTTACCAGGGGCGGGCGCCGCGTCCGCCCCGAGTTTTTTATGCCAAACACTGAATCCAAATCGTCGTTGATCATGCCGGGTGATGCGACCGCGAGTTGCTGGTCGTGTGGCACCATGCGCGCCACGCACTTCTGCGGCGCGTGCGGTAAAGTGCAGCCGCCGGTGCCGGTGGACTACTTCACTTTTTTTGGCTTCCCGCGGAAACTGAATCTGGATGGCGCTCTCCTCGAAAAAGAGTTTTACGCGCTGAGCCGCCGGCTCCATCCCGATGTGTATGCGCAATCGGCTACCCAGGAACGAGCTTGGAGCCTGGAGCAGAGTTCCTTGCTCAACGACGCCTACCGCACCCTGAAAGACCCGATCAAGCGCTCGGAATACCTGCTGCGGCTGGAAGGCGTGGAACTGGAAGAGCAGTCGAAGCAGGCCACCGAGAAAGCGCGTGCCACCGGCGAACTGAAGAAACAGGTGGTGCCGCCCGACCTTCTGGAGGAGGTCTTCGAGCTGAATATGCATCTCGAAGAACTTCGCGCACAGAAGAAGATGGGCGAAGACGATCCGGCGCTGCTCGAAGAAATCGGCAAGGCCAAGATCTCTCTGGAGGAGAAGAACGACACCCTGTTCATCGAACTCAAGTCCGAGTGGAAGAAGTGGGACGCGGCGGTGGATAGCGGGTCAGAGGAAGAGCGCAAGAAGATCCTCGACAAGATGCTGGATGTACTGAATCGCAGGAACTACATTCGCAACCTGTTGCGGGATGTGAATGAGGCGATAGAAACCCCTTAGCCTTTAGCCTTTAGCCATTAGCTTTTGGCCAAGCCCAGTTCCGCAAAGAGCGGTTGATCCAGGCTAAGGGCTAAGAGCCAAAAGCTAAGAGCTTCTTTCAAAATGACGTCTGATTTCATTGTCGGCATCGATCTCGGCACGACGAACTCTCTCGTGGCCTACATGCAAGGGGAGATCCCTGCCGTCATTCCCGGCGAGGATGGGTTGAACCTAGTTCCTTCCGTGGTGGCGCTCGATGAGAAGAACCAGGTCGTCGTCGGTAATGCGGCCCGCAAGTATCTGATCGAAACCCCGGAGCGGTCTGTGTACTCGGTCAAACGCCTTATGGGGCGCGGCATCGAGGACATTACGGAAGAGCTAAAGCTGTTCCCGTTCCATTTGGCTGACGATATTCAGGCCGGAGAAGTGCTGCGCATCAAGATTGGCGAGCGCACCTACACGCCGCCAGAGATTTCCGCTCTCATTCTTCGGCAGCTCAAGCGGAATGCGGAGAGATTCTTCGGCGGTCCGGTCGCGAAGGCGGTAATCACCGTTCCCGCCTACTTCAACGATGCGCAACGCCAGGCCACCAAAGACGCCGGGCGGATTGCAGGCCTTGATGTTCTTCGACTGGTGAACGAACCCACGGCCGCTTCGCTCGCGTACGGCCTTGACAAGAAGAAGAACGGGATTGTCGCCGTCTACGACCTGGGCGGCGGCACTTTCGATATTTCGATTCTCAAATTGCATGACGGCATCTTTGAGGTCATCGCCACGAACGGCGATACCCACCTCGGTGGCGATGACATTGACAACCTGCTGATCACAATTGCGCTTGACGACATCCGCGGCGACCTGGGACTCGATGTGCGGCGGAACGGCGAGACGGTTGCGCGGATCCGGAAGGCCGTGATCGAGGCGAAGATTGCGCTCTCATCGCAGGCGTCCGCAACACTCGACGTCGAACTGCCCGGCGGGAAACGCTACCAGCGCGAGGTCCCACAGCAGGCGTTCGAGCAGTTGATCCAGCCGGTCATTGATCGCACGGTTGGTCCCTGCAAGCAAGCGCTCAAAGACGCCAACCTCAAACCCGCGCAAATTGACGAAGTGGTACTGGTGGGCGGCTCCACGCGCATTCCGAAAGTGCGGCAACTGGTGCAGAACTTGTTTGGCCGCGTTCCGCACACCGATCTGAATCCAGACGAGGTAGTCGCTCTCGGTGCAGCCGTGCAAGCCACTATTCTGGGCGGCGGCTCGGAAGTCACGAAAGAAATGCTGCTGCTCGATGTGACCCCGCTGTCGCTGGGCATTGAAGTGGCGGGCGGAGTCACCGACAAAATCATCCTGCGAAACTCGACGATCCCGGCCTCGGCGACGCAGTACTACACCACGCAGGTGGAAGGCCAGACGAACGTCGCCATCCATGTCCTGCAGGGCGAGCGCGAACTGGCGCGGGACTGCCGGTCGCTGGCGCGCTTCGATCTGAAGGGCGTTCCACCGATGCCAGCGGGCATGCCGCGCATTGAAGTCAAGTTCCTGATCGACGCCAACGGTATCATGCAAGTCTCCGCGCGCGAGCAGCGCAGCGGGAAGGAAGCCCAGATCGAAGTCCAGCCCAGCTACGGCCTGACCGACGAGCAGGTCGAGAGCATGCTGTTGGAATCCTTTGACTACGCCGAAGAAGATTTCCGGCAGAGACAAGTAATCGAGGCGCGCCGCGAGGCAGACACGATTCTTGCGGCACTGGTCAAGGGAAAGAAGAACGACGCGTGGCGGCAGTTGACCAGCGCCGAACGCCGGAAGGTTGAGACTCTCGAAAAGGCGCTGGTGGCAGTGAAGGACGGCGACGACTACCACGCAATCCGCACCGGGATTGACACCCTGAATCAGGGAACCATGCGCCTCGCAGAGCTAATGATGGATAGCGCCGTGACCACCGCCCTCAAAGGTAAAGCGATGGACGACACCGGGCTGGAAGAAGGCCCGCAAGCGGGCCATCCGGTGGCGAAAGCGGATTTCGAATAAGGCAGCGTCGCCGCAAGAAATATTTCTGAGGAGCTATGATGTCGGAACAGAAAACGCAAGGCGCGGGAGCAGCCACGGTGGAATCTCCGGGCGAAAATACGGTCGAGGTCACATTCCTTCCCGAAGGCAAGACCGTCACATTCGAGCACGGCAAGTTGCCTTACAAAGACCATGGCAAGGAAGAGTCGCTGCTCGATGTGGCGCTGAACTTCGGCGTTCATCTGGATCATGCCTGCGGCGGAAATTGCGCCTGCACGACTTGCCATATCTGGGTGAAAGAAGGAGCAGACCTGATTTCCGACATGGAAGATGACGAGGCCGACAAGCTCGACATGGCCGCAGACCTGCAACTGAACTCGCGACTCGGATGCCAGGCGGTCATTCAGAAACCGGGCAAAGTGGTGGTGGAGATCCCCGCGTGGAACCGGAATTACGTGTCAGAAGGACACTAAAGCAGTTTCTGGTTTCTGGTTTATTGTTTCTGGTGTTTGGTTTCGACAAGAAACTAGCAACTAGAAACCAGCAACTATTCAGGAGCTTTCATGCCGAAGCAACTCACCTGGGACGACGCCGATGACATCGGGATTCTCTTGTCGGAAGCCCATCCCAAAGTCGATCCGCTCGCCGTCCGCTTCACCGACCTGCACAAGTATGTGATCGAACTCCCCGATTTCAAGGACGACCCCAAGAAATCGAATGAAGGCAAGCTGGAAGCCATCCAGATGGCATGGCACGCGGAAGTTCTGGACCGAACGCAAAGCTGAGGGTCTAGCTGGCCATCGCCGCAACAAATCAGCCTTCCGCCTGTAGACGTGTCTTCCTATTTTCTTGGTGGGACAGCGGAACTCCCCTTCTCGCGATAGAACTGCTGCAGCACGAAGAAAGCCTGCTTGCGCTCTCCTTTATTCGAGAGCAGTCCCTTGCGGTTGAAATAGTCCTGAATGCCCGGCAGAGGGCGCCGTGGCGAGTGAAAATCCATCAGCACCCATGGCGAGAGGCCAGCCAGACCTGGGATCTCTTTCACCATGTTGAGTTGGTGGACGTAAAGGTTCGCCTGGTACTCCTCAGTCCAGCGCGTCGCTGCATCGCCGTGGCGGCCAAAAGCCGCGTCGCCGCCAAACTCCGTCATGAGAAATGGCTTCTGATAGGCAGTGGACCATTCCATGCCGTCTGCGTCTTCCGCACGCCCCCAGTACCAACCGACATACTCGTTCAAACCCAGAACGTCGAGATATTGGCCGAGCGGATCATTCAGCGATTGACGGTTCGGGCCGGTCTTTTCGGTGTGGTTCATGGCCGAGGTAATCAGCCGCGTGGGGTCAAGCTGGCGCGCATCGTCTGCCAATCGCTTCAGAAAGGTTAAGCGTGCAGGTTCCACTGGAGTTTCGTTGGAGAGAGACCAGAACGCAACCGACGCCCGATTGCGGTCCCGCGCGATCATGTCGCGGAGTTGAGCATCGGCGTTGGCAAGCGTGGCGGGGTTCGTCCAGTCGATTTCCCAGTACACCGGGATTTCCGACCAGACCAGCAGGCCCAACCGGTCGGCTAGGCGGATCTCGTTTTCGTTGTGAGGGTAGTGGGCCAGGCGGACGAAGTTGCAACCAAGTTCCTTGGCCCAGCCCAGCAGGGTCCGCGCGTCCTCCGCGCTGAAGGCCCGGCCACCGCGGTTTGGCGCTTCCTCGTGCAGCGAGATGCCGCGCAAGAAAATAGGCTTCCCGTTTAACAGAATTTCAGTGCCGCGAACCTGGAGGGAGCGAAAGCCGATGGCGTCCCGGACGCGATCCCCCACGGTGCTGACGATCACTTCATAGAGCTTGGGGTCCTCCGGAGACCAGGGGGCCACCTTGATCGGCAGACGAAATTCGACACGCCCCTGCAGATCAGTAGTGAATTCCTTTTTTATGCCGGCCTCTGGGATTTCAAGTGTGACTGTAGCGACGACGGGATTCGCGCTTAGCTGAATCCAACCCGCGATTTCGTTGAGCGATCCATGCGCGAGTTGTATTGAATAATCCTGGATAAACACTCCGGGCACTTCGACCAGAACCACATCGCGGGTGAGGCCCCCATAGTTCCACCAGTCGGTCCTTACAGCCGGGACACCGTCCACTCGTCGCGCGTTGTTCACTTCAACGACCAGGAAGTTCTCGCCAGCGCGCAGCTCTTCCGTAACTTCGAAGTTGAAGGGCGTGAACCCGCCTTCATGTTCCCCCAGCTTCTTGCCGTTCAGATAGACCCGCGTGAAATAGTTGGCGGCGCCGAAATACACGAACGCGCGAGTGCGCCCCTGCCGGTGATAGACGAACGATCTCTCATACCAGACCGGGCCCTCGTAGAAGAAGAGGCTTTCTTTTTGCGTGTTCCAGTCCCCGGGAACGTTGAGCGTATCGGACCGATCGAAGTCATATTCGATCCGGTCACTCTTATCTTTGGGCTTGGCGTTTTCGTAGTACCGCTCGCCTAATCCGGTCTCGTACGGATCGACGATCATGTGCCACGGGCCGTTAAGACTGGTGGTGGCACGCCCGGAAACGTTGGCCAGCAGTCCTGAGGACGGTGGAACTGCGCAGGCAAGAACGGACAACAGGAACAGAACTGCGATGGTCTTCGCGGCATGCATGGGTGGTGCTCATGGTAGCGAGGCGCGGAACGACCGTCAATCGGGATTGCGGGCAAGAAAGAAGGGCGCGGCTTTCGCCGCGCCCAACTGCAAGAGTCCGCTGCCCTTCCCTATCTGACCGGCGTCTATCCGACGGATGCGGGAACAGATTCCTCCACGCTCGCCTCGCGCAGAAACTTCGCCGCTTCTTCCGGTGGAGTGGGATTGATATAGAACCCGGTGCCCCACTCAAAGCCTGCGGTCTTGGTCAGTTTCGGCATAAATTCGATGTGCCAATGATAGTGCTCGTTGTTCGGGTCCTGCGCCGGAGAGCTGTGGACCACCAGGTTGTAGGGTGGATTATCGAGTACCCGGTCGGCCTTCATCAGCAGGAGTTTCAAGGCCTTGGCGAGGTTCTCGAACATGTGCGACGACGAGTTCTCGAACGCGGATTCATGGCGTTTGGGAAGGATCCAGGTTTCGAACGGAAAGCGCGGGGCATAGGGCGCCAGCGTCAGGAAGTCTTCGTTTTCCGCGACCACGCGAACGCCGGTTTCAATTTCCTGCTGGATGATGTCGCAGAAAACGCAGCGCTCCTTGTAAATGTAATACTGTTTGGCCCCCTGAAGTTCCTCGACCACGTAGATGGGCAAAATGGGCAGCGCGATCAACTGCGAGTGCGAGTGCTCCAGCGAAGCTCCGGCGGCTTCCCCATGGTTCTTGAAGATGAGGATGTACTTGAACCGCTTGTCCTTTTTCAGATCGAGGATGCGGTCGCGAAAGGCCCACAACACATCTTCGATTCGTTTGGAGGGCAGCGTCGCCAGGCTGGCAGCATGATCGGGGGTTTCGACGATGACCTCATGCGCCCCAACCCCATTCATCTTGTCAAACATGCCCTCAGCCTGCCGGTTCAGGTTGCCTTCGATTCCGAGCGCCGGAAACTTGTTGGGAACCACGCGGATCGTCCAGCCCGGTGAGTCCTTTTGCGCGCTGTTGCCGTTGTTGGTGGGCCGATAAGCCAGGATCTCCGGCGGGGTCTTGCTCTCGTTGCCGTAACAGAAGGGGCAGAAACCCCCTTTGATCTTCATCCCTTCGCGCACAAAGTCGGTGGGCCGCTTGGCGCGATCGGTGGAAATGATGACCCACCGGCCTACGATTGGGTCTTTTCGTAATTCAGGCAAGCACTAAATCCTTTCCATACGGTGTCCGCAAGTTATCGATTGTACGACACAGAAAACGCATTCTGAAACAGCTCAAACGAAGGCTGGTTGGGCTGCGCTTCATAGTATACGGAGAGCACATCGAACCGCCACTGGCACGATGGTGGGAGGCGGCGCAGGAAATCGCGCGCCACCCGGCCCAAGTCCCTTTGTTTTTCGCGATCTACGGCCGCTTCGGCGGGCTTCACATCGTGCGTGGTACGGGTCTTTACTTCAATAAAACAGAGCACATCTTTGTCCCACCCGACCAGGTCCAGTTCCCCGCGGGAATGAGGCGAACGGAAGTTGCGCGCAATGATCACGTAGCCGCGACGGCGCAAGTAAAAATAGGCATCTTCTTCGCCGCGGCGCCCGGTGCGCTGGTGCTCGGGACGATCGTCGGGGGGAAGCAATCGATTGGATAGCCAGTCGAACCCGCGGAGCGTTGCTTGCGTAAGGCGTCCGGGAAACATGGAGCACACAACACCCATTTCACTCTAGCCGTCGCAACGCACTCAGGATGTGACCGGGATCACGCGCTGTTTGGTACATTTCGCTGTGCCTGTTTCCTGCACTGCCTTCAGTTTGCCTTTCGTATTCACCAGCACCACTCCCGCCAGGGCGATTGCACCGCCGGTGAGAGAAACCATCTTCGGAACTTCTCCCAGCCATATCCAGGCGATCCCGATCGCCAGCACCGGAATCATGTAGAGCAGCGTTGCGGTGCGCCCTGCGGTTCCGTGCGACATCACATACGCCCATGCGACATAGGCCAGCGCTCCGGGAAAGATACCCAGGTACACGACCGACAGCGTAGCCGCCGCCGGCGCAGCTCGCAGTGAGTGGAGAAATCCTCCGCCCAACGGCAACATGAACAGCGTTCCCGCCCAGATCGAGTAGGCGGTAAACTCCAGCGCGCTGTATCTACCCAGATAATGCTTCTGAAGAATCATGTACACAGCGGAAGTCAGAGCCGCCGCCAGAATCACCAGGGCTTGCGGTGACAGGCGAATGCCCTCGCCTTCACCGCTGGCAATGAGCGCGACTCCGGCAAAGCTCATGAGCACGCCGCACCATCCGAATGCGGTGAGGCGTTCGTGCAGCCAGACCCAGGCCGCCAAGGCGGTCCAGATGGGGACGGAGGCAATCAGCAGACTCGCAGCTCCGGCGGTCACGCGTGTCTCTCCGTAGTTCAGCGCGAGATTGTAGAAGGTGATCCCGACGATGCCCGTCAAAACCAGCCCGGGAAGGTCGCGCAGTTGCGGGCGGCGAAAATGCGCGATGCCCGCATAGATGCCGAGCAACAGCGATGCAACCAGAAAACGCAGAATGGCGAGATGGGCCGGCGAGTAGGCGCGCAGGCCGGCGCGAATCCCCGCGAAGGCTGACGCCCACAGCAAAAGCGCGACCCCGAGAGCCAGTAGAGTGCGAGTTGTAAAGCGCGGCATGAGCAATTCCCCACGTTTCGGCTGGAAAGTGGTTATGGATTGGATGTGGCGCGGGCGCCAAGGTTTCGGATTACCAGGCTTCGATTACCAGGTTTGGTTTACCAGGTGTCGCCGCCTCGCCGTGGGGGCCATGCGTCTAACTTCCGTCGCAGCAATGCGATCTGGCCTAAGTGGTAGCTGTTGTGAACAACAACCTGCACGAGCATGGTGTGCACCGTGGAGTGGCGCGGAGAATGTTCCGGGCCAACATTGCGGATGACTCGCTCCAGCGATTCTGTCTCGGACTCCGACAGTTCCGCCAGACGGCCGAGCAACTCCCCAAAACGCCGGGTTGCCGCCTGCCAATGCGCTTCGCTGGCAGGAGCGGGATGGGACGGCCAGCTTTCAATCGCGCGGTCGGGATAGACAGGATTCTCTCCCGCAATCTTTCCCAGGTCGTAATCCATCCAGTAGCTCATGTGCTCCATGATCTGCCAGATGGAATGCGGATAGCCTTCGACAACCTGGACAGCCAGTTCCGCCGGGATGTCCTCGACGCAGGCGATGGGATCGACATGGGCGCCCTTGCCATACACGAGTTCGCGCAATGTGGTGTCGCCCATACGTCGATCCTTTCCTGAGATTCGTATCAGGGCATTGCTTTCCCCCGTGAACCCCTGTGCTCTCCGTGGTTCATGCTTTTGTTCTTAACCACAAGGGGCACTGGGGACACGACGAGACCCGGCAGGCCGCGTCTTTACGCGAAACCCACCGCGTCCCCTACGCGTTTTTCTCAACGATGGAAATCGACTCTTCGAGTACGTCGATCGCAACGTCGGCTTCATCTTTCGTGACAACCAGCGCCGGGGCAATCCGAAGAGTGCTCGGGCCGCAGCCAAGAAAGAGAACGCCGCGCTCGAACGCCAACTCGACGATGCGATCGCGCTCCGCGTTGCCGTACTCGCGCGTCTTCTGCTCTTTCACGATCTCGACGCCGATCATCAGGCCGCGTCCGCGGACGTCGCCAACGATCTTGTGTTTCCGCGGCCAGTCGGCCATGCGCTTCACCATGTACTCGCCGACTTCTTTCGCGTTCTGCAGCAGGCCTTCCTTCTCGATCACATCAAGCGTGGCCAGCGCGGCGGCGATGCATACCGGATTGCCCCCGAAGGTCGAGGCATGGGAGCCGGGAATCCAGTCCATCACTTCGGCCTTGCTGATGACGACGCCCAGCGGCATGCCCGAAGCAATGCCCTTGGCGCTACACACGATGTCAGGATGCACGCCCGTGTGCTCGACGGCCCACCACTTGCCGGTGCGGCCGATGCCCGACTGCACTTCGTCCACCACCAGCAGGATGCCGTGTTTGTCGCAGATGCGGCGCAATTCCTGCATGAAGACGGTGGGCGCGATCACGTACCCGCCTTCGCCTTGTATCGGCTCGACGAAAATGGCCGCAACTTCCTCAGGCGCAAGCGTGGTCTTGAACAGCTTGTCCTCGATGAAACGCGCGCAGCCAAGAGCAAACTTCTCCGCGTCCTGCGGGCCACCCTCGCAGCCGCGATACACATCCGGATAACGCACGTGGGTCACGCCCGGAACGAGCGGCGCGAAACGGCGCTTCTGCTGCGGCTTGGAAGCGGTCAGCGAAAGCGCTCCCATTGTCCTCCCGTGGAACGCGCCGAAGAAGGCAATCACCTGCTGCCGCTTGGTGTGATAGCGCGCCAGTTTCAGCGCGCACTCCACCGCCTCTGCCCCGGAGTTGCCGTAGTAGATCCGGTGCGGCCCGAGCATGGGCGCGATCTTCGAGAGCCGTTCGGCCAGAGTGACCATGCTCTCGTAGTAGAAGTCGGTGCCCGACATGTGAATCAGCTCAGCCGCCTGCTTCTGAATGGCGGCGACCACTTCCGGATGGCAATGGCCGGTGGCAGTCACGGCGATGCCGGCGGAGAAGTCGAAGAACTCGTTGCCGTCCACGTCTTCCACCACGATGCCCCGGCCGCGCTTGGCAACCATCGGATAGGAACGGGTGTAGGAGGGCGAAATGTATTTGTCGTCGCCCGCGAGAATGCGCTTCGCGTTGGGACCGGGAATCGCGGTCTTGAGCTTGGGGCCGATCGTCAGAGTCTTGGTTGTCATGGCAGTTCTCCCGAAATCAGTGGTCGTGGATGGAGGTTAGTGGCTGGTTAACCGACGGTGGAAGAGCGGCCCTTCAGGGCCGCGTTAGCCCGAAAATTAGACGGGCTTTAGCCCCTGCGGTCGGAACCAAGAGTCTCGAGGAGAAAACTACTAGTCGCTGCCGAAGAGGTTGGCGCGCACGTGCGAAGGCAGCACACAGAGATACCGGCGGGGACAGGCACGTCCCTCAACCCAGCACATCCGCGAAATGGAGCCGTTCGGGCGCATGGCAGCTAGTGGTTATTATATCCCGGCTCTGCTCGCGGCGTAACCCCCAAAGGCGAAGATATGACCCTTGAAGCGCTTACCGAGGTACCTCGATTGGGTTACCGGCTTCGGATTCCCTTTCGAAAACGAAGTGGTCGCTGAGCAGGAAATTCGCGATCGAACATGCCGTGATGGCGATCAGGTTGGCCACAACATAATTCACGCCCAGGTCGCCCACCAGAACGCGCATCAGCGCGAGGTTTGCGAGGATCGAAACCGCCCCGTTGCTGGCGTTGAACTTAGCCAGGCGGAGCAGTGCTTGCGCAGGCCCTGCGGTGCCGCGGTCAACCCAGGTGAAGCGCTGATGCCAGAGGAAGTTGTGCAGGACGGCGGTTTCGACCGCCAGCGCCGTCGCCAGCAGATAGTTGAGCTGCAAAAGTGACCTGAAAACAGCCAAGGCCGCCAGTTGCACCCCAATCCCAATCAAGCCGACCAGGTTGAATTTCAGCCAGCGGAGAAACGTGTGGTTCCGGTTTTTCTGAGAACTGAGAACCGGGATCTGGGAACTGGCTTCCTTCATCCGATCCTCTCTTCCCGGTACAGCCGCACCGTGTTCTTCAGCGTGAAGACGATTAGCATCAGAATCATGCCCGCCAGTCCGATGGCGCCGCCGATGTCGAACAGCCGGTAGCGCCCGTGAATCACCCACGCCCAGCGGAACAGCGCCAGGTTGCCGATAGCCAACAGAACTCGCAACTCGGTCGGCCCGAAGCGCCAAAACGACAGGTGAAACTCGCCGAGCGTGTAGGTCGCGAGATACGACTGGATGGAGAGCAGCAGGAACGCAATCAACAACCCGATGGCGATCACCGGATGCATGTATCCGGACAAAGCCAGCCCGCCCATCATGGCAACGCTGCCGACCGAATCGATAATGTGGTCCACATAGAAGCCGTAACGCGGGCGCTGCTGTTGCCGAACCCGGGCGAGCGTGCCGTCCAGGCTGTCGCCGAACCAGTTCACCGCAAGACACACAATGGCGGCGAGCAGCATCCGGCGGTCCCAGGCGGCCAGCGCGTAGCAGATGCCGGTGCCAATCTGCGCGGTAAAACCGACGACCGTCAGGTGGTCGGAATTGACCCGCGCCGGCATGTGCTCGGCCATCCAGACGAGGGCGCGTTTCTCAACGCAGGCGAGGAGACTCCCGTGGACGCGCGTCGCCTGACGGAATCCGGCGCGCCGGGCCTCCGCCAGGGTCTTTGGGTTAGCCTGTTCGGCAAAATCAGCAAGTGAAGTAGCCACGGGTACCTCCGTTCTGGAAGCACTGTGGGGCTTGGCGGAGGGAATGACAATGCAGGGCGGGTAAAACGCGGATCAACAGATATCTGCATTGTTAGCAATATGATGACTGAATATGTCAGGCCAGAAAAGCGATCCAGCCTCTTCCCCGGTAGCGCTCATGGACTGCGTTGTGAGCGCAATCTGATTACAACGGCAATGGCGGTCGTGAAGCAAAAGCCAGGCGTTGTTCGGTCATCCGTCAGGTAAACTGTTTTCCACTCAGAAGTGCGGGCCAAGCAGAGAGAGCGCTGTGCCGGGCACCACCTGGAGAGACTGGACGATGCCAGTGGCCCGCTCCAAGGAATCACTCATCTACATGTAGTTGGTGTAAACGTTGTTTAGAGCACCCACTCTGCCGGCAACTGTTCGATGTCGGCTACGCCAAGGGCCTCAAGAGCTGGTAAGGGTGCCATGACAGTCAAATGTGTCCGCGCCTATTTCTTCTTGTTTGGTCGTTTCCCGACCGGCTCTGTCAGCAGTTCCCGTACAGCCTGGATTACTAATTTCGGAGCGTCGTTCTGAATGTAGTGCCGTGAATTGGGCACGAGGATGTGTTGCGCACCAGGAGTGTTGGCGACCAACGCGTTGTGAAGCTCCAGTTTCAGGTCCTGTTCGAGCGGGTTGCCAGGGAACTCTGGGTTCTTCTTCGTGCCGGTCAGCACGACGACTGGCACGACGGGAAGAGGAACTGCCCGGGCGACGTCTTCCCCACTATCGTCAGCAGCCCTGAGTTCTGCTCGCACTTGTGGCGGCATGTTCGGCATGGCTTCATCCAGAGCCCTCTGCCGGGCCGCCCACTCCGTGGCACTCATCCGCGAATGTAACAGCTGAATAAGGCGCCCATCCTCCGGATCAACAAGGACCAGCCCTGCAACCTCGTCCGGGTAACGATGCGCGAAGACCTGGACAACAGCTCCGCCGAGCGAATGCCCCACGAGCACATAGGGAGGCGCGAGCTTTGCCGCTTCCAGAACAGCCTGAAGATCGGCAGCCATTTGCACAACGGTGCGTGGCAGGGATGTCGGCCCTGATTGGCCGAGTCCGGGGCGGTCGTACGCGACGGTATGCGCAAATTCCGCAATTGCAGGGCGCACGTCGTTCCACGTGCTGGCGTCCTCTCCCATGCCCGATTCGAAGACCACGGTCGGACCCGTTCCAGACTCCGAGATGTGGATACGAACGGCCCCGACCACCACGCTACGATCGGCAGCCAGAGCGAACGAGACGCAGATGAAAAACGAAACGATTGTTGCGACTGTCTTGTTGAGCACGTTGGAAACCCCCACAGCGATATACGCCTTAAGGGGCCTAAACGTTCCACGACTCGAATATAATCCTGGCGAGGATTGCGGGAACGGGGTGTGGACATGCCGGACGCGCCAGACCAACGCCTGCTGGACGCCCTGCTGGACTCCTGGGACAGGAACAACACCATCCTGCTCAACCTGCTCCGCGCCCTCCCGGAGGGCGGACTGGAGACCAGGGCGATGGAGGGCAGCCCATCCATTGCGGAGCTGTTCACGCACATCAACTTTGTACGGCTTATTTTCGTCCTGGAGGACGCCCCCGAGTTCGCCAGAAACGTGCCCGAGGAAGAGTGGGTGGTGGAGCTTGACCGTGGCCGCATCGCGCAGATGCTGAACGACAGCGCCAAGGCGGTGCGGGACGCTGTAAAGAGCAGGGTGGAGGCCGGCGGGGACATGAACCTTCACTACGACCACCCGATCCTCCTGCTCCAGCACATGCTCTGGCACGAAGGCTACCATCACGGTCAGATGAAGCTGGGCTTGAAGATGGCGGGCCACCCAATGACCGATAAGGAAGTCGGACCGATCACCTGGGGCGTCTGGATACGCAAGCAGTAAGCGGTCGGCTTGGCATACAAACCACCTCCTACACCAACGCTTGAGTCATGAAGGCTCGATCTTCCGCCGATTATTGTTGAAACATCACACTCACAACCCAGGACGTGAGTCCAAACGGCTCCAGTTTGGCCGAGCTTTACTCGGATGAGTGGGGGCCTGAGCACGGTCGAAAGTGGCATGTGCCCCTACATGGACTCTGTGATTGCGGCCCGGAGCTCGTCCACGGCCCAGGCGATCTGCTCCGCTGTGATCACCGCCGGCGGCGCAATGAGCAGGTGGTCGCCGCTCATCCCGTCCACACAACCCTGCATGGGATAGACCAGCAATCCCCGGCGGAGGCAGGCTTGCCCCACCAGCCCGGCGAAATTCCTATCCGGCGGAAATGGCCGCTTTGTCTTCTTGTCGCGGACGAACTCCACTCCGCATAACAGCCCCAACCCTCGAACGTCGCCCACCACTTCTAGATCTCGCAGCGTCTCGAGGGCGGATTTCAGAGCAGCCCCAGCCGTGTCCGGCACGTTCGAATCGGCAGCATGAACCAGCTTCTGGGACTGGATCCGCCGAAGCACAGCACGCCCCGCCGCCGCCGAAACCGGGTGTGCGTTGTAAGTGAAGCCGTGGAGGAACGCACCCGAGCCATCGGCAATCGCATCCACCGCGCGCTTGCTGGCGATCACAGCCCCGAGCGGCGCGTATCCCGAAGACACGCCCTTGGCGGCGACCAGGATGTCGGGCGCAACCTGCCAGTGCTCGATGGCGAAGTTGCGGCCCGTGCGTCCCATGCCGGTCATCACTTCGTCGGCGATCAGGAGAACGCCATGCCGACGGCAGATGTCCGCAATCGCCGCGAGGTATCCCGGAGGAGGCGTCACGGCACCGAGCGTGGCGCCGCTCATCGGTTCGAAGATGAAGCCCGCAACTTCGCCCGGCGCGGCTTCGATGGCGCGTTCCAGTTCCCCGGCATACCGCTGACCGCAGTTGTGACAGCCATCGGTGCAATCGAAAGCACAGCGATAGCAATACGGGATTCCGATGTGCCCGAACTCGCGGACCATTGGCAGGTAGATCTCGCGCCGCTTCTTGTTGCCGGACACCGCCAGCGCACCGAGCGTCGCACCGTGGTAGCTCTGATTGCGGCTTAGGATCTGAACCCGCTTCGACTGGCCAATCTCCACCTGATACTGGCGGGCGAGTTTCAGTGCGGTCTCGACCGATTCCGACCCGCCGCAGGTGAAATAGACGGCACCGCCGCGAAAATGCTCGCCGGCAAACTCCAGCAGTTCCCGTGCAAACTCCTCGGCTACCGGGGTGGTGAACTGGCTGGTGTGGACGAACTCCAACTGCCGGGCCTGTTCCGCCATGGCGTCGGAGATTTCCCGCACGCCGTGGCCGATGAAGTTCACCGCTGCCGAGCCGGAGAAGTCGAGGTAGCGCTTGCCCTCGGCGTCCCAGATGTAGACGCCCTCGCCGCGCACGGCAACGGGATAAGGCTTCTTGAAAGACCGGCGCAGCACGGGAGTACGAAGATCCTGGCGAGTAAGAGTCGATTCAGTCACACAGCGATTATCGAGATTGGCCGGCGAGGCTGTCAAAGTGACCGTCCACGTCTCCCCGCGTTCCCCTGTGCCCTCCGTGGTGAAAGAACCAAGAAGCATAACCACGGAGGACACAGAGGTGCACGGAGGAATCCCCCGATGCGTTACTCTGCCAACGATGCGTCTGTTGCGCTTCTTCCGGCCCTCGCACCAGCACACTGCGTTTTCGGCAACCGTGCTGCTGATGTCAACCATCACGCTCTCGCGCGTGATCGGATACGTGCGCGAAGCCTACATCGCCTATGCTTTCGGCGCAGGCCAGCAGACCGACGCCTACGTGGCCGCCTTCACTCTGCCCGACTGGCTCAATTACATCGTGGCCGGAGGCACCGCTTCCATCACTTTCATCTCGATCTACTCGCGGTTCCTGGCGGAGAAGCGCGAGCAGGATGCGCAGAAAACATTTTCGATCATCATCACCGTGATGACGACCGCGCTGGTCGTCGGTACGATCATCGCCGAGATCTTTACCCCCCAGTTTGCCGGCTGGATGTTCCACGGCTTCACCCCGCAGCAGTTGGAGCTTTGCGTTCACCTCACGCGCATCCTGCTTCCGGCGCAGATCTTCTTCTATGTCGGCGGGATCGTCTCCGCGGTTTTGCTTTCGCACCGGCTCTTCTTGTTCCCAGCGCTTGGGCCCCTGCTCTACAACGTGTTCATCATCGGTGGGGGAGTCGTGGCGGGACGCCACCTTGGGATTGCATCGCTGGCTTACGGCGCGCTCTTCGGCAGTGTCGCCGGCCCATTCCTGATCAACGCCATCGGGGCAGCGAAGATCGGCACCGGATACCGGCCGTCATTCGACATCGGCAATCCATCATTTCGCCAGTGGGTGCGGCTTTCGATTCCGCTGATGCTCGGAGTGTCGCTGGTGACCGCCGACGACTGGATCCTGCGCTACTTCGCCTCCAGTGGAATCGGCGACATCGCGCGCCTGAATTACGCCAAGCGCCTGTTCGCGGTGCCCATCGCGATCCTTGGACAGGCCACAGGCCAGGCTTCGCTGCCCTTCTTTTCCCGGCTGTGGGGCGAGAGGAAACACGAAGAGTTCGCCGCGACGGTAAACGGCTCGGTCTACCGCATCACCGCGGCCTCCCTGCTGCTCACCGGCTGGATGATGGCGATTGCCCTCCCGCTGATCGACCTGGTCTATCGCCGCGGGCACTTCACGTTCGCCGATTCCCAATCCACGGCGATCTATTTCTTCTGGTTCTCGCTCTCGCTGGCCATGTGGTCGGCGCAGGCGCTCTATGCCCGGGCTTTTTATGCCTCGAGCAACACCATCACTCCGATGGTTGCGAGCAGCCTCATCACGCTCGCCTCGCTGCCCATCTACTCGTTGCTGTTCCGAACTCTTTCCGTGACGGGTCTGGCCGTCGCATCGGATATAGGCATCACCGCGAATGCCGTAGCCATCGCAGCGCTCCTCCACATCCGCGGGATGGTGTCATTCTCCGGCCTGAACTGGAAGGAACTCGGCAAAACCGCACTGATCGGGATCGTATCCGGGGGGCTGAGCTATGAAGTTACCCGCACCGTTGCACTCGACGGCAGCCGCCGCGCCGACCTGCTCTCGCTCGCCCTCGGCACGTTGACCTGGGCGGCAGCGGTTGCGGCAGGTCTATGGTTGCTGCGTTCGGAGTTGCCGGGAGATCTGCGGAGGCGGTAGGACTCTTGGCTCTTGGCCTAAGAACTTGATATCGACCGATAGGTTCCAAAATCAAAAGGCACCCCAATCCAGAGGGTGCCTTTTTCTGGCAAACACATTTTCGGCGCAAAAGCTAAAAGCCAAAGGCTAGCAGCTGAAAGCCAATTCCTACGCTCTTGCTGCGATCGCCGGTTCCGGCACGTTCGAAACGCCCTTCGCTGCTTCGTCGCCCTTCGTTCCTGCCTTGCGGATATCAATGCCACCCTTGAAGAAGGCGCCGTCTTCGATGGAGATGCGCGCGGCCACAACGTCGCCGGTGAGCGAACCATCGCTGCGGATATCCACCCGATCGCTGGCAGTCAAGTTGCCGCGGACTTTGCCGAGCACCACGATTTCACGCGCGTTGATGTTGGCCGAGACCACACCGTTGCGGCCGACGGTGACGCGATTGCCGGAAAGGTTGATGGAGCCTTCGACGCGGCCGTCAATGTAGAGCGACTCGGAGCCGGTCACTTCACCCTTGATCACCAGCGATTTCCCGATCGTAGCCTGGTCCGAAGTGGAGGTGGTGGTGGCGACGGGGCGCGGGGCAGCGGGCTCGCTCACCGCAGGCACGGTCGGAGTGGACATGCTCGGACGCTCGGGCTCAGCCGGCCGGCCGGGGGTCGCAGGTTGATTCGTGGGCTTCCACATTGTGCTTAAAGTCCTTTCCTTATTAGGGATTCAGCGCCAAGGCCGCATTTCGGGGGCCAAAATGCATTGTACCCCCGGCCAAATCCCATGAGCTGTGGAAATCCATGTTCTAATAGGGCTTTTGTTGGTTCCCCCCGGGGCGATTGCCAGCCCTGTCTGCACAAAACGTCTCCCCAAACGTGTAAGCGCTTCCCAGCCTGCGGTAATTCTTCTATCGCGATAGTATGGTTCGAGCGGCACGAAACGACCCTTTAAGTACACGCCAGAGGAAATCCATGAGCACGATCGTCACCTCCTTCGGACGGCCCCAGCCCGGCGAATACTACGAGTACTACGACCGCTACATTTCACTCGTCCCGTCTGATGACATCGTCGGAGTTCTGGAAAAGCAGGCGGTTGAGACCGTGGCCCTGCTCAAGTCCGCGGACGCGAAGGCCGACTTTCGATATGCCCCCGGCAAGTGGAGC
>Ga0302321_100000103_pt1 | contig 77763 bp, 66 predicted proteins | sample Fen_T0_1_FD_202505 | JGI IMG/M metagenome (GOLD analysis project Ga0302321, IMG submission 202505) | Peat permafrost microbial communities from Stordalen Mire near Abisko, Sweden - Fen_T0_1 | ecosystem: Environmental > Terrestrial > Soil > Wetlands > Permafrost | place: Sweden: Abisko...
GCCCGGTACTCCGCCAGTGGTTTGCGCGCCACCGCTGCCCGGTACTCCGCCAGTGGTTTGCGCGCCACCGCTGCCCGGTACTCCGCCAGTGGTTTGCGCGCCACCGCTGCCCGGTACTTCGCCAATACCCGAAGTTCCGCCCGTACCTAGCGCGCCCACCCCCGCGGAGCCGCCAGTCGAAGTCGACGTACCGTAGGCGCCCGCACCGCCAGACCCCTGATCGGTCACTCCGCCCGTTCCCGCGGTGCCACCCGAGGCCAGCGAAAAGGAGCCACCCGTAGCTGGCATTCCGCCGATCTGGGTGCTCAACGGCTTTGAGGTGCCACTCGATCCGGCGGTGCCTCCGTTCACCAAAGGCGAGCCACCGATACTCGCCGATGCACCGGCGATCGCTTCCGTTCCACCTGTCTGCGACTGACCGCCGGATGACGGGACTCCGCCACTGCTCGATCCGGAACAACCGATTGCACACGCAGTTGCGAGCGCTGCCAGAAGAGTGGACGCTGAGTCAGTCCTGGTGCGGCGCAGCGTTACTTTTGAACGAATACGCAAAGTGCAATCGGAGGCTTGGCGCACAAGCAAAATGTACCTGAATTCGCAACGCTCGGCCAATCGTTTCAACGCGCGGAGCGTTAGATGTTCGTTGAGCAACTACGTGTCTGTGGCCATGACGGCGCGCGGCTCGCACCTTGCGACAGCGCCGACACCTCACCGTTGGGCACACCCACTCGCACGACGTCAGTTCGTCAGAGGAATCCTATCGGTCAATTTGCCGGAACATACGCAAGTTGTTTGATCTCATCGTCCGTGTACGCCCGGCATGACACCAAAACCTCATCGATCGCACCGTCGAAGCCGGGTATTGTATCGCTCGACGATCGGCCGAGGGCATTGAGTGTCGTCGTGCCCCAAGCACTGAAGAGGGCTCCCGTATTCGTACTTCCCGTGGTCACCTTGACACCGTCTTGAAAAAGGGCGACGGGCCTGCCATCAGTCCCCGATCGAACTGCGGCGACGTGGGTCCAAATCCCCATTGTCCAGCCAGTATAGCCACGCAATCTCACTACGTGCTGAGCACTGCTGTTGTCGAACAGAAATGAGAACACGGACTGGCCTACCGAGGTCGAGTACCCGGTAATGTTGACCAAGTTAATTGTATCCCTCGCAAACTCGAGCAGGGGGGCGTCAGTCATGTTCGAATTGAAGTTGAACCACCCCGAGAGCGTCAGGTTCAGACTACAATCTGATACGAGCCCATCGCCCAAGTCCACGTATTGTTGAGCCGGTGTCACCGCGGGGCTGTTGGCGAGGTTCACGCCAGTTCCAAACGGGCTTGGAACCCAGGTAGCACCGCCAACGAGGGTTCCATTGATGCCGCGTGTGGAGGAATCAGAGGTCGTCGTTCCAGCACCCTCGTCCAAATGGTACATCGAGTAGTCTGACCTTGGCGACGCGAGTTGTCTGATGTCACTCAACGGGAGCATGCCGTTATACACGTGGAATTCGTCGATGAGGCCCTGGAAAGACTGACCGCTAGTTGGCGAGCTACCGACGAAATTGGTCATCGGTGTACCCAACGTCGTCGGATCCATCACGAGAGTTTTGTCCCGCGCCACTATTTTTCCGTCGATGTACATGGCCGCACCGACGTTGGAGACGCTAACGGCAATGTGTTTCCAAACGCCTAAGGGGATCTGAGTGGGCGTTGTCAAGACCTGCTCGGTGCCCGTTGCCGGTTTGAAACGCACGCTTGTGCCATTGACCGAGTTATTGAACGTGAGCGTGAGGTATGATGTGCCGTCCGATGTTCCAAAGTAAAAGAGGCGGTTCTCCGCTGTGTTCGCGGCTAGGTTGACCCAAGCGGCAATCGTAAGCGATCGCGAGGTTCCCAGTAGGCCATTCGGAACGGTGATCTGGGAATCAGCTGCCGCGTAGTCGGCGGCGCTACCATTGCGACCAGTGAGTGACCATGAAACGTTCGAAAGGGCTCCATCATTGTGATTCGTGGTCGAGTCCGCGGCCACGGTTCCCGAACCCTCTTCGAAGTCGTATTGAAGAATTAGCTGAGGAGGTGCGCCGCCCATCGGCGCGCCGCCGGTCGCCGCGCCACCGGTCGCTGCGCCACCGGTCGCTGCGCCACCGGTCGCTGCTCCACCCGTTGCAGTTTTCCCACCGGTCGCTGCGCCGCCCGTTGCAGTTTTCCCACCGGTCGCTGCGCCACCGGTCGCTGCGCCGCCCGTTGCAGTTTTCCCACCGGTGCTGGATGTGCCGCCGGTCGTTACACCACTTCCCCCGACGGCAGTGACGCTACCGCCACCAGTAGCGATAGAACCGCCGCTTGCCGTGCTTCCGCCAAGAGGGCTGCCACCAATGCTCGGCCCCCCTGCGGAGGAACTACTGCCACCGGAATGTTCAGAGCCGGAGCCGCCAGCGGTGAGTGTTCCGCCGCCTGCCGTACTGGTACCACCGCCCCCTCCGACCTGCCCTCCCCCGGCAGTAGTAGCGGTGCCAGCCGTTCCGGCGATACCACCAACACCTCCGATCGACGACCCGCCAGCCGTTGCTATGGGCGCAGAGCCGCCGCGTTGCGCTGAGTTTCCGGCTATTGAGAGCGCGGAACCGCCCGAACTACTGCTCGCGCCGCCGCCCGAGATCCGCCCCCCAATCGAGCCATTTCCGAACACGTCTCTTTCTTTGGGAACCTGAAGAGAACAGCCCGCAATAATGCTGCCGCCAATCAACAACAGGAACGCATGGGCGCGAGAGATTGGAAGTTTCATTGTCTGCTGGGACTCGGAGCTGCAATGACGCTACTCGAGGGGGACGTTTTCAGGGTACGGTGATGGGTTACGGCGCCATTCCAGCTTATGCGGAGTGCCGGGATGGCGCAATAGGGTTGTTCGAACGCCGTATCTCAGCTTCGTCATGAATTCCGACCCACCGGCGTCGCGAGCGTCGCAGCCCCACTTGGCGCAGTGAGCCATGCGTTGCTTCGTCCCAGGGCGAAGAAACACCCTACAGGTTGCATAACGCGAAGAATGCGGACCCGTCGCGGCTCGCCGCCGGTGAGATCCCGGCGGCGAACATTTCGCAAAAAACCGCAGCCTAAGGTTTGTACGCGAGTTGCGCGATCTCGTCGGCCGTGTACTGGCGACAAGAGACGAGTACCTCGTCGATGGCACCGTTGAATCCCGGTACGTTGGTAAAGTGCGACTTGCCGAGGAAGCTCAGTGGTGTGGGGCTTGCGAAGCCGGCAGAAGTGCTGAGGCTAGCGGTGTTTTTCAGCTGGCCATCCAGATAGACGGCTTCGTAGCGTCCGAGTCCGATGGAGCTGGGGCCACGCACGGCCGCAACGTGCGTCCACGTGTCGAGCGTATAGGCGATACCCGACGTTTGCCTGACAGTGGCGTTCCTTGTTGCGTTTATCCAATAGAAAGAGAGAAGAGGCCCCGTTCCGGTTAGGTAGGTCGTAAGCGTGGTGTAGTGGGTGTCGTCGGAACCAAATTCAAAGACCGGCGCATTGGTGCCGTTCGTCGTGAGTTTGATCCATGCCGAGAACGTGCCGCTTGTGACGCAGCTTGTTGGGGTGGCAGGGATGATCCCGTCTGGCAGAGTCACGTATTGTTGCGCAGGTACTGTCGCGGGGTCGTTCGCTAGCATGACGGCCTTTCCGGTTCCGCCGAATGGGTCGGCAACCCAGCTGGTACTGCCGTCACCCATTCCCGTCAGTGTTCCATTGAGAGCTCGATCCGAGGAGTCGGCCGCGGTCGTGCCAGTGCCCTCGTCGAGGTGGTAGATGGAGTAGTCCGTCTTTGGCCACGCGAGTTGCCGGATGTCACTCAGGGGCGGAACGTAGTTGTATATGTAGAACTCGTCGATGAGCCCCGTGAATACCTGCGCTGAGGGCGAGCTGCCGACGAGGTTTGTCGTCGTCGCGCCGAGTGTCGATGGGTCGATGACAAGAGTATTGTCTTGCGCCACGATCTTGCCGTCGATGTACATGGCCGCGCCGGCACTCGATAGCGTGACAGTAACGTGTTTCCAAACACCAGTTGTTGGAAGCTGAGTGGGTGTCGTTAATACGAGCTCACCACCGGTTGGTCCTTGGAAGCGCAGACTGATTCCGGGAGTGGTTGCCGAGTTATTCAGCACGAGTGTGAGGTGCGTTGTATCTGTCCCAAAGTAGAACAGACGATTCTCCGCGGCGCTGGCCGTCAGTTTAACCCATGCGGAGATGGTGAGCGAGTGCGTATTTGCGAGCAAGCCGCTCGGCATGGCGATCGTCGAATCGGCAGCCGCGAAGTTGACCGCGCCACCATTGCGCCCCGACGTTGACCAAAGCACGCCGCTGCTGAGCGTGCCGTCGTTGTGGTTTGACGTGGAGTCTGCCGCCTTGGTCCCGGAACCCTCTTCGAAGTCGTATTGAAGGATTCGTTGCGGTGGAACGCTCGCAGTACCACCTGTGGCTGGTTCGCCGCCGGTCGCTGCGCCGCCGGTTGCTGCGCCGCCCGTTGCGGGTGCGCCGCCGGTTGCGGGTGCACCACCGGTCCCCGCGCCACCTGTGGCTGGTTCGCCGCCGGTTGCTGCGCCGCCGGTTGCGGGTGCACCACCGGTTGCTGCGCCGCCGGTTGCTGCGCCGCCGGTTGCTGCGCCGCCAGTTGCGGGTGCACCACCGATCCCCGCGCCACCTGTGGCTGGTTCACCGCCGGTGCCCGTGCCGCCTGTTGCGGTGGCGCCCGCGGCGCCCGCGGCGCCCGCGGTGGATGTCACGCCACCTGTGGCTGGTTCACCACCGGTGCCCGCGCCGCCGGTCGCTGCGGCGCCCGCGGTGGATGTCACGCCGCCTGCACTCGAGTCTCCGCCCGTTGCAGTGGCGCCGCCCGTTGCAGTGGCGCCAGCGGCGGATGTCACGCCGCCTGCACTCGAGTCTCCGCCCGTTGCAGTGGTGACGCCCGTTGCGGTGCCGCCTGCGGTGGATGTCACTCCGCCGGCACTCGAGCCACGGCCAGCGCCGGTGATGCCGCCAGCGCACTGAGCCGCGCCCTTGCCACCAACGCTATTGATGTCGCAGGTGTTGGAATTGGAATCCGCGTCGTCGCTGCAGCCACTCAAGCCAATGATGGCGGCAAATAGGGCTGGACCTAACTGTGACTTGCCCGGCCTGAGACTGCGAAGTGTCATCACGAATTCCTCCATTCTAGTCACGTGAGTTCTCACGCGGACGCTAGGGTATCACCCGCGACGCGCCAAGATATTTCAAAGTAAATTACGAGGATTCTGAGAAGGGGCCTCGCCTAGCCAATCGATTAACCGGACGACGCGGCGACCTGGAACGTATACAATTGTGCGGAATTGTCGGCGTGCGACCCACTTCGGGCACGCGTGCCGTCGAAGCTGCTATGCACTCGGCGCCCAGCAGCGCAATCTCGGCTGGCGCGTATGGCGTCGGCTGTTCTTCACCGGATTCGTAGACAAGACGTAGAACGATCGTGCGAAAGTCGATGGTTGCACGCAGGCGCGCAAGCACGGCGATCACGCCCAGAATCAACCGCCGCTCGAAAATGGCGTGGCGCTGGGTGTTGATTTCGAATCGACCCGGGTTGTCGCGGTGCCCTTCGAGGACTGATTGACGAAATCGGGCGCGAACTGAAACGGCTCATCCCGCAGCTGGAACTCGAAAAGCTTGACTTGGAGCCTGCACATATAGCGCAACACCGCCGGACTCGAACTCGGTGCAACCCCCATCTCCTCGTAGCTGCGCTCTAAAAAGACAGGTTTCCCGGGTGAGGGTCGGCTTGAAATCGCCCGCCTCTTAGAACGGAGTCCCAATAGAATTCGAAGATCACCTTGCCTGCCCGGTTTGTCTCAGCCTGGGTCGCGTGCGCCCCGAAGGACTCGAGACTTTCCCCATGGCACAACTCCGTTGCCAGGATGCGGCGTGTGGATAGGTCACGAAAAACGCGGGGAATACGAATCTCTGGACGGCCCAACCACAGGCGTCGAAAGTACTCCTGCTGTTCCGCTTCGTGTTCATAGTCGCATTCTTCGCGCATGCGTGTAGCTCCTCAGCCAGTGCGCCCGGTTTTTGCCCGCGGAACACCAGCCCCCCAAGCGTCGCGCTCATGGCGCGGCTGTTGGTGAGCAGCGTCGCGAGCTCTTGGCGTGCACCATCGGGCAGTAGGAAGGCGACCTAGGAGAGCGTCTGCCCAACCTTCATTGCCGGCCCTTTCGTCTTGATCGCGGCCGAGCCCCTCGGTGGCCGCGCCGAGCCCGAGCTCTTCTTCATAAATTTCGACCAGTTTTAGTGCTTGCCCGGGCAGCGTACGCGCACCGCTCTCCCAGCCGGCGATGGCCCCATGCGCCACTTTGAATTCAACGGCATGTTCACGTTGCGCTAACCCCAAGACGGCCCGAAGTCTTCGCAGCCTCTGAGCTTCCTGACTTCGATCGGGGGTCGTCCACACCTGCGGCGACTCATGGAGGACCACCGACCAGGCGAGGACGTCCCGGCCCCGCCCCGACCGCCAGGCGGACTCCCAGCCCCAGCGTGGCTTCCTCGGTGAGGCCCCGCACGCCGTGGCGATGCCCGACGTCTGCGGCCGCGTACACCAGGATCTCGCCGAGCCAAGAGGGCAGGGCGACACCGAGCAGCGCACGCAGGCGATACGCGTCGGGGAAGCGCCGCGCCTGCAGTTCGGTACCGCGGAGGCGCTCGCCGTAGAGTGAGAGGAACGGCTGAACTCTGGACCAGCCGAGGAAGCGCGCATGCAGGTCGGTGCCAGCCCCGAAAGCGTAGCTTGAGCGATCGGGCAAGAACCACATGCCAATCAACCGCTGTGCGAAGTACCAATCGCGACGGGTTTTCGCCAAAGCAATGTCGAAGATCACGTCGTCGCCAACGTACGGCTGTTCGGAGACGTCCTCGTCGCCTCCGCCATTGTTTCCACCGGTGTAGTGTTGGCTCTCGTGGCGGTATTGCAGAGTGAGCTCGAGCTCACAGTCGTTGCACAGCAGGCGCCCGAGCTCGTTCAGAGCAAGCGCCGAATAATAGGCGTACGAGCCGCGCCACAAGATCTTGCCTCGGCCACTTGGCGAGGGCCCGCTATTGACGCCGGTCGTCTTGGCGTCGACCTCGAGTTCAATGAGCCCCGCGAAGCCCGAACGCAGCGTGAAGCTTCCAAACCCGAGCGCAAACAGCGAGAGCTCGCCGCCCGCCATTTGCGCAGGCCGCGGGAAGATCAGCATGTTCATGCTGGGCGTATCGCGCGAAGCCGACCATTCGCGCGAGATGGCGCGGCCGTACCCGAGAAAGCGAAGCTCGGGCGTGCTTGGGGTTTGCGGGGCAATGCGGTCGCCCAGCGCCGGTCTGTTGCCGAGCGGCTCCGCGCCTGCTGCGGGAGCGGGCGCGAGGCAGGCGAGCAACACGGCGAGAAGCAGCCACCCGTTCCTACCCAGCTTCGGGAAGGCGTGAGTGCGAGCGGACCGCAACTAGGTAGCCCCCACGAATTGCCGGCGCATCATTGATAGAGCCCTCCCAACTTGCCGAGGAAACGATAGCTCGCGAGGTGCAGTCCGGGCGCGTTCGGATCATCGGTCTCGTAGCTGATGTGGAGTGTTCGCTGCTCCCTGCGAAGGCCCGCGTGTTCTCGGCCTCCGCGCGAGAAACCCGACGCGGGGAGCTCGGTAGCGAACAGCTCGACCCGATGTTCGAACGGCTTGCTCAACAAATCGTCCGAGAGCCGAACGTAAACGCGCGCGTCGAAAAGGTCGAAGAGCGTGGCAAAAAAACCGACCTCGGTGGCCGATACGGTAACCTGACCGAGCTCGTCGGTAATCACCGACGCTCGCAGCGGGTCATCGACCCAGCCATCGAAGTAGTTCATGAATTGATAGGCGGAAGGTTCGCTCAATCGATCGAGTGGGGCGCCGCTCAACGTGCAGACGCGAAGAAAATCGGCGACGCGCTTGCACCCAACGACCACGGCGCGATCCGACAGCACGAGCCCGCCGCTATTCAGCGCGCGCGTGTCTCCCGGCCAAAGCAGCGTGCTGCCATCGACGACGATGCGCTCGCAGCTGGGCTCGTCGGCCTTGCGCACGCACAAGCCGCTTCCCAAATTCACGGCGTCGAACGCGCCCGGACCTCGCAGGGTGTGTTCGTAGAACAGGTAGCCCTGGCCGTCGCGAACGAATCCGCCCGTTGCAGTCAGCTCGAGACTCCGCCCGTCGTTGCGAGCCGCGTTTTCAAGCAGCTCGGACTCGCTCAGCGCGAGCAAGCTCGCTGGGTTCCCGTTCGAGTCGAGCAGGAGGTTGGGCCCGCGGCGACAAAGCTCGTCTGCGCTTGTGACGAACGCGGCCAGGTTCGTCGAACTTCGGCCGTCAGTGAGCTCGAGGCGATCCCAGATCCAGAGCGAGCCCCGCGGGTATTCGAGTGACACTGGCGCGGTGAGCTTTTCGACGCCAGCCCACGGCGGCACCACGCAGTCGCGCACGAGTTCACCGACCTCGCTCTTCTCGTGGCCGAGTTCGTCGATACAACCGCTCGCGGCAGCGGTCAGCGCCAGCATCGATATCAGGTGAGTGACTCGCATCGAGCACGAGCATACCATGGCATCCGAAGCCAACGCCCGGAAAGCGCGTGTTACTCACGCCGCGAGCGGCTCACCTGGCGAAGTGAACACTTCGGGGTGTGGATGTTATGTCGCCTGAACGTCTCCAAACAACAGAAAATACTTTGGATGGCTTGGCCGCCCAGCGCAATTTACCACGCTTGGAAGCTGCGAAGCGCAGGCGTTTTGTCGGTGCGGCGTGATTTCGATCGTCTCCACAAGAAAGTGCGAATTTGTGTCAAATATGCAGCACCGGGGTGGCCAACGGACGGCAGTTGGCTGGCCTTGGCCGCGCTCGTCGAAGTCAAGTTGCTTGCTCAATACTACTGTCGCCCACCGGGCTTGCGCCAATGGCTTCCGCCCTGGAACCGCCGCATTGCCCTCGCCCCGGGGAATGCTCGGGCGGGCAGCGAGAGACGATTGATTGTCGATGGGTCCCGTTGAGGGGACACTTGTCGAATCCCATGGTTCGAACTTTGTGCTCAGCATCCAACCACGATGACGCCGCGGCGATTGATCGAGATGATATTGAACGATTGACCCTCGAAGAGCGCATCTGCGCGGTCGGACACTTGAGAAAGGTGTGGTTCGGTGAAGATTGAGCTCAATCCCGACAATTGCTCGAGCACGACAAGGAGAAACCATTTCGAAAGCCAGAGCAAAATCTCGCGCAACGCTGAAGAATCGAAACGAGTAGCCAATTTAGGTTATTGCCGAGTTGCCCGGGCAACAGTCAGAAAGACTCCCAGCGCCACTGCGCGCCGCAGAGTTCGACCGGCACCCGACCGTCGACGATGGCGTCGAGTCAGCGTTCAAGTTGGTTCGCGTCCGCGCCGTCAATCACCACGCCGCCTGCTACGCGAGCGGTACCTGATTGCTACCGATACTGTGCCAGTCCCCCCTCGGTCCCCACCCAAAGCCCGGAAGACAGTCGAGTGATCGCGTGCACGCAAGGATTTGGCAGCCCCTGCAAATCGCTCCGATGGTTGGGGGAAATAAGAGATGCTCCACCCTGAGTGCCGATGAACAGGCGCGCCGGATCGAGCGTGTCACGGCCGAGGAATAAGACCCAAGGGTTTGGTGCTGTGAACCCATTCGGCAACGAACTTCCAATCGCGAAGACCCCTTGATTCAAGCTACCGAAAAGCGCAGAACCGTTGTCGATGGCAAGCACATCGGTGGCCCAACTCGATGGGTAGCCCGTGAGGCGATCGAAACTCGCGAAGCGGTGCTTGCCGTCGCGACGCAAGACACCACGATCTTCTGTGGCAAGATACACCGTGCCGTCGGCACTTACGTCTACGGCTTGCAGCGAGTGTGAGCCGCCGGGCAAGTAGGTCGATTGTGGCGGCTGTTTGGCGGTGCCGAGTCGTAGCTCCCAGAGTGAATTGGTTGCCGTGGCATAGAGCACATGGCGTTGGGGATCGTAGGCGAGATCGCTCACGAACGGCTCAGTGAGCCGTGTCTCGCGACGAAAATGTTCGCCGTCCAGGCTTTCGTAGAGGCCGTCGGATGCAGCGACATAGAGGGCATTGGGCGTTGCTATGACGTCGTTGAGCATGTGCGAGTCGAGCACCGTTTCTGCGAATTGTCCCCGCCCCAAGCGACCGAGCCCACCATCGAAGTTCGCTAAGTAGACGGTCTGTTTCCACTCGGCGATCGCCACAATATGGTTGCCGACGAGCTGTTGCGTTGGCGTCAGCCGTCGCAATTGGTTGGCTTTTCGTTCCCAAACGCCGAGCCCCGCCGTACCGAACCACTCACGCCCATCTGGGCTTTGGTAGCGGGCCGTGACCGCAGAGCCCTCGATCTGTTCGGTGGCGTTACTCGTGGGCAGTCGTGGCATTGCCGAGGAGTGATTGACGCAAGCGAAGCGGCGTGTGGGGCCGTACATTGTGCAGCGCTGCCTTGTCGTGGTTACGACGGGCAAACCATCGGCGGTCAGCGTAACGCTTTCGAGTGCGAGCGTTGGTAGCCCTGCGAGCGTCGTGTACGTTGCCACGCGGGCATGCCTCGCGATGTCGTACTCTTCAAGCCCGCCCCGCGTGGCTACCCAAAGCGCCTGGCCACGGCCTGCTAGCGCTTCGACGTGAGTCGTGTTCGAATAGATGGCAATGGGCCCATCGGTAGGCGCGGGACCAGGCAATTCGATAGCATCGGCCGCCTCGAGCGGCGCGTTCGTCCGATGATTGCTCGAGACTAGCAGGGTGGGAAGCGAGCTGCTGCACGACCACTGCGCATGCGCGAGAGCGAGTGCGGTGAACAGCACCAGGCGGCTCATTCGGCGTACTCCTCGACCGGACAAGCGACGACTTCTACCGCCTCGTTGCGTGCTTTGTCTGCCACTACGATGCGTACTCGAGCGCCGACGGGGAGCTTGAGTTTGCCGACGTAGTGTGTGAGAGTCGGATCCCTGCGATCGAGACGCAGATCTACGCGTCGGCTGGTGTCGGTGACAAGTGCGGCGCGCACTTCGCGCACTGGCTCGTGAGTGGCGACTGAGAGTTCCATCGTACCGTTGTGGCATTTCACGGTCGGCTCAAATTCGGGTTCGCGGCTATCGATGGTGTACTTCCCGGTCAAGAATTCGACGTGACCGTCGCGACCGATCACCATGACGGGTACCTCGTAGGTGCCGTCGATGGTCTCGATAGGCACGAGAAATCGCACGCGCCAACGTTTGGTGTCTGGATCGAAGGCAAGATCCTTTTCGAGTCCGAAGGGAAAGAATGCTGTGACGCGCGAGGCATCGGCCGGGGCATCGACGCTTAGGACCGGATCACCAGGCGGCATCTCCGAGCGAGACAGGGCTACGGCATCGGCGCGATTGGCCAAAATGGACTGCTTCTGAGCTCTCAGAGTGCGCATTATGGTTGCAGTCTCTGCGGACAATTCACTCTCGGGGACGGCGAGGAATGCGGTGTACGGAGTGACAAATCCATAGCTGACCGCTAGTTCTATCGCTTCGTTCTTGAGTTCGTCGGATTCACCTTTGAGGCTGATGTCCTCGAGCAGGCGGTTGGTCCGCTCGCGCGCCCACATACGCCCGACCCAGGGTTTTGCGTTGGGTTTGCTCAAAGCCACCGTTGCCTTGGCCTCGATTGGTCCGTGAATGCCCCGACCTCTGAGCACGATGCGCACCGGACCGGACCCAATTGCGCGCGCCGTCACGACGAGTTCTTCGCCTGGCGCCAGATCGGGCAGCGTGCTCGGTTGCAGCTGCAAGAGCTGTCCATTTTCAATCGTGAGTTCGGGTGCCTCGAGCACGGCGGACTCGACCAGGTTGAAGAGTCGCGACACCGACGCTCGAATTGCCTCTGCACTTTGAATATACGTGAAGCGACCGCGCTTCAGATCCGACAAGCGCGAAAGCAGCGGCCGATTGACGCCTGCCCCGAGGCCAATGGTAAATACTCGCACCTTCGAGTGATCCCGCTCGGCTGCGGCAAAAACGCTGTTGGCGTCGGACTCTCCGTCGGTAAGCAGCAACACGATTGGGCGCTCGGCATTTGGTCGTTGATGTTTGAGCGCTTCGCCGAGAGCGCGACCGATGTCGGTTCCGCCACCCGCCTTCACATGGTCGAGAAAGCGCAGAGCTGCCGAGCGGTTCCCGTCGGTGGCTGGTTGCATCTCAGAATAGAGACTGTCTACCGTGTCGTCGAAGGCAATGACGTTCAAACGGTCCGCTGTGCCAAGTCGAGACACGATTTCCTTAGCTGCTTCACGCGCCTCGCCGAGGGGCGTTCCCGACATGCTGCCCGAACGGTCGAGCACGATGGTGACATCCTTGGTTGTGCTGCGCGCTAGGCCTTCTGTCCCAAGCGAAATCGTTAAGTACGCAGGCTGGCCTTGGTCTTCGTGCTTGGCTACCGAGAGCTGATACGGGGCCTGCTTGATGTCGTAGCGAAGGACGAATTCCTTTTCCTTTTTGGTCTTGGGCGTCGCAGTCACCGTGTAGGTGCCGTTCGACGTTTGGACAGCCAAATCGTGGGACGGCGACGCAATGGAACCGAGCGGGCGCGAGTCGGTGATGGTGAGGCTTGTTGCGGTATCTGGCCGGGCCAAGGGCACTCGGTATTCGACGTGCTGGCTATCGCGCGCTAAGCGTTGAGTCAGCGTCACTTCAACCCGCTTATGTTCGTGGCTTTGGATCGGAAAGACACGAAAAGTGAATGCGCCTTCGCCGGTTTGCTCGAGTAGGCCCGGATCGCGCTTGAGGCCCGCGGTCTGTTCATACACGGCCTGTGCGGCTTGCTTTTCGAAGACCTCGCCGCGGATCTTGGTTGCGCCATTCCAATACGCGAAGCCTTGAACGCTGGCGCTTTGTCCGGCGCGCACCGAGCACACGCCTTCGACGGATTCTTGGGCGTTGTTGAAGTAGTGTTGCGTCAGCACCGTTTTGGCGTGTTGTTCATCAATCGTGATGACGATGTTTTCGCGTTCGAGTGACAGCGCCCGAGTGCGAGCCGACGACGCATCGGTCGGGCGAGCTTCGAGCAATATTTGCGCTTTGGCGGTGACAGCGAAGCTGGCGATGACCAGGCAGAGGCCAACGCAAAGCGAGGTGGAGGCGCAGCGGATCGTTTGCATGGGGTTGCCACAGGCAACGCACTCACCGTGCCGAGCAGAAAACGCCTACAAATCAGCGCGGCAGCGGAGAAATGAGCGACAAAAGATAGAGAAAGGTTCTAATCTATAGAAAAAGTTGTCAAAGCTCATCCCGCCCCACCCCTGGCTTGCCCGCGTCCGTCACGATCTTGCAAAGCGCCTTCTCTGGGTCGCCCGAGACTGCCGTGACGCTGGCAGGCAGCCTGCGCCGGGCGAGCTCGTAGCGACACTTGTCGACGACGAAGGGCAGCCAATCGACGCGATATCGCTCTGGAACAGCCTCGCTGAACAGGCGCCGGCGGAGATTTCGGTAGTTGAATTCCGCAGCGCAATCGTGGCCTGTGTTGACGCGGCTGAAAGGAATGACCTGGCAGGCGTTCTCGGGCTCGAATTGGCATTCGAACAGTTGATCGAGCGCGTGGCATCATCCTTGAATGGCGCTGCTCCAACCCCGACCCGAAAGGCTCGCTAAGTGCCGAAGCTCCTCATCATCGACGACCGCGATGAGACCGTCGAACTCTGCCACCGGCATTTAGCGGAATTCGAATACGTCACGCGCTGCGGAAAACCGATCCCGTGCAACGTGTGTGAACAGCGGGCTCGAGGCTGCGCGCTGAAGGGCGCACACGACTACTTCGAGGCCGCACGCGTCCTTAGAGAGGTTGAGCGGTTACCCGATTTAGTAGTGTTGGATTTGCACTTTGCTTTGCCCAAGGAACGTCTCCTGCCCGAAAACAAGACCGAAATGCCGAAAGAGGCCAAGGCACAGAAGGCCTACCTCGAGAGTTTGCGGCGCCGCCAAGGTCTACTAATCCTTGAGCGGTTGCGCGCCGACTACCCGCGCTTGCCGGTCGTGATGCTCACCACGACCGACTTTGAATTGGGCGAGCAGCGACTGAGTGACCCACTAGTGTACCTTTGCCAAAATGAGATCGTTGATAGCCGAAGTCTCGTGGCAGAAATCCGCCGTGCACTACAGCTTTCGCATAAAACCGAAGAGGGCGACGTGTTCTGGGGCAAGAGCGTCAGCATGGCGGCAGTGCGGCGTTCGCTCGGCATTCTGTCGCGTTCACCCCTACCAACACTGGTCGAGGGCGAAACCGGGACAGGGAAAAGTTATCTTGCTGAACATTTCATCCACCCGCGCTCGGGCGTCAAAGGGCGGTTGGTGGTAACCGATCTGTCAACTATCCCAGCGAGCCTGCTGCCCGCACATCTGTTCGGGACCAAAAAGGGTGCATATACTGGGGCCGTTGCCGACCAGCCTGGTGTCTTCGAGCAGGCCCATCACGGCACGCTCTTTCTCGATGAAATCGCCAATCTCGACCTTGATCTACAGCGGCAACTTCTGCTCGTGCTTGAGCGCAACGAAGTGACCCGTCTCGGCGACACGACACCGCGCCCGGCCGCAGTGAAACTGGTGGCGGCGACGAATCAAGGGCTTGCGGCGCTGGTCGAGCAAGGTCGGTTTCGAAGCGACCTCTACATGCGACTCAACCCTGCCACCAGGATCCGCCTGCCGCCGTTGCGCGAACGTCGCGAGGACATTGCCGACTTGCTGCGGTTCTCCGTTCTAGAGGCGTTGCAGTCGCCCGCCATGGCCTCGTTGGTCCACGCATTCCTAATAAAATTCCCGACGCTATCGAGCTTTGACCCGTCCGAGAACGCAGTTCTGTTTCGGCGACCTTCGGCCAAGCTGGCAGCGGCCAATGGATTTACCGTGTTTTTGGCGCCGGGGGCGCTCAAGCGACTTGTCGACCATGGTTGGCCGGGCAATCACCGCGAATTGCGGCTATTTGCCACAAATCTCTTGGTCTTCACCCTGTGTCAATTGCTCGAGGGGCCCGATGCTGGCGCGCGGTCGCGTGCGCCAGCTGTGCTCGCGCTCACCGACGAGTTGGTCGATGGCTTGCTATCGAGCACTGGGGCTCAAGTGAGCGAAGGCGCCCTCGCCGCCAGCCGCGCCATGTCACCGCGGCCCACCGAGTTGCAGGAGTCGGGCGGAGTCTTGGTCGAGATCCCGGAAGGTCTCGGTTTCTCGACGACGGCTAGCCGCGTCGAGACACAGTACCTCGAGCATTTGTACATGAAGCATCGTGGTGACTTGGCGGCTGTGGCGCGGTATTTACTTGGCCCGCTCGGCACGGCACGCCAGGTGCACCTTAGATTCAATCAGTTGGGGCTCAAGATAAAGCTGATGCGACAGCACCTGTTGACCGGGTCAGTCCCGGCGTCTGTCGCGGAGGAGCCGTGAGAATTGTAGTCGCCGTGAGCGCACTAATCGCGGGTATTGGTCTCGCAACCGCACTTCTGGCCCAAACAGCGCAAACCGATGCTGGCGCTGTTGCTGCAGATGCCGGCACGTCGAGTCCTGTCGCGGACCCAGACGCTGGTTCTCCTGCGAAGTCAGCGGAGAAGTTGCATGCAGAAGGCGTGCGGCTGCTGCGCGAACGCCGAATGCAGGCCGCCATCGGCGCATTGGAACGTGCGGCGGCCTTGGATGAAAAGAGTGCGCTTTACGCCACCGATCTTGGGTACGCCTACCTGGTCGAGAATCGTCTGGGTGAAGCTGAGGCGGCGTTCAAACAGGGGATCACGCTCGATCCAACCCGTCCGCATGCCTACGCGCATTTGGTCGAGTGTGTTTTGCGCGAGCCGAATCGTTGGGAGAAGCGTTGGGAGTTGTTTGGCCTCCTTGATCGAGGAATTCTAAGTAACTCGGAGCTCGAACGGCGCCTCAAAATCGAGGTCGCCCGGATCCGCGCGGAGCGTAGTTTCGGGTTGTTCGAGCGCGCGCGCGAGCACATCGAAGCAGCTCTGCGGCAGCACCCTCCGCGTGCGCTCGAGAAACAGATCCTCGACCTCAGAACGAGCCTTGGTGAAGAGGAAAAGGCCCGGCGCTCGATGCGGGATTGGCCCGAACCCGAGCTGTCGGCCAAAGTGCGCGAGCGCTTCGCTCAATGTGAGCAGATCAGCCAAACACGCGGCAAGAAAGAGACGCTCGCTTGCCTGGCGGAGTTGCTCGAGCCGCTTCCGGCGTGGCGCGCCCCGCGGCGCCTACGAGTCAAGATTCTCACTGAGCAGGGGTACTACGACGAAGCTGTGAAGGAGTTAACGACGCTGGTTCGCCTCGAGCCCTCCGAGCCCCAGTATTACCGACAGCTGGGGCTATTGCTTGCCGAACACGGTGGTTTGCTCGAACTCGACCGTGCCGATGAGGCCTTGCGCATCGCCATTGCGCTCGAACCGGAGTGGACCGAGCTGATTCAATTTCGGCAGCAGCTGGCGTCGCGCCGTTTCGACACGCTGGCGCCAGCGAAGCGGACCGAGCAGACGACCCCGACCCCGAGCGAGAATGCGCGACGGCTGTACGAAGAGGCTGAAGCCAACCTCGACGAAGGCCCGGAGGGGCGCGCTAGCGCCCTGCCGTTGCTCGACCAGGCGCTACGAGAAGCGCCCGCATTCGTCGAAGCGGCAGCACTGTCATTTGGCTTGTCGCGTCGAGTTCCTGACAAGACCGTCGAGGCACTTTGGCATGATGGTCCAGGGATGTTCGCTCTCTATCAGGAGTGCGCTCACGTTGAACCGGCGTTGCCGCGTGCGGTGCTCGACCGATGGCTGACTCGCGCCATCGAGCTTGGCTCCAACGAGGCACGGCTGACTCGCGCGCTCAATCAACGCGGCCGCGGTGACAAGGCCGGCGCCGAACGCGAGCTTGCCAATTACTTGGCTTTGGTCTCGAATCGCGAAGAGGTTGAGTCGGTCCAACTACTTCGATCGGAGTTGCTTGAAAAGCCGAGATCGGCGGCCGCGTTATTGCAAGAGGCGATCCTCAATTCGCGGCTGCGCTTACAGGCCGACGACCTCGACGGCGCCTTGCGCCAACTCGACGCACCGTGTCGAAACACCATGGAGCTTGAACGATTGCTTTGGCTCGGCATTGTCTATGAGCGCCTAGCTCAGGTGCCCGAAGCGTTGGGCTGCTACGAGTTCGGGCTCGACCAAGGGCCATCGGGCGAGGCGCGCTCACGAATTGTGCGGCGCTATGCTCGGCTCTTGGCACGTGCTGAGGCGAAATGGCTCAGCGCTGCAAATGCGGCGAAGTTGGCAGAGCTTTCGTCGAGCGAGCCGGTCGCGAGTTGGGCCCTAGCGCGCCGCGCGCTTGATGCAGGTCAAGTCGATGCGGCCAAGGCCTACGCTAGTCGCTACCTCGCGGCGGCGCGCCCCGACGACCGCTTCGTGCCCTTGGCGCAGGCGATGCAAAAACAGCTACTTGCAAGCGACCGGCTGGAGGTCGAACGTCGTCAGCGGCGGCTGCGTTCTGTCATCGGTTCGGTGACAATTGCGCTTCTGGCACTCGGAATAATCAGCTACTTTCTATGGTTCAGGGGCGTTACGGCAGCGCGCGCCATTCGCCGCAAGCCCAAGCTCTTTCCCGAACTAAGGCGAATTGTGGGGTATCTGCGTCACGACATTCTCAAGCATCGAACGAGCGCGCTTGAGCTTCTCGCACAAGATCCCTCGACTTTGCCCAAACTGCGCAGCACGCTGCTTGAGCCGAGTCCCGTGTCGGCGGTTGTGGCCGAAGCCTACGCTCGCTTGTGCATAGCTGCTCGCGGGCAAGGTGTGACCTTGCGCCGACTCGCTCGGGAACCCGTTTTTGGGGCATTGGTCCATGACTTGCGGCTCATCGAGCGGTCCCTCGATGATCTGTCGAATGCGCGGCTAATTCGTGAGCTCGACGTGCGGCTGCGCACGGTTCACCGCGACCGCATCAATCAACTCTTATCTGAGGGGCCGCGGTTCCAATTGGATGCGGTCACACTTCAGAACTGGATTGCAGCCGTCGAAGCGGAAATGACGAACCGTGGCCGATCCTGGGCGGTTCCTGCCCTGCAAATGAGTGATCTGCAATTGTCGTTTCCCGTCGATGCAGCTGCGCTATTTCAAATGTTTTCAAACCTTCTGCGCAATGCCGAGGCTGTGACCGCAGGCACCGAGGAGCCCAAAGTGCTCGTGCGCCTGCAGCGCGAGGTCGATTTTTCAGGTCGGGTGTTGGTCAAATTGCAGATTGCTGACAATGCCGCAGCCGAACTCAGCGAAGCTTCAGTCGAGTCACGACCTCCGGATCGCGGTCTCGGGATCGTTCGCGATACTGCGCGCGATTGGCACGGTCGAGTGTTCGTTCAACGCGAGTCCTTACCCTATGTCAAGTCAGTGGGCGTGGAGTTTACGCCGTGATGACGTGCGCTTCGTTAGGCGCAACCCGACCGCGCTATGTCGTCTGCGAGGATGGTCGCGAGTATATCGAGCGCTTCGAGCGCTTTCTGGGCGCGGACTTCGATTTTGTTTCAGCTTCGGACTACGCGACCTTACTTGCACGGCTTGAGCAAGATCGCGCCATCTGCGGGATCTTGCTCGATCTCGATTTTCGTCGTGCGGAGAAATCTCAGCTGGTCGACGAGCGCGGGCAATCGGTGGCGCACTTGGGGCAGCAAGCACTGTCGCAGTACACTGCCAATCAAGGGATCTTCATTTTGGCAAGCCTGCGAGAGCGCGGAATTGTCAAAGATGTCTTGCTATTTGCTGACATCGATGGGGCTCAGCATGCGACCTACCTCACGCGAACATTTGCCCCGGTCGAACTCATACCCAGCCACGTCGGCCTTAAAGAGTTGAAAGAACGGCTCCTTTCGTTGGCGGGACGCTACTCGTCGACGCAGTAGCTGTCAGGCGACGCGACGCTGACGACGTGTGCTCGTAACAGGGATTGCATGAGGATGAGCACCGAGCAGGCGAGCAGCGCTACTGCAGCCGCGATGGCAAAGGTGACGTGACCACGATGGGTTCCGTATAACGTTCCGAAGAGCAGCATGCCGACGGTTGAGCCGATAGCGCAGCTTGCCGAGAACATTCCCTGTCCAGTCGCTAACAGGTGACGGGGGGCTCGTTCGCGGGTTAGTTCCATCAGTGACATCCACACCAGCGCAAAAGACAAAGCGTGTAGTGGCTGCAGCCACAGCACCACCTTGAGTGACCCTAGCGTCGAGATGGCACCCCAGCGCAACGCCGTAGCGATGAGACCCACGAGTAGCCACCGTTCGAGCGGCATGGCTGACCTGTAACGCTCCCAAGTGGACATCAGTACAATCTCTGCGGCCACGCCAATTGACCAGCCGAGACTCGTGCCGAAAGCAGAGGCCCCGAGTTGCTGCAGATGCAGCGAGATGCAGAGATCGTATGCCACATGCGATATCGCCCAGAGCGCTGCAACGACGAGCAGCCCAGCATATCTGGGGCGACGCAACAGTTCGGTCACTTCGGCGCGCGAGGGACGGCGCACCGCGTTCACGCGACGTTTTAGACCGAACGAGAATCCGAACGCCAACAGAAAGCAGGCGGCGACTCCGAGCGGAAAGTGGCTCACTGAATTGCAATCGAGCAAAGCCCCTGCGGCGAGAGCTGCAATCATGAATCCAACTGAACCGTAGACACGCAAAGTTCCGTACCCAGTTGGAGTCTCCAAGGCAGACACGTCCGCCAAGTTCATCATTGGCACACGGAAGAACGAAGACAGGCCAATGGCGAGCCACAGCTCGGTCACTCGCGGGGTCCGCCCCAAGAGCGTCGTTGCGCCCAACCAGGCAAATGGCAGAAAAGCTCCCAGCGAGGCAATCCGGAGCAGGCTGCCACGCCAGCCAAATCTGTCAGCGAGGTAACCAAATAGGACAGGTGCGATGATGCCCACCAGCGGACGAGTGGCGGCAATTGACCCAAGTGCGAAACCTTGAATCCCGAGCGATACGAGCCAGGGGGACAAGAATGGAAGGAAGACGCCGACCGATGCAAATGAAGTCAAGTAGTAGGCGCGAAGTGCGTGGTTTGAAGTCAAGGTGCGAGGCTTAGCGCGGCTTCAAGCGAGATCAATCGCGGCCGCTGCTTAGGGGCGCTACGGCGAGACGGGCAAAACGCTCAAGCCCTCGCGACAAATGCGGCGTTTCTGGCTGCGCTGTAACCGTGTAATTGGTTGTGCTCAATCAAGGGGATTGCCCTTGGTTCCCTGGAGCGCTACTTTCAGGCATCAGTATGTCGGGTTTGGCCCCCGGGTTTATCGTAGCTGCGCCGCCGCTCGGCGATCCAAACTTCGAGCGGTCTGTTGTTCTGCTTGCGTCCCATGGTCCAGAGGGCGCGTTCGGTTGGGTGATCAACGGGCGAGAACTGATGCCGCTTTCCGAACTCGTTGTGCGTGCGGAAGTAACGGCGACCGCACCCGATATCGAGGGCTCAGTGCGCCTGGGCGGGCCCGTATCACCCGAGCAGGTTTGGTTGGTGTATCGCGTCGAGGATCGCTTCGACGGAGTCGAAGGACAGTTCAGCGTGGGTTCCGGCATCTTGGCGACCGCGTCGAGGCGAGTCCTGGAGGTGTTGGGTGCAGGACGCTCGACCGCGAACGTCATAGGTTTTGCCGGCTACGCGGGTTGGGCGCCGATGCAGCTCGAGAACGAGATCCGTCAAGGATCGTGGTTACCTACCGATCTCGACCTGGGCATCGTCTTTGACGTGCCGCGCGAAAAGGCCTGGGAGCGCGCCTTTGGCGTCATTGGCGCCAATCCCATGTCTTTTACGTCACGCACCGTTGGCTCAGCGTAGGATGAACAAGGCGATTCCGAAGGCCCTGGTTGGCGCCTGCCTCGTGCTCGTGAGCAGCCTTTCGTTTGCGGAGTCTGCGCGCACGGTACCTGGTTTGCGGCGCGGCTGTCCGCCAGAGATGGTCCGGGTGCGCGACTTCTGCATTGACCGATGGGAGGTATCGACCGTCGATGCGACTACGGGCCGTACCCTGTCGCCGTATTTCCCGCCACAGCGCGCGCTGATGAATCGAGTGCTCGAGATCTGGCAGATCGAGCGAACTAGTTGGGGCAGCGACGAGGCGCGCGCGTTCCCGCTTCCCGAACTCTCCTTTTTTCAACGTGAATCACGCTTCGATGCCAAGGCCGTGAGTGTGGCAAACGTGGTGCCGCAGGGATATCTCTCGCGCGAATTGGCACGCAAGAGCTGCCAAGCCAACGGCAAGCGACTTTGCAACCTCGACCAATGGCAAATTGCCTGTCGCGGTGAACGCGGCACGCTGTTTCCCTATGGTTCTGACTACGTGGCGGGGCGATGCAATGTATGGCGGCCGGTTCATCCTGCGTCAGCACTTCATGGCAACGCTTCACTTGGACACCTCGATCCTCGACTGAATCTCGTGGTCGAGTTCGATGCTGGGCCGCTGCTGCGTCCAACCGGTGCGACGCCCGCTTGTGGCAGCCACTTTGGCAGCGACACTATCTACGACATGGTGGGCAATCTAGATGAGTGGGTCGACGACGAACCAGGGATGTTTGTTGGTGGGTTCTACGCGCGCTCGACGAACAAAGGCTGCGAAGCGCAGGTGAGTAGCCATGCGCCGACGTACTACGATTACTCGACGGGAGCGCGTTGTTGCCGCTCGCCAGAGGACAACTAGACCTGTCGCGATGCTAGGTCTCCCCACGCCGTTCGAGTAGTCGGACCAGGCGATCCATTGATTTTTCCAGGAACCGCACCGTGGTTTCGGGGAAGGGGCCTGGGACCCACCGCGACCAGCAGATGGCCAACAGGCGTTCGTCCGGTTCGTGTGGCGACGGGAAGGTGCGCACCACGAGGTAGCTATCTGACTGCTCTTGCCAACTGAAGGCAACGTCGCGGTTCGGCGTGTTGGCGAACACGTCCCCGCTCACTAATTCGCCGGTGATAAGTTTCAATGCCAGACACGAGCCTTCTTGGCCAACTGCACCGCTCTGGGTCAGCCATTGTCGCAGCGCCGCTGAATTGGTGAAGAACACGTGGCAGAGCTCCGGCGAGGTTTTCGCTGTGCGCGTGATCCATCGGGCGCGTCGCTCGCGCGCTGAGTGCTTGGAAAGGGCATGCGCCAAGAGGCCCAGTGAGGTGCGCCATGCCGAACGCATGCCGTCTTCTTCGTCGGCACTGCTTAGCCCCTCGTGCGTAAGCCGAACCACTCCGGCTTCGACCTCCAACGTCAACCGCGATGGGCCGACCGAAAGAACTATCCGTTCATTCGGAACGACCTCGTTCACATCGAGGTCGACGCTGAGTCTCAAGGCAGGCCAACTGAGCGTGATGCTGTTCGCCGTGGCCGCGTCGCCCACCACCACATCCGCCTGCCAACGTGACATGCCGTGCGCTGTGGCGCAGGCTTCCCAGAGTTGTTCACGTGACGCGTCGACCAGCTGACGAACGAATATGCTTCGAGACACGCTGTCGCTCCGGTCGAACCAACCAAAATCGGCGATTCGACTTGCACGGGTGGAGCAAAGGGGGATCGAACCCCTGACCTCTGCATTGCGAACGCAGCGCTCTCCCAGCTGAGCTATTGCCCCGGGCGAGCGCAACGTAGCTTCGGCCGGAAAACTGTCAACCCAAAACCCGACCTTTACCCCCCGAACCTTTGCCAAGGGCCCAAAACGAAGCGTGGGCTCACTGACAGATCGGGGATTGACCCCTGGGAGTGAGTGGTTAGCTTGGCTTGTGGACAAGCGCTCGGCCAGCGCGCCGAGCGAAGCCAGCCCCGTGACGGGGTAGGCCGACGGCATTGGTGTATGCCCGGCCCTGAGCCTCTAGGAGAACTGCGAGTATGGGCAAGATTATCGGCATCGATCTCGGTACGACCAACAGCTGCGTCGCTGTGATGGAGGGCAAAGAGCCCAAGGTCATCGTCAATGAAGAAGGTTCGCGCACCACGCCGTCCGTCGTGGCCTGGGACGACAAGGGCGACATTTTGGTCGGGCAAATTGCAAAGCGCCAGGCGGTTACGAACCCTGAGAACACTATCTATTCATCGAAGCGCTTCATCGGGCGCCGATTCGACGAGATTGGGAATGAGACCCAGCGCGTGCCGTACAAGGTTGTTGCCGGCAAGAACGGCGATGCGTGGATTCAGGCACGTGGCAAGGACATGGCTCCTCCCGAGGTGAGCGCCAAGGTGCTCATGAAGCTCAAGAAGGCGGCAGAAGACTACCTCGGAGAGAAGGTCACCGAAGCAGTCATTACCGTGCCGGCCTACTTCAACGATTCGCAGCGCCAGGCGACCAAAGATGCCGGCCGTATCGCAGGTCTCGAAGTTCGGCGCATCATCAATGAGCCGACCGCAGCTGCTTTGGCCTACGGCCTCGACCGCAAAAAGAGCGAAGTTATTGCTGTATACGACTTCGGCGGCGGAACGTTCGATATCTCGATTCTTGAAGTTGGCGACAACGTAGTGCAGGTAATTGCCACCAACGGTGATACCCACCTCGGAGGCGACGATATCGACGTCGTGGTCATGGAGTGGTTGATTGCCGAGTTCCGCAAGGACACCGGGATCGACGTTTCCAAGGACAAGATGGTGATTCAGCGGCTCAAGGACGCGGCCGAGCAGGCCAAGATCGAGCTGTCGAATCGCCAGGAAGCCACCATCAATCTACCGTTCTTGACGGCCGATGCCAGCGGCCCGAAGCACCTGCAGAAGTCGCTGACGCGCTCCAAGTTCGAGCAAATGATAGGTGAGCTCGTCACCCGCTCGATGGAACCCGTGCGCCGTGCCCTCGACGACGCCAAGAAGCGTCCAAGCGAGATCGACGAGGTGGTGCTCGTCGGCGGGTCCACGCGTATTCCGCTGGTTCAGGAGACGGTTACCAAGTTTTTCGGCAAGGAACCGCACAAGGGCGTCAACCCCGACGAAGTAGTTGGTATTGGCGCTGCCGTTCAGGGCGGCGTGCTTGCTGGCGAGGTGCAAGACGTCGTACTGCTCGACGTGACGCCACTTTCGCTCGGGGTAGAAACCCTGGGTAACGTGATGACCGTCATGATCCCGCGCAACACGACGATCCCGACCCAAAAGAAAGAGATCTACTCGACCGCGAGTGACAATCAGACCAGCGTGGAGATCCACGTGCTGCAGGGGGAGCGTGCCGAGGCGCGTTACAACCGCACGCTCGGGCGCTTTCACCTCGAAGGTCTGCCGCCGGCTCCGCGTGGTGTGCCGAAGGTCGAGGTGACTTTCGACATTGATGCCAACGGCATTCTGTCGGTGATGGCCAAAGACATGGCCACCGGCAAGGACCAACGCATCACCATTACGGCAAGTAGCGGCCTGGCCAAGGACGAAGTTGACAAGATGGTCACAGACGCTGCTGCTCACGAAGAGGAAGACAAGAAGCGTCGCGATGAGGTCGAGCGGCGGAACAAGCTTGACACCATGTGCTACACACTTGAACGTCAAATCTCCGAGAACCGCGAGAAGATTTCGGCCGATGAGAGCGCAACGATCGAAGCCCTCATCAAGGAGGGGCGCGAGGCGGTCGAGAAGCATGATGACGAGAAGGTCACCGACGTCCTCGGTCGCCTCGAGAAGGAAGCCCACAAGATGGCGACCAAGCTCTACGAATCGGCTGGAGCAGGTGGCGGCGCTGGCGCGCCTCCGGGTGCTGCAGCCGCAGGCAATGGTCAGTCGGGCCCGGCTCCTGGCGCAGCGGGGAAGAAGGGCGATGTGATCGATGCCGAGTTCGAAGAATCTAACTAGGCAGTCGAACTAGGCATTCAAGCTGGAACCTAAGCGGGTTGGCCCGCGGTCTGACTCCAAGCTAGCGAAGAGGGCGCAGTCGAATCGGCTGCGCCCTCGGCGCATAATACGGTTGGAATGCCCGGATTTCGGCGATAGAGTCACACAACCATGCAGCTATCGTTCCGCTTCGGTCTCTACTGTTCGCTCGCCTCGTTGCTGTGCTCTTGCGGCGGTACGCTTGCCACTAAGCCCATTCTGACGCCCCCGACCGTCGCCGCAGCGCCGTTGCAACCGGCTGCGCCCGCGCCAGACCTCAGTCCGGTCGCTGCGCCCAAGGGTGTCATCGCTTTCGGGCGGCTATCGCGCCCAGGGGATCTGACCAAGACGCTTGCAGGTTGGGTGTCGCTGCCCTTCGAACCAAAGATGATAGATGCCCTGCAACCCGGGCTTGCGCTGGCGTTGGCGTTCGACGCACCTGCCGAGTTTGCTGTGGTTTTGCCCGAAGGCGGAGGCTCGGTAGGCAACGTCAAACCCGAGCTCGTCATGTCGGTGGGCCTTGCCTCAGTTGAGCAGTCACGTCGCCTATTCGAGGATTATTTCGGCCAGAAACTCGTCGAGCGTGGCCCATCCTTGTTCGTTACACCTGAGGAGTCAAAGTACCACTGCGCCATCGCGGCGGCACTTGGCAAAGCCAATAGTCGTTTCGTTTGCGCCGACAAGCCAGCGAGCCTCGAACACCTGCTGCCTTATGCGACGCGCGGGTTGCCACTCGAGAACCTGGGGGCGTCGGATTTGCACGTGGAATTGCGCTTCGAGGCCTTGCGGCAAGAGTTCGGTGCCGCCTTGCGCATGGGTCGCACCGTAGCTGTACCGACTTTACTGAAGGAGCTCAGCCTGTCCGATGCGCGGTTCGATCGTCCGCTGTCCGACGTGGCTCACGCTTTTGCCGACGAACTGCTCGATCTGTTCGAGGATGCCGACAAGATCGTGCTTGACGCTGCTGCCCTCGGCAAACCCGACCAGGTCGATCTGAAGTTGACCATTGCTTACCGTGGGGCAACGTCGTTCGTCAGTCAGGCGACGCTCGACACCCGACAACGCATGCAGGCGCCAAACGCGCAGTTCTTCGACCTACCCGCAGACGCCGAGGGTGCAGGCTACGTCACCGTGGCTGATCCGAAGCGCCTGGACAAGCCGCGTGCATTGGTTGGAGCGTTAGCCGAAGGTCTACTAGCCCATTTCGAGGTGGGGGCTTCACTGCGGCGCGACGTTCGCGCAGCGCTCGACACGCTTTTTGCTGGACCATCGCCCATGGTCTACGCGGACGGTCCAGTTGCCACGCCCGGCGACAAAACCTCGCTAACCGAAGCTGAGCGCGGTTCATTGGTGGTTGGCTGGCGCATCTACGGGCTCGAAGGAAACTCGGCTCCGTACAAGGAAGTCATCAAGACCTTGGCGCGCCTCAGCACCGATCGGGCATTTCGAAAGGGCCTCGATAACCTAGCCGTGCGCGACGAAACCGGCGATGGTAAGACAAAGCCGGGTAAAGTTGCGGCCAAAACCGGCAAGCCGCAAGCCGAGTGGCTCAAGCTCAAGAGCATCCCGGTTGCCGGAATGCCGATGGGCAGCGAGGTGCTGTCGCTCGAGTTCGATCAAGAAGCGACCCAGGCGCTTTTGGCGAAGGCCAAGCATCAGGTTCGTCATGGCGGCAAGAAGCCCGAGTCAATCAAGGCGCCGGGCATGCGGGCACTTTTTGCCGTGGTGCCGGACGGGAGTCGGACTTGGTTTGTTTTGGCCATGGACGAAAAGACGCTCGTCGATCGAGCGAAGGTCGTGCTGGCTTCGAGTAAAGCGCCGCGTCTGTCAACGCGCAGTGACTTGCAGCATCTGCGTGGCCAGAACGCTTACCAGGCGGGCTTCTCCACGTTGCAGTTAGGCAAGGGCTGGTTACAGGCCGCAATGGCCGAGCAGAAGCGCTCGCTCAAAGAAGCGGACAACCTCTATTCGACGTTGCCTCACCACGGCAACACGCCCATGTTCTATCGTGGCGTGGTGGTCGGTGGCGACAAGCAACCCGTAGTAGAATTCACGACCAGCGTGCCGCGAGCCGTGTTCGAAGACGTGGCAGCCGCTGTGCCGACGCTGATGATGCTCTCCTCGGATTGAGCAGGGATTAGGTCGTTAGACGAGAGGCCGGTCGTCTGGTTTTTGTCTGGTACCCGTAACTACGACTAGTTGCACAGCAAATTGGGTCGAAGGGCAGCGTCTGGTGTAACGACAACACCTACATGCTCGCGCTGCCACGTTCATTGGCCATTGCTCTCTCCGGGTTCGCCTGCCTCTGTGCGAGTCGGCCTGCTGCGGCTTGGATCGAAGCTACGGTCATGTCCGATGCTGTGGTCATCGAGGTCGACAAGCAGGGACAGGCCATCGTGTCGCATGACCTGTGGATGAAGATCCGCGGTGGACCGTTGAAGGGCACGGAACTCGAAGGCATCGATGCTGACGCCGAGCCGTTTCCCGACGCCCAAGTGGCGAAGATTACGGCCAACGGCAGTGCCGAACCAACCAAGCCTTTGCTGGTTTCGCGCGGTGACGATGACACGCTGCGCATCGAGGTGGACGATAGTGCAGGCCTGCGCAACGGGACTTACGCCTTTCGCTTCAAGTATCGTACGAATCTGCGTCAGCGTTCGCGCATCGGACTGCGTGGTTCCTGGGCAGAGGTGGCTTGGGTTGGTCCGAGGTATCTCGCTGGCCTAGACGTCGCCAAAGTCACGTTCAAACTCGCCTATGCGCCGACTGCACCCCGTTTGCCCGAAATCGATCCGGGCATCGACGAAGTGACCCAAGGTGAGTTGCCGACCGCCGCCATGCTGAGCACCTTGCGGCGGGGTGCCGACACCGATGAGCTCGAATTGGTCCGACCCCATGTGGCCAAAGGCGAGCCAGTGCTGTGGCGCGTCTGGGCTGCACCTGCCGCATTCTCCTGGCTGGCTGAGACTAAGCGTGCAGGTTCTGTTGCCTCACCGACAACAGTAGACACGGTGCGGGCGCCGCTTGGAAAGGCGATCCCCTTGGTGCTTGCGGCGCTGCTTGCCGTAGCCACAGCGGTGCTCGTCCAGCTGAAGCACCGGTGCGTCACTCGGGCGGCCGCGCAACAGCACTGTCTACCGAAACCGCTCGTCGCACTGGCGCCCCGGTGGCGTGCCCTCGGCGCGGGCCTATTGCTGGCGTTGGCCCTCTTGCTCAGCGTCCGATTCGATGCACCGAGCATTGGCACGCTGGCGCTAATTGCGGCGTTGGCCTGCATGACCTACCGGCGCTCGAGCCCGGCGCGCGAGTTGCGTGGTCCGGGTCGGTGGTTGCCGCTGAGCCAGCGCGAGGCATTCGAGCGCGAAGTGGCTACCGTGGTTGGTGGCGCGTTGGACTCCTCGACGCTCGCCGGTAAATGTGTACTTTTGACCTTTACTGCCGTGACTGTGTCGACGGGACTGGGCCTGTTCCGCACCCAACCCTACCTTTCGCTGCTGACGTTCATGGCCACGGTGATTGCCTGGCCACTGTTGCTCACGGGGCGTTCCGCGGATCTGCCGCTTGGGCTGCGCAATCGCGCCAGGCAACGGCTCGAATGGATGTACCGGCGATTGTCGCGGGATCAACGATTGCGCGTCCACCCCATGGGCAGATTCGGCGATGGCGATAGCAAGCCCGACGAGATTCGACTGAAGGTCGTGGCTACGAGCCTGCCGAAGGGCGTATTGGGTGTCGAAATCGCGGCTCATGGCTCGGAGGAGCTGGTACAGCTCTGCGTGTTGCTTCGGGTGTGTGACGGCAGCGAAGCCCATCGACGCTGGCAGCATCTCGGCGCATTTGCCCGCGGTCGTACCCCAGACGAACGAGTGGCGATCATTGCCCCCTCGCTTGCCTCGATTAACCGTGTGGTTGCACTCGTCCGAGCATTGGTCGAGCTACCGCCTTCGGTTCCGGACGGCTACGGTGAATCGCCGCGAACGCGCAACAACGCTGCCAAGTCGGTTGCCACGGGTTCTGCTACGTCGAACCCTGGGAAGGGCTCGCTACCGACCCAGGCCACTCGTGCCGCGTGAAGTGCGTGTCGGAGCGGGGCGAGGCTCGGCTCAACATTCGCGCCGTAGATCGTGTCATTGAGCAAGGGCCAGCCAAGCGCGGCGAAGTGTGCGCGGATCTGGTGGCGAAATGCGGCGCTCACGGCCACTTCGACATAGGTGAACTCACCTTCGCAGCCCAGCCGTATAAACCGGGTTTCATGTGGTGCGCCGAGCGCCTGCTCTTTCAATGGGATTGGATCGCCTGCGTCGTATGCACTCGGTTCAAGTGCAGTGATAGTGACGCCGTCGGGAACGTTTACGCGCTCCGGCTTATGCCGATCGGACACAAGCCTTCCGCGAATTGTCGCCGAAGTTGGCAAGTCGTTCCCCTGAACCAATGCCAGATAGCGCTTGCTCCACTGGCCCAGTTTGAGTGCCTGGCTTGCTGCCGCAAAGGCAGCGGTGTGGCGCGCAGCGACGAGCAAGCCAGAAGTTCCGTTGTCGAGGCGATGGAGCAAGCCGGGTTCGAGCGCTCGATGACCCACGGTCGCCAATTCCGGGTATCGGGCGACGAGGGCATTGGCAAGCGTATCGAGGTCAGTCGAGGAGCGCGGAGCTGACGGTTGCCCGGCAGGTTTAGCGACGACCACCCAATCACGCGATTCGAACCGCACGTCGAGCGCGAGGTTTGGGTTCGCCGTGGCAGCGACCATGGGGCGAACAAGTACGGTGATGACATCGCCTGCCTGCAACGGAGCGCCTTTGGCGAGCGGACGTTGGCGCCGCATGACACAGCCCTGTTCGCAAAGCTTCTGGATCTCACGGCGCGACAATTGCGGCAGCATTTGCGCAAGCGCCCTATCGGTGCGAAGCCCTGCGGTTTCAGGTCCAATTCTGAGGACAAGCTCGGTGCATTCCGTGCGCGCGCTGCGCATCAAAACGTGCCCTGAACTCCTGCAGTCATACCACCGATATGGACCGTATCGCCTTCGACAGGACTGGGCATTGCAGCGGCGTAGGGCCAGAATTTGGCTTGGCTCCCAGAGCCTTCGTGGTCGCGCACGGTCCAGCTGCGCGTCAGGTACCAACCAACACCACCGCCGACAACTGCCCCGATCCCGACGGCACCCAGCCAGGCGCGCTGTCGACGCGCTGACATCGTTGATTTGGTCGCGACCGAAGTATCGTCAACGACCAAGGTAAGTGCACCGAGAGCGGCGCCGGTGAGTGCCCCGAGTCCTGCGGAGAGATCGATGAAGAGCACTCGCGATGACGAAAGCCGAAGTTGGGTGGCAGCGGTGCCCGCGAGCAACACGCCGAGACCGGCACCGTAGCCCATGCCACGGTATGGGATGTTGTTGGTGGCACCGTAGTAAGTCCAGTCGACGAGACCTCCGAGGAGCAATCCCATTGCGCCGCCCGAATGAGTGAGTACGGCGCCACCCTCGGAGATTTCTTGAAAATTCAGCGCAAAGGACGCCAGCGACATCCCGGCAGTGGCACCGACAAGCCCATAGACATAGCGGCGACGAGTTGCCGTATCGTTGGTGGTTACGTCGTAGGAGTAGGCCAGCAGCATGCCGCTGGTCGTAGGCCAAAGCATGCCAGCATTCAGATACCAGGCCTCGCCGACGCTGAGGTCCCACTCCTCGGCGGCGATGAGTGACGCGCCGAGGCCCATCCCGGCGCCAAGCAGGATGAGCGGATAGGTGAGGCGTGCGTCATCCGAGCCGCTAGCGCGCTGGAGCGAATAGCCAATGCCACCACCAAAGACAGCGCTTGTCAGCGCCAATACTCCCTTGCCCTGTGAACGCGGTTTGATCGCGGCCGTACCTGCGGGCGCTGGCGCCATTGCTGCGGCGCCGCTCGCTTTGGCAGACTCACTTGAAAGCACTTCCGACACCATCACGACCACGCGAAAATCGAGTTCTTTCTCGGAGAGCTCCTGGGTGACGAGGCGCAAGACCGTTGAATTGGGGTTGAGGGCCACGATGCGCAGCACCATGTGCCCATCGCGCAGCACGAGCCGCGGCGCGAGGACCGTGTTGCGCTTGGCCAAGGCGCGCAGTTCCGTATCCTCAACACAGCCGCCCTTTTCCGGCGTACTTGACACGTTAAGTCGCAACTCGGATTCCATGCCAGCATCTTCAACCGCGTCACCGATTAGGCCATCAATGCGGCGCGCTAGGATGGTCCAGCTCGGATTGATGGTTCGGGACGTCGCGGTGGACGCTATGCAATCGAGCTGCTCACCGACGGATGTCGGCATCACGACGACTCGATTCGAACTAGCCCCGGCCGTCGGGGATTGCAACAGCATCAGCATGGCCGATAGCCCTGCCATGATGCTGACTTTGGCGCGCTGTACCTTGATTGTCACGGCTCGGCCTTAGAACATCACGGTGGCGTTGATCCAGCCGTCAAGCATGTTCGAATTGCTTACCAGGTACCTGTGACCCACGGCATTGATTGACTGGCGATAGTTCGGATTGGGGATCCCGGTGACGTTGTACGGAGCGGTGGAGCCGGATGAGGTGTCCTTGCGGCACGGGCCCGACTTGTCCGGGTTGTCCGTGAAGTTGGCGTTGCAGGCTTGGTCGTACGTGACGTAGTGCGATTGGATCACGGTGTAACCGGTTCCGACAGCGAATTTCACGAAGCGTGCCGCTTGCCAGGTGAACTCGGCGCTCACGCGGTTTTTGATGTGTTGTTGAACGTCGGTCAACCCATTGAAATACACCTTGCGCGAACCGGGATCGATGACGCTGGGTGTCGAGACGACTCCCGTCTTCGGATCGGCCACGGGCGTCCCTGCTTGGTACCCGGACCACGCTGGCGTCCGCAGACTCATGGCGGGACTTGAACCCAAGGCATCGAACATTTCTGAGTAATCACGACCTTCGGAACGGTAGGTGCTGGTAAACCGGAAATCGATGGTCGTGCGCTGATGCTCGCTGCGCACTTCCCACGGAATAATCGCAAGCCCGACAATGACCGAACCTTCGAGTGGGGGCTTATTGACGAGCGAGGCCTCGAAGTCGACGAGGTTATAGTCGCTCTTGGCCCGAGGAAACTCCGCCAACATACGGAGCCCGCCATAGGGTTCGATGTACTTGATGCGTTTGGAGACGTAGGTGTGGATCTCGAGCCCGGTCGTGCCGCGGCTGACGCCGGCTTTGCGCGAGCTAAGGGCATCGCCCTCGAGGCCAATTCCCGTTGGATCGGTGACACGCGGCGTGGTTTGACCGTTACGGTCCACGTCGCCCGGATCGGCACAATTGACCTGCCCAGTCGCAGGGGAGGCGTTGCAGGCGTGCATTGGGGTCGACACGTCGAACCGACCCTCGAATCCAAACACCCAGGTGGGTTTACTCGGGTCGCGATACTGGTTCAGGATGCCGAAATCGAGGCCCACGGCAAGGTATTCGATGCCGCTGCGCGTCGGTGCCCGAAACGGCAGCTGGAACAGTGGGGTTGCGCCATCGTAGGAGGTCCCAGCGGTTGCCGTTCCGTTGGCGTTTGCCCCAAGTTGATCGAGCGAACGATCGTTGGCGAGAATGATCGGCATGCGCAGGACCAACGCGATGTCGTGGTAGAGCCCAATGTCTGCCCGCGTATTCAGGCGGTGCGTCGTCTCCTTGTAACGCGCCACGTCCATCGTGCCCGCGGTGCCGATCTCGCGCATCACGTCGGCTGAGCTATTGGAATATTGGTAGCCAACGCTCAAGTGCATATCGAACGGATCGCCCTCGTCGAAAGCATCGACGACCTGCGTCGTTTCAGCGGGTTCAGCCATCAAGTATGGCTCGCTCACCAGTCGCGGCTCTTCGGCGTGAAGGACTGCGGCTGAAGAAGAGAATGTCAGAAAGCACAGGAGTGCCGATTGCTGGCTCGAGAGGTTCCTAAGCGATCGTCTTATCTGGTCCATCGGCAATTGCCCTTGCGGCACGCTAGTCGCAGTGTTTGCAGGGTGTCAATGTAATGCGGTCCGCTGGCCGAGCTTGTGTGTACTTTTTTTGGCCTGACTGTGGCTAAGCGGTGACCACAGTTCTCCCCGGGCGAGACCTCAGCTTCCGAATCGTACATGAAACAAGCCTGATTGTGAGGCCGGCGACCCAATGTGCCGGATTGGAAGCCGCTTGCAGCAGGCGAGCCCACGGACGTCCTATCGGGGTGGCCTACCGGGGCGTCAGGCGCAGTGATGGCGCGGGCGGTCGGACCAGGGTCTTTCGATTGTCGTCCTCAACCTCGAAGATTTCCGAAACGGCGTCCTCGGCCTGTAGCTCTTCGCGCGCCTGGCCAAGCTCACGATTGGTTTCGTCGAGTCGATCGCCAAGTACGGTGAGGAACTGCCAAAGCAGTTTTACTGCGAGTTGGTGTTCGCTCCGAAGGATCTCGAAGAAATCCGAGCGCCGGATCACCATAAGTTCGCTGTCGAGATCGCTCACCACCGTGGCGCTGCGCGGTTGGCTGCGAATGAGCGCCATCTCGCCGAAATGATCGCCTGGCCCGAGCGTGGCGAGCACCGTATCGCCGCGCCGCACCCTGACGCTTCCAGTAAGCACGATGAAAAGTTCTTCGCCCTTGTCGCCCTCACGAATGACGACGTCCTCGTCCTTGAAAGCCACGACCTCGACGACCTGAAGCAACCGGAGAATCTCTCGGTCGTTCAGGGCGCGGAATAGCGTCATACGTGCGAGGATTTCGCGCTTGAGTTGCACGCGCTTGGCGCGTTTCTCGTCGCGCGTGGTCGAATCTCCGTACGCCACGAGGACCGCGGTGATGTTGTCCTTGCCTCCGCGGGTGTTGGCGGCATCAATCATCGACTTGACTGCGGCCGTCTCGTCCGGGACGCTCATCATGCGTCCGAGATCCTCGACTTCGTCCTCGAAATATCCGGAAAGTCCATCCGAACAGAGCAGAAATCGGTCGCCCGCGACCAGATCGACCACCAGGCTATCGGGCTCGGTGTGCTCGTAGACACCGATGGCCCGGGTAATCGCGTTCTTCTGCGGTAGCTTCTCAATCTCTTCGCGCGGCAGCTTCTTGCGCTTGAGCAGCTCGTTGTAGACAGTATGGTCTTCGGTGAGTTGCTCGAGTACGCCGTCGCGTAGCAGGTAGATACGACTGTCACCCACCCAGACCACGAATGCCTGGTTGCCTGCCACGAGGATTGATACGAGGGTGGTACCCATTCCGCGTTTGGCGGCGTCTTTCTGGGCCTCTGCATGGACGCGACCCGACGCTCGGTTGACCGCGCTCTCGAGCAGCTTGAGGATCTGCCGCTTGGTGACCTTTTCGGCACCGGTCTTTCCCGCGAGGTAGTCCTCGACGAACTCGAAGTTCTTCTTTGTCTCTTCGTGGAACGTCCTGACTGCCAACGCGCTGGCCACTTCGCCGGCAGCGTGGCCACCCATGCCGTCACACACGACGTACAGACCCAATTTCTTGTCAACGAGGTAGTTGTCCTCGTTATGGTCTCGTTGTTGGCCTACGTCCGTGAGGACTGCAAAGCTTACTTCACTGGTCGTCATCGAGTCTCGGAGTCTAGCCCAAGGAGAACCCGCCCAGCTACTATGCATTTGTGTTTTCTCGCCGCCGCCCCGACTGAACACCTCGGTTTTGTCGGTGATTGTAGGGCAAAAAACACGAGCGCCGCCCGTTCCGGGCAGTGGGATTTACCAAGCCCACGCCGCAGAGGGTGCCATTTCGGCCGCGCGGGCTTACTCGGCACGGAGGAGCCCAAGCTCCAACAACGACGTTGCGCCTTCGGTGGCCACGATGACGTGGTCGACTAATGGAACACCAATGGTGGTGCAGGCGGTGTCGACCTCCGCGGTCATGGCCAGATCGGCCTGGCTCGGAATGGGATCTCCACTTGGATGATTGTGCACCAAAATGATCGAGCTTGCGCCGTCTCGCAGTGCGGGGCGAAGGATGTCCTTGGCTGTGAGTGCGCAGCTATGCAGGCCACCCTGACCTACGCGTCGGCTGCTTCGCAGTGCATTCCTCGCGTCAAGGCAGAGAAGCCAGAGCTCTTCATGGTCGAGCGGAAGCAGGCGAGGGCGAGCCCAGGTGATGACGGATTCGAGCGACTCCATGCGGCAGCGAGCCACTTGGGGCGTCAAGCGACGACGGCCCAACTCGAAGGCAACCAGGAGCCGTGTGGCCTTGACCCGTCCAATACCGGCATGCCGGGCTAGCACAACTGGCCCGAGCCGAGCGAGCCCCTCGAGACTTCCGCCAAATTCCAGGAGGCGCAAGGCGCAATCGTTGATAGTGGGATCGCGCACTGGCCCAAACAGAAGCCGCAGCAGTTGCTCGTCAGCAAGGTCTTCGACGTTGATGTCAACCTCGCGGGCAAGCGGGTTGCAGCGTGGAAACGAGAGGGGTAAGGGTTGATTCATCGCCGATGCCTTCGGCCTTGCGACATCCGTGCCGACGGCGTTTCCCCGGAAGATCCAAACTACAAGGGCTGGCTGTGGCTGGCCGTATGTTGGCCGCGCGCCAGCGCGGTGTCAGGCGTGGACCCCAGCCGACGATGGTTGTTCGGCTAGGGCCTCGGTGGCCACGGAATTGACGTGAGCGTTTGCGGTCGTGGCCTGACCGGACTACCGTGGCTGCGTGGATCTGCGTACCCGAACGTCACTCTTCTGCGGGGCAGTCGCCCTGGCCATCGCCATATCGATACTACTGCAGGGGCGCGTCCGGCGTCCGCAAGCTTTGGTCGCAGCGCTCGCGGCCGATATGGGCCTTTGGTACTTGGTGCAATGGCTGTACCAATGGAATAGAAGTGACGTATGGGCGCGGTCCACTGCCGCGCTTGCGGTGTTGTTGCCGCAGTTCGTGTTGTACCTCTTCGATTCGCTTGTGCCGCGACTTAAGCCGAACAGCGTGCTTCTGCGCGTCACCGGGTTTTTGGCGGTGCCGCTGTTCATCCTCGCGCTCTCACCGCTGGCCAGTCGTGGCTGGACCCGGACCGTCATCTTCGTGTACGTGTTTTCTACGATTGCTGTCGGCTTGGGCGCCTTGGCGCTACGCGGCGAACGCAGCGGCGCGCGGGAGACCCAGCGCCGGGTGCGCTTCTTGGTATCGATCGGCGCTTTAGCCGTCGCCTTCAATCTTGCAGATTTTCTCTGGTTCATCGGGGCTCCGTTGCCACCGATTGGCGCGGTTCTGACCGTCATCTTCCTTTTCGTCTTGGCGCAATCGATGACGCGCCAACGACTGATCGACTTGTACGATCTGCTTGGTCACCTCGTGTTGAACGCGGCGTTGGCCTTCTGCCTCGCCGGGATTTTTTACGTGTTCGTCGTGCTATTCGGTGGCTTCGAGACGATGTACCTCGGCGCGATTCTCGCGGCCATCGTCATTCTGCTGTTGTTTGAACCACTGCGACAGAAGATGGAGAGCACGATTCACACGTTCTTCTTCCGTGAGCGCGCAGAACTCGAACGTGAGGTGGCCAGTGCTCGGCTGGAACTCGCTCACGTGCTCGAGGTCGGAACCATGGTAAGTGTGGTGCTGACCGCACTCGAGCAGTCTCGACGTGCTACGGCTGGGGCGCTTTACCTACGCGATCCGAATGGCAACGACTATCGCCTCGCTGGGTCGTTTGGTCCGGGGGAGCCGACGCTAATCGAAGCCGCGGCTGCCCGGCCCGTGCTCGATCGGGTTTCTGAGCAAGGCTGCGTCGTAATCGATCGCGTCATGTTCGAGGCGATGGAACATCGGCGCGAGGGACGCGTGCAGGATGCCGAAGCGGACGAGCGCTTGCTGGCAGCCGCCGAGAATCTCGGCTCGCTCAAGCACGGTGTCTGCGTGGGGATCCGCGGTGACGATCGGAGTTTGGTTGGTTTGCTCGTCGTGGTTGACGACCGAATCCGTGACGCATTTTCATCCGAAGAAATCGTGCTGTTCGAGGCGCTGGCGCTGCAGATGGGCGTCGTGCTCGAAAACTCGCGGCAGTATCGGCGCATGCGCGACCGCGATCGATTGGCGGCACTCGGGCAAATGGCAGCCGGGCTCGCTCACGAGATCAAGAATCCTTTGGGCGCCATCAAGGGGGCCGCCCAATTGCTCGGCGAAGACCACGCCGGTACGACGATAGATCCAGCCTCCCAGGAGTTCGTGGGGATCATCCTCGAGGAAGTCGAACGGCTCAATCGCGTGGTTGGCAGCGTGCTCGACTATGCGCGGCCGTCTCAGGGTAACCCGTTTGTGATTGACATCAATGCCGTCATCAAGCGCATGGTTCAGTTGCTCATGAGCGAGCGCAAAGAAGGCTCGAACATCGAGGTTCGCCTGGCCGAGGAGCTCACGCCGATCCGCATCGATCCCGAACAACTGCGGCAAGTCCTGTTCAACCTGGTTGGCAATGCATTTCAGGCCATGAACAACCGCGGCACAGTGACAATCACCACCTGGCAACGCCACGGTTGGCGACCGGGATGGAGTGGGCCGAATGCTGGGTCCGACTGGGTAGAAATAGCGGTTCGCGACGAAGGCCCCGGGATCCAACCTCAGGTGCTCGACAATCTGTTCGTGCCGTTCTTCACCACCAAGATCAAGGGAACCGGGCTAGGCCTTGCCATCAGCCAGCGGCTAGTCGAATCCATGGGCGGTCGGATCCTTGTCGCCTCGCAACTCGGTCAGGGGTCGACTTTCAGCGTCGTCCTACCAGCTTGTATGGATAGTGTGACGCCGTCACCCGGGGAGGCAGTTGTGCGACCAACGGCGTCGTGAGCCGATCGCCCAAGTCCTAGCTTGCTACAAGGCGGACCTCAGCCAGCAGCGCCAGTGTCGTTGGATCCCGCCCAACCTGAACGGCAACATTGCTGGTTCGAGCGCTCGACACGAGCTCCACTAAGTCCTGCTCGGTTCTCTCGATGACGGTCCAATTGACCACGCATCGCATCCAGAGGCGGAAGGGATTTTCTGTGGCGAGGTTGGTGAAGAAAAGCTTTCCGCCAGGCGCCAGCCACCCACCGAGGACCAGCGAGAGTGTCTTCTTTGCCCACTTGTCGTCCAGGTAGTCGAATAACCCGCCGGCAACAATCAGATCGTACGGGCCCTGCTCTTCAATGCTTTCAGCACACCAAACCACGTCTCCTTCGAGCGTGCGCACGCGATCCCCCAGTGAAGCCAGCGCCTTTGTCGAAAAGTCAATTGCGCCCGGGTCGGTGTCACATAAGACTACTCGGAAGTCGCGCGTCTGGACGAAGTTTGCAGCATATCGAAGTTCCGGTGTTGAACCGGCAGCAAGAATCAGAACCGACGGTGCCTTGCTTTGATCCTCGCGCAGCAGCACCTTCATGATTTCATTCGTTTGTCGCTGCATCTTGTTGCGGTGCTGCTGGGCTAGAGCCGTCGCCAGACAATACTGCTCGATTACGAAACCGACAGTACCCGGTTCGGCTTGGTTCTCTTGGCTCAGCAGGTGCTCGATGGTTTCGAAATCTCCTTGATAGCCCCGAGACCAAGTTTGCAGCCGCCGCACAAAGGGAGAAAGTGCGTGGACCTCGCGCGCCACAGCGATCAGCTCTCGGAGGGGATCCTGTGACAGACCGGCAGCCTCGGCCCGGTCCAGGGCTGAACAAAGGGTCAATATTGCCGCTCCCACTTCATGGTGCTTGTGAGATGGGTTCGGAACGCCGCTGGCGGCCAACTCAGCGAAGCGACTAGAAGCTGTGGCAAGGGCGGCTGCTGGATCGGTCATCAAAGTTCTTGTTTCGCGCGTGGTGGATTCAAGCACCGACCTTCTTAGACTGACCACCTGGACCTGTCAACGAGCGCAACCGCCTGCTGCCGAGCGTTCGACGGTATGCCGGTAACGCACGAAAACACGAACTTGTTCGCACCGGGACCTGGCATTGCCTGCGCAAAAAGCGACTCGTAAGCTCGCCGATCCGCATGGGAATTCACGAATAGACCGTTCCAATTGCCGCCTGGATGAAGCTCGTCATCCGTGTTCCGAAGGAGCTTGCCGAACTTGGGCTCTTCACGTTTGCAGCGACTTCGTTGAGGCCAGCAACGAGGACATCGACGTCTTCGCGGGTGTTCTCGATGCCTAGGCTTGCCCGTACGACGCCGGGTAGTTCCATTTTGGGAAACAGTTTGATAATAAGCCACTGGACTCGCTCGAGAAACGGGGGGAGCTTGTGTAGCCGCTTTACCAGTAGGTGCGCGCAATGACAGCCGTAGCGGACACCGATGCCGCGTTTTGCCAGTTCTTGTGCCGTCCGCTTGGGCATGGGCTTGTCGAAGCAGAAGGCGATCACGCCGCCCTTGTACGCAAATCGAGCCGATGCGGCGTCTTTTACCCCGAAGATCCGCAACCCGCGCACATTGGCGAGCTGTTCGAGCGCGTAGGCCGTAAGTAGCTGTTCTTCTTTTTGAATCACGTCCATGCCCAGGCGCTCCAAAAGGACGAACGCCTTACCCATAGCGCTGATGCCTGCCGCGTTTTCGTCACCAGACGATTCGAGTAACGCCAGTTCATTTGGCGCCAAGGCTAGCAGTCCCTTTCTGACCACCAATGCACCGCTGCCGAAAGGAGCATACATTTTGTGACCGGAAAAGGCGAAGTAGTCAACGTTGCAGCGTTTTAGCTCCACCTTGCGGTGGGCAACCAATTGAGCACCATCGACGAGCAGACGTGCCCCATATTCGTGAGTAATTCTTCCGATCTCGACCAAGTCGTTGCACGTGCCGAGGACATTCGAGCAACCACTTACAGCAACGAGCCGTATCCGCTGGGTGCCGTGGTCGCCGGTTTGGTTATAGGATTGAAGCTGCGCTCGGAGGTTGTTCAAGTCAACGAGCCCTTCCTCGTCGACGGGTAGTCGAAGCAGCGTATGGCCAGCAATTGTGCGCCAAGGCAGTTCGTTCGAGTTGTGTTCGAGCAGCGTGTTCAGGATGACAGGCTCGCTGTTTGGCTCGGAATCACGGCCGAGGCTTCGCGCTACGATATTGATGGCTTCCGTCGTGTTGGAGGTAAAAAGGACATCGTAGTCCGCCAAGGGCGCGCCCAAAGCTCGAGCGCACAGCGTCCGGACCGATTGAACGACTTCTTGCCGCCCTTGTGCCGACAAAATCAGCGCTGCGGTGAACGCCTCCCATATAGGCGCAAACGTCGGAGTACTGGCGGCGTTGTCGAGGTTCACGTAGGCGCGGGTCCCGTCAGAAGTGGGAACTTGAACCCTGGCCCCGAGGTGAGTCTGTCTGACCTTCTCCAGGAGTTCTTGCCCCGAAAACGGCTCCAATTCGTCGCGGAACAGAATGTCGGTTGCCGAAGCCGGCTCTTCTGCTGGGGGTTCGATGGTGAGGCACCGGTGCCGCCTGCACAGTTGCAGCCCGCGTGCGAACGCAATAACGTTCATGATCGCAGGCGTGCCCGCTTCGCATCGGCCAGGTGTCGCTGCCCAGATCACCCAATCTTTCGAGACCAAACGCGCGGTCCCGCCACCTTGCTCGAAGCTTAGGTCGCGGTTCAGGGCGTTTCGGCTTACGACTAACGCCCTGACTGCCAACGGCAGCCCGATGTCTTGACTCGAGAGACAGTGAAGTACATCGGTTCCGAGCTGCGCGCTGAACGCCTTTGCCCGTTGCGGTGACGCAAAGATGACATCGGCGTCGCCTTGCTGCAGCGCGACGTGTTGTAGAACCAAGTGTCTTGCGTGTTCGAACAATTGGGTCGTTACGTTCGAGAATTGCCCACTGCCCCGGTGCACGTTAGAGTACATTTCGGCGGCGGCGCGTAAGGAACTTTTCAGTTGCGCAAACACGGCAGAGGTGGCCGGAGTGGTATTCATGGGATGACGCTCCAAAATCGGGTCGCTCGAAGCGCGGCGAGTCTGCCGGATTCTTCGGGCACCACTTCTGAGCAAAGTGGATTGAGACAGTCCGGGTGGGCGAGGCTTTGGACGACTTCGCAGTTGAAGGAGCAGTCCAATCAGTATTCCGCAGAAACTCACCACGCAACCCGGCAAGAGGGCCTTCTCCGAATATTCGAGCTCGATTCGGTGATTGCCTGCCGGTACTCGTAACGCCATTACGAAGGCATTCGCGCGCGCGATTGGTACGTCGGTACCGTCGAGACGAGCCACGAAATTGGGGTGGTGGCTCGCGTTGACCACGACGTAGCCAGCTTGAGCGAGCTCACAATCGAGCAATGTGCGATCCGCGAGCGGGGCCAAAGTGCGACAGGCTCCAACGCGTCCGAAGCCTTGCTTTGTCGGGAGGTCGTTGGCGTCATCGTCGAGGACGGCGCAAAGCCCTTGAGCGATCCGTGGATCGCGCAGGGCTTTTATCGCCATGTTCTGGTTGTCAACGGCGATGGCGCCCGCAACGGCATAGGCAAATGGGAGCGCATTGGTGTTTTCGTAAACCGCAGCGCCAATCGGAGTGGGGAGTGCCATGCGGCGCAGGCCGTAGTGTTCAGGGAGCGCAATATCGTTCGGAAGCAGGACGTGGTGAATGCCAAAAACATCGAGCATTTGCCGCCGATAGGGACCAATCGTCTTCCAGAAGTTGTACTTGGGGCCCTCCTCGGAAGAGATATACGAGTCCGCATAGCCGATACCGAACGCGATGCCGAGGTCCTTCATCAACGCGTTCACAAACGCCTGTGCTTGCTCGGGCCCTGGCGCTGCATCGAGATTCGGAAGAGCAAGCGTCGCGACATCGGTCATGATACGCGTCGGTTCGCCACTGGGTGTCGATGCTCGGATTAGCGTGGCCAATGCCGGCTCCGAGTAGATATGAGCCGGTACGGTGGCGTAGGCGCCGAGATTCGCCCGCGCGATTTGCAGCGTGGCAAGGCCCAGCGTCGGCCCAATCCAACCGCGTTTTGGGCTACGCCGCATCAAGACGAGCAAGCAGGTAACCAGTACCAACGTGCCGAGTTCGATTCCGATGCTTTGTCGGATGGTCTTGGTCGCCGCGGTACTGGCAAAATTCGGACTGAAATCGTGCAGCACTCGCCCCGCCCAGGGTGCGGCTGCGGCGCCTACCATTAGGGCCATGACGAAGAAAACGGCAACATATCCGATGTGCCGTTTACGTGTTTGGCTGCACCAAGTATCGAACCCCGCGGCGCCGAGCAGGGGTATTATTGCGGCGCACAAACCAAAAATCTTCGCTGGGTAGCGAAACAGCCGCGCCCCAGGCACGAAGCGAAAGTAGTAGCCAAACACGGGAGTGTGCCGGCCAAGTGCAAGCAGCAGCGAGAACGCGAGCAGAACGCCGAGCGCGCGCACCCAATAGCGATGTCGTTGGCGCGGTAGCATGAGGCCGGCGAGTGCGAACAGGAGCACAGCTGAGCCCAGGTAGGGTGAGGCGAACCACGGGTCGCGATGCAGCGGTGAGTTCTCGTCGTCCATGAAGAAACCGAGGAACTCGTCGAAGTGGATCGGATTGCCGAAGAGGTTTGGTACCAGGAGTTCGAGCAAGCGCAACGGGTGGAGTGACCAATGGCTGGCTTCGGCCAGATCGATCCCGGTTCCTCGGCGGCTGCGCGGAATCAGCTCGAGCGCAGCAAGGATCTGCGGCATGGCCACACAACAGGCAATCGCCACGGCAAGCGCGAGCAAGAGGAACTGCCGCCACTTTGGGCTGCGACTGTGGGGAAAAGCGATGACCAACGCCAGAACGAACCAACCCGTGAGCACGACGCCCTGGGGTTCACCGCTCAGGATCTGCAGCGCCCATGCGAACCCAGCCACGGCCGCGTCACTTAGCTTGTTTCGGCGCAAGCTGCGCGAGACCAAGAGCGCCACGAGCGGCAACCAGGCGAGGCTCATCATGTAATTTGCCACCCACGTGAGGCTGACCATGTAGCCCCCGAGAGCAAAGGCCATGGCTCCAAGCGCTGCTGCAGCCGGACGCACACCAAGGTGCTGCAATAGTGCCCAAGCGCCGATGATCGCAATGACGCTGTGAGCCACGACGAACAACCCAACACAGTAGGGCGCGGGAAGGAGCAGCAACACGTTGAGCGGGTAGAGCACGCCATTCGAAGGGTTGGCCAAGAACGGCATGCCCATGTCGAGGTGGGGCAACCACTCGGGTAGATCGAAGGCAAGCAAGCGTTCGCGCAGGAACAGTCGCGTTGGGTAGACGACGAGCTGGGCGTCCTTGAGGTAGAACGCGCGCCCCAGCAACACAACCGGCGCGTAGAAGGCTAGTACGAGCAAGCCGAGCAACAACGGTACTGGCGGCCGGCGAAAGACTGCTCCTGTACTGCCGAGGCAGCGTTGAGCAGCGGGTCTGAGTCCGGCTCGGGTCATCCGTGCAACGCTAACTCAACTGGTGGCGTGCAAGGCAGAGGCTTTTGGGCCAATCGGTCAAAGGGACTTAGTTTTCGTGGAAAAATTTCCCAGGATCTGGAGCATCGGCACCTACGCTGTCGATTTTTGACAACGCCGACATGGGTCCGACCGAATAGATTTTATGCGCTGCGCAAAACACGTCAGCGGCTCTCGGGACCAAGTGAAAGATCTAGTTGAAGGCCGTGGAGGCATCATGATTCTGACAAAGAATTCGACGGACCGCCTGCTTTGGGACCCCCGCGGCACCATCATGGTCGAGTACACAATTTTACTTTGCCTCGTCACTGTCGGCTGCGCGGTTGCCATGATTGGGCTCGGCGTACCGCTCGTGCAGATGTTCATGGTGCAACAAGTTTGGTTGTCTTTAGGGGTTCCGTGAGGGCTTGGTCGATTCTTGACAACGACCAAGCATCCCTGGCCGAATAGGAAATGACGGTCGCTAAGCTCGCTCACAAACGGGTGACTGCATATTGGTTGAAGGCGTGGCGATGAAATAGACAGCCCGCTGACGATTTTACGCAACTGAGGCGACCAGTGACCGAAGACAAAATAGATGGGCGGAACGTGCCGCCAATGACTCTGAATCAACCATTGAAAGAAAGCAGAAAAACAATGACCAATATCATGAATAAGTTCCGTCACTTTGCCCGTCAGACCCGCCTCGTCAAGGACGACCGCGGGCTTTCAACCGTAGAGTACGTGATCATCCTCGTGCTCATTGCTTCGGCGGCAGTCGGGACCTGGAAGCTACTAGGTACCACAATTACGACCAAGATTAACGCCGCAAATACTGAGATCGGCACGATCACGGAGAAGTGAACGTATCCCATCTGTCTGCATCGGTGCGTCGACGCTCAATGCGGCGCACCACTGCGGGCAGCGCGACTTTGCAAGAATAGGTGGCGGCGCACTTGCGTGCAGAATCGAGCAGCAATTCACCATGTCCCCCTGGCTCTTCCCAATTATTGCCGTTCTCGTCGCCGCATCGGGTGCCGTGACGGATCTGCGCAACGGTCGCATTCCGAACAAGTTGACCTTCCCCACCATGCTCGTGGGCCTTACTGGACACAGCGTCGCCCACGGCATGTTCGGAACGCTCGAAAGTTTGGCCGGGATCCTTATTTGCGCAGCGGTGCCGGGAATTGTTTACAAGGCAAGCCAGGGGAATGGGATTGGAGGAGGTGATATCAAACTTTTTGCCGCACTCGGGGCCCTGCTAGGTCCTATGCAGGGCCTCGAGGTGGAACTATCGGCGTTCCTATTACTCGGGTTGTTTGCCATGTTTCGGCTCGCGTATCTTGGGCAGCTTGGCCGCACCCTCATCGGTTCGTTCCGGGTGACCGCTGGGCTGCTCGCTCCAAAACTGCGACAGTCGCAAGCGTTGGAGTCGGCTACAATGACTTCAATGCGCATGGGGCCAGCGATTGCCGTTGCCGTCCTGACCGTGCTCAGCCTGCCCCAACTCATGCGCTGGGTGCCATGGCTCGGCTAGTATTCACCAGGGATGAGCGCGGCGCGGTCTACGTCGAGTTTTTGATCGCCTTCTTCCCGCTGTTCCTGCTATTTCTTGGCATCTGTCAGGTTGCGCTGATTGCCACGGCTGAAACGATTGTGCGTCATGCGTCGTACTCGGGGGTACGCACCGCGATCATCGTCCTCGACGACGCTTCGGGTAACTACAAGGCCGAGCCCGGCTCGCTGAGCAAGGGCAATCCTAGCAACATGCAAGGCATCGACGACGTGGCTGCGAAGCTCGGGATCCCAAAGGTCAGCGTGCCGAAGACGAACGTGACTACCAATTCGTCGTTCTTCGGACACATCGTTAGGGCGGTAGCTGTAGCGACCATGACCCAACCGAATGCTCCAACTACTTCGGGATTGAACCTTTTCGGTTTGACTACGAATGCGACGGCAGTTCCAAGTGAACCCCAATCCCCACAACAAGGCTCACGGATGGTCCCGATTCAAACGGCCGCGATGCTTCCGTTGCTGCCGCTTGCACCAAGTGAGGGGTTGACGCGTGAGCAGAACGAGTCGATAGCGGGCGCACTCAATGCCTCAAGCCTGCACCAACTTGGATTTGCGGTTGAATATACGAAGTCCGCAGCCTTGGTCACTGTGCACGACTCGCCTGACAATGAAAGCCTGGCTTTTGAGCCAATCGGTGTTGATGCGCCAGTGACAGTCAGGGTCACTTACCTATTTCACTGCACGATTCCGATCGTTCGCTCGATGATGTGTGGAACTCTGCAGGGGCTAGCGCGAAAAGGGGAGCTTATCGGCACGGTTGCCTTCAGTGCAATGGGCATCATGCGACCAGATGCACGATTCAAGGTCCTAACGGCCGTGGCCACCTTGCCGAACCAGGGTGCGGCCTATCAACGCGAGGCCAGCAAATGAAGTGTCACAGTGCAATCAGCGACGACCGCGGCGCCATCATGATAATTGCCCTGTGCTTCGCGGTGTTTGGCGTTGCGATTCTCTACCTGGCTGTTGGTGCAGCAGAATCGGTGCTTTTTCGTGAGCACCTTCAGGATGCCGCCGATTCCGCTGCGTTGTCTGGAGCGATCACCAACGCCCGCATCATGAATGTGCTGGTGCTGATAAATATGGTCATGGTCGCGCTGCTGGCAATTCTGGTAACCCTCAAACTGGTTGAAGGCATAGCGATAGTTGGGATGGCCATAGCCGCTGGGCTCGCTTGGTGCACTTTTGGCGCCAGTTTGGTAGCGATTCCGCCCCTTTCAGCGTTGCGCACGTCCATGTCGACTATCTACGATTCGGTCAAGCCATTGGTATTCAACGCGCTTGAGCTCCTGCACACGGCAGGCGACGGCATGGCCCAAGCCGCTCCGTATATCGCCGAAGGCATGGCCCAGGGCGATATCGTGGGCAAAGATGACGGGATTGACGCCAACGGGTTTGGAGCCTCCACCGCCAAAACGCTGCCGATTGAAGACGATACCTATGATGGGTTGTGCGGCAAGGCGGGTACTCTTGCCTGGAAAATCGCCAATATTCCGCTCCAAGTAATCCCCGGTTGGAGCGTCATTTCTGGGGCTCTAGATGGTCCGATGCATGCGATTACCGAGTCGCTTTCCGATTGGTTTTGCGGCGACAGCGGCGGGGGTCCTCCTGACCTCGGCCAGAACGTGGATAGGGGATACCCAAGGACGGCGCAGGCAGTGAAGTGCGAAAGTTACGAAGCTCCCGAGGAATCTTACATTGCCGGTCAGGAGAAAGACGCCACGAACAACGAATGCAACATGGCTGAACAAGAGCGTGTCGCAGCCACACCCGATGCACAAGGTAATTGTGTGGGTAGTTGTGACCCGGTAGTTTTCGAAAGCGTAGTAGGCAAGGCCCGCGCGGATTGTGATCCCGGCCGCGCTCCGACGCCGACCAAATACCGGTACCAGACCCAAGATGGCAAGGTCGACTATAAGTGGGATGGGACCCAATGGGTCCGTGGTGAACCCGAGTTCTACAACAGCTCCGCCAATTTGGCTGCGGGCGAGGAATCCGACAGCCTGCCTTGTGCGGCCAAATTGCCCGAAGGGCTGTTTCGGTTGCCCAACGAAACACCCTGCGGCCCGCTCACCACTGCTCGGTACTACGAAGGCTACAACAAGACCATCCGTTCCGAGAGTGCCGCCAATCGGGTCCTTCCTGTCTGTACCAACGAATGCGGACCCAAAGAGCCTCCGCCCGACACGGAGAAGAACCCGAGCCGAACAGTGACGTTTCGTCAGATCACGCACGTGTTCAGTTGTATCCGCCACGAGCGCCAAGATGTGGATGTCAGGCTTCCGAAGCAATCACCAAATGAAGAAGGCAAGAAGGACGGGAACAAGAAGTCGCCGAAGAAAATCGCGGCAGGCACAACTCTTGGTGGCGAGGAATTTCAGGTGCGCGCCGTCGTTGTGGCTGACCCAGCACAGCAGGCATCGGCTACAGCCGTGCGTTTGAGTCTGTGGGGCAGGGGTGATCCGTCGGACCCAACCGCGAGCTTGCGCAAGCTCGGCGGGTTCTCATTCGCGCAGGCGGAGTATTACTACAGTGGCAGTTTGAACGAGGAATGGCTGTGGAACATGAAATGGCGCGGGCGACTACGACACTTCCGGATGCCTACTATTGATGAATCCAAGAAGAATTTGCGAGACGCCTGCGAGCGTTGGCAAAGCATCAATTGCGACAAATACCTCAGCCTCGTCGACACCTGGAAAGATTTGCTGTTGCACTGAGGTGGACTATGCGTTACGAGCGAAAGCGGAGGCATTCGAGCGGGGCAGCATCGGTGGAGGCTGTGGTCGCGCTGCCGGTATTTGTTGTACTATTCGTAGGGATCTTCTTCTTGCGGGACGTTACGGGGGCGCGCCTGCTTGCGGATCAAGAGGTGCGGCGTTGTTCTTGGCAATACTCGCTCCAGAACAACTGTAGTAGTGCACCAAGAGGTTGTGAGAATGTCGTTGGCACGGGCCACTTTGGCGACTTGATGCCGAAAATGGAAGGGCTCATGAATGACCTCAAGGATACCATGGGTGCTGTGGGAGTTTCGTGTTCGGCCACTGGCGGTTGTTCCATCGGTGGAAAGGCGTTCAAAAAGGTGAAACGCGTCCTGATGAATTTCGTACTCGACTACCTGTCACAGGCCGTCTCGAAGCGGTTCGACGCAAACAAGGCAATTGAAATCGAACGCCCCGGAGTGTTCGGAGGCGGCACCAGTGTCGTCAGAGGCAAGTACGGTATGGCCTGCAACATCCAAGTACAGACCGAAGACAACGTTGCTGACTTGTTGTGGGACGAGTTCGGCCCGTAAAGGAGCTGCCAATGAAAAGCGTCAAAGGGCTATTCAGAGTATTCGGTTTGGCGACAGTGCTGCTCGTCGGTGCAACCGGTTTTACGTTACACCGTGCCGAAGCCCACTTGAACGAGAGCCTGCGCGGTTTTGGCGAACAGCTTGCGGCCATTGACGGATTTGTGCCGAACACTGCGCCCCGTCAGCTCTTCGTCAATGGGCTTGAGGTGAAAGTCGTTGCTCTATCGACAGGGCTTGGCGTCAAAGACGCACTCGATCGGTTCCAGTCGACTTGCCACGCCGTCGCCAATATTGATTTGCCCGCAACGCTCCAACAAAAATTTCAGGAGCCGCAGGGGGAGCAGGACGCTCTGCCTGCGGGCGTCATCCGTCAGGCTGCGCAAAATGAAGGGTTTCTTGCCTGTCTCGATATTGGCGCGGGCACCGATGCCGAGGGACTTCTCGGTAGGCTGACCGAGTTCGGCAAGACGCAGAATCTCAAGTCGCTTGGGCAGATGCGTTACGCGCTCGCGCGCCGCAAGGCGGATACGACGTCGCTTCTGCTGTTGTGGACTGAGGGCGATGCCAAATTGAGCGAGTTGTTTCCGGCGCAAGGCGACGCGCCTGGACGTGAGCTAGCTGACGTGCCGCGGCCCGAGGGTGGTCGGCGGCTATTGTCGGCGGTCGAGGAAGGCATGCCCTTTGGTCTCGCGACTTACGAAGTGCAAGGGCGGACTTTGGCGAAGGTGACCCGCGATTTTTCGAGGCGCCTGGCCGTGGGAGGGTGGCGGACCCAACCGCTCAAGAAGGGTGGGATCTTCGCGGAAAAGTCGGGGCGCCGGCTGGTGGTGTTATTGCGCAATAACCAGGAGCGCAAAGTCGCTGTGACGATTTCGGACCTCGGCTGACGATTTCTGACAACGCCTCGGTACCCGAGCCCGAATAGGTCATTGAAGGGCGCGAGAGGCGTCGCTCGAGCCGTGAAGGGACCGGCGTGCCGCAGTGCATCCGAGCTCCTTCCGGCAGGAGGAGTATTGTCGTGAACAAGCTAGGAATACTGCTGTGTACGGTGTCGGCGCTCGCCAGCGTTGGCCTCGGCTATATGTACGCCCAACGGCTCGAAGTCGAAGTGTCAGGCGGACCGAGGATCCCCATATTGGTTGCAGCGGCTGACGTTCCCATCGCCACAACGCTTACCGAAAAGCACTTGGCCGTGCGCGATGTGCCGCGGGCCTACGTTGAAAGTCGCCACATTCGCGCTTCAGAGCTAAAGCAGGTGATTGGGCAGCGAATCACCGAAGGGCTCAAAGCCAACGAGGCACTTCTGGCCTCGGATGTGGCTAAGTTTACTGAGCGAAAAATGCTTTCTGGATTGGTGACCAATGGCATGCGCGCCATCGCGATCGACGGCAGGACTGCCGACTTTGACGGCCTGTTACGGCCAGGGGATCGCGTGGACGTGCTGTTGTCGATGGGAGCGCAAACCAGTGTGGAGGGTTCAACATTGACGCTGCTGCAGAATCTCCTGGTTCTGTCCGTCGGGGGAACGCTCGAACGCTTAGACGCGACCGAAAGGACGTATGGGCGGGGTTCGACAGTGACGGTGAGCGCGACTGTGGAACAGGCCCAAGTGCTCACCGAATCATTGCGTCGCGGCAAGTTGACTTTGACGCTGCGCAACGGCGATGACATCACAATTGTCGAAGGAATTGCTGAGACCGCGGGCAAAGATCTTGCTGCGCGCAGCATCGCCACGCAGCGCCCTGCCGCGGCTTTGCCCGTAGCTCAAGCGCCTGCTCTAAACCTGGTTTCCAACAAGGCAGGGCTGAACCATGTCCGCTAGAAAGCCGCTGTCGCTCGCGCTTCTTGCACTGTTTGCGGTTGATGCGTATGGCCATGAGGCCTCGGCGCAAGGTCCCACTGCCAACGCGAAAGCCAATTCGAATGCAGCTCCGAGCGCCACTCCGGGTATCTCGATGATTACGCGCAATCTCGGTGCAACTCCGGCACCACCCGCGGGCCGCAGTGAGGCTTTAGAACTTGAGGTCGGGGAACAGAAGGTGATCTCAAGCGACAACGTGCAAAGCTACTCCGAGGGGACAAGGGGCGTCGTTGACGTTCGACTCACCAAGGATGCGACTCAATTCATAGTTGTTGGGCTGCGTGAGGGGACTTCGACCCTGCTCTTTCTCATGAACGATGGCAGTGAGCGGCACTACCGGATGACGGTCAAGGATCCGAATACCCAGAAGGTAGAGAAAAAGGATCCAGGCGCCGTCGAGGCGCGCGACAACATTCGACTTGACTTCTACTTCGTGCAGCTAAGCAAACGCAGCGGCTATCAAATCGGCGTAGGTTGGCCGAGTTCATTTGGGGCCACGGCCAATGCTGCCTTTGATGCCAAGGTCGGTGCGCTCGACAGCGCTACGGTGGTCATCAGCAATCAAGCGTTGCCGCGTCTCGACATGGGGCAGAGCTCGGGCTGGGCCAAGATCACGCGCCAAGCGGCGGTCGTGACCGCCAATGGTGAGAAGGCTGCAGTTGCAGGCGGTGGCGAGGTGAACATCGCAATCAAAAGTGCGATGACCACGGGGATTCAGAAAATCCCTTACGGTTCACAACTTGAGGTAGCTCCCCAATACGACTCGCACACGGGGCGCATTGATCTCCGTTTGCACGCCGATGTGTCTGAGCTCGACGACGACCAAGGTACCGGGGTGCCGGGGCGAACCACAGCCACCCTCGACACTGTGGTCAATCTCGAAATCGGGCAATCGCTCATTGTCGGTGGGTTGACGTCCAAGAGCGAGCGAAGCAGCAAAACGGGTTTCCCGTTGCTGAGCCAGATCCCGATCTTGGGCGTGCTTTTTGGTAGCCACGCCCATGCTGAGTCCGAGTCGGAGAACGTTGTTGTGATCGTGCCATCGGTGGTCGATTCAGTATCTATGCAAGATCGCGAACGCCTGACCAAGGCGCTGAATCGTTATAGCGAGTACTCGGGTGATCTCGAAGATGGCGAACGCTTCGTTCCCGAGGCAAAGTCAGGCAAACCAACCGCTCCCGCAACCCAACCCGCTGCGAGGGCCCCATGACCGAGCTCGTGTTCGATTTCGAGATCCAGGCTGGCCGCACCGTGACCCGCGAGCGGCGTTATGTCGGGCAGCCGATCACGATCGGGCGCGAGGGGGACGTTGTGCTGCCAGCGCAAAACGTGTCGCGGCGACATTGCAGTGTTGAATGGTCGCCGCAGGGGCTGCGAGTGACGGACAGCTCGTCGAATGGCACCATCGTCGATGAGCTGCTGCTTCAGCGTGCCTGCAGAGTCGTCCCACGGGCGCACGCTGCACTTCGAATCGGCGCGTTTCTGATCAACGTTGTGGTCAAGCATGAGTCGGCTGAAGTGCCGCGCCGGGAATCGAAACGCCCATCGGCTCCGGGGGCCGCGTCTGTTGCGAGTGCGCCAGCACCCGGTCCGGTAGTGCGAGCACCTTCGGCGGAGCTAAATGCCGCTGAGCGTCGGGCGATTCACCGACAATTGCTCGAGAACCTCGATCTGGCGCAAATGAAGCGTGAAGCTATCGATGCAGACGCAATGCGGCCTGAGGTCGTCGCCGCATTGGGCCGGATCATAGGCGTTCTCGAGCCGACCAAACTCAGCGCATCGGCCAAGGAGTGCCTGATCGCGGAGCTCACCGACGAGGCATTGGGTCTCGGTCCGCTCGAGCGACTGTTGTCGGACGCCGACGTCAATGAGATCATGGTTGTGGATCCGCAGACGATCTTCGTTGAGCGCCGCGGCAAGATGGAATTGACGGGCTTGCGCTTCACTGACGAGGATTCGGTGCGTGCTGTCATCGAACGGATCGTAACGCCGCTTGGGCGTCGCATCGATGAGTCGACGCCGCTCGTGGACGCGAGACTCAAAGACGGCTCGCGCGTCAATGCTGTCATTCCGCCATTAGCGCTGCGTGGCCCCTGCATCACGATCCGCAAATTCGCCAAAGAGCCGCTAAAAATGGCCGATTTGGTTCGGTTTGGGTCGGCCTCCGACAAGATGGCGGCATTTCTCGAGCGCAGCGTCAAAGTGCGCAAAAACATCATCATTTCTGGGGGGACGGGCAGTGGGAAAACCACGCTGCTGAACGTGCTGTCTGCGGCGATCCCCGCGCACGAACGGGTCGTCACGGTCGAAGACGCCGCCGAGTTGCAGCTCGGGCAGCCCCACGTCGTTGCGCTCGAGTCACGGCCGCCCAATCTCGAAGGCAAGGGTGAGTATACGATCCGTGACCTGGTAAGGAACGCCTTGCGCATGCGGCCTGATCGCATTGTGGTTGGTGAATGTCGTGGTGGCGAGGCAATTGATATGCTCCAAGCGATGAATACCGGACACGAGGGGTCACTTACCACGACACATGCCAATAGCCCAAAGGAGGCAGTGGCGCGCATCGAGACGCTTTGCTTGATGGCAGGGCTGGATCTGCCAATTCGGGCAATTCGTCAACAGATTGCCTCGAGCATTCACTTGATCGTTCAACAATCGCGGCTCTCTGATGGCTCACGGCGGGTGACGAGCATCGCAGAGGTCGTGGGGCTGAGCGACGAAGGTGAGGTCGAGCTGCGCGAGATCTTCGAGTATCGAATCACGTCCGCCGTCATCGGCCAAAAGATTGCGGGGGAGCATTTGGCCACGGGCTACTTGCCCTCGTTTTTGGATCAGTTCTTGTCGCGCGGGCTTGTCGAGCAAGGAGCAGTACTTTGACCTCGACAACGGCATGGATCGGCTATGCGAGCATCGGCGCGGGCACCTTGACCTGGGTCTTGGTGGTCGCACTCTTCTTTTCGCACGAGCGTCAAGCGGGCATCAAGGCCATAAGGCAGTATCGCGATAACCTCGACCGGCGATTCAAGTTTCTGCGCATTCGCTACCCAGCGGTTCGATTGGCGTGGTTCCAGCTTGCTAGCAGTTTAGTGGCGCTGGCTTTGGCGCTGCTTTGCGACTGCGCGATTCCACTGTTGCTCGTGCCGGTGATCGCGCTTGCGCCGAAAGTTCAGATTGAGCGTCTGGTTGCCAAACGGATTGCGGCGCTCGAAGAGCTGACCGAACCCTGGCTCAACGCGATCGCCAACGCGCTCAAAGCCGGACCCGCTTTGGGCGAGGCGATTGCTTGCTCTGCCTCGTTGCTACCGCCTCCGATGAGCCAGGAGATTGATCTGATGGTCAAGGAGTACGAGCTTGGGACTTCGCTCGATCGCGCCCTTGAACAGTTCGCCGAACGGGTTGGCTCGCGAACGTTGTCCGGGGCCATCATGGCGTTGCAAGTGGCGCGCAACAGCGGCGGCAATCTCGCAGAAACCCTAGAAAATGCGGCATCAGCACTGCGCGAGCTCGCCAGGCTCGAGGGGGTAGTGCGTACCAAAACCGCCGAAGGTAAGGCGCAAGCATTCGTGATTGGCGCAATTCCGGTTCCGATGGTGGTGGGGATCTATTTCATGGACAACCACTTTTACGATCCATTGGTGCGGGTCTTCACCGGGCACCTGGTGATTGGTGCTGCAGTTGTGCTTTGGAGCTCCGCCATCCTCTTGGCAATGAAGATCTTGGCGGTCGATATTTGAGGCTGCAAAATGAATCAAATGTTGCAATGCGGATTCGTTGGAAGTCTTGTGCTGACGGCAGTGTTGGTCGTCGGACTTCTATCCGCGGTGACGCCGCTTGAACGCCCCAGATATGGAAATCGCGGGGCCGAACGCCAAAGGGCGCTCGAGGCCGAGGGGTTGTTCGCAACCTTCGAACCCGCGATTCGATTCGTCGCTGCGCTCATGGCGCCAATGTTGAGCGCGCGTCAGCGCGAGCGGCTGACGCGGGAATTGCAGCGTGCCGACGATGTACTTGGTCTTTCCGCTGAAGAAATTGCGGCCTTGTCTCTGTGGTCGGCGATCCTGCTCGGCGGTGCGACTTATGCCATGGCGCGCGCAGCGGAGGTGGATCTAAAGTTCGCCATCCTAGCGACTGGATTTGGTTGGATCCTTCCTGGTCTGCAGGTGCGCGAGGTCTCCCGAAAGCGGGCCAAGGACATCACCCGTGCATTGCCACCTGCGATCGAGATTGCATCCATGTGCATGAGTGCCGGTATGGATTTTCCGGGAGCACTCCGGATGCTTGCCGAACGTGGCAACGCACCAAGGTCGCCATTGGGTCGCGAATTCGGGGTTATCTTGGAACATCTAGACTTCGGTCACACGCGCAAGCACGCCCTTGAGTGCTTCGCCGAACGAGTGCCGAGCCGGTCGGTCGAGGACTTCGTTCACGCAGTCATTCAAGCCGAGCAGAAGGGCAACCCTCTCGGTCGGGTGCTGCAAGTGCAGGGCCGCATGCTCAACATGCGGCGCAGTGTCTTGGCCGAAGAAGCCGCCGCGCGCGCAGGCGTCTTGATGATCATTCCCATGGTGTTGCTTATGGGAGCAATTCTGCTTCTGCTCATGGGGCCATTCATGGTCACGGGGATGGGGTGGTGACGGCAGCGCGCCGGGGATTCGACGTCGTCCAGTCGATTTCTGGCAATCCCCGACCCGAGGCGACCGAATAGGAAATGAATCGGTAAAAAAGTCATGTTTTCTATGTCGAAGCACACCTGCCTTCTGCTGCTACTCATGGTCGCGGTGCCTTCAGGCTGCGTCTCCGGGCCTCGGCCCGATCCCAATACGCCGGTAGAAAAAGCAAAGTGCCCTTCAGCCGAACTTGTGGTGCAGGGGCGGCGTGCGGCGTCGCGTGGCGATGCTGTCCGTGCTGAGCAGTACCTGGCTATGGCGCTCGAGCAGGGCGCCGATTCGCGTCAAGTGATGCCGGTTTTGCTGCGAGCCTGCGTCAAGAGTTCGCACCTGCGGGCGGCGTTGAATCACGCTGATCCGTACCTCCTCGACCACCCTGACGACGATTCGCTACGCTACCTCGTAGCGACGATTCATTTGGGTCTGGGGCAGGTGACTTCGGCGCGGCGCGAACTCGGGTTGTTGCTGCAGCGCAACGCTCAGAATTCAGACGCCCACTATCTATTCGGTATTCTCGATACCGCGACAGACAGCGAGTCGGCGCGCGGGCACTTCGAGCTTGCCCAAGCTAACTCGAAAGACCAGGAGCAGCGGATCGAGATTCAAAGTCGCCTGGCGGAACTGCGTTTGCGCGACGCAGAAGCCGAGCAGCGTGCAGCGCGTGAGAGCCGCGATTCAAGGGGAGTGGCGCCATGATCCCGGCGGAAGTATTCGAGTCCACATTGCGCGGTTTTCTCGCGCCAATTCTGATCGAGTTCGATGATCCGAGCGTGACCGAGCTTCTGATCAATGGACCGAACGACATCTATGTCGAGCGCAAGGGGATGCTCACTCGGCTCTCGACCAACTTCGAGTCAGCGGATGCACTGATGAGCGCGCTGCGCGTCATTGCGCAGTACGTTGGCAGGCCCTTCGACAAGGAGCATCCAATTTTGGAAGGGCGGTTGCCTGATGGGTCGCGCGTCGAAGCGCTGATTCCGCCAGTGGCGCCGGATGGGCCCTCGGTTGCTATCCGTCGTTTCTCGAAAGACAAGTTGACGCTTGAGAAACTGCTGGCGTTCGAGGCATTGACGGCAGACGCCGCCGAGACACTGCGCGCCTTCATCGAGTGCAAGCAGAACATCGTTGTGGCAGGTGGGACCGGTAGCGGCAAAACCTCGATGCTGAACGCGCTCTCGGCATTGATCCCGGCGGGTGAGCGAATTGTGGTGATGGAGGACGCAAGGGAATTGCAGTTGCAGAGCGAGCACGTGGTGCAGTTCGAGGCACGACCGGCCGACGCTCGGGGCCGGGGTGCTGTCTCGATTCGTGACCTTTTCAAGGCGAGCTTGCGCATGCGCCCGGATCGGATCGTGCTTGGCGAGATCCGAAGCGGCGAGGCACTCGATCTCATCCAAGCCATGACGTCGGGGCACGGCGGCTGTTTGACCACGGTCCACGCCACCTACCCGATTGACACGCTCAATCGCCTCGAGACTATGGCGTTGATGGGGGGCGTCGAGTTACCCTTGGTGGCGCTGCGCGCCCAGTTGGCGTCCGCGGTCGACATCATCGTGCAGACGGCGCGATTGCGTGACGGGCGGCGCAAAGTAACGCACATCACCGAGGTCACGGGCGTGGAGCCAACCGCTGGGTATCGCATTAAGGACCTATTTGCCTTCGACCCAGCCTTGGTCAAAGATGGCAGACGCGGTGAGTTTCGTCTCGTGCCGACCGGTGTTCTGCCCGAGTGTTTACCGTTGTTGCGCGCTCACGGGTTCGATTTGCCGCGCAGTGTGTATGCGGCAGTGCCCAATCGTAGCCACCCGAGCCAAGTCGGAGCAGCCCAATGACCTCAAAGCCGACTGACTACAATCGGGTCGATCCGAGTGCCACGGTCGTGGATCCCGAGCGCCCCATCAGCAATACAGCACTTCGACAGCGCGCGACTGAGGTGATCGCGAATGAGCCGTCAGGGACCCAGCCTTGGTCCAATCATTCTGTCGCAGCTAGCCCATCGCATGCTGGCGCAACGCAAGTCATCCACGTGCGACACCCGAGCATCCAATCCGCACCGAGCATCCAACCCGCACCCATTGTCGAAGTGACGTCAAAGCGTGATATCGCGCCGCCCCGCGTGGCACAACCTCAACCAGTCGCGCCTGTACGTCACGATCAGAAGCCGTTGGGTAATGCGCTCTTGGTGATGTCACCAACCCAAGCAGAACGGTTTCGACCTAACCCCGCTCCAGCGGTCGAACCCTTGCCTGCGCCAGCCGCGCGCGCGCCCGAAAAGCAGCCTGCTTATGCGACCGTGCTCGAAGCTCCAGTCGTAAGGGTGCCAGTGAAAGCGGCTCCGCTTTCAGCACGACCGAGCAGCAGCGTACCGTCACTCTCCGCGATTGCCAAGGTAGGGGTTCTGGCGCGACGTTACCCCGTGGGCGTTTTTGGCGGTGCTGCGGTTGGCGCTCTGGTGTTGGGCGTATTCTTGGTTGGCGCGGCGCAGATCCTAGGACTTGGCGGTGTGTCGCCGTCTGTGAGTAAATCTGCGCTAGCCGCAAAGGTGACTGCCCCGAAGCTCGAAGCACGGGTCACTGCGCCTGTCGCGACCGTTGCGGTGGCATCCGGCACTGCGGCACCCGTTGCGTCTGCCTCGAGCGTCGTGGTGGCACCCATTGCCTCTGTTTCGCCGGCAATCAAACTGTCTGACGTGGCGCAGCAAGCCGCAGCGGCAGCAACTGAAGCTGCTGTCGCCAACGATCCCAGCCTTTCGGCCGCCGTGGGCGCCTTGTTCAGCGGGCGGCTCATCGAGGCCGAGCAAGCCTATCGGGACCTCGCAATGAAGCACGCGGAAAACGCAGCCTATCGCACACTTTCGCGCATCCTCGCGCGTCATAATAGCACTGACTGCCGTCCTGGTAATCCGAGCCAAAAAGCCTGCCCCACGGTGAGGCCATGAAGCACCCAAGCAACACCAAATGGATCACAACTCCGCTCTTGCTCGTCGCTTTGGCTTGCGGCGGTACGGACGCAACTTCACAAGGCAAGTCCTATAACGTCGTAATGCGTGCCATCAGTGACGAGGGCCAGCCCGTCGAAGGCGCGCGATTCGTCCAAGGTGATTTGGCCTTCGGTACCTCGGACGCAGCTGGAACGGTGACGAGCAAGATCCACGGCGCGGATGGACAGATCCTGGCAGTGATTACGACTTGCCCTGATGGGTACTTGGCGCCCGAAGCGCCCGCGCAGCTGCGGCTCGCCGAGGTACGCCGGCTCGATTCAGCCGAACCTGCGCCAATCGAGCTCGAGGTCGTCTGTACCCGAAAGATGCGAGATATCGTGCTTGTGGTGCGCACCAGTCAGGCGCCCGTATTGCCGGTCGACGTCTCTGGAAGGACAGTTGGTAATACTGACGCGCTTGGTCAGGCTCACTATCAGTTTCAGCTCGATCGCAGCGTCGGTCGTATGAGCGTCAGTCTTGACACGTCCCAAGCGCCAAAACTACGTCCGCAAAACCCGTCGCGCGTGTTCGAGCTTGATGGCCAAGATGCGGTGCTTCTGTTCGAGCAGACCTTCACCGCCGAGCGCCAGGCACCGCAACCACGGCAAGTGGTCGTTGCGAAAAAGAAGCAAGTCGAGCAACCCGCTAGGCCTATTCCTTACCGCATTGACTCCGGAAGAAGCCATGTCTTCTAGTCAACGCCCAAAAAGCCAACGGCCGCCCAAGCAATCCAGGCCGAAGCCACCAAGCGTCACGCCGAGTCAAGAATTGTTGCGCCTGCGCAGTGGCGAAATGACGCCACACGAGTACCTGCAGTTACGGATCGAGCAGGCGACGTTGCACCTGCGTGGGCGCGTCCCAGAATGGCGTCTTGAGCGCATCCGCACGCTCGTGGCAGAAGCTTGCGCAAACGATCCGGTCTTGCGCTTCATGAAGGCGCGACTTCTGCGCCGGCGAAGTTGAGTTGGGGCCGAACCGAGCTTCGACGTGACCGCGGGCCACAAAACCAAAAACGAACCGGGGGCCAACGCCCCACCGCGGCGGCTCCTACGGTCAGCAATTGCGCGACAATTGGCGATGAATGTCCAGAGATTGTCCATCCGTCTAGACACTTACGGCCGCCAATGGTACGAGCGGGCCGTCCGCTAAGGGTGTACTTTGGTCCTTCGGCCAAAGACCCAGCGGAACCTCAGGCAGGGAACGCAGCGCGTGTACATCGACGCCCTTCTTCAACCGACCTCGTTCATGCTCGCATCTGGCGGAGTCTCGATCGATTTCGATCGCACCGTGCTCGTTCAGATGGCGTTGTTCGTGCTGCTCATGCTGGTGCTTGCGCCGGTGCTATTTCGGCCGCTCTTGCGCCTGTTCGAGGAGCGCGAGAAGCGAACCGATGGGGCACGTGCCGAGGCGCGACAGATGCAAGAGAAGGCCGGTGAGCTGCTGACCCGCTACGAAGACGAGTTGAGTCGGGTGCAACAGGTCGCGGCGACAGAGCGCGAAAAGCTGCGCAACGAGACGATGCGGCTAGAGGCAAAAATTCTCGAGGAAGCGCGCCAGGCAACGATCGCGATCGTCGAGGAGGGGCGGCAACGCCTCAACGTCGAAGCGGCCAAGATTCGAGCCGAACTTGAGACACGAAGTCACCAGATTGGTCACGAGATTGCCTCGAGCGTCCTCGGCCGTGAGGTGCGACCTTGAACCGCTCATCCGTTTTTGGTTGGTTCGGCGCGATCACATTAACGAGCGCCGTCGCGTGGGCTCAACCCGAGGTTGCAGTTCCGGCGGCACCTGCCGCTGCGAAGCCCGCCAATGGGGCAACCGACAATCCCTACGGCCAAGCCGCAGTACCAGCGGCGCGCCCAAAGAAGAAGGCAGCGCTGCTCCTCGAGGCAGCCAAAGCCGAGTCCGCCAAGGGCCAGCCTTTGGCGCCGTCAGTGCAGAAAGTTCCGGTGCAACCGGAGCGTGCGCAACAACCACCGGTGCGTGCGCAGCAACCACCGGTACAGGCGCAGTCGCCTGTCCCCCCGGTGGCGTCGCCCCCGCCGCCGGCTCCCCCGACTCCAGCACCTGAGCCTGCGCACGAGCACGCGGCGCAGCCAGCGCATGAGAACGCCGATACTCACGGGTCGCCACATCACGAAGAAGCTGGCGATGCCCACAGCTCGCCACATCACGAAGAAGCTCACGAACCGCCCTACATCGATGATGTGAACTGGTTCTACGGCTTGCTCGGCGAGAGCGACGAGTCCGAACCGAGCTTGCTCTATCGCCCGAAGGGGATGCCCGTCCCCTTCCTTGCGACTCTCATCAATTGGGGGATTTTGGTGTGGCTCATCGTGATGCTCGCCAAAAAGCAACTTCCCGCCGCGTTGGCCAAGCGCAAGGCCACCATCGTGCAGGGCATGCAAGAAGCGCAAAAGGCTCGCGACGAGTCCGCGGAGCGGTTGCGCGGGTACGAAGACAAGCTGGCGAAAATCGACAGTGAGATCGAGCGCATCAAGGCGGAGATGCTGAAGGCCGGCGAGCAGGAGCGCGACCGAATCCTGGCCGAAGCGGTCGAGCGGCGCTCGCGCATGGAACGCGATGCGCGCCGACTGATCGAGACCGAGCTCGAATCGATCAAAGAGTCACTGCGGCACGATGTCGTCCAGGTTGCGCTCAGGGCTGCCAAGAAATCGATTGAGAGCCAGGTGGCAACGACCGACCAACAGCGATTGTTCGACGAAGCCATGTCGAGTTTGAAGAAACTTCCCCCGCGGAGCCTGGGAGGACAGACGTGAGCGAGTCAGTCGTTTCTGAGCGATACGCCAAAGCTTTGCTCGAGTTGGGCATTGAATCTGGGCAGCTGGCCATGCTGACGGACGAACTGCGCAGCGTGGCGGATACCTACGCAGATAGCCCGGAACTTCGGGCGGTGTTTGACGATCCGCGGATCGCAGACGAGCAAATAGCGTCATTGATCGACGCATTGGTGCGCCGCTTGGCACTCAGCCAAATGGCAAAGAATGCCCTGTTGGTTTTGGTGCAGCGCCGCAGGATCCGAGCGCTCCCGGACATCGTGTCGCGCTTGGTGAACCTCACCGACGAGCGCACCGGCTTGCTGCGCGCCAGCGTCACCAGTGCGGTGCAGCTCTCCGACGCGCAGGCTCAGGCGCTTGCGCTGGAACTCGAGCGGCTTACGGGCAGGCGCATCTTGCTCGAACGCCACTGCGATCCAAGTCTTCTAGGTGGGCTCCTCACCCGAATTGGCGATCATGTGGTCGATGCGAGCCTGCGTGGCCGTTTCGACGAAATCGAACGCCGCTTGAGCGAATCTCCCACCTGATTACCACTGCAACTAACTAAGGCTTCTGTTTCGACTAGTTACCACGGCCCAAAGCATTCGGAGCGATGACTCATGCAGCTTAGCGCGGACGAGATCTCACAGATCATCAAGCAGCAGATTACGAGCTTTGACCGCTCAGCCCTTGTCACCGAGACGGGGACTGTACTGACGAGCGGAGACGGTATCGTTCGTGCTCATGGGCTTTCTGGCGTTATGGCCGGCGAGCTCGTCGAGTTTCCGGGCAGCGTCTTCGGGCTGGTGCTCAATCTCGAGCAGGACAACGTGGGCGTTGCCGTGCTTGGCGATGCGACCAGCGTCAAGGAAGGCGACCAAGTGAAGCGCACTGGGCGCATTGCTGACGTGCCGGTCGGCGAAGCAGTGGTTGGTCGGGTGGTGAATGCGCTTGGACAGCCGATCGATGGCAAGGGCCCGATCGAGAGCAAAATCCGCCGTCAAATCGAGATCAAGGCACCAGGAATCATTGCACGCCAGCCGGTTCGTGAGCCACTGCAGACGGGCCTAAAGGCCGTCGACTCGATGATTCCAATCGGTCGCGGGCAGCGTGAGCTCATCATCGGTGACCGCCAGACCGGCAAGACCGCCATCGCCATCGATACAATCATCAACCAGAAGGGTAAGGGCGTCTACTGCTTCTACGTTGCGATTGGCCAGAAGGCATCCACGGTCGCGCAAGTTGTCGACAAGCTCGCGTCCCATGGCGCCATGGAATACACCACGGTGGTGGTGGAAACGGCGATGGCAAGTGCGCCACTGCAGTTCTTAGCGCCTTATGCCGGGGTGACCATGGGTGAGTTTTTCCGTGACACCGGTCGCCACGCCCTGGTTATCTACGACGATCTATCGAAGCAAGCCGTCGCCTATCGTCAGCAATCGTTGTTGCTGCGTCGACCGCCGGGGCGCGAAGCCTACCCGGGTGACGTGTTCTACGTCCATTCACGCCTGCTCGAACGCGCCGCCAAGATGGCCGAGCGCTGGTTCGTCGTGCAGAACGGGGCGACGGTGCCCCCAGGCGATCACAAGTTCCGTGGTGCTGATGGGGCGGTGCACATTGGCGCCGACGGCAAGCACCTTGCTACCGACGCAGCGAAGAAGCTCGGCGATGGCTATGAAGCGCAACAGGATCCGCATTCTGGAGGATCGCTCACGGCGCTTCCGATCATCGAGACTCAGGCCGGCGACGTTTCCGCGTACATTCCGACCAACGTCATTTCGATTACGGACGGTCAGATCTTCCTCGAGAGCGATCTCTTCTACTCGGGTGTTCGCCCCGCCATCAACGTCGGCATTTCGGTGAGTCGCGTCGGTGGTAATGCGCAGATCAAAGCGATGAAGAAGATCGCCGGCCCACTGCGGCTCGAGCTCGCACAGTACCGCGAAATGGCAGCCTTTGCTCAGTTCGCGAGCGACCTCGATCCGGCAACGCGCGCTCAACTCGAGCGCGGTGCCCGCCTGGTTGAGTTACTCAAGCAGGATCAGTACGTACCGCTACCAGTCGAGAAGCAGGTGGTACTGGTTTACGCTGGCACCAAGGGCTACGTCGACAAGCTTTCGCTCGACAGCCTGAAGGATTTCGAACGCGAACTCTTCCGCATGCTCGACGAGAAGTACCCAAGCCTACTTACGTCGATTCGTGACAAGCGTGAGCTGACGACTGAAATCGAGGCCGAGCTGAAGAAGGCACTGACCGAGTTCAGCTCCAAGTTCATCCAAAGCCGAGCCTAGGACGACGTGGCTAATCTCAAGAGCATTCGTAAGCGCATCGCCAGCGTAAAGTCGACGCAGAAGATCACGCGCGCCCAGAAGATGGTAGCGGGTGCGCGCTTCAGTCGCGCCCAGCTACGCATCAGTGCTATGCGGCCACACGCGATCAAGGTGGGGCGCATGTTGGCGGACGTAACGGCTGCTGCTGCCGAGCGCGCTGGCGCGGGCGGTGAGGCCGAGCATCCGCTGTTGGCTCGGCGCGAGGAGAAGCGGGTATTGCTGGTGGTCATCACCAGCGATCGCGGACTCTGCGGCGCGTTCAACACCAACATCAATCGCTTTGCCGAGCGGCTGTGGAAGCAGCTGAAATCCGAGGGCAAGGAGGTGCAGTTTGCCAGCGTCGGGCGCAAAGGGCGCGACTACCTGACGCGCCGCAACGCTCCAGTTTGGCACAGTTTCCAACACATTTGGGAGAAGCTCGGACCCGAGCAGGCGGAACTCATCGCGCGCAGGTTGTTGGTACCGTTCGTGGCAGGCAAGGTCGACTCAATTTATCTCGTCTACAACGAGTTCAAGAGTGCCATGACGCAGAAGGTGGTCTGCGAGCCGCTGTTCCCACTGTCGTTCGAATCCGACGCCAAAGCTGTAGCCGAGGATGCTGCTGCTTCGACCAAGGTCGACTTCGACTTCGAACCCAGCAAGGACATGGTGCTCGAGCAGTTGGTGCCGACCTACGTCGAAGTGAGTATCCTTCGGGCGCTCTATGAGTCGATGGCTTCGGAGCTAGGTGCCCGCATGACCGCGATGGATTCGGCGACGAAGAATGCCGGGGAAATCATCGATCGATTGACGCTGCAATACAATCGGGCCAGGCAAGCCGTCATTACCACCGAACTCATGGAAATCATTGGCGGAGCCAACGCGCTGCAAGGGTAGAGCCGCGTCCAATTCTGGCTCGGCCCAACCCGACGATTCACGATCAGGTTCTCATGGGCAAGCAATCGCGTAAGCAGCGAAAGCATCTCCGGGTAAAGCATGAGATCCGTCACATGAGCCCGGGCAGGCCCACGCCTTCGGAGGTGACTACTTCCACCCAAGACCAGGGTTGGTCGACTTGGCCCTTGGCACTAAAGCTTCTACTGGTCGGGATTGCGGCTCTCGTCGTCGTGGGCCTCTATCGTCGCTACACCGAAGACGCAGCGCGAAACGCGACGGGTGCGTCGGTTCGGGACGTCGGTGCTCATGGACGCTAGCTCGACATCTACTGGTACTGTTCGGTCGCCACGGGGGCTTTGGTACGCCGCGCTGCTGCTTGCGCTGATTGGTCTCGGATTCGCCGTCGAACTGACGCGCATTCACCTCAAGCTCCAAAGCGATCCAAGTCACCGAAGCTTTTGCAATATCAGCGCCACCGTCAATTGCGACAGCGTGGCTGCGAGCAGTTACTCGATACTCATCGGATTGCCGTTGAGCGTCTGGGGGATCTTCGGCTACACCGCGGCTTTGGTTGCGTCACTGTGGGGCCTGAGGACGAACCACCGGGCTGCGGCTGGTCTGTTGTGGTTCATCGGGGCCACTTGTGTTGCTGGTGCACTTGTTCTCGCGGCCATCTCGGCTTGGGTGCTGCATACCTTTTGCCTGTTCTGCGTCGGGACGTGGCTGGTTGATGTTGGTTTGTTCGTCGTGGCTACGCGTCTCAAGCAGGCCACCTTCACCCCATCGATATTGACCGACCTCTACGACTGGTTGCGCGGTAACGTAGTTACGGCACTTCTGCTGCTGGCCATTGGGGTGACCTCGCTTGGGTTCGCCTATCGCAATTTCGGCCACAACCTGGGTCGCGGCCAAACCGCCATGGCGGCCTCGTTGCCACAAGTCGTATCGGGCAGGCCGTCGGAGGGTGTCGATCCGTCTGGCCAACACTACGTTGGTGCCAAATCGCCAAAATTGACCATCACCGAGTTCAGTGATTACCAATGCCCACATTGTGCACTGGCGCACCACCAATTAGGCGCATTGGTGCTGAAATATCCTGCGGCTATCCGGGTCGTGCATCGGCACTTTCCGCTCGACAACGACTGCAATCCAAAAATCAAGCACGTGTTTCACACCCACGCTTGCTACTACGCGAGGCTCGCCATCTGCGCGGCTGAGGCAAACAAGTTCTGGCCCGGGCACGACTACCTCTTTGCCCACGGTTCTGACGAAGTTCCGGTGGCGATCGAGAGCTTTGCTCGCGCGATCGATGTGCCGGTGTCCGCAATCAAGGATTGCCTGGCGAATCGGGCCGACGGCGTACTCAAACGCGATGTCGAGCTGGGGTTAGGCCGCGAGCTCGACGGAACTCCGACGTTCATCGTCGATGGCGAAAAGTTTGATGGCGAGCTACCAGCTGACGTGTTGCGCGACTATCCGCTCTAGTCAGATCTGATTGCCAGCCTGTGGCGCGGGGATGGCACAGTGGCACAACGTTTGAGTCGGAAAACGCCGGCAAATTGGCGTTCCAAGGCCGGCACGCTTCGTGCTTTACGCATGGCTCGTGACCATGGCCCATTGTTCGAACATCGCAGGCGATTGTCGAACCTGTCCCTGGCGGGGGATTGGGGCGATGTGTCTGGGCGGAGGCTAGTTGGGTGTGGCGCAGCGTGCAGTGCAGCAGGGCTGACGTGGAGCAATCAATGATGACCGGGTGGGTTCGCTCACCCGGTCATTACCTAATGACTGCGGCACGAGCGTGACGGGATGTGACTATGGATGCTATCCTGCCCATCTGCGCCCGATGAATAGCGAAGAAACCTTCAAGAAGTGTTCGACCTGTCGCGAGCCGATTGTCTTCGGACAAAAGTACTGGTCGTGCAGCGTATCGACCTGTAATCGCTCGAAACTCGCGCTCTATTTTTGCAGCCTGCCGTGCTGGGAAGCACATGTTCCTGAGGCGCGGCATCGGGACGCTTGGGCTGAGGAACAGCAAGCCCCGACGCGAGCTGCCTACCTCGTGGAACAGTCATCCAGCGGTGCCGTCGAGCCCCAGCGCAATGCTCGGATGGTTGGAGCCACCGGGATGATCAGCCCCAAAACGTCGACTGAACCAGGCGACGACGAGGTCCTCGTCGTGGTGTCAAAATTGAAGAAATACGTGCGTGATCATTCCGGGATGAACACGTCCGATGGCGCCGTAGCGCCGCTATCGGATCACCTCCGAGCGCTCTGTCGAGAAGCGGTGCGCCACGCCAATGAAGAGGGGCGCAAGACGGTGATGGATCGGGATTTCATTCCGTTCCTAAATCCACGGCGCTAGCCGCTTGACTACGTCATGTGCCTGACAAAGAGTGCGATGCGTCGAGTGGCCAGCAACGCCAACGTGCACCAAAGTGCCGACTTCTGGGATCGCGAGATCGCGGAGACACACTCAAGTGACGGAGTGCAACGCCACAGGAACACTGTCGGGCGCTTCGGTGACGATCTCCACGGTTGCGGCAACTCTCGCTGGGCGATTGCCAGTGACGCGCGTAACAGACAGCTTGCTTGACGCGCTGCTCAAGGGACAAGTTCGCAACAGACGCACATTCACAAGGACCCAGCAAGTCGATGGACGGAGTTTCGTCGAGTCCACGGAGGCCCGTACTCGAGGTGCCGCTAAGGCCAGTTCTTGGCGTTCGGAGTCGCCGATGAGAGCTCTTGGAAGTATCGCTCACCAAGTGTGATCATACTGCCGCTGCTGTATTCACGCCTGCCCAACATCAGAAGAAAGCGCGGCGTCATGCGTGGTGACTTCGGAAGCCTTCAAAGCGCGCCTATAGATCCTAAAATCATCCAGAGGCGCATTGAGTAGCCGATCCACCACGGTGAATTGGTAGCCGCCAGCCAGATCTTGGGGGGCGTGCGCAGTTCCGGAGGGGGAGGTGCATTGCGGCGTTGAGGCACGGTGCCATGACGCCATCAATGTAGAGCGCATCGGTGAAGGTTGTGTCAGAGCAAACCGCCTTGTTCGTTGTGCAGACCAAAGTGCTAAACTTCGTCGTTCGCAAGTCGGAATTGGGACAGGCGTCCGTTCGCGCAGCAATCGGCTTGTGATGAGACTGTCACGTCGTTGTCAACCACGGGGCAACGGCGCTAACAGCGCTCTACGGATGAATTTGGCCATGGCGAAAACATATTTGTCCTTGCCAGGCGGCAAATGGGCACGAGCATGAACTGCCGAAAATTGACGAAAAAAGTCTGAGCTATTTCCCCCCCAATACAACCTGAGCCAGGAGTTGCGGATTGAAATCTTCGGCGATATCTGATATCCGAGGAAGTGGAAGGGTTTTAGACCGTCATGCGTATTGCACTACCGTTCACCGTTGCGCTGCTCACGTCAGCAATTGCCTGTTCATCGAGCACGACCACCAACAGCATCGCCCCTGATGTGGGAGTCGCAGGGGCCTCCTCCACGGGTGGTTCCAAATCGACGAACACTACGGGTCCCAGTACTGCGACTGGAGGCTCGAACTTGGCAGGGCAGACTGCAACTGTCGGTGGCGGAACGGTTAGTAGTGGAGGTACGGGTGCAGCGGCTGGAACGGGTACCGGTGCCACGTCGCTTGGCGGTTCATCCCCCACTGTTGGAGGCACATCAAACGTTGGCGTTGGTGGTATATCCGCTGCCGTTGGTGGGGCGACCACGGCTGGCGTAGGCGGAACAGTCGCGGTTGGTGGTGCTGCCACTGGCGGCGTTGCGACTGGCGGAGTGCCACCGAATCCCTGTGGAGACGTGAACTGCCTGAACGGTGGCGTATGCATCACGTCGGACACGTCATTCTCGTGCCAGTGCGTGGCGGGTTTCAGCGGACCCACCTGCGCCAACAACATCAATGATTGCGCGGGCGTGACCTGCGGCGGCCACGGTAGCTGCATCGATGGTGTCAACTCGTACAAGTGCAACTGCAATACGGGCTACACCGGTACTCTCTGTGAAACCAATCCGAACGACTGCACGGGCGTGACCTGCAGCGGCCACGGCAACTGCGTCGATGGCCTCGGTGCGTACACCTGCAACTGCAATACGGGCTACACCGGTACTCTCTGTGAAATCAACCCGAACGACTGCACGGGCGTGACCTGCAGCGGCCACGGTAACTGCGTCGATGGCCTCGGTGCGTTTACCTGCAATTGCAATACGGGCTACACCGGTATTCTCTGTGAAACCAACCCCGACGATTGCGTGGGCGTGACCTGCAGCAGCCACGGTAACTGCATTGACGGTCCTGGCACCTACACGTGCAATTGCAATACGGGCTATACCGGCACTCTCTGTGACAACAACCCTAACGATTGCGCTGGCGTAACCTGCAGCAGTCACGGTACCTGCGTTGATGGAATCAATTCGTACACGTGTAACTGCAATACGGGCTATACCGGTACAGTCTGCGAAACCAACCCGAACGATTGTGCGGGAGTGACCTGCAATGGCCACGGCAACTGCGTGGATGGCCTCGGTGTCTACACGTGCGCCTGCAACACGGGCTACAGTGGCACACTCTGTGAAACGAACCCGAACGACTGCGCGGGCGTGACCTGCAGCAGTCACGGTACATGCGTCGATGGCCTCGGTAGTTTCACCTGTAATTGCAGTACGGGATTCAACGGCCCCACCTGTTCAAACAATATTGATGATTGCGGGGGCGTGACTTGCAGTGGCCACGGAGCCTGCGTCGATGGAGTCAACTCGTACACGTGTAATTGCAGTACGGGCTACACCGGCACCCTCTGTGGGAGTTGCGCGAGTGGCTATCACGACGGAGGTAACAGTGCTTGTGTCCCAGCGGGTTCCTGCTCGACAGGCTATCACGATAATGGCCTCGGTACCTGTGTCTCGGCAGGCTGCGCAACCGGCTACCACGATGACGGCAGCGGAACTTGCGCCAAAAATGTGTTCATCACCGGGCCGTGCATTACGAGTCCAGACTTGTCGAGCCTCGAGGTTTTCGCCACCAGCGGCCTGAAAATCTATCGCCGGCTCGCCGCATCTGGGTCTTGGGCTAGTGTTCCAGGCCTCAATGCAGCATTACTCGACTCTCGTTCGGACTTGGACTGCACCAGCAGTTCGACGAGCAACATTCACGTTGTGGCGACCGGGTCGAACCCAGTTGGCTCGTATATGCACGGCATTGGGTCTGGGACGACGTACAACCAATTCTCCCGAGAGACTGGGGTTACGTCAATAACCATTCCCGGGGCATCGATCGCTACCTGGCCTGCCGCTGGCGACACTCGGTACCAAATGGCGGGTTCAACGGGACCAGTCTGGTTCTGGGATTCAAGTTACGGGGGCGGGTCACTCTCTCCTGCCAACATCTACCCATTTACGTCTGCTCCGGATATCTGGATGCAGCAGACTAATAATCCATCGCACTTCGAGATGGTGGCCTTCATGAGCAACGGGCAGATGGTCCTGCATGATCAATCATTCGGATATAGTGTATCTTGGCAACCGAGCACGACCTGGAATCCACCCTCTTCCACGACCTATCAATACTCGCCAACCGTGTGTGCGTATACAAACGCGTCGACCAGTGACTACACGCGACATGTTGCCGTAGTTGCAAGCGGCAAACTTTACTACGCCAAATCGGGTACAGATTGGAACAGCGACGGCACCACCACGTTCTCAGCGTGGGCTGCAGTGGGCAGCGCGACTCCCGCATCCTCACCGGACTGCGCGGTCACCTCGGATGGTACGGTGCACATTGTCGTGTTGACCTCCGCAGGCACCGTAGCTTACGTGCATGGCAAGTCAGGAAGCTGGCTCACGACGGATCTGGGCACGTACTGAGTCGCCTCGCGTTTCCCCCCTCAGCAGGAATTCGTCCGGCACCCTGCTGAGGAAGGGAAACTTGGTCAAGGCCGTGTGCTTCATCTCAGGCGTCTCGGCCCATTGCGCAGCGCCCTTGGCTTAGCCGAATCATCTGAGCCGTAATCGTCTCAAGTTCACTAGTGGCATTCTCACTTGTGGTCATCGCGGTTGCCCACCAATGCGTCGAATCCGCCGCTACCCGAGTCGGGAGGTCCTCAGCGGATCTGTCCTCGACCTACCGATTTCGCATCACCACCCAGCGGGGGCCAATCCGCCGGAGGAAGTATTCGCGACGCCGCAGGCCGCTACAATCCTCCATGCCATCTGCCACGACCACGGCCGATTCAGCCGAGGTATGCCGAATCGAAGGGATACTCAATCTCATCGCACGCCGCGTCGACTCACGATCGGTCAGGCTGGTGCACGGCTCACGCGCGGTCAAGGTACAACCACTGGCGCTCCGAATCTTTTTGTTCTTGCGAAATCGCCGCATGAATTCCGCTGGCAAATCCTCGTCGTTGGCGAGCTGCAGGCAGTAGGACGCCACAGTACTCCGAAGTGCGGTGTCGACATGTGCCATTTGGTAACGGAACGCGGTCTCAATGACGTCTGCATCGTCGGAGAGCATCGGTTCACGCTCTCGGAGCGACTGAATCGTGGTCGCATCCGGGAATGGTGGCGTAGAGTTGATTTCTTCGAGTAAGCGTTCTACAGCCTCGCGCTTCTCGATATCGAGCAGACCCCACCCACCAATGCCTCCGTACGACTGGTAGTTAGTAGAAACTCGAGCCAGGAGTAGGTATCGCTTCCCGGTAACGATGTTCTCCGGCATAAGTCCACCCTCGAGTCGCTCGTAGATTGGGATTTTGCGTGCGCCTGTCTCGGCGCAAATGCGCGCTACGTTGATGTTCTGAGCGTCACCCGAGTTGATGAGCCAGATGAGGTCCAATGGCTCTTCTGGAAGTTGCCCTCGATTTGGCCCAGGTCCATCGGTTGATTTGAGCCGATTGCGCCTCGTGGGTGGGGTGGCGTCGAGCTGGTGCGCGTTAGTCGACGTGGCAGCAGCGCGGAGATACAGGGTTTCGCGGATCGTGAAGGACAGGTAGGTGACGCGAAGTGCGGCTGAATCGCAACCCGGTCGTTTGGGCGGCTGTCGCGACAAGCGGACGGCGTGTTGAAATGGGTCAGTTCGCTCGACGACAAATACTGCCGTACTTTCCTCCACTGCGTCATCGAGCGTCAATGCCTGAACTCCGGCGGATGCTCGTGCCTGTGCCACTACAAGCGTTAGTGCAGCCACGAGCAGCCAGGCGATGGGTCTCATAAATGCTGAGCCTACCCGATGGATGAATCCACGTCATCCGAGATTTTGGCTTTGGAGCAGCGTCCGCTCGCAAGACGACGCAGCGTGCACTGTGTACTCGGGTGTAGCGATGCAGCGGCCTGAAGAGCCGTACGCCTCAACTCGGCAACGACCGATCCGCGCAAGCTCGATAACTGCTGACGAAGACCGCCAGTAAGCACGCGTCGGTGTGCACCCCGATGCTGATTTCTGCCCGTGAAACAGGGACTCATCGAACCTGACGGTGAAATCCGAGAACTGCTGGCGACGCGTGGCACAGTTGCGCCATGCGCGTGAGTGCCTGCGAAAGTGCTGGCGCGGCCTCGATCGGTTGCAATGGCAGGAAATTGCAGCCGATTTAACTTGCCGCAGGTTAGTCGATTCGTCGAAAGTCGATTGGGCACGGCGTTTGCGTGGTGGGCGAGCGAAATGCGAACGAGAGACGGTCTGGTGGGTTTCCTTACTGCACTCGTCGGTACGCTCGGCTGCGGCTCAAGCGATCCTTCGGCCTCCCTACAACTACACGACCACGCCGGTGGGGTCGCTGTTCACCTGCCAATCCAGCGTTTCAGGCTATGCAGGGGTATTCGATCTCAGCGGAAATGTGGCCGAATGGGAGGACTCTTGTCTTGCTCATAGCAGCACATCCACCCCCGGATATTCCGATTATTGCAACATGAGCGGAGGTTCCTTCAGCAGTGACTGGGGCGGCTTGCGCTCTATGACGGACTCGACCAGCCCGCGCTACTACACTGACGTGAAGATAGGGTTCCGTTGCTGTTCAGATCCCTAGGGATTATCTCGCGCAATTTTCCGATCAATTCGTCTTCTTAGTCCCTTTGTCTAATTCACAGGGCCAGGTTCGGCGTGGATGCGTTTGGTCGTTCCACTCGCCGTGGAAGTGGTTCGCTCGCAGGGTTAGGTCCGCAAGTTGGCACAGAAAAGTGTGGGCTGCTAGAGTCACCAATCGCAAGTATCGAGGTGCAAGTATGTGGACGCCAGCAGTCATCACGCGTGTCTCGGGCACGTCGCAGCAACCCCCAGCGCAGGTCATTATTCTTGGAGCGAACGGTGATTTGACCGCGCGCAAACTCGTCCCGGCTTTGGTGAGTCTGGCAGCTACGGGCCGTCCAGCATCAGGCTTCTCGCTCGTGGGTGTGGCGCGTCAAAGCAAAACTGACGAACAGTTTCGCGGCGAGTTGCGGGCGCAACTACCCGACGAAGCCAGGGCGCACTTCGACGCCTTTGCCCCGAAGGTTAGCTACTTGACCGCGGATGCTTCCAATCGCGAGAGCGTGGCGAAGCTAGCGTCGCGGCTCGACGCTCTATCGAATTCACCCGTGACCGGAAGGCTCTTTTACCTGTCGTTGAAGCCAGAGCTATTCGCACCTGCCGTGGAAAACCTAGCGCGCGCTGGGTTGGTGAGCCGCAGTGAGGAGTCGGGGTTTCGGCGCGTGATCGTCGAGAAGCCCTTTGGCTTCGACTTGTGTTCGGCGCAGGCACTGAATCGCGGGTTGCAGCAGTGGTTGCGCGAGGACCAGATTCTGCGCATCGATCATTACCTCGGCAAAGAAACGGTTCAAAATCTCTTTGCTTTTCGATTCCACAACGCCATCTTCGAGCCGCTCTGGAACCGCCAGCACGTGGAGTTGGTTCAGATCACCGTGGCTGAGGAATTGGGCATGGAGCATGGTCGCGCGGGCTACTACGACTCGACCGGTGCGCTGCGCGATATGCTGCAGAATCACATGCTGCAGATTCTCGCGTTGGTTGCGATGGAACCACCGCCCTCGCTGCAACCCGAGGCAATTCGTGCGCAGAAACTAGCCGTGCTGCGCAGTCTGAAGATCCCCAATCAGGCCGAGGCGCGCGGCTCCTGCATCCGGGCTCGCTATACCGACGGGGTACTTGCAGGGCAGCCAGTACCCGGCTACCTCGATGAGCAGGGTGTTGCTTCAGACTCGTCTACCGAGACTTACGTTGCCCTGCGCGCCGAGCTCGAGACGTGGCGTTGGAGTGGCGTGCCGTTCTTGCTCCGCCATGGCAAGCGAATGCCCAAACGCTTCACGGAAGTGAAGGTCCAGTTCAAAGTACCGCCGCTGCAACTGTTCACCGATGCCGAGCTCCCGACGGACAGCGGAGTTCTCTCGGTATCACCCACTGGCGAACGTTGCCAGCTCAGGCCCAACGTGCTCACGTTGTCGATCCAGCCGGAGGAAGCGCTCGCGCTTTCATTTGGTTTGAAAGCGCCCGGTAGTAGTATGTCGATGGTACCGGCGAGCTTTTCCTTCAACTACAAGGATCGCTTCGGAACCGCCTCGCCACCGGCCTATGAGCGCTTGCTGCTCGACGCAATCCAAGGCGACTTGACGCTATTTTTGCATGCAGACGAGGTCGAAGCGAGTTGGCACTTTGCTGACGCTGTGCGCGCGGCCTGGAGTCGCGGAGACGGCCCACCACTGCTTAGCTACCCGGCGGGTACTTGGGGTCCCGCTGAGGCCGAGAGCTTGTTTCGCGGTTGTGAGGGCAGCTGGTCGCGGGGCTAGTCGCGGTTGCCCTTGTCTGCCGAGGCGTGCGCGAGCGAACGCTCGACGCGAGTTAGACCCTCAGCAAGGGTCAGCTGGCGTGACCGCCGCGCGGAGCAGCCGCAACGGATGAGGCTAAGCCCATATATTCCCGAATGGACCAGCTATTTGGCGTGAAACACGCAGGCTGTGCCGGTTTACGACGAATTAGTCGAGCCGGCAACGCATTGGCAGCATGGGCGATTCCGCGAAGCCATGTCTCCTGTAGAAGCGCTGCGCAGATGCATTGACCTTGTCGGTGAGAAGAGTCACTCTTCGGACTCCCTTCGTTCGGCAGGTTGCGAAAGCTGCCTCAACCAGTCGACTTCCAACGCCCCTACCTCTGAACCGGGGATCGACCACCATATCTTCAAGCCACGCCGCGGTACCGCCCTCGGCCGTACTGATCGTGTAGTGCAAACTCACCATGCCAACGATTTCGGGTAGCCATTGAGCAACCAGCAAGCTGCCGTGGTCAGGCAACGCGAGAATGCTTCGTAGTGCGGCGCGCTGCCGCTCGGGATTGGCGTGAAACTCAGCCTCTTGCCCGAACAGGCGACCCAGCAGCTCGACCATGGCTTCGAGATCTTCAAGCCGTGCTGCGCGGACAGTAAGTTCCATGCCCACGCATAGACCAAAACGACAGGTGCTGTCGAGGCCAAGTAGCGCCAACGTATCACGAAAGCACGGGGTGTTGCGGTCCTTGGGAAACCTGCATGACATGCGCTGGCGACTGCTTGTGCAGAAATTGTGGGCGAATGCAATCTTCCGACGGGACGTCGTCTATTTCGACGCAGGCGATCCGCAGCGATATTGGCGCCGGTTTTTGGAAGAGGAGGCCCCTGACTTTGTTTGGGACATTACCAATCAAGCGACGGTGCACCATTGGCAGCGCATTGTTCTGGGTCAAGCGGCGCATACGTATCTGTAGCGGAGGCGCTTGGCTTCTGGCGCGATATGGTCAGCGCGGTAGCGGTACCGATATCGTTGGACGGGAAGGTCGAGATTGTGGCGCCTTCGGGGCTAACGGACTTGATTCGTGGAATTGCTAGTCGAACCCCCTCAACCCGGGCGCTTGAGGGCACGAGTGGTCGAATTGATGTGCCGAATTGCACTGGTATCACGAGGAGACGACAGCTAACTACATCAGAATACTTCGCTCCGGCTCAATACTGCAGCTCGTGAACACATTGGTCCCAAGGCGAACTCGCCAGCAGGTATGGCCATTTCGCGAGCGCCGTACCATAGTGAGGAGGTTGAGTGGCTTGAGGATTTCACGGAGGTGACGCATGCGTCGGATGGCTCTTCACTTAGGTGCAGCATTACTATCTCTCACCGTGTTGGGGCTATACACCTCTTGTGCGAAGCAAAGTGGTGATGCCGATAACGGCAACGCGACCAATGGTGGCTCCACCAGCATCCTGCTGAGCCCTAAGGGAGGTAAGGGAAGCTCGACCGACTTGACCATTCAGAACCTCCCTGCTGCTTGCGCCCCGCAACCCGATGACACGGGCTGCGTCGGTGCAGCCTTTGAGGGCGAATCCATACCGCTCGACATCATGGTGATGTTCGACCTTTCCTGTTCAATGAGCTGTTCAGTCACGGAATCGGGCTGCTGCCTGCCGGCGAACGCGAACGCCACAAACAAATGGCGACTCCAGCCAGTGCGTGATGCGATGAAGACCTTCTTGGAGGATCCGGCGAGCGGCGGGATTGGCGTCGGGTTAGCGTTTTTTGGAAATCATGCACTCACTGCGAATAACGACCCAACCGTCTGCTCGGTTGCGCACTATTCCAATGCTTCAGTGGAGATAGCGCCGCTACCTGGAAACTCGGCCGCGCTTGTGAGCGCTTTGAACAACGGAATGCCAGAAGGCGGCACGCCAACTCAATTGGCAATAGATGGGGCGTGCGTCCATGCCAATAGCTGGAAGACGAGCAATCCCAGTCACAAGGTGGTTATTCTGCTGGTCACGGATGGGATCCCTGAATACTCGTGTAACGCGACGATAAGACTTGCGCAGACGTCTGCCGCCAATTGCTACAATGCTGGCCAGGGGATTCAGACCTATGTGCTCGGCATTTCATCGAACAACAACGGTTCTGGAAGTTCACTTACCCAGCTCAATGGGATTGCCTCAGCGGGCGGCACGGTTCAGGCATACTTGACGGACACAAATGACGTTGCTGGTTCGGTCCTTGCGGCGCTGAACGCGATTCGCGCGGACGCAGTAATTCCGTGTGACCTCCAAATCCCACCCCCACCCGATGGGCAGACCCTCGCCGCCGACAAGGTCAATATTGGGATTTGTGGCCCCGGAGGTAACCCGATCGTGACGCCCTACGTCGGCAACGAGTCGAGTTGCGGGAGCAATCCCGGGTGGTACTACGATAACCCCAATGCGCCCGGCACGATTCACCTCTGCAACGTGACGTGCGAGACCGTCAAGGCTCCTGGCTCCTCGCTGTTCTTCAGCGTCGGCTGCCAAACCCAGGACATTAGCATTCTGCAGTAGGCGCGAGCGAGCAACGGCGTAAGCCCGACGCGTGCGTGTAACAGGTCGGAGACGGAGGCACGCGTTCCGTGCGGGGCGCCTTCAGCAATTTGGGGCGCTTCACTTGGCAGCAAAGCGGAGCAATGCGCCGGAGGGCATAGCCCTGCTCGACATCCAAAATGATACGTAGGCATTGCCCTACCTCATTGGCTGCGCAAAGCAGCGTGAAGTCGACACTAGACGGTCCAACAAATCTGCGCCACGATGTCGTCAATGCGCAGCGTAGGTGTGTGGCTTGCCATCCTCGGGACGATTGCCTGTGACGGGCGGTCTCGTGGATCCCCGTCCGAGCCGACCAAGAAGTCTGCAACCCCAGCTTGTGGTGCAGTGCCAATTCGAATGGGAGGTTCCGAGGGGTTTGTCGACTGCGTCAAGGGCGAGCCACGCCAACTGGACTATCCCGAATGCTACACTTACTGGTTCGACTTGGTACACGGCCAAGAGGGGATCTGCCCACCTACTCAACTGCGGATGTGGGTCAGCGGTTGGCCCAATGTCATGGACGAATACGAGGTTGCCCTTCGCGAGGACAAGGCGAGCGGAATCACCGCGTTGGTCGTAGCAGCACAGCCGGGTGGTCAAGTGGGCCAACGTGGGCCTGCGCCTGGACGACGCGGTGACGTTCTCGGTCATGTCAAGGTCGTTAGCGGTTCATTCACGGAATTCAGGCCGAGCAAAGTCATCCGTTCGTACCAGTCGAACGCCTCGCTGCCACGGCGCGAGTTGTAGCTTGCAACTTCGGTGCTGTGCGCTCCGAACGGCCTCGCAGCCACAATACCCTTAACCCATTTGCAGGTTGCCAGCTGACATTGCAAACCGATTTCGCACAGCTTGTTCGGTCAAGCGCTCCGCGAGCGAACATGAAGAATATCGCCAGCCACGCCAACGGGTCGAGCAAGACGGCACAACCAACGCTGGAGGTGACACGGAGATTTGCAATTGGCACAAGCTCCAGGCTTCGGATCCTCGAACAAATCCCGTCTGCAATGGTGTTGGCCTCCTCTACCCCGCAATTCACGAAAGCCAGGGCAAACTCATCGCCGCCATGTCGCCCGGCAATATCGTGGTCCTGAAGATCCGTGAAGGAAAGTCGAGACGCGTTGTGATATCGGGACTTAGCGTCGTAATTTCTGGAACCGTCCTGCAGCACGCCAACGTCTTGGCTTCCCGCGTACGCTCCTCAACCATTGCCCCGAGATCCCCTGAATTGAAACAGGTTGGAGCGGCTTCGTGTTTGGGCGATTGCCACGTGCTTGCAGGCGCCGGACAAGTGACCCGAAATGTAATGAGCCCCGTAGCCGGTCCAGCGAGTAAAAGATAGAAAAACTTTTCAACATCTGCCCTCCGAACGACAGATCACTCTGCTGGTAGGATTTGCGAGGGGGCCGATCCGCGAGGGCTAATGGTAACCAAAACCACAAGAAACCAAGCAATTGGCTGGTTTTTTGCCCACGTGAATTGTCGCATCAAGTCTCGAGGATTTTTTGACGAGATCCCATTCAGGCAGTCACTGCTCGGTAGTTAGTGGTGCCACGGTCGAACCGGCTCTGGTTGCGTCAATCGCCCGGGGATCCAGTGCACTACGGACCCAGATTGGTCAAGAGCAGGAATCATGCCGCAAACAACGTCGACTCGAACGCTTCGATCACGCAACCGCATTCTCGCCTATGCGATCGCAGGACTAGTGCCTTTCGGTTCAATGCTTGTGCCTTGCGTGGCGTCAGCTGCGAGTACGGTTGAGAAACTGCAGGAGTTCTCGCTAGATCAGGTCGAGATCACCGACGAGTACCAGAAAGGCCTGTTCGCCAAGGAGGTAACGTACCTGATTACGACTATCGACGCTGACCGACTGCTCAATGGATTCAAGGCCATGTCGACGGGGACGACCCCGA
>Ga0302321_100000104_pt1 | contig 77426 bp, 74 predicted proteins | sample Fen_T0_1_FD_202505 | JGI IMG/M metagenome (GOLD analysis project Ga0302321, IMG submission 202505) | Peat permafrost microbial communities from Stordalen Mire near Abisko, Sweden - Fen_T0_1 | ecosystem: Environmental > Terrestrial > Soil > Wetlands > Permafrost | place: Sweden: Abisko...
TCTCGCTTTAAACGCCCACGCTTATCGGCTGTATGTTTTTAATGATCTCATCAAGCAGCTCTCGCCACTCTTTATTTGCTTCGCCGTGATCAGCGAAGCCTTGTATTCTAGCACGCCTTTTTGCGCTGGCTATGCGATTATTTAAAACTTCTTCAAAAGAACCTGCGCGAACTAAATATTAACGCGCGCAGATTTTGTCTATTGGTGCGGCTGGCGGGGATCGAACCCACGACCCTTGGCTTCGGAGGCCAATACTCTATCCACTGAGCTACAGCCGCACTAGAGGGTGGGATTGTATGTTGCTTTCTGGGCTTAGGTGCTCTCGCGAGCATCTGTTAGATACAGTCCTTGATTACGGCGGGGGGACGAGATATGGCATCTCACCACAAGCTGACAGCAGCCATCGGTATGGCGGTGTCCTTCTGCGATCTGCTCAGCCCATCGCAGCGCGGCACCAAGGAAAACACCAATGGCGATGTGGGTTAGTACTTGCCCAAGAGTTCTGATCTGTCCGGCTATAGCTCGATACGATTGTCAATGAGATGAACAAGCGCCCTCGCAAGACAGCCTCGTCTCTATATCTATATGCCCAGTAGCTGCCCAACCTTGAGCTGCATGGGGTCTTGATCCAATAGACCACCCGCTGTTGCAGTTGAGTTTGAGGCTGCCAACATTTAAACGGGGTTTAGAGCTATCGCTTTAGCAGCAAGGCTGGACTTTTGACAAAACCAAATTTCGTCGGTAACTCTTGGCTTTGGACCTCGTGTGGGAGCCACAGCCCGCCCTCCACCGCGTTGGCGGCCAACATCATGTCTTGGGTGTGCACCAAACCGAATCCGATTTCCGACGAAATATATAAATGGCCATACTCATCCAGCCAACTGCACTGTGCATGCGCACAGCGGCCAATGTGGTCTTTAACAGAAAGGTCTGGCTGCACACGCCATACCAACGGGGCCAATTGCAACTCGACAAACACACGCTGCGGTCCATTCTGGAAGTACCAACGCCCGATGGCATCACAACTGTAGTTGCGGCCAATGAATTCAATCAGTTTGTCATGCGCCAACAGCGTACCCTTGCTGCCCGGAACGCCACTGTCAAACGCGCCCGCAGCCTGGGCACGGTCATCGCGGAGGTGCCAATTGCCACGTGCATCCAGTGCCAACCATCCGTAACAATCGGGCACGTTAGGCCACTTGGCCATGGCCTGTTGAACAATGTCATCCATACGCCGTTCGGTGTTTGACCAGCCAGGCGCCTACCTGCTTTGGTAATGTGCGTAAGTGGCCTGGCGGCTGTCCGGCGGGAAAACCCACATGCCCACCTTGGCGAGGTTGCCACAGGGTCACGTACTGGCCTACGCCATCCGGCCTCGGAAGACTATGTTGCGGAACGAACGGGTCGTTGAGCGCATTCACCAACAGTGTCGGCACTTCAATAGTCGCGAGACGGGGCCCAGCGGATGCCCGGGCCCAATAGTCATCTGTGTTTTTGAAGCCATGCAACGGGGCCGTAAAGACGTTGTCAAACGCATGCAAATCACCTGCAGCACGCAAGGCATCCTCATCAAATAGCCCCGGATATTGCGCCAGCTTGCGCAAGGCCTTTGACTTCATGCTGGCAAGGAACATCCGAGCGTAGATATGTCGGTTCAGCCATCGGCTTAGTGCTTGCCCGCTGGCAGCAAGATCGACCGGGGCCGACAGGCTGGCCACCGCATCCATCAAGCATCTTGCACTCTCACCCGCCTCTTCGGCCCATCGCAGCACGGCATTGCCACCAAGCGATACGCCCACGGCAATAATGGCCCCGCGATGTTTTTGGCGCAGGCCCTGCAGCACCCAGCCAATTTCTTCGTGGTCGCCAGCATGATAGGCTCGCGGGGCGAGGTTGATCTGACCACTGCAGCCTCGAAAATGCGGAACAACGAAACTAAAGCCGCATTGCTGAGCGTAGTCAGCAAAAGCCAACGCGTAATGGCGATCTGACGAGCCTTCCAGGCCGTGAAACAGCACCAGCAAAGTGTTCGAGCGCGGTGCCTCCAGCCAGTCCAAATCGATGAAATCGCCATCAGGTGTGGTCCAGCGCTCGCGGCGGTAAGGCGTGGCTTCGCCAAGCACCTTAGCGTACTGGCTTCGGCCATAAACGGTTGGCCAAATTGTTTGCACTTGGCCACCTGGCAACCACCATGGCGCTATGTAATTCATATCACTCGAATGAGCATTGATAAGGGCCAAGGGCACAATCAATGCAATACATGTGGTGAGTCCGAAATGTCATCCGTATCATGTACGCCACCCGCGCTGACATGGTGCGCCACCATCCGCCAGCCATGGGCCGTCTTGAAATAGATGTTCGTGGCCATGGCAATCGCCTCGACCGATCCCTCGCTGGTGAGGATGTCGATGCGCTCACGAACGCTGTGCACTGCACTCGTCATTGACTCGACTTTGCGCAGCGATTCCACCTGAATCCGCACCGCGCCATTACTGAGCGCCATCTCAAATGCCGCACGAACGGCGCCCAGACCTACGAGCCGCGGGCTGCCGGGATGGATACAGATCACATCATCCTCATCGGCCCAGCAGGCCATCAACTTGTCTAAGTCGCCACTTTGAAGCGCCTCATAAAAGCTGGCTTCGGTTTCGTCTGCGCTGCCACCGATGTTGACTGGTTTGAGGGGTGGTTTAGACATGTGGAAGATCCATTCAGATGGAGCCTGATTTTGCCCTTGCTTTTCTTAAACATGTCGGGATGTTTTGCAAATATGCCGCCCCTAAATTGCCTCTTAAAGTCCTTACCGCCCAAGGACATCAAACCAGTGATCGAAGCTGCTACAAGACAGCTCGCACAGCGCGGAACCATTGCGCCCAGGCCAAGGTTGTCAATCTGGCTGCAGCAGATATCCCCAGCAGTGACAAATCTATGGACACAATGGTTGACGAAATATGCCAACAGCAGGCTAAAAGTGACAGCGTAACGCCAATAAAAAACCCCGCATCGCGGGGCTTTTTATTGGCGTCCACCCTGCCTTCGCAAGTCGAACAAACATCAGGCGCAACTACTTCTGGTTGCGATAACGACGCAGTGCACTGACCTGTGCGGCCATCACAGCCAGTTCCGAAGACGCCTTGGCCAGGTCCAACTCCGTCTTCGCATTTTTAACGGCCTCTTCCGCAGCCAATTTGGCGGCATTGGCCTTTTCTTCGTCAAGATCCTTGCCGCGAATCGCGGTGTCTGACAACACGGTCACACTATTGGGCTGAATTTCCAGTATGCCACCAGCAACAAAGACAAACTCTTCGCCACCGTCAGCCATTTCGATGCGCACAGATCCGGCTTTGATGCGCGTGATCAGTGGCGTGTGGCGTGGATAAACGCCCAATTCACCAGACTCACCGGGCAAAGCAACAAAACGTGCTTCCCCCGAGAAGATGGACTCTTCGGCGCTGACCACATCAACGTGGATGGTGTTCATAGGCTTCCTAATCGGTTGAGGACAGTCATTGCCGCCGTGCAGCTAAAAACTGTCCCACAAGGCTCTTAAATCTTCTTGGCTTTTTCGAACGCTTCGTCGATCGTGCCAACCATGTAAAACGCCTGCTCTGGCAGGTGATCACATTCGCCCGCAACGATCATCTTGAAACCGCGGATGGTTTCGGCCAGCGACACGTACTTGCCTGGAGAGCCAGTGAACACTTCAGCCACATGGAAAGGCTGGGACAAGAACCGCTGGATCTTGCGGGCGCGAGCCACCGTCAACTTGTCTTCTGGCGCCAATTCGTCCATACCCAGAATGGCGATGATGTCGCGCAATTCCTTGTAACGTTGCAACGTACCTTGCACAGCACGCGCCGTTTCGTAGTGCTCCAAGCCGACCACATTAGGATCCAGCTGGCGACTGGTGGAGTCCAGCGGATCCACAGCAGGGTAAATGCCCAACGAAGCGATGTCACGACTCAGCACCACGGTCGAGTCCAAGTGGGCAAAGGTGGTGGCAGGCGATGGGTCAGTCAAGTCATCGGCAGGCACATAGACAGCCTGAATGGAAGTGATCGAGCCGACCTTAGTGGATGTGATCCGTTCTTGCAGTCGGCCCATTTCTTCTGCCAGCGTGGGCTGGTAACCCACAGCGGAAGGCATACGTCCCAACAGCGCAGACACTTCTGTACCGGCCAAGGTGTAGCGGTAGATGTTGTCCACGAAGAACAACACATCACGGCCTTCGTCACGGAAAGACTCCGCGATGGTCAGGCCGGTCAAGGCCACGCGCAGACGGTTACCCGGGGGCTCATTCATCTGACCGTAAACCATGGACACCTTGGAGTCTTCAAGCTTCTCAAGGTTCACCACGCCAGAGTCGGCCATTTCATGGTAGAAGTCATTGCCTTCGCGGGTACGTTCACCCACACCAGCGAAAACCGACAAACCGCTGTGCGCCTTGGCGATGTTGTTGATGAGTTCCATCATGTTCACGGTCTTGCCAACACCGGCACCACCGAACAGACCGACCTTGCCACCCTTGGCAAACGGGCAAACCAAGTCAATCACCTTGATGCCGGTTTCCAGTAGTTCTTGCGAGGGGCTCAGTTCATCGTACACCGGCGCTTTGCGGTGGATGGACATGTGCAGAGAGGCGTTCACCGGACCACGTTCGTCGATCGGGTTGCCCAACACGTCCATGATGCGGCCAAGCGTCGCCGTGCCCACGGGCACTTGAATCGCCTTACCGGTGTTTGACACCATGAGGCCACGCCGCAAACCGTCACTGGAACCCAGCGCAATGGTACGGACAATGCCGTCACCCAACTGCTGCTGCACTTCGAGTGTCAACGCTGAACCCTCTAACTTGAGCGCGTCATAAATATTAGGCATGTGTGCACGTGGAAATTCCACGTCAACCACTGCGCCGATGCACTGAACGATCTTGCCTTGTACAGCTGCGTTCGTGTTGGTAGTTTCTTGAGCCATTTGGTTTTGCTCCAATAAATTTGAATCTTGCTTGACTGGCTGATGCGTCATCAGGCAGCAATGGCGGCAGCGCCGGAGACGATTTCTGACAATTCTGTGGTAATCGCGGCTTGACGGGTCTTGTTGTAGACCAGCTTCAACTCGCCAATCACGTTGCCTGCATTGTCGGTGGCAGCCTTCATGGCAACCATACGAGCAGCGTGCTCAGACGCCATGTTCTCGGCCACCGCCTGAAACACCAACGCCTCCACATACCGAATGACCAGCTCATCAATGACCGACTGTGCATCAGGTTCATAGATGTAATCCCAAGCATGCTTGGTGCCTGACAAAGACTCGCTCACGCGCGCCTGTTCGGTCATTTGAACTGCCGACAAAGGCAACAGCTGCTCCATGACGACTTCCTGCTTCATCGTGTTGATAAAACGGGTGTACGACAGGTATACCGCGCTGATTTCGCCCTTGGCGTATGCATCAAGAAGCACCTTGACCGGGCCGATCAAGCGTTCCATATGGGGCCGGTCACCCAGTTGCGTGACGTGAGACACCACTTTGGCGCCGATCCGGTTGAGAAAGCCCAGGCCCTTGTTGCCAATGGCCACAGCCTGGGTCGTCATGCCAGCAGCCTGCACTTCACGCAGTTTGTTAGTGACCCCGCGCAACACGTTGGTATTGAGACCGCCACACAACCCCTTGTCCGTGGTCACCACAATCATGCCAACCGCCTTCGCATTATTGGCCTTCATGAACGGGTGAACATACTCGGGGTTGGCACTGCCCAGATGGGCAGCAATGTTGCGCACTCTCTCAGCGTAGGGGCGGGCAGCAAGCATGCGCTCCTGCGCTTTACGCATCTTGGAGACAGAAATCATCTCCATGGCCTTGGTGATCTTCTTCGTGCTCTCGAAGTTTTTGATCTTGCCGCGTATTTCCTTGCCAGTTGCCATATCAGTCTCCTAGTCTAGTTACGAGGTGACTTCAGGCAAACGACTTCTTGAAAGCGGCAATGGCAGCGTTGAGTTCAGCCTCGGCGTCCTTGTCCATGGCGCGGTCTGCCTCCAACTTAGCCAACAGCGCTGCATGTTTATCCTTCAGATAAGCGTGCAAGCCGTGCTCAAACGCCAGCACCTTATTGACGGCGACGTCATCCAAAAAGCCTTTATTGACCGCAAACAGTGTGGCACCCATGAGGGAAATGGGTTGCGGGCTGTACTGCGCCTGCTTGAGCAATTCGGTCACGCGAGCACCACGGTCGAGCTGTTTGCGGGTCGCCTCGTCCAAGTCAGAGGCAAATTGCGCAAATGCGGCCAATTCGCGGTATTGGGCCAAATCGGTACGAATACCACCGGAGAGGCTTTTAATCAGCTTGGTTTGAGCTGCACCACCGACGCGAGACACCGAAATACCAGCATTGATCGCAGGACGGATACCCGCATTGAACAGGCTGGTTTCCAGAAAGATCTGGCCGTCAGTGATCGAAATCACATTGGTAGGCACAAATGCCGACACGTCACCAGCCTGAGTTTCAATGATGGGCAAGGCGGTCAACGAGCCCGTCTTGCCTTTGACAGCGCCTTTGGTGAAGGCTTCGACGTAATCGGCATTCACGCGTGCAGCGCGTTCCAACAGGCGGCTGTGGAGGTAAAACACATCGCCAGGGTAGGCTTCGCGGCCTGGTGGGCGGCGCAGCAGCAAGGACACCTGACGGTAGGCCACCGCTTGCTTGGACAGATCGTCATACACGATCAGCGCATCTTCACCACGGTCACGGAAATACTCGCCCATGGTGCAACCAGAGTAGGCCGCCACATATTGCATCGCAGCCGACTCGGAAGCCGTTGCCGCGACCACAATGGTGTATTCAAGGGCACCGGCTTGCTCCAGGGAGCGCACCACGTTCTTGACGCTGGAGGCTTTTTGGCCAATCGCGACATAAACGCAGGTCATGTTCTGACCCTTTTGGTTGATGATCGCGTCGATCGCCACGGCGGTTTTCCCAGTCTGACGGTCACCAATGATCAGTTCGCGCTGACCACGTCCCACGGGCACCATCGAGTCAATCGACTTCAAACCAGTTTGCATGGGTTGGCTGACGGATTCGCGGGCAATCACACCTGGCGCCACTTTTTCGATCACGTCGGTCAGCTTGGCGTTGATCGGGCCTTTGCCATCAATAGGCTGGCCCAAGGCATTCACCACACGGCCTTTTAACTCAGGACCAACCGGCACTTCCAAAATACGACCCGTGCATTTGACGGTGTCACCTTCGGAAATGTGCTCGTAAGCACCCAGCACCACGGCACCCACCGAGTCGCGCTCCAGGTTCAACGCCAGCCCGTAGCTGGGTTGACCATCAGCGTCAGCCGGGAACTCCAGCATTTCGCCTTGCATCGCGTCTGACAGACCATGGATGCGGACAATACCGTCGGTCACGGACACAACCGTACCCTGATTGCGGATGTCAGCGCTGGCGGACAGGCCCTCAATACGGCTCTTGATCAGTTCTGAAATTTCTGCGGGATTGAGTTGCATGGCTCTTTCCTTCTTTCGTTAAATAGGCTGGCGACTGGGGCAAAGCCTCAAGCCGACAAAGCCACTTTCATTTGTTCCAAACGCGCCTTGACCGATGTGTCAAGAACCTCGTCACCTATGACCACCCTGATGCCCCCAATGAGCTCAGGCTGCAACTCAACGGACACGTTGAGCTTGCGCCCAAATCGCTGCTCGAGAACCTTGGCGGTGTCGCTTAACGCAGCCGAGTCCATCGGGAAAGCGCTAAACACCACCGCATCGCTGGAACCGCTGTAAGCGTTGGCCAATGCACGAAACTGCGAGGCGATTTCCGGCAAAAAAGCAAGCCGACGGTTGTCAATCAACATGCGCAAAAAGTTTTGAGCATGGACAGTCAGCGCACTCTTCATGACACCTGAAATCAAGCCGTAAATTTGGTCTGCAGTGGTCTTTGGACTATCTGCAAACTGCAGCAACTGAGGATCAGCAGTTACAGCAGCCAGCTCATCGAGCCAACCCAGTACTGTTGTGGCGTCGGAACCGCAGGCTTTGTACAAAGCCTCAGCATAAGGACGGGCAATAGTGGCAAGTTCAGCCATGTTGTTCTCTTAGAGCTCGGTCTTCAAACGATTCAGCAGGTCAGCATGCACACCAGCATTGACTTCCTTGCGCAAAATCTGCTCAGCACCCTTGACCGCCAAGACCGCCACTTGCTCACGCAAAGCCTCACGTGCCTTGATCACCTGCTGCTCAGCCTCAGCCTTGGCAGAAGCAACAATCTTGGCACCTTCTTCAGCTGCTTTCGCCTTGGCTTCTTCGATGATCGTCAATGCACGCCGTTCAGCCTCAGCCAAGCGACCAGCCGTCTCGGTGCGCGATTTGACCAACTCTTCTTCCACGCGCTTGTTGGCGGATGAAAGCTCAGACTTGGCCTTGTCTGCCGCAGCCAAGCCATCAGAAATTTTCTGAACGCGCTCATCCAGCGCTTTGGCGATCGGTGGCCAGACATACTTCATCGTGAACCCGACAAGTATCAGGAACACGAACATCTGAATAATTAAAGTACCGGTAATGCTCACTTGTGGTCCTTACCCCCGAGACAGACGCAGCGCGCCAGACAGGGAATGAATATCGTTGATCCAGCGAGGCTTATTTCGCCAGGTTGGCGATTTGCGCGAGGAACGGGTTGGCGGTAGTGAACCACAGCGCAATACCCACACCAATAATGAACGCAGCATCAATCAGACCAACCAACAAGAACATCTTGGTTTGCAAAACACCCATCAATTCTGGTTGACGGGCTGCAGCTTCCAGATACTTGCTACCCATGATGCCGATACCAATACAAGCACCCAGCGCGCCCAGACCAATGATCAGGCCGGCGGCGAGCGAAACAAAGCTGATGACTTCCATAATGACTCCTAAGGAATTGAGTTAACGAGAAAAGGAAAATGAACTTTAAAAAAGTTCAATGGCTATCGTGCGCCTGACCGATGTACACCAGCGTCAGCATCATGAAAACGAAGGCTTGCAACACAATAATCAGAATGTGGAATATGGCCCAGATGGTGCCAGCAATCACATGACCAGCAGCCAAGGCAAAGCCCGTCAGAGAGAGCGTAAACGCCCCACCCATCATGGCGATCAGCAGGAAAATCAACTCGCCTGCATACATATTGCCAAACAGTCGCATGCCATGCGAAATGGTTTTGGCCACAAATTCAATCATCTGCATCGCAAAGTTAAACGGCCAGAGCAGAGGGTGCGCACCAAATGGCGCCGTAAACAGCTCATGCATCCAGCCGCCAAACCCCTTGATCTTCACGTTGTAAATCAGAGAAAGTACCAGCACCGAGAGCGACAAAGCCATGGTGACCGACAAATCTGCGGTTGGAACGGAACGCATGTAAGCGTGCTCCGGATCATGACCCGCTGCCGCAAACATCTTCTCCCAAATCAGCGGAATCAAATCCACCGGCAGCAAGTCCATGGCATTAAGCAAAAGAATCCAAACAAACACCGTTAACGCCAGCGGCGCAACCAGCTTGCGACTCTGCGCATTGTGAACAATGTCTTTAGCCTGAGAGTCCACCATCTCAAACAACAACTCAACAGCCGCCTGGAAACGCCCTGGCACGCCGGAGGTGGCCTTGCGGGCAGCTAACCAAAGCACCCAGCAGCCAATCACACCCAGCAAAATGGACCAAAAAATGGAGTCGTAATTAAAGACAGTAAAGTCAACGACGTTGGCAGGCTTGTGGTTTTGGAAATGCGTCAGGTGATGAACAATGTACTCACCGGCGGTTTTACCTTGTTCCGCAACGTGTTCTTCAGTAGCCATCAGTCACTCTTAGATAAATTACTTTCGCCATGAGGCGTCAACTTAACCGCACCAACTGGCGCTTGCGCCTAAACGCCAACGCCAACCAATACACCTTGAGGGTGATTGCCAAGCCAGCCAGCATGGCCAGCCAACTCAAATCCGCCACCCAACGATGGGCTGCAAAAAGCATACCCAAAGTTACAAAAATCTTGACCATCTCCCAAACAAAGAAGCTTATCACAGCCGATCCGGGAGAGGACTTGGAGAACTTGCTGGTCAGACTCCGGACAAACAAAGCCGCCGGAACCACAACCGCCAACACACCACACAACACCGATTTGGCAACCAAACCACCAAACAGCAGCCACGCCAAACCAACAATCACACAACCAACCAAAGCCTGACCGGCAATCACCCACCCTGGGGTACTGACCGGATTGGCGGCTTTGACTGCCGCAACCTGTTCCGGGGTCAAAGGAACAAAATCATCCACCCCGTCATCAAGGTCAGAGTCTTGCCATTGAGCTGATGCCATTGTCGCCATTAACATTACGCCTTCTTTACAGGCCAAGCCTCTCTGATCAACCAAGAATTATATGTAGAAATAACAGGCCTCCAGAATCCACCCCTGACCAACATGAACACACCCTCGAACACCCCAGACGCCAACACGCCGGCGACCGCTCCTGCCGAATCGCTGATCACCTATCCCAGCCAATTCCCGATCAAGGTGATGGGCATCAAGACCGACGACTTGGTGAGCGCCATCACCCACATCGCCCATTCCTTTGACCCTGCCTTCGACGCCAGCACCATCGAGCTGCGCCCCAGCAAAGGTGGCAAGTACCTGGGTGTGACCATCACCGTCACCGCCACCAGCCGCGAGCAGCTCGATGAGTTGTACCGCACACTGTCGACCCACCCGATGGTCAAGGTGGTGCTTTGACCGTGACAACAAGCGCACAGTTTCTGGGCCGGGTGGACTACCTGCCCACCTATGAGGCGATGCAGGCCTTCACGGCAGCCCGCACAGCAGCAACGCCGGATGAACTATGGATTTGTGAGCACCCCCCCGTTTTTACACAAGGGCTGGCGGGGAAAAAGGAACATATCTATAACCCCGGAGACATCCCCGTCATCCAGACCAACCGGGGCGGCCAGGTCACCTACCACGGCCCCGGGCAGGTGGTGGCCTACCCCTTGCTGGACCTCAAACGTGCGGGCTACTTCGTCAAGGAATACGTCTACCGCATCGAAGAGGCGGCGATCCGCACCCTGATGCACTTCGGCGTGACCGGCCACCGGGTGGCGGGCGCACCCGGGATTTACGTGCGCTTGGACGATCCGGGTTCCCACGCGCTGCTGGCGCAGCGGCCACAACACGGCACCAGCGGTCAACCCGACTTCACCGGCCTGGGCAAGATCGGCGCTTTGGGCATCAAGGTCAGCCGCAACTGCACCTACCACGGCGTGGCTCTCAATGTGGCCATGGATCTGGAACCCTACTTGCGTATCAACCCCTGCGGCTACCAGGCGCTGCAAACCGTTGATCTTTCTACAATCGGCGTTTCTGTCTCTTGGCAAGAGGCGGCGGACATCCTGGCGCAGCATCTGGCCACCTACCTGGCCCCTTGAGTTTTCAAACGCGGCCAGAGCCGCACAAACGCCTTGCCATCACAACCCGAACACACACCATGAGCACCTCCACTGACGACAACACCGTGCGCGTGGCCCAAACGGCCGAGAACTACGACCCAACGGCCAAACAAAAAGCCGCCGCCAAACTATCCCGCATCCCGGTCAAGGTGGTGCAAGGCGAGATCTTGCGCAAACCCGAGTGGATCCGCGTCAAGGCCGGCTCCCCCAGCACCCGCTTTTACGAGATCAAGGACGTGCTGCGCAGCAACAAACTCGTCACCGTTTGTGAAGAGGCCAGCTGTCCCAACATCGGTGAATGTTTTGGCAAAGGCACGGCCACCTTCATGATCATGGGCGACAAATGCACCCGACGCTGCCCGTTTTGTGACGTGGGCCACGGCCGACCCGACCCGCTGGATGTCAACGAACCCACCAACCTGGCCAACACCATTGCCCAGCTCAAACTCAAATACGTGGTGATCACCAGCGTGGACCGTGACGACCTGCGCGACGGCGGCGCCGGCCACTTTGTCGCCTGTATCCAGGCCATCCGCGAGCAATCGCCACACACACAGATCGAGGTGTTGGTGCCCGACTTCCGTGGCCGCGATGACCGCGCGCTGGAGATCTTGAAGGCCGCCCCGCCCGACGTGATGAACCATAACCTGGAAACCATCCCGCGCCTGTACAAAGAAGCGCGCCCTGGATCGGACTACCAGTTCAGCCTCAAACTGCTGCAAAAGTTCAAAGCGCTGCACCCCGATGTGCCCACCAAAAGCGGCCTGATGGTGGGCCTGGGCGAAACCGATGACGAGATTCTGCAAACCATGCAGGACATGCGCGACCACGGCATCAACATGCTGACCATCGGCCAATACCTGGCACCCTCCAACGCCCACCTGACGGTCAAGCGTTATGTGCACCCAGACGTGTTCAAGATGTTCGAGGCCAAAGCCTACGAGATGGGCTTCAGCCATGCGGCGGTGGGCGCCATGGTGCGCTCCAGCTACCATGCAGACCAGCAAGCCGGGCACGCTTTGGGACAAGCTGTGAATGATTAGAAGTTAATGAGAAACTTCAGAAGTTGTTGAGATAAATTTAGTAGTTAGTGAGACAGATAGGTGCATTTGGCCTTGGGGACGGTTCACAGAACTGGCCCTCTCCGAATGAATCACCGCGAATAGCCGTTTTTCCGAAAGGCCCAACCCCTTGGCGTCTCGACTGGTTCGGTGATATTGCGTTTCCCGACAGATCCATTCGCCGCAAGCAACCTTCCGTATTCGTCCATCTTTCACGGGTCACCGACTCGCGGTTTCGCGAGGACCCGACAGTCTTGCTGTCCGCGCATAGCACAACGCCACCAAGTTTTCAAAGGCGTGTCTGGGTTTCGGTAGGAACGCTCCCACTGCTGCGCGTTGGTGACGTCTGGCGTGACGGCCAGCTTGATATCAGGCCTGACTATGAGTTGGAGGAATTCACCGATATCCAGATCGATCAGGACACGACCAAGCTGATCAAGGCTGGACTAAATCTGGACGAAGACGGTTTCTTGCTTCCGTTGTCCGAACACCCTTGGCACATGCAGTGCACACAATCGTATTGCCTGTTGGTTGACCTGCCGGATTCCCGCCGAATGATCATTCCTTGCATGGAGCTAGTTCGTTTCTACTTTGGTTCCTCCAGCAGTCTACTCACAAGACTATTTCTTCCACCACTGGCACGCGATTCGCTGTATGAAAAAGCCTCCATGAACACCAGGACCGGTCAGCTAATGCTTGCTCTGGCCGATAAAATGTCTGGCGCCTCCGCTGCCGACATCGGGCGTCTTCACTTGGAGCCAGCCGCTTGGCGCGCTGCTGCGCATGTGGGGACGTCCATCTTGAAAGCGTCTGTGGCCAACCAGGCGATCTACCCACAAGCCATTTTTCCCTTCGAAGGCAAAACTACTTTGGTGGCCTCAGGCCGGTGGCTGTCTTTTGCTGATCAGCCACGAGCGACGTTCCTCGTATACAACTTGCGCTCCTGCGCACATCCCTTTCCGTTTCGATCCCTTCGCTACGAAGCAAAAGGGAGCCACTCTAAACCACAACCGTCCCGAAAAAGAGCGCCAGACGCCAACGTCAGTCATACTTGGGTATCTGCCAGGGATGCCAATGATCAAGCAATCGTCGAACATGACCCATCCACTGATCTTGCTCCTCACCTCCGTTCCTTTCACGTCGAACCTCGGTTTCCAGACTTGATACCAAAACATGTCTGGAGAATCGAAATCGCATCCTCCGAGAATATTTCCCCTGGCAAACAGTACACAACCAAGTCCGTCGAAAATGCAGCTTTAGGTGAACCAGGTTCTCGACAGCGAACTCGCCCATTAGATGTAGAACTATTGGCTAATACCGAGCATTTGAACTTTGAGTCGATCCCGGAATTTCTACGGGAAACGATCTTTCAGCTGCATGCCCTAAAAAGCATAAAGTACAAGTTGCTTACCGAAAGCGACAGTGACGGTTGGACAGTTCCGATTTCAATCCTTCCCAATGAAGATGGGGAAATTGACAGCCAACTATTCATATCCCAAACAGACGGAAGTTGGCGTTTGCGTCGAGCCAGCTTGTTGGAGATCGGGTGTGGCCCACAGTGCGTTTGTGCCGTAGTGATCGAGTCAGAACCTGTATTCAGAAAAATCTATCCCGCGACAGGTCTTGCACCTAACGAGATTTCGCGGACGTTGCAATGTTCCGCCGTTGACTTCGTGAACAGACAAGATTTACCCCAAAGTATTCACAGTCTCGTCAATTCATTTAGTTGGTTTCTTAGCACCTATTCTCCATAGAGAACAAATAACAATCTTGATAAGATTAAATATTTAACTAAACTAGATGGGGCCAGAGTTGCGTGCAGTCATTCTTTTGGGAAGAATCATCCCACCAAGAGGCAAGTCTCAACAAATATGGCTGCCAATATTTTTTTTGAGATTCTTTCAGCAATCGAAGATAAGTGGGTTCATCTCTAAGTTGTTGCCAGCACAGTCCAGAAAAATTAGACAAAACAAAATCAAGGGATAAAATTGCATCCATTGGTGGAAATGCTAGTCTTGGGGCTGGGAGCAATAACATACTACCTAGCGACTCAGCAAATTTTTTCATTGCATGTCCACCGTGCTGGAAATGATATAAGGGGTGAGCTTCTGCTGACGAGTTCCGATCTTCAGATTTATTAGTAATATGCCGATCAAAATGCCAAGAACAAAAATTACTTTGAGTATTCGTCCTGATTTTCAAATTCAAAATAAGATCAGTTATTGATGTGGAACCATCTGCGACACATTGGCCACCAATATCAAGATCTAACCCGATATCCAACCACTCTCCACACCGAGTAGGTAAAATATTCTGTGGAATATCAACTTTTAGCTGCAAATCAGCAACTTGGTATGACCATGCTCCTTTTTTTGAACCACTCTTTACTTGATTTGCAGCGGAACGAAGTACATCAGGATTGATAACTACACCAGAACTATCTTCGTTCAGCACACGAGCCAAGGCCAATAAATCTTTTGATATTTTATCCTTAACTGTACTCGGACTTAGAGATTTACTCATTTCCCCCGCGCTCCTTAATGGAATCAAAACGATCTCTATCTAAAGGACTAATACGGCCCCATAGACTTTTATTAATTCTATTTAGTGCGCCATAAATCGAAACATATTCCGCGTCATGCCAGTTTCTCTTTGAGGATTGTGAAATTCGAAATCCATTAATAGGATCGAGGGGCTTTTTTGTTGCAACGCATACGGAAAAGAACTTTTCACTGTAATTTTCACAAATTGGCTTTGCGGCAATAAGATTGGTTGAAAATTTTCTATTGAGAATAGTAACTCTCTCACTCGCAGAAATTCGCCTTAAATTTGGCATATCACGCGACAGAGCTAACCACCAATCCTCTACCTTTGGCCACCACCAACGTCGCCATCCCATTGAGAATGGTCCTTGGTAAATCGCCCCACTCAGTGCCTGACAAATCGTTTCCCAATGCACGCCTGATTCCGTTATCTCAACCCCAAGGCGAGCTGCTAGCAGTAGCTCATCAATCAACAGCCCTGCTGGTCTAATGAGTTGCGTCGCTAATAACCTAGCAGAGTAGTGAACTGCACTATTTTTTATTGCTGCATCCAGTTCATCTAGAAATTCGTCATATATTCCATTGGAATCCTTTGAAGATAGCTTAAGGAGTTTGACTATTGACTTTTTGCCTTTTTTTGTATCGCATAACTCACGATAGCCAGAGACAAGAGCAAGCATTTCTTGTCCAACTCGCTCGGATTGATTTGATATTTCCTTATCTTTTTCATAAATTGAATCAAAAAGATCATGTGACGTATCCTCCCCGCAATATGAAGATTCCAGTCGATTGGCGATAGACCAAAGAACAATTGGGAATGAGTTCGAGATCAAACCCTCTGCCATCCGGGTACGAAGCTCTTGTGCTAATGTTGGGCCTCGATAAGGAACTTTTTTGCCTTCTGCATCGGCTTCCATGTCCAACCGCAAATCAAGAAGAAGTCCAAAGTATCCATTATGTTTTATTGCTTCATTTGAGATAAGTTCGAGCTGCGCGCCAACATCAGTTGGAGTTCTACGTTCAAAACTTGGCCCCCCTGCTCGAGTAATCCCATCCAACAAGGTATCAACAGTTTTATCTTGCTGATCATCGATGCAAAGATATCTAATATTTTTCATTTCCAATTTCCTCATCAGTTGCTTGAGGCACCTCTATCCGAAAACAGGTTGTAAATCCTGCCATCGGTTCAAGAGTGTAAATTTCTCCATCAGCGGCATCAATGATGTCGTGAACTATTTTTAAGCCCAGACCAGTTCCAACGAGTTTATCTGAATCATTTGATAAAACACTTGGCGGAGAACTAGTAGTAAAGAAAGCATCAAAAATCTTATTTTCATGCTCTTTAGGTATGCCGTCACCATTATCAGAGAAGTTCAAGAAAAGATTTTCACCATCTCGTCCGCCAGATATATTTATGTGACCGTCTGATTTCGCTCGCTGTATTGCCTTTAATGAATTTGTAAATAAATTTAACAAAATAGAAGACCATTCCGATTTGTGCATCGGTTTAGTAAATAGATCATAGCCATCAAAGCTATAGGTAAGTTTAATATTTTGTCTATTTAGAGTTGGTCGAACAACCTCGACGAATTCACTTATCAAATCCCTTAGCTCATGTACCGATAACTTTCTGTGGGCATTTTGAGTAATTGCATTATCAAAATATCTCGCATAACTTTGCAACAGAAACATATTATCCTTAGTTGCAGCTATGGATTCAGGAGATATCCCATCAATTTCAATTCTATCTATCGTGGCCTTTAGCGCGGCAAGTGCATGTCGAACTTCGTGAGTAAACTCCCCAATAGTAAGTCCGAGACTTGCAAGAACCCGTAGCATTCCGTTTTCTTCAAGAATTTCTTGAGAATGCTCACCAAGCTTCTCAACATCTGCTGCCAAATCATTCAGATTTTTTGATTCATCAAGAATTGGCAACACCTGCTGGTTTTCCATCGACTTGGCCTCGTTACTTTTTGAAGCAGAACGAAGTTTTTCGGCTATTTCAGAAGCCTTTTCTTTTGGGTTTATTTTTTCCTTACCTTTTGGAACTTCAGTACTATCACTTTTATCTTCCGAAGCAAATACTTTCTTGTTCCTAGCACGAGCTATCGTTATAACACCACTGATAATTGCCCGATATATGAAATCCTGCAATTGTGTAAAGGCTTCATTCTCTAATAGCCCCTCCCGACTTGCTGTTTCTTCAAAATTCTCACCAGCCACATCCAGAATTTCTGCAAATCCTAAAAAATTCAAATTATGGTGTGGAGGAAGAAGTTCTCTAAGCGCGCTTGATCTTTGAAGGCCTAACCAATCATCAAACGTTTCTCCATATGGCAAAACTCTGAAACCATTTCTGTAAACTCTAATTCCACCTTGTCTCGCTAATATTCTCTGAACCGTACTTCGAGTTCCAGATGGCAATTCGTCTTGGATAAAATAATAGGCATTAAACCTTACTCCTTCGAGAAGTGGATAGGATGTTATCTCCAAACCAGTTCTGGGCTTCAATCTTTGATCAAATTCAAGAGTTTTATTTTTTATATCAATATTAAAATGTTTTGAAGAAATATCAATATAAGCAACCCCATCTTTATCAGTGTAGCCAGAAAACTTAGCAATCGCATGTGCATATATTGATTCATCTTCATTAGCAACAATACTCAATACCCCACTCTGCTCACGATTAAAAGTCGCCTTAAATCCCGGATCACGTTTAGCTATTTTTTCTTTATTTACATCTAATGGAAATGGCTGTAATAATTCTGAAATATATCTATAAGCTCGTTGAATTTGGGCTTCCGTCCATGCATCTCTCAGATTTTCGATACGCAGAATTGTTCCAGCGCTAGATAGCTTTTCTCGCACTTTAATCTGATTGGAAATGAGATGTAAATCTATCCCCCTCTCAAATAAGTCCCATTCAATTTCCAGCTCTAGTGCCGTTTCCATATCATCACGCTGGGTAGTAATAATTAATTTGCGCCCCAATCGTTGCGTTGCGAACCTACCAATTCCCTTTCGACCGGCTTTTTGACGTTTGAATTTTGGAGAAATTGGGAATAGAAATTTGTCTTGAGTTGAAATTCGCATGAATCCATCAAGAAGTTGACTTCTAGACATGCCATGACCGTTATCTTTTATTTCAAGAGATCCACCTCTAATAAAAGAATTACTAAATATTAGTTCTACCTGAGTCGCATCAGCATCATATGCATTTTTAACCAATTCGGCAACAGCAGTTTCTTGCTTCGAAACCAACTCTATTCCAAGTCTTGATATATGACTGGCATCTACAGAAAAGCGAACACTATTCTCATCTTGCTTGGCCATTTCTGTCGCCAACGTTAGAATAAGATTGATATTAGGCGTATCCTCATTTACTGCAGAGGTCAGCTCACTTTTCAGATTATTAAAATTGCTCATTTACAGCACAGCCTTTTTGACTAGATTTCATTTATAGAAATTTGATTGTCATTCCACCTATTCCATCTATTCCATCTATTCCATCTATTCCATCTAGACAATCATTGACAAAGCTCATATCCATGATGACGCCATATTCATCTATCCACTGGAAATTTTTCATTCATTTCGAATGAAATAAATATTTAATAATTTGTAAAATTAAATATGTAAATTTTTTATATCAATACAAATAAAATAGAATATTTATTTTTCTCTATTAAGCCGATGATTCGTTAGAGCAATTCTCATCTCACGCAGCAAAAGCATTTCAGATGACTCAATCAGCTTAGAGTCAATAAATACTATCTTATCAATTTCTTGGCTCGCCTCTTCTATTTTTCCATCAAGCAGTAAATTATTTATTGCCTTTTGGAAATTTCTGAAAACTACTTCACTGAGATGTGGTATTTCGATTGGAATACAAGTTTTCTTTACATCACTCGGCTCGAGCTTGATACCTCCACTACCACGAACACGACCTAAAAGTTCAGCTGATATATGAAATGGGGTGCTGAGACTTAGCATAGGTAACCATTTATTTAGATTTATATCAGCTTGCCCTTTAATTTTATAGAAGGCATTAGAACAGCTTATCCCAGCATCATTTCCAATGATTCTCGGATACTCATGACTCATCGAGCCAATGAATGCGTCTGCATCTGCTCCATAGGAACATGTGTACCATGTAGATCTCTTCTTAAATGTTTGGTTTTCAATAATTGCGCTCTCCGGATATTTTGAAAGATAGATCTTTATAGCTTCCGGGAGGAATGCTTCAGGAGGAATTAGTAGATGCGGGATCCGCAGGATTTCATCTTCACTCTTCCCATTTCGCACGTATATACCATGAACCTGTGCAGATCGTGTTAGCAATGGTTTAAGATACTTTTCTTCTACCCCAAGATCTCGCCATTCGGACAAAGGACGAACAAAATAATTAATATTACCAACAACTTCACCAATACGGACAGTTGCGACCGAACCAAGGTGCTGCAACGCACGACCAACAAGTCCTGATAATAACGACGAAGCATTGTCACGAACATCCAGTTTCTTTGGAAGTTCGGTGGTGCCAGATATAGTATCTCCCGATAAGTCGATCTCACGTATTTTTGAAATGTATCTTGTATACACTTGGGGCAAACTTATTCCCCCCTCCGGTCTGTAGTGATTTAGCAATAACAGCGAAATGCGCTCATCAGCTCCTGCTTGAATAAATATCCGTTCGCTTACATGCACAAGCTCAACACTAAGAAATTTGGTCTGTAGAAATTCTAGTAGTGGTTTCGCATAATCAGCAGTTCCAACCGCTGTAGGTAAAACAAAAGCCATGCGTCCATCTTCGCGCAAAAAGCTCATCGCGTGCAGGATAAAGTGAACCCAAATACTCGCTAGTTTCGGCAAACTCGGCAAATACAATCGCCGGAGGTTTTCCGCTTGCATTCGCTGTTCTGAGTTCAACCTATGGTAAGAAACAAACGGCGGATTTGCCAACACCGCATCAACCCGCAAATCTCCCGCAGAACTTTGCAAGAAGTCTTGTTTCTTGAAGTTTCCGTCGGAATTGCTAATGCTCATTTGAGCCAAATGCGCGAATGCCGCTGAATCGACGTCATATCCATATAGCTGCCTCGATGGATTCGGATTTCCCAATAGCTTGAATGCATCAACAGCTGCAGCCAACATGGCGCACCCGCCAAAACTTGGCTCCAATACCGCTTCCATCGGCCGCCGAATTGCCCAACGTGCCAGCATTTGCGCAGCGTCTGGAGGTGTGTAGTAAATCCCCAGAGCCCTGCGTCGATCTCGATCAGATCTAGCTTCAGACACCGCAACCGCATCTTCCTGCGGACCATTACCGCTTAGCACGAGGTCTCCGTATTGCTGTATTGACAGCCAGCTCTTCATGCATCAGGTCAGAGTGACGCGTAATGATCACCGCTTCATGCTCAACATCCAATTCGATACGAACCGAATCGCCAATCACAAGCCCAAGGGTCTCCAATAGATTCTGATCGAGCGCAACTCGACGCATTTGCTGAATCTTTGTTGTTCCGTATGATACTTTTTTGATACTCACACGAGACATTTTAACACCAATTATTAGTATTTTAAAATACTATTTTTATACACTTTTTGACGCATTTGGCTACGCCAGTAGCCAAATAGGACCGTTACTTTTCTGACTGAGGCTCCAAGGCGCACATGTCAACTGACGTTTGAAATTCCGCTTATGGAGACATACGAGGCTGCCTCTCAGTCGATCACAGGAACTCCTACGAAAGATAGTTTGATCAAAGGCGACCTAGCAACTTTTGTTCCTGCCAAATGACGAGATGAGACACCCGCAGTGAGTCTGTATGAGCTTTACAAAATTGACAGGATGGGTGTGGTCATCGATTGACGGCCACGCTACAACAATCACCATTTGCCCTGTAACACTGCAGAGCGAGACAAGCTTGCAAGGGGTTAGAACCTAATACAGCTGAGTTGAAGGATTTTGGGCCAGAGTGATACGGAGTCATACTGACTTATTGGCTTCCATTTGTGACATGACATGCCATATCAGCGATGTCGCCAATCTGAAAACCCCAGAGCCGTCGCCTGGAACCAAGCCGGCGCATTGTTGTAGTCCTTGCATAAGTGGTTGTACTGGACAGCCTTGGCGCGCCAGGCAGTTCGAAGCCGTGGCTCCAAGTCCAGCATCAGCCACCCAAGCAATTGCATCAAATGGTGCCTTTCAAGTAAAGGGCGTAACTCGAATGCTAGTCGTCCCGTACTCAGCGGTATTTTTTGTACCCCAAGTTTTGAGCAAATGTGGGCATGCAACTTGATCGTTGAATACGGCGAAACCAGTAGTTTCCCAAGTTGTCGCATTACGCCCAAGGTGTCAATATCTATAACGTTTTCGCAGCCACAAGCAGGTCCAAGCTGTTGACATGCCCGGTTGAGCCACGAGTCAACTTGAGTGTCAAAGCTAACAATTGGAGTAGAGCCACTCTGACCCAAATCAAAACCACACTTATGGCATATTGCCAATGTGTCTGGAATTGGGCAGTCATGCTTACCCATATCCTGCCGATGAAATGCAACCCCCGTCTCACACACAGGACATCGATCTTGCATCATGCATTGGTGAGCTGGGCATACAGTGTTGAACGCCACTCGCCACGATTTTCGGAAGTACGGTGCAGGTCCTTCGCGCAGACACAACGGGCAAAACTGGAGCCCGAAACCTTCGTGCTTGCGGTGATACATCTGTAGCGTCAGAATCCATTGCAGTACCCCCGAGAGCTTGAACTGCGGATACAACAACCCTTCGTACGCGCGCAAAGTGGTTCCGTAGGCGATCTGCAGCGAGGTCCCCGTTCGGGCGCTCAGTTCCTTGACGAGCCAATCAGGGCCCAGCCTGTCAATGTCACGATTCCAGACTTGATGCCGGTCACCAAAAATGAGGTTGCAAAAAGTCTGGACCTTCAAACCATGGCCGTGAGCCAGGCGCACCAACCAGGACGAGAGCAGTTCATCTGGCAGGGGTTTGTACCGAATGGGCCACAGCGGTGACGTGAACCCTTTCATTGGCGTCAAAGCCGTTGGTATTGTTTTCGTTTGGACGGCGGCACCCAACGCAGAGATCGGATTTGCTCGAAAGTAATTTGTTCCGTCTTACTGCGGATGGCATCCACGGCCAGTTCCTTGAACAGGTCGCACATGTCACCCAGCGTACCCTCGCTGCGCGTGTGCATTTCCAGCATCATGGCTGGATCTTTCAGTTTTGAAGGTTTCTTGAGAGGCGTACGCAACTCCAGCGTAGCCAGCAACGAGCCGAACTGGTTGTCGGCGCGCCAAAGCGGCAGTTCTTCTGGAGAAAACCGGCTGGACATTTGTGGATCGGTATTGAAGGCGTTGAAAGCGTCTTCGATACCGGCGGCCACGATCACCACCTTGGTTTCATTGCCCAGGCTCTTGAGCGCATTCCTGAAATCCTTCTGGCGATTCAGGCTACCGGCAATGAGATGGTGTATCTCGTCGACGATCAGCATCTTGACACCCAGTTGCTTGAACAGCAGCTTGACCTGGGAGTTCTTATCTTGCACAGCCGCTGCCGGTTTGTAGGGTGACATCAAGGCGTCAAGGATCCGTGAATAGAAAGCCGACACGTCGGGTGTTGGCGGCGACTCCACCATCAAGACAGGACAAATCGTGGTCTCACCTTCCGGATCCAGATCGGGCGGATGCTGTGCCAAGAATCGCTCCAGGATGGACGTCTTACCATTGAACGACGGTGCCACCAGCAACATGTTGGGCATGCGCGTAATGCGCGGGTAGTCCAGCAAGTCTTCCATGCGGCTCAGGATTTCCTTGGCCCGGGGATAACCTAGCCAAGTTCCGGAACGGATCGAATGAATGCGCGCTGCGTCAGGCGCATTGACCAGTGCCTTGGCAGCTTCATTGAGATGCGGATAGTCTGTTGGTGTGTCCATCATTCGTCATCCAGGGGTTGGACCATGTCTGGATCGTAGCCCCGCACCGCAGGAGGCGGCGTGCTGGGACCAGGTGCGCGTGAAACGGTCGGCATGGTCTTCACCTTGTCGCCGCGCTGCTTGTCATGTTCGGTGCGTCGTTGCTGCTCGCGCCGGGCTGTTTTCGTTTTGGAAGCGGCATCGGCCTCCAGGGCACGCTGCTCGTTGATGATGGCAAAGATGGCTTTTTCGTTTTCTGGCGGTATGCCGCGCTCGGCCCCCCGGCGATGCGCCTCACGGAGTTCCCAAATGCTCACTGGTGGCAAGCTGGTGTCCCGATAAGGAATGTGAACGTAGCGCCGAGAGAGTTCATCGAAAAAGTACAGCTGACTGATATCGCGTGGATCCCGGTGGAATCGGAATTTCCGCTTGTGTTTGGGAAAGTCCGGATGCGGGGCATTGATCCAAGGCCGCAACACATCGTGGTAATAGTGCACGTCATCGATCACCACGCCGTAAGCTTGGATCGTGCGCTCGATGTAGGGCGTGAAGTTGATGCGCAACACTTCCTCATCCAGACGGCGCGCAGGAAGACCTCGCCCCGGCTTGCTTTTGGTTCCGAGCAGCCCTTCGCGCCACTTTTTCAGCGGCGATGTGCCAATCCCATCGTGTTTGCTGATGTGGTATCTGGCAAAGAAAAGAATGAGCCACTTTTCAATCTCGCTGAAGGTCATGCAAGCATTGCCTTCGGCGTCGTATTGCCCCTTTTCATCAGGCCCGGAAAACGTTGCGCCCTTGACGGTTTTGAGTCCTTGGGTGACCGTGCCCATCAGGCGCTCGATGTGGGCGCCATAACGAGGTGTCTTGACCGGTCGCAAATGGATGTCAATGTCGTATTCATTGCAGGCTGCTTTGAGCATGTCGCCGCGAAACTCGCGGGCGTTGTCCATGTGTAGCGCACCCATGACGCCCCAAAAGGGCCACTCGACAGTGGTCAGATTGTGTCTCCGGACCCAAGCCTCCTTTGGCAGGATGGAATGTGCAATGCACATGCCTGCAGACATGGCTGAAGGGGCCTCAAGCGACAAGAACATTCCCAGGCACACCCGGCTATTCACGTCGATGGCCAAAGTTATCCAGGCCCGATTGATAGGCTTGCGGTGCACATCGTCCACGATGATGACCGGCAAGAGGGTGTGATCTATTTGCACAATAGACAACGGCCAATCAGCATCCGGGATCACGCCTTTAATCGGATCATGGCGGTCATGTGCCACTGCGGCGCCCTCGCGCCGAAGAGTTCGCTCCCGCCCGTCAGTTCGATCCAACCGCGCCCTGATGGTGTTAACAGCCGGTAATGGCAAACCGGCATTGGAGCAGCGTCTTCGAATTTCGGTCACCGTCTCAGTGAAGGATTGCTTCTGCTGCGTGTCGTGAAAGTTCGCCAGCGCGTCCTGTATGAGTGCTTCCACCTCTGGAGAAATCCTACTGCCCGCCTTGCCACCCCGTTGTCGCGTGTTGGGCAGCAGGGATGACAACAGCCCTGTCTGCCGAAAAACCGCCACCCAACGATAGATCGTCGCCCGACTCACACCTGCATCGACGGCAATCTGATCAGCCAGCGCTTGCGCATGCCGGTAGTGACTGCCAAGCAGTGGATCGATCCATTGGCGCCGGGTTTTCGCAATCTCCCATAGGTCATCGGGCACATCCAAAAGCTCGGATTCAGTCCTGGGGGCGGGTTCCGATTCGCCGATCACCCGAGGTGGACCAATGTCGCCGATCTTTAGCAGTACGCGCTCCCCAGATTCAGTGTCCCTGGCCAACACCAAGTTGATGTCTGCCAGACTGAGGATGACATAGTCTCTGCCTTCGTTTGTGACCGTGGCGCCTTTGTTGATCCAGAGTTGGGGTGGGGCCTGCCTCTTCATGATTGGGCTCCGGCTGAGATTAACGGAACATCATTCGTGAACGGCAGATCCAGATCCATCACCAGATGCCGGGTCAGCACCATGGACCAGATGATGGGCAACCAATACAACTTATCTTCGTCCGTCGAGGACAGGGCGAGCAAAAGTGATTGCAATGAGGTTTCACCGCCAGCTTTCGCCATTGCATCCAGCACCGCCTGGACATCGCCAGCGGACGGCGTGACATTTCGATATTCGCGCAGAAACTTGAGGTTGGCCAGCCGTGGTGTTCGAATGACGTGCTGGTCCACCGTTATGAATTCCCAATCCCTTTCCTCGGCGTATTGGCGTGCGGCAGCGAACTTGGGCGCATATTTTTCTGCGTGGCGTTCCAGGTCTTCAGAAGTTTTGACCTCCACCAAACTGGACTTGCGAACCGCGCCGGTCTCGACGTCTGGCCGATATTTGACAAGAACGTCAGGCACATAGCCTTTGGGGACACCTGCAACCGGTATGCGCACCGGTTGAACTTCAAACGCCTCTACGCCGTCATCAAAGTCCAGAAGCAACAGATAATCTTTCTCAAGCAACGACTCGAAAGCATCCATCTCTTCGTTCTTTCGGCTGGAGTAGCCGCCAGTGACGAACAGGTAGTTTTTTGGGATTTTTCGGACTGGCATGCAGAACCCCATTCGTAGAATAGTCGTTTAAGAACGTAGTCTCACTAACTTCTGCATTTTGTCTCAACAACTTCTATATGAAAGCCCCCAAAAATGCCTAATTTTCTCTTTTCGTGCTGATTGTTCACACAAGCAGGCCACTAAACACTCTAATTTTTATAGCCACCTCCCCTTTTATCAAAAGGGCTAGAGGCCGATTTTATGCCTCATAACGATGCGCCATTAGGACTCTGGCTCGACCTGGCCTCGCTGGCGCAACGCGCGGGCGCCACCACCTACGCCCGGGCACTGGACCTGTACCGCAGCCAAAAGGTGTTGAGCCTGTCGATCTCGCCCAGTGGCAAACGCTGGCTGCTCGAAGGCGAGGTGCAAGGCACCCAGCGCGAGCCCTACCAGGTGGAGGTGGAAATCAGCCTCACCGCGACAAACCAGTTGCGCGGATGGGACAGCGACTGCAGCTGCCCGGTGGGTTACCAGTGCAAACACGCGGTGGCGCTGATGATCAAGGCCGCTTACCGAGGCAAACTGCTGCTGGGCGAGCACCCCAGCACGCCCACCACACCCGAAGAACGCGAAGCGCAGCGCCAAGCCGAGCTGGCCCACCAGCAAGCCGCCGAACAACTGGAGTCTGACAACCAGATGGTCCGCTGGCTCCATGACCTGGCCCGCACCGCCGCCAAATCAGACGATGCGCTACCAACACCGCCAAAAGCCACCCGCTCCGGCGCCCCGGCAGATCGACCTGAACAGTTTTTGTACCTGTTGTCCGTCCTCAACCCGCAAGGCCCGAGCCCGCAGCTGAGCCTGGAGGTGGTGACCGCCTACCCCAAGGTGGTGGGCGGCTGGTCACGCGCCAAGGCGATGAAGTTCCAGCCCGAGCGCGGCCAGCCGATCTATGACCAGGCCAGCGACACCGACCACGACGTGCTGCAACTCATGCGCGCCATGCCCGGCAGCTCGGTGCAGTATTACTACAGCTACAGCGCCCGCAACAAAATCACGCCCGAGGGCAAATACGGACTCCAAATTCTGGAAAAAGCCGCCAGCACCGGGCGCCTGTTTGTGCTGGTGCCGCCCAGCCAACCCGGCTTGGTGGTGCAGTGGGGTGAGCCACTCACACTCCGCTGGGAATGGTTTGAGGTTGGCCAGAACATCAACAACAAGGCGGGCTGGTCTTTGCGCGCCAAACTCGGCGACGGCCAGGCCAAGTTATGCCTGAACAACCCGCCACTGTATTTGGACAGCGCCAACGGCCGCTGCGGCTTGGTGGACCTGCAAGGCATGAGCTTGGGCCAAGTGGCGGTGCTGCTCAAAACCCCGCCGCTCAAAACCGAATCGCTGAAAAAATTCCAGCCCGAACTGCTGGCCCAGTTGGGCCCGGTGCCCGCCCCGCCGGTGCTGGAGAAGTTGCCCACCCTTCAAGGCATCACCCCCAAAGCCTGCCTGTACCTGCACGCGGTGCCGCCAGACTTGGTGAGCATCGACGGCCTGATGCAAATGCACCTGAGCTTTGACTACGGCGGCCACCGAGGCTGGTGGGTTGGCCAAGGCACCACCGTGCTGGTGGACGACCCGCAAGGTCGGGCCATGCTGCAGCGTGACCCGCAAAGTGAGCTGGAAGCCATCGTGCAGCTGCGCGACTGGGGTTTTGCCAGCCTGGGCCAAGGCGGTTTTGGCATCCCTGGCAGCGAGCCCCAACAACGCTGGCTGCAACTGGTCGACAGCAACTACGCCCCACTGCGCGAGGCCGGGTTTGACATCACGCTCGACGACAGCCTGAGCCACTGGATCAGCCACGCTGACGCGCTGGAGGTGAACCTGCAGGCGCAGGACGACGACGAAGCCACCTCCCCCTGGTTTGACCTGAGCTTAGGGATGGAAATCAACGGCCAGCGCCACAACATCCTGCCGCTGCTGCCCAGCCTGATCAGCACCGCCGCGATGAGCCCGCGTGATGCGGTCACCGGCCTGCCCGACCTGCCGCCTTTTGTGTACCTGCCCAAGCCAGAGGGCGGCTTCATCCGCCTGCCCACCGACAACCTTAAACCCTGGCTGGGCGCACTGCTCGAACTGGTGGGCGACAGCGCACACGACTTCACCGGTGAGAGCCTCAAACTCTCGCGCCTGGACGCGATGCGCACCACCGCCGCGCTGGGCGAAGGCGCGGTGTGGGACGGCGCCCAACAGCTGCGCGAGCTGGTGCAACGCCTGAGTGGCCGCGCCGCGCTGCCGCAAGTGCCGATTCCGCCCAGCGTCCAGGCCGATCTGCGCCCCTACCAGCAACAGGGCGTGAACTGGCTGCAGTTTCTGCGTGAATACGGCCTGGGCGGCATCCTGGCCGACGACATGGGCCTGGGCAAAACCCTGCAAACCCTGGCCCACATCCAGATCGAAAAAGACGCCGGCCGCCTGACTGCGCCTGCCCTCATCATTGCGCCGGTGAGCCTGATGGGCAACTGGCGCCGCGAAGCCGAGCGCTTTTGCCCCGAATTGCGTTGCCTGGTCATCCATGGCGCAGACCGCCACGAGGTGAGTGGCAGCACCCACGACCACGACATCGTCATCGCGCCCTATTCCCTGCTGCCGCGTGACCGCGACGGCTGGTTGCAGGGCCAATGGCATCTGGTGGTGCTGGACGAGGCGCAAAACATCAAAAACGCCGCCACCCAGGCGGCGCAGGTGGTGGCAGAACTCAACACCCGACACCGGCTGTGCCTCTCTGGCACGCCGATGGAAAACAACCTGGGTGAACTGTGGAGCCTGTTTCACTTTTTGATGCCGGGTTTTCTGGGCAGCCAGAAACGTTTTACCGCACTGTTTCGCAACCCCATCGAAAAACAGGGTGACCCCGAGGCGCTGCAGCAACTGCGCGTGCGCGTCACCCCGTTCATGCTGCGCCGCACCAAGGCGCTGGTGGCGCATGAGCTGCCGCCCAAGGTCGAGACCGTGATGCGGGTGGAGTTGTCGGGCAAACAGGCCGACCTGTACGAAACCATTCGCCTCGGCATGGAAAAAACCGTGCGCGAGGCGCTCAGTACCAAAGGGCTGGCCAAGTCACAAATCACCATCCTGGACGCACTGCTGAAATTACGCCAGGTCTGCTGCGACCCACATTTGCTCAAACTGGAGGCGGCCAAAAAGGTCAAAACATCAGCAAAACTTGATCAACTGATGGAGCTGCTGCCCGAGATGCTGGCCGAGGGACGGCGCATTTTGCTGTTCTCACAGTTCACCAGCATGCTGACCCTGATCGAGGCCGAACTCAAAAAGCGCGGCCTGAGCTGGGTCAAACTCACCGGCCAGAGCCAGAAGCGCGACGAGATCATCGGCCAGTTCACCAGCGGCGCGGTGCCGCTGTTTCTGATCAGCCTCAAAGCCGGTGGCACCGGTCTGAACCTGCCGCAGGCCGATACCGTGATCCATTTCGACCCGTGGTGGAACCCGGCGGTGGAAGCCCAGGCCACCGACCGCGCCCACCGCATCGGTCAGACGCAAAGTGTGTGGGTGGTCAAACTGGTGGCGCAAGGCACGATCGAGGAGCGCATCCTGGCACTGCAGGACCGCAAAGCTTCACTGGCCGACAGTATGTACAGCGGCTCGGTCGGACGCAAGGAGCCGCTGTTCAGCGAGAGTGATCTGGCGGAATTGCTCAAGCCTTTGTCGGCTTGACATTGCTGCTATTAATATAGCTACTAGCCCTTTATAGATAAGGGCTAGAGCCTATTTTTCCTTACACCATCACAGCCGCCTGTGCCCGCAGTCTCCCCGCGAGACTTGCGACCACAAAACGGCCGGATAGGGGGGTGATGGCTGGCATGGTCAGCGCGACCATGCCGCGTTCACTTGCCGAACAACTGGGTGACGTGCTGCCACATGCGCTGCAGCAGGCCCGCGCGTTCCACATCGGCCAGCGCGACGAGCGGGGCTTCGCCCACCGGCTTGCCGTTTGACGTTGCGACCACTTTGCCGACCACCGCGCCTTTGGTCACCGGTGCTTCCAGGTCAGACTTGGGCTCCACCGAGGTCTGTACTTGCTGGCCGCGCGGCACAGTCAACATCCACGGTGCGGCCAGACCTGCGTCGACCGTGTCTGCCTTGCCGAAGCTGAGCTTGGCCTTGGTGACCACCGCGTTGGGCTGAATCGGGGTGACCTTCTCGAACGTGCTGTAGCCCCAACCCAGCAGCGTTCGCGTCTGATCAGCCCGCGCCTGGGCGCTTTGGGTGTTGAGGATGACCGAGATCAGGCGCATGTTGTTGCGCTTGGCTGAGGTGACCAGGCAGTAGCCGGCATCGTCCGTGTGGCCCGTCTTCAGCCCGTCAACGGAAGGGTCGGTGTAGAGCAGGGCATTGCGGTTGCCTTGTTTGATGCCGTTGTACTTGAACTCGCGTTCCGCGTAGATCGGGTAATAGTCCACGCTGTCGCGGATGATGGCGCGCGCCAGGATGGCGAGGTCACGCGCCGACGATTTGTGGTCCGGCTCGGACAGGCCGGTGGGGTTCACAAAATGGGTGTGCGTCATGCCCAGGCGCTGGGCTTCGGCATTCATCAGCTTGGCAAAACCCCCTTCGGAGCCCGCCATGTGTTCGGCAATCGCTTTGGAGGCGTCGTTGCCCGACTGGATGATGATGCCGCGCAGGAGGTCGATCACCGTGGCCTGGCTGTTGAGTGGCAGGTACATGCACGATTCGGCGCTGGTGCCTCGGCACCAGGCGTTTTCGCTCACCGAGACCAGGTCGGTTGGTTTGAGCTTGCCCGAGCGCAGCGCCTGCTCGACGATGTAACTGGTCATCATCTTGGTCAGCGAGGCTGGAGGCAGGGCTTCGTCAGCGTTGGCCGAGGCGAGCACCTCGCCGGAGTCGAAGTCCATCAACAGCCACGCTTTGGCGGCCAGTGCGGGCGGCGTACCCGCCAAGGTGCTGTCTGCAGCCAGTGGCGGCAGGCTATTCACGGCGGCGGCGGCCTTCTTGGAAGGCGCAGGCTTGGTGGCGTGAGGTACGGGCTTGGTGGCGTGGTGCGCAGCCGCGAAGGATGCCGAGTTGGGAACCAGAGCGCCGGCGGCGATGGCGACGAGGACGGGGAGAAGGGAGAAAGTTTTGGTATGCATTGTGTTTTCAGACAGAGTTCTGATTGTCGCGTATTGACGTTCTGTCGACTGATGTTGACGCCGGGATTGGCAATAGTCCACACGATCAGAAAGGTCTGTGCACCATTGGCGCAGGGCATCAACGCTGTCTTCACCAATGGTGCCATCCCGATGTACATGCGCTGGCGAGCCAAGCCTCGCTCAACGCAATGTCAGCGATAGATCCGCCCTCCCCTTGAGAAAGGCAACATCAACCATCAAGGAAAAACTGGCACGCGGTTGAGCAGCGTGGTTCAACTCAATTCGCAAATCTCAAGAATGCAAAGCATGTAGATACGGATCATGTCGAGGTAGTCAGCGATGTCGACGCGTTCATCTGGCATGGTGTTGTAGCGTCCACCCGGACCGCACACGATGCCCTCCATGCCAAGCGCATCGTACAAATGGCCTGCATCTGTGCCGAAGAAACTGGGCGGGGCGATCGCGCCGGTGGGTTGCGCTTGGCCACGCACCTGGGCATAAGCGGCGTTGATCGTGCGAACGATACGGGCGTCTTTGGCGACTTCAAAGGCGGGCATCAAGCGATGGCCTTCTTGTTTTTCGACGTGAATGTGGGTCTTCAGCCCTGGAAAGCGCTCGCGCAGCGCGTCGAGTTCTCGCCCGATGTCGGCGACAGCGCTGGCTTGAGTCTGGCCTGGGGCATAGCGGCCGGAGCCTTTGATTCTGGCAAAGTCAGCGACTTGCGGGGCCCGCCACTCATGCAACTCGGTGCCCAGAGCACCACGCATCACGCCGACATGAACGCGGTTAATCGACTCGTGTTCGGCGCTGAGTGCATTTGAAAACTTCATCGCGTTCAGTCGAGGGATCAGGTCACACGCGGCAACGATGGCGTCGACCGCCTGTTCACGTTTAGACAGGTGCCGTGTATTGCCGGTGAGTTCGATCACAAAGGTGAACGCACTGGCGTGCATGGTGACCGCCTGCAAATCAGTGGGCTCAGAATTGATGAAGTAGTCCGCACGTACACCTTGCTCAATGGCCGCAACCGTGCCAACGCCACCCTGTAGTTCCCCCACAACGTAGGTCAAGACCACATCACCTTTGAGTCGGATGCCGGCATCGACCAACGTCTTGAGGGCACAGAAATAAGCAGCATCACCCGCCTTCATGTTGGAGACCCCGATGCCGTAAATGAAATGCTCGTCAACCAGGCCGCCCCAGGGATCGACGGTCCAGCCTTCGGTGGCCGGGTTGGTGTCGAGGTGGCCGTTGAACAGCAGGCTTTTGCCACCCCCCGTCCCTTTGAGTCGCCCGATGGCATTCACACGGGTTCCCGCCACAGTTTGCAGGTCAGCCTCGAGACCAAGGCTTCGCATTTTGTCGACCATGAAACTGGCCAGCACCTGTTCACCATCAGTTTCAGAATAGCTTCTGTGGCGCACCATCTGGCTGAGCAAATCGAGCGCCCATTTTTCGTCGAGACGGGCGAGCAATGCGGAGTGGTCCATGGTCAGGTCTTTCAAGGTCGATGTCTGCCAGTCAAGGGAATCGGTACCGCGCTGATGAGGGCGCGCGTGTAGTCGTGCTTGGCCGAGGTGGCAATGTCGGCGGCGGCGATCAGCTCGACCAGCTCGCCGCGGTACATCACAGCAATACGGTGAGCAATCTGGCGAACCAGGTTCAGGTCGTGGGTGATGAAGAGGTAGCCCGTACCGTGCAACCGTTGCAGGTCAACCAGGATTTCGATCACGCTGGCCTGCACCGAGACGTCCAGTGAGGAGGTGATTTCGTCGCAGATGACCAGCCTGGGCCTGGAGGCAAACGCGCGGGCAATCGCCACGCGTTGCTTCTCGCCACCCGACAACTGGTGCGGATAACGGTCGGCATAACTGGCTGGCAGACGCACCTGTTCGAGCATCTCGGCGATGCGGGAGGCGTCGGCAGCCCGGCCTTCACCGTACAGCACCAGTGGTCGTGACAGGATCTCGTGAATCCGCTGGCGCGGGTTCAGCGAGGAGTCGGGGTGCTGGAAGATGAGTTGCACGTCACGTCGGTAGGCGGTGTCCATGTCTTTCAGACCACGCACCGGTCGCCCGCCAAAGCGGATTTCGCCTTCAAAAGGATTGAGCCCGGTCAGGGCTTTGGCCAGCGTGGACTTGCCCGACCCGGACTCCCCCACGATGCCGAGAATTTCTCCAGGTTGCACCGACAAGTTGATGGCGTGGTTACCGGCGAATTGCGTGTTTTTGCGGCCCAGCAAACGACCCAGGAAAGGCTTCTTCCCGTAACGCACGCTGATATTTTCCACTTCGAGCAAGGCCTTGGATGTGGTGTCCAGTGGCATCTCCACCAGCCGTTGGTCCGGTTGCGGCACGGCAGCCAGAAGGCCCCGGGTGTAAGGGTGGGTGGGGGCCGTGAAGACGCTGCGGATCGGGCCTTGTTCAACAAGCTTGCCGTGATGAATGACCGCCACCCGGTTGCAGACGTTGGACACCAGCGCCAGGTCGTGAGAGATATAGATCGAAGCCACACCCGTTTCGGCTTGCAACTCTGCGAACAGGTCGAGAATTTCGCCCGCGGTGATGACGTCAAGTGCCGTTGTCGGCTCGTCAAAAATGATGCACTCGGGTTGGCAAGCGAAGGCGGTGGCGATCACCACGCGCTGCTTTTCGCCACCCGACGCTTCGTGGGGATACCGGTGCATCATGGCCGCTGGCGTCTTCAGTCCGACCTTGGCCAGCAAGGACTCGCCTTCAGACCAGGCCTGGCGGCGCGTCAGACGACGGTGGCGCACCAGGACTTCGGCCAATTGTTCGCCGAGTGGCAAGGTCGGGTTGAGTGAGGTGCTGGGGTCCTGGAACACCATGCCGATGCGTGCGCCGCGGATTGCATCGATTTCGGACGAACTGGCGGTCAGCAAGTCCTTGTCGGTCAGGGCAATGCGACCGGCCTCGCGGGCGCTTGCTGGCAAGTGCCGCATGATGGCCCAGGCCAGCGAGGTTTTGCCCGAGCCGGATTCACCGACCAGGCCCAGCACCTCGCCCTTGGCGATGTGCAGTGTCACATTGTCAAGCGCACGTTTAAAACCCGTTGGTGTGGCGTAGTCCAGGCAGTAGCCTGCGATGTCGAGGATAGGGGGCATGGTCAAATCAGGTGCGGGGATTGAGGGCATCACGCAGTCCATCACCAAGTAGGTTAAAACCAATGGCCACCCAGGCTACGGCCAGGGCTGGCCACAGCAACATCCAGACACTCAGGTGCATGTAGCGTCGGGCTTCCGACACCATCAAACCCCATTCGGGTGCCGGTGGTTGAGCGCCCAGACCAAGAAAGCTCAGCGTTGCGAAAAGCATCACGGCGAAGGCGACGCGCACCGTGGTTTCGACCACGATGGGCGCCACCACGTTAGGCAGCATCTCGCGCCAGACCACGAAGAGCGGACTTTCTCCGCGCGCAATGGCGGCATTCACATAGTCCTGCTTGCGCACAGTCAGTGCCACCGAGCGCGTGACCCGGGCCATCCCCGGCGTGAAGGCGATGGCGATGGCCAGCAGCGCGTTGGTGCTGCTTTTTCCGAGCAAGGTCACGATCAGCAAGGCCAGCAACAGGCTGGGGATAGACATCACAGCATCTACGGTGCGCATGATGATTTCATCGCTGCGCCCGCCAAGGTAAGCCGACGTGGTGCCGATGAAGGCGCCAACCAAGGTGCCCAACCCGGTGGCAAAAACGGCCATCACGACCGTGGCACGCGCACCATACAGCAGTCGGCTGAGGATGTCGCGGCCGTACTGATCGGTGCCCAGCCAGAACTCGGGGCTTGGATCCTTGTAACGCAGCAGCGGTGAAAAAATCTCAGGGTCGTGTGGCGCAACGGCGGGGCCAATCACAACGACCACCAAGATCAAGCCGACGAGCAGCATACCCAGCGCCCCCTGGGGAGAGCGGATCATCCGCCGCAAGAAGTTATTCATACTGGATTCTCCGGTCGAGCCAGGCGTAGGTCATGTCGGCCAGGAAGTTGGCAATGGCATAGGTGGTGGCCATGATCAGTGCGCCAGCCTGAATGGTGGGCAGATCTCTGTTCTGTATGGCTGTGATCAACAGCCTGCCAATGCCCGGAATGGCGAAGATTTCCTCGACCACGATGACCCCACCCAACAGGTAGCCGACATCCATCGCCACGATGGTGATGGTCGGTAGTAAGGCATTGCGCAAGGCATGTTTAAAAAGCACCGTCCAGCTTGACAGCCCTTTCAAACGTGCCGCACGGATGTAGTCGGCGTGCAACACGTCCACCAACTCGGAGCGGACCATGCGAGAGACATGGGCAATCAGGATGGCTGAGATGGTCAGCACCGGCAGCACCAGATGGGCCAATCCGTCTAGCAGATCATCGGTCAGCGGTACATATCCCGTGGCAGGCAACCAGCCCAGCCAGTCGGCGAACAGCAGGATGAGCAAGGTCGAGGTGACGAATTCCGGCAAAGATACGCCGATATACGACACCACGCTGACACCAAAGTCGGCCGCCTTGCCGCGTCGCACCGCTGCATACACACCGAGCGGAAACGCGATCACAAGCATCAGCACAATGGACAGCAATGCCAGCAGCAATGAGCGCCCGAGCGCGGCAAACAGCTCCGGACCGACTGACTGATTGGTCCGCATAGAGATACCAAAGTCACCTTGCAGCATGTTCGTCAGCCAGTGGAAATACTGCAGCCAGACCGGGGCGTCCAGGCCGAGCTTTTCGCGCACAACGGCGAGCGCGTCCGGCGTGGCGTTTTCGCCCAGCAGCATCACGGCGGCATCGGCCGGCAGTATCTGCGTGATAGCAAACACGATGACCGACACCACCAGCAAGGTGTAGCCGATCAACGCGATGCGTTTGAGGAAGTAGCTGGGCGACATGCCAGTATTCCGTCAGGATCAGGCGCGTTTGGGCGCGTTGGCGGCCAGCGACAGGTAATCGAAGCGGTAGACCGAGCCACGCGGATGCAACTGATAACCTTGCACCCAATCGCGTTGCGCCGACAGCAGATCGAAAAACACGGGCACCAACGAAGGCACCTCAAGGTTCATCAACTTTTGTGCGTCGGCATACAAGGTGCGGCGTTTCTTTTCGTCGATGGTGGCGCGGGCTTGTGCAATCAGCTTGTCGAAGGTCGGGTTGTTCCAGCGTGTTTCGTTCCAACTGGCGTTGGAGGTGTAGAGCAAACTGAAGATCGCATCGGCCGTCGGCTGCATGTTGTAAAAGCCGATGTAGAAAGAGCCTTTTTTCCAGACTTGGTCAAGGTAGGTTGCGTGCGGCATGGTTTCGACATTGATACGGAAACCGGCTGGCTTGGCCATTTCGCGTAGCGCAATCGCCAACTGAGTGCGAACCGGAGGGCGGTCTGAGGCAATCAGGGTCACGTCCAGGCCGTTCGGGTAGCCAGCCTGTGCCAGCAAGGCCTTGGCCTTGGCGATGTCCGCCTTCTTCATGGCTTGTGCCGCGTGGTAGTGGTAGGCCGCGTTCAGTGGTGTGTCGTTGCCCGGCGTGCCGAAGCCTTCGGCAACGAAATTGACCATGTTGTCCCGGTCGATGGTGAGCGCCAGCGCCTGACGCACGCGCACATCGTTGAACGGCTTTTGGTCGCAACCGAAATTGACGTTGCAAAACTGGCCGGACGGTGCACGCGAAACTTTCACGCCGCGGGTTTTCTTCAAGCGATCAAACTCGGTCGGAGGCAGACGTGCCATCAGGTCGGTGTCACCTGAAATCAGCGCCGAGCCTTCGGCCGTGCTGTCCGGATACACCATGACTTCGATTCGGTTCAGGTAAGGGCGCCCCTTGTCGTAGTAATTTTCGTTACGTGCCACCACAATCTTGCGCTCCGGTTCATACGAGACCAGTTTGAACGGGCCGGTGCCGACAGCTTCCCGGTCCAGCCGCGCCAGGCCGGATTTGGCGACAACGGCCGGCAGAATCTTGGCGTTGTTGTTGGCCAGCGTGACGGGCAGATCGGCGAACGGAGCAGACAGCGTGAAGACCACGGTGAAGGCGTCCTTGGCCTTGATGCTGGTGATCGGGCCGACTGTCAGGCGGGCGGGCGAAGCGGTCTTGGTGTCAAGAATGGCCTCGAAGGTGGCGACCACATCCTTGGCGGAGAAGCTGCTGCCGTCATGGAACGTCACACCCTTACGCAGCACGAAGGTCCATTCCAGAAGGTCGGGCGAGCTTGTCCAGGAGAGCGCCAAGTCGGGTTCGGCGGTCATGTCCGGTTTGACACGCGTCAGCGCCGAATACAGCAGTTCGGCAACCATGAATTCGGGGTCCACGCGCGCCAGCAGAGGGTTCAGTTTGGTGACCGCCTGGTCGACGCTGACGCGCAGCGTGCCGCCGCGTTGTGGCGATTGGGCATTGGCATCGAAGGCTGTCATGGCCAGCGAACTCAGGCCAGCAGAGACAGCCAGGAAATGGCGACGATCAAGGTTCAACATAGGAATCTTTCGTAAAGGAGGTGAATCAAACGGGAGAGGGTTCGCTGCGCAGGTGCGGCATAAAGTCTGCCGCCAAGTAAACGAGCACGGCGCGTGCAAGTGAGACGATGTCGGCTGTGGTGGTGTGCTCACCTGGCGAATGGATCAACCGGCTTTGCCGCCCCAATCCACCCAACAAGACTTCGCGCATGCCGGTGCGTTGTACGTAACCGAAGTCGGAGCAGCTGGCACTTCCCCATTTACGGAAACTTTCGGGGGCATAGTCGAAGCCGAACCCGAAGGCCTGCTGCCAGCGCGGCCAGTGTGGACCATCGGGATCTTCTACCGGCGTCAAGTGACCAATCAGGATGGATTCAACATCAAGGCCAGGCGTCTCAGCCATCACCTGCGTGATCAAGCCTTCGATTTCTGCACGTGCTTGTTCAAAGTTCTCTTCGGGCATGTAGCGTCGACTGAGGGTGATCTCAAAAAGCGACGGTACTTGCCCGCCACAAGTGCCCCCGTGCAACGCGGCAATGTTCAACTGCGCAGCCAATGGGCCAGCACTGTGCGGTGGCGGTGGCAGCGATGAGGTGCGTTGTGCGATACCTTGCTTCAAAGTATGCAACGCCTGCAGCAAAGGAACACTGGCTTCGATGGCATTCAAACCCAAACCGTTACGGTTACCTTCACCCGCATGGGCTGGCTGTCCGCGCACCTTCACCAGCAGATTGAACAACCCAAAACAGCCGGCCCAGATACGGGGCTCGGCACTGCCATTGAAGTTGAGAACATGACCTTCGAGTCGCCCTTGTTCAGCCAGATAACGCACGCCGGGATACAAGCCGCCTTCCTCGTCGGTGCACAACAGCAACATCGGGTCGTAGGCCAGCGTGACGCCACAAGCCTGTGCAGCGCGCAGCGCCAATAACACGGCAGCAATACTACCTTTCATATCAGCAGCACCCAGACCAATCAAGTGATCGCCCTCACGCGTGAGATGCAGCGGGCTTGTTTGCCAACCCGGTGTGGCAGGCACTGTGTCAACATGAAAATAAAGCCCGCAGACCGATTTGCCACTGGGCCGCGTTCCGATCAGGTTGGTGCGTTGGCCTTGCGCAGGACCACCAGGCGCCCGCCAAAGCTCGCAGGGGACGACGACACGTTCGCTGGTAAAACTCAATGGCGTTATCAGGGCCTCCATCAGGTCGGCGAAGTCCTCGTAACCCAAACCAGGGGGAAACGAGGTGTCGATGGCAACCATTTTGGCGAGGTCGTCAATGGCCGTGTCGATGTGTGTCGCAATGAAATCTAAAGCCTCACCCAAAGGCAGTCTGAGATCAGAGGGAGCAGCTTGATTGAACAAAGTCATGGCAAGGGAGTCCTCAAAAGTGAATGCACCAAAGGCGTTCTCGCAGTCCTTTCTGGCATGCTGCGCCACCCGCACTGGGCGACAACGGATGCGCCAAATTCGACACAATTGACGTGGACCGAAGCCTTGCAATGTGACTTCACAAGCACGCCTCTTCGGCGGTTGGCACACCCTGCGCTCGATAGACTTTTACCAACCATTGCGACGGATGTTTTGTCATAACGTTAATGATTTATCGATAACTTGTGATTTAACTGCTTACAATTTATTCAAGCAATAAAAATGCCAGACTGGAGTTTTGATGGCTTCGAAAAAAAATAGCGGTGTGCCGCGCGGTGCTCCTCCCATTGTGTCTTCGGCCCATTTGGTGTCGCCGCACAGCGCGGAAATGAGCGAATTTGAGTTTGGCCTGATCGTGGCGGGCAATGCCTTTCACCGCTGGGTCGTGCACTGTATGAGTGCAGCCGGTTTAAAAGACCTGACTCCGCTGGATGTTTTGGTGCTGCACCATGTGACGCACCGGGCGCGCAACAAACGGCTCGCCGATATCTGCTTCATCATGAATGTGGAAGACACCCACCTGATCAATTACTCACTCAAGAAGCTGCAAGGCTTGGGCGTGGTGGCTTCCAGCAAAAGTGGCAAAGAAGTCACTTACGCCGCCACCGAGGACGGGCGCGCCTATGTGCAGCGTTACCGCGATATTCGCGAAAACTGCCTGATCAATGCACTGAATGTGGACGACGCACTCAACAAAGACATTGGCGAGCTGGCGCGCCTGCTGCGGGTGCTCTCGGGCATGTATGACCAGGCGGCTCGTGCGGCAGCCTCCCTGTGAAAGACGTCTGATACAAGCCACACAGGCAGCCCACGCTCACGCCTGGCAACTAGGACGGCCGTGGCGCCGATCGGTGGCCGAAAGTTCGCCGATAAGCCTGTGGGCTTGCGCCGACAACTTTTGAGAATCGGTCACGAAAGGCAGCGGCTGAGCGGAACCCGGTCTCGGTGGCGACTTGCTCGATCGACATCGCGCTTGTTTCGAGCAACTGCTGCGCACGCCGCACCCGTTGCGCCAGCACCCATTGCAGCGGCGTCGTGCCAACCTGCTCAAGAAACCGGCGGCTGAGTGTGCGTGTGCTGGTTGCGGCTTGTTGAGCGATGTCCTCCAGACCCAGTGGCTGCTGCAGGTTGTCGGCAAGCCAGGTCAACAAGGGTTGCAGTGCCTCGGGCGAGGTCGGCGCCTCGTTCACGATGAACTGGGCCTGCCCACCTTCGCGCTCCAGCGGCATGACGGCCAACCTGGCCGCGTTAAGCGCCGCTGCGGCGCCGCAGTCAGCACGAACCATGTGCAGACACAAGTCAAGTCCGGCGGCTGCGCCCGCTGAAGTCAGCACCTGCCCGTTGTCAACAAACAGCACATTGGCATCCACCCGCACCTTCGGGTAGCGACTGGCCAGCTGTGGCGCGGCCAGCCAGTGTGTGGTCGCCCGCAGTCCGTCAAGCACGCCTGCCGCCGCCAACACAAAGGCACCACTGCAGATGGACGCAATGCGTGCCCCTCTGCCGTGGGCATGACGCAGCACCTGCAGCACCTCATCCGCAATGGGCATCATTGGGTGGCTGATGCCCGGCACGATCACCGTGTCGGCATCTGCCACATCCGACAACCCCCATTGCGTGCGGATGTCGAACAGCCCCGCCTTGACATCTCTGGCTTCACCACAGACACGCACTTCGTAGGCGTCTTGCAGACCTGGCGCACGGACCCGGCTGAACACGTCGCAGGGGATGGACAGGTCAAAAGGAACAACACCATGCAAGGCAAGTACAGCGATTTTGTGCATGGCTTGATTATTACCATATTTGGTATTCAAGCCACTTCCCGAATGAAGCATCTGTGCAAATGGCGGCCTGTTCCAGCTATCTATCTCGTGAATCAGCAATTGGCTTGAACCTGTCGAACATTGTCTTTTTAGCCACTTGTCGCAGCAACTGCTGCCAGCAAAAATACCGTTCATTCACAGGATCAAAAGCATGACATATCCAAACCACACCAATCTCCTTACCCTGCGGCGGCTACGAGCGGCGGCGCTTGTCGAGGGCGCAACACTGCTTCTGCTGGTCGGTATTGCGGTGCCGCTGAAACACCTGGCCGGCTTGCCGTCGGCTGTGTCCGTGGTGGGGCCGATCCATGGCATGGTTTTTCTGAGCTACCTTTGGATGGTCTTCAACGCGGTGTCCAGCCAGTCGTGGACTGGTCGGGAAATCGGACGCATGTTGGGGGGCGCATTGGTTCCGTTTGGTGCGTTGTTCACCGTGTCCTTGCTGAACCGCAAGTTATCGCTACTGGCCACCCAGGAACCAGGCAACACGGGAGGCAGCGCATCATGAGTTTCCTTTGGATCAAGGCATTTCATATCGTGGCGATGGTCACCTGGATCGGTGGCATGCTGATGCTGTGCCTGCTGCTGGGCACCCTGTCCCGCGCCCCGGTGTTGCGCCTGCCGCAGGAGCGCAGGCTCATGTTCATGGTGCGCCGGTGGGACAGAACGATCACAACACCTGCCATGGTGCTGACCTGGATACTGGGCTTGGCGATGGCGCTCCAAACGGGCTGGCTGGCCATGCCATGGCTTCAGGTCAAGCTGAGCTTGGCATTGGCACTGGCGGCGTCGCACGGCATGTTGGCTGGCAAGCTGCGCCAAATGACCGGTGATGCTGCCAGCCCGCCTTGGGTGGGCCTTCGGTTTGCGGCGGGCGCCACCATGGCAACCACGGCGCTGATCGCGGTGCTGGTTGTCCTCAAACCGTTTTGAGGTTTCCCCAGGCTTGACCAGACGCCTTGAATGACCCGGTTTGGCGCGCCGGGGCCTGGTCACCCATCCACACCAAGCCGCTCTGCGCAAGCAAGCCAGAGAGCGGCACCTCTGCCACAACCAGCGCCACATGCTCTGACGAGTCCAGAGGAATACTCTTCAATTCATAGCTACAAGCCTTTATTAAGCAAGGGCTAGAAGCCAATTTCACACTCAAACCCAGGTCCGTTCGCCCTCGCGCTTGGCGAACCCGCGGTATGACACACGGGGCCGATCAGGCGACGCCTCGCGCATAAGGCATACTTTTGGCACCGCAGGCCAACAGATGTTTTTGGCATAACCAAGCAAGCAAACTGTATTTTGAGTTTTCAAATGCACCCTTTAGAGTCGCCGGTTCGGTACAGCGCCCAGAGCAACATGCCTGCAAGCACCTGACGACAGAATCTTTTCCCATCAACTCTTTTTAACTCCTTGGACTCAACTATGAAGAAAAATCGCTTCTCGTCCCCTCTGACCGCCGTGGCCACGCTGGCCGTGTTGGGCGCGGTCATGGCAGCACCCGCTTACGCTGGCAAAACGCTGGACACGATCAAATCGCGCGGCCAGGTGGCGTGTGGTGTGGCAGGCGGGGTCAATGGCTTCTCGGCGGTGGACTCGGCTGGCAAGTGGAGCGGACTGGATGTGGATGTGTGCCGTGGCTTGGCGGCGGCGGTGCTGGGTGATGCGGACAAGGTCAAGTTTGTGCCGCTGAACTCGCAACAGCGCTTTACCGCCCTGCAGTCGGGCGAGGTGGACGTCCTGGCGCGCAACACCACGATCACCGAAACGCGTGATGCGTCCCTCGGCTTTTTTGGCACGGTGACCAACTATTTCGACGGCCAGGGCTTCATGGTGCCGCTCAAGAGCAAGATCAAGAGCCCCAAACAGCTCAAGGGGCAAACCGTGTGTGTGCAGTCCGGCACCACCACCGAGAAAAACCTGGCCAGCTACTCCAAAGCCAACGGTCTGGCCATCAAACCTATCGTGTTTGAACAGTTTGAAGCCGCCAATGCCGCCTATTTCTCTGGCCGTTGCCTGGCTTACACCACCGACGCCTCGGGCCTGGCCTCGATCCGCAGCAAGGAAGCCAAGGACCCCAAAGAACATGTGATCTTGCCCGACCTGATCTCCAAAGAGCCTTTGGGCCCGCTGGTGCGCCGGGACGACGCCGAGTGGTTCACCATTGTCAAATGGGTGATTTATGGCACCTTTGAGGCCGAAGAATTTGGCATCACCCAAGCCAACGTGGACGAGCTCAAAGCCACCAGCACCGACCCGCAGGTGCAGCGCCTGCTGGGCGGCGGCAAGGAGGACTCTGGCAAGGTGCTGGGTCTGGACAAGGATTGGCTGGCGCGCGTGATCAAAGCCACCGGCAACTATGGCGAAAGTTTTGAGCGCAACCTGGGCAACAAATCGCCAGTGAACCTGCCACGCGGGCTCAACAAACAGTGGTACCAAGGCGGCCTGATTTACGGCAACCCGGTGCGCTAAAACGCCAGACGCTTGCACGGCGGGCGTCTGACAGTTCACCCCCGGCCTGATGGCATCAGGCTGGTGAGACACAGGGCCGAATGCTATTCATCAAATAGCATTCGGCCCTTTATTTTTAAGGGCTAGAAGCCCAAAAGGCTCGCAACTTGACCACCAACTGGCGTGAGCCTGGCGCTAGCGCGGCTTGGCAAATCCGGCGTCGACCCACTTGAGCGCACTGGCCCGGTTGAGTTTGAAGGCGGGAGACACCCGCACCTGCGCCAGCAGCTCGTCCAACTCGTCTTTGGCGCTCAGCAGCGCGGACGGGTTGTCGTCATCGGGGGTGATGTCCAGACACACGGTGATGCGCCCGCTGTCGTGCGCCACGGTGATGCTCTGGTGCAGCGCAGCGTGCAACTGCTGCTCGCTGCGGCGCACAAATTCACGGGCGGTTTTGACCAGGGTGATGAAGGCGCTGCCGTCGAGCGGTTTGGGGTTCTTTTTGTCGCGCCCCATGGTCCAGGGGCCGACCAGCGCGGGTTCGGACTGGCCGTCTGGCGTCATGGCCACGGCCCAGCCGTCGTCGTCTTCGTTTTTGATGACCTGGGCGGTCCAGCCATCGCTGCGCCACAGGCGGGGTTCTTGGGTTTTGGGGAATAAATCAGTCACTGGCAGGCCGTTGTCACATGAAAACGCGGACCACTGTCCGCGTTGATGCCAGGATGCTAACCGGGTTGCGGGCGCAAACCGGCAACCCTACTTAACGATGCCCGATGGTGTTGCCAATCACGCCGCCCACTGCCGCACCGCCCACGGTGCCAATCGAGCTGCCGCCCGTCAACACAGCACCAGCTACCGCGCCAATGCCAGCGCCGGAGATCACGTTACGGTCGTGGTGCGACAAATTGGCACAGCCACCCAGCGCAAAAGAGGCCACCAAGACTGTCGTTACAGAGAGGAGTTTGAGTTGAGTTTTCATAGGTGTGCATGTTCGTTGATCCAGACCCTGTACGGTGGCCGATGTGTATCAACATGTTTCGCGGTATCCGATGGATTTGCATCTGGACACAAATGACACGCCTTAGTGACCGCCAGCGTGGCTCACCCCTGTGGCTGCAGGTGTGCCGCCTTGCGGTATTCGTCGGGCGTGAGACCCATCAGCCGACGAAACATGCCGATGAACGCCGAGGCGCTGCCGTAGCCCAGATCCAGCGCGATGGTCTCCACGGTTTGGCCCGCCTGCAGCAGCGGCATGGCGGTAACCACCCGCAGGCGCTGGCGCCATTCGGCAAAGCTCATGCCCAGGTCGCGCTGAAAACGCCGCAGCAGCGTGCGCTCGGTGGTGTGAAAGGTGCGGGCCAGCTCAGGCAGGCTGCGGCTGTCGCCCGGGTTCGTCAGCAGCGCCTGCAACAGTGGCGCCAGCACCGGGTCGTCTGAGGTGGGCAAATAGCTGCCCGCCACCGGTGCCTGCGCCAGCTGGTCCACCAGCACCTGCAGCAGCCGCTCTTGCGCGGGGGTGCGTGGCAGCGCCGGTGGGCGCAGATGCAGCTCGTCGAGCATGGCGCGCACCAGCGGGCTGACGGTCAGTGCACAGGGGGTCGCGGGCAACGCAGTGGCCAGTTCCTTGGCCACATACAGCGAGCAGTGGCAGGCTTCGCAGCGGTTCAGCCCCACATGCTCCACCTCGGGCGGCAGCCAAATGCCGTACTGCGGCGGCGCCAGGTAATGGTGGTTGGCGAGCTTGACCTCCATGACGCCGCTGTACGAGTACACAAACTCGCCCCAGGCGTGGCTGTGTTTGGGATAGATGGCCTGCGCTGGCATGACGGCGCTGCGGAAAAAGATCGGCGCGGGCAGCGCGTAGGCAAACGGTGGCAACTGCAAACGGTACGGCGGTGGTGGCATAGTGGTGGTGCCGGTCGGCGCTGGATTGGCTGCTGGGCGCTATGACTTGTCTGATTGGCACTATATCCATCAAAACCGTCGCACCTATGATGCAAGCCCGTTGATTTTTTTGTTTGGACACCTCTGATGACCACCCGCCATGCGCTGGATGCGCGCGCCTCAAGCCTGATGCTGCTGCTGTGCCTGTTGTGGGGCTTGCAGCAAGTGGTGCTCAAAGCCACCGCACACGACATTGCGCCCGTGATGCAGATTGCCCTGCGCTCGGGCGTGGCTGCCGTGCTGGTGGCGCTGCTCATGTGTTGGCGCAAGGAGCGCATGTCGATCACCGACGGCACCCTGCCCGCCGGGCTGCTGGTGGGGGTCTTGTTTGCGCTGGAGTTTTTGCTGGTGGGCGAGGGACTGCGCTACACATCGGCCTCCCACGCGGTGGTGTTTTTGTACACCGCGCCGATTTTTGCGGCCCTGGGCCTGCACCTGAAATTGCCCGCCGAGCGGCTGAGCCCGATGCAGTGGCTGGGTATTGCGCTGGCGTTTGCCGGCATTGTGATCACGTTTTTTGGCCGCAGCCAGCCAGCCGGTGCGGCGCTGAACGCCAGCATGTTGTTGGGGGACGCCATGTCGCTGATGGCAGGCTTGTCTTGGGCCACCACCACGGTGGTGGTGCGCTGCTCGCGCCTGTCGCAGGCTTCGCCCTCGCAAACCTTGCTGTACCAATTGGTGGGCGCTTTTGTGCTGCTGCTCTTGCTGGCGCAGGCCATGGGGCAAACCAGCATCCACTTCACACCCGCGGTGTGGGCGAGCTTGGTGTTTCACTCGGTGATTGTGTCGTTTGCCAGTTATCTGGCCTGGTTTTGGTTGCTGCGGCATTATCTGGCCACCCGGCTGGGCGTGTTTTCGTTCATGACGCCGCTGTTTGGCATGGCCTTTGGGGTGTGGCTTCTCAATGAGCCGCTGGAAGCCAGTTTTGTGGCGGGTGCAGCGCTGGTGATGGCCGGGGTGATGCTGGTGAGCCTGCGCGGCAGCATCCGGTGGCGCAATCGTCCTGCACGCAGTACGTAAACTGTGGCCATGACCCACCTGCCTGAACTGCCCTGCTACCTCAACGGCGAATTCACCACCCTGCCCCACGCCAAGATCAGCGTGATGGACCGCGGCTTCATTTTTGGCGACGGCATCTACGAGGTGGTGCCGGTGTATGGCGGCACGCTATTTCGCTTTGAGCAGCACATGGCGCGGCTGGAGCGCAGCCTGCAAGAGATGCGCATCCCCAACCCCGCCACGCGTGCGCAGTGGGCCGACATTGCACTCAAATTAATAGCTTCCTACGCTTTATCCATAAGGGCTAGCGTCCAAAATACTGATCAACTCATCTACATCCAGATCACCCGCGGGGTGGCCATGCGCGACCATGCCATGCCCGCCGACATCACGCCCACGGTGTTTGTGATGACCAATGTGATGAAGCCCCCAAGCGACGCGCAGCGCAGCCAGGGCGTGGCCTGCGTCACGGCAGACGACTTCCGCTGGGAAAAGGCCCACATCAAAGCCACCAGCCTGCTCGGCGCGGTGTTTGCCCGCCAGATCAGCGTTGATGCGGGCGCCACCGAGACGGTGATGTTCCGCGACGGCTACCTGAGCGAAGCCTCTTCGAGCAACGTCTGGGTGGTCAAGGACGGCCAGTTGTATGGCCCGCCCAAAGACAACCTGGTGTTGGAGGGCATCCGCTACGGGCTGATCGAAGAGATGTGTGCCCAGCAGGGCATCCCCTTCAAGCTGCGCCGCATCTCCCGTGCCGAGGTAATGGCTGCCGATGAAGTGCTGCTGTCGTCCGCCGTCAAGGAGGTGCTGGCGGTCAGCCAACTGGACGGCCTGCCGGTGGGCCATGGCCGACCTGGCCCGGTCTACGCCCGACTGTACGCGGCCTACCAGCAGGCCAAGCTGGCAACGCGTGAGGCAGCGGCCGCGCATGGCGAAAATTCGCGCCAGATCGCCTCTTGAATTGGGCGACATCGTCCCCAATTAGGCTGCGCTAGAGCACCAGTCACCTTGAGTCGGCTGGTTTTTTTAAATGCTTTGAGAACACCTCCAACCCATGAGCAAACAAACCCTTTCCTTCCAGGCCGAAGTTGCGCAGTTGCTGCACCTGGTGACGCACTCGCTGTACTCCAACAAAGAAATTTTCCTGCGCGAGCTGATCTCCAACGCCTCCGACGCCTGCGACAAGCTGCGTTTTGAAGCCATCAACGACAGCGGCCTGTACGAAAACGCCCCCAATCTGGAAGTGCGTGTGTCGTTTGACAAGGACGCCAAGACGCTCACCATCACCGACAACGGCATCGGCATGAGCGCCCAGGAAGCCATCGACCACCTCGGCACCATCGCCAAGAGCGGCACCAAGGACTTTGTCTCCAAACTCTCGGGCGACCAAAAAACCGACTCGCAGCTCATCGGCCAGTTTGGCGTGGGCTTCTACTCCGGCTTCATCGTGGCCGACAAGATCACCGTGGAATCGCGCCGCGCTGGCATGAAGGCCGAAGAAGGCGTGCGCTGGATCAGCGGTGGCGCCGGCAACTTCGAGGTGGAAACCATCACCCGGCCCGAGCGCGGCACCAGCGTGATCCTGCACCTCAACGACGACGCCCTGGAATACGCCAGCGCCTGGAAGCTCAAAGGCATCATCAACAAGTATTCTGACCACATCAGCCTGCCCATCCTGATGGAAAAGGAAGAGTGGAAAGACGGCGAGCTGATCAACCCGTCGGACGAAAACGGCGGTCGCCAGCCTGGTGGCATGGTCAAGACCGGCGAATGGGAAACCGTCAACAAGGCCAACGCCATCTGGGCGCGCGCCAAAAAAGACATCTCGGCCGACGAATACAACGAGTTTTACAAACAAATCAGCCACGATCAGGAAGCCCCGCTGGCCTACACCCACAACCGCGTGGAAGGCAGCACCGAATACACCCAGCTGCTCTACATCCCGGGCAAGGCGCCGTTTGACCTGTACAACCGCGACAAGTCGGCGGGCGTCAAGCTGTATGTGAAACGTGTGTTCATCATGGACGACGCCGAGGCGCTGTTGCCGACCTACCTGCGTTTTGTCAAAGGCGTGGTGGACTCCGCCGACCTGCCGCTCAACGTCAGCCGCGAACTGCTGCAAGAAAGCCGCGACGTCAAAGCCATCCGCGAAGGCTGTACCAAGCGCGTGCTGGGCATGCTCGAAGACCTGGCCAAACATGACAAAGCGCCGGAAGCATCGGCAGATGGCGTGACCGATGTGCTGAGCGCCGAAGACAAGGCTGAGGCCGAAAAGAACGCTGGCAAATACACCAAGTTCTACAAGGAATTTGGCGCGGTGCTCAAGGAAGGCCTGGGCGAGGACTATGCCAACAAAGACCGCATCGCCAAACTGCTGCGTTTTGCCAGCACCACCTCTGACACGGTGGCGGTGAGTTTTGCCGACTACAAGGCGCGGATGAAAGAGGGCCAAGAGGCCATCTACTACATCACCGCCGACACCCTGGCCGCAGCCAAGAACAGCCCGCAGCTCGAAGTGTTCAAGAAAAAAGGCATCGAAGTGCTGTTGATGACCGACCGCGTCGACGAGTGGGCCTTGAACTACGTGAATGAGTTTGACGGCACCCCGCTGCAAAGCGTGGCCAAAGGCGCGGTGGATCTGGGCAAACTGCAAGACGAAACCGAGAAAAAAGCCGCTGAAGAAGCCGCCGAAGCCTTCAAACCGCTGCTGGCCAAGCTCAAGGAAGCGCTCAAAGACAAGGCCGAAGACGTGCGCGTGACGACCCGCCTGGTCGACAGCCCGGCCTGCCTGGTGGTGCAAGACCACGGCATGAGCACCCAACTGGCACGCATGCTCAAACAGGCTGGCCAAACCGCCCCTGAGGTCAAACCAGTGCTCGAAGTCAACGCCGAACACCCGCTGGTGAAAAAGCTCGACGGCTCGGTGCACTTCAACGACCTGGCCCACATCCTGTTCGACCAGGCCCTGCTGGCCGAAGGCGGCCTGCCGGAAGACCCGGCGGCTTACGTCAAACGGGTCAATGCCTTGCTGGTGTAATTGATAAAAATTGGCCTCTAGCCCTTATTCAACAAGGGCTGATAGCTATTTAACTTGAAGCAAAAGCCCCGCAGTCTTCGGACTGGCGGGGCTTTTTGTTGAGGTTGGAGCAGCGGACGCTTACTCGTACTGAGTCGTCAACGAAGGTACATCTTTCAGGGCACCTGTCGCAAGGTGCGTCACATCTATACTGAACGACCAAGATCCAAAAAACACAGCCACTACCGTCCTGATCCATGCTGCACCTTATGAACTTCGACGGCAAGCTTCCTGAAACTGCTGACCCGGAAAGCAAGTCGCATGGCGAAACCGATCAGTAAGAAAGGTTGGTCGATAGGGCCAGGCGGATGGCTCTATCAACGACTAGGTTGGCTTGCGCTATGCGCCATGTTCTTTGGCGCGTTTGCCCCTTCTGTCTCGAAATATCTCGATGCCACCCAAGATGTCTTTTGGGTTGAGATTTGCAGCACAAGCGGGGCAAAGCTAGTACCCATGGATTTGGGTTCCAAGAAGCTTCCCGAAGCTCCGGTGGCGGGTGACAGACACTGTGCTTACTGCCTGCTGCACCATCATTCCCCTGTCGTTCCGACGGTGCCCTACACATGGGAGGCCCCCACGGTCTCGGCGGGCCGACTGCTGATTGGCAGCGGCAGCACCACTGTTTTCAAGCGCTTCGTCCGACACGCGCACCTCACACGGGCACCGCCCGCCTTCTTCTAACCTCGGTTTGACGCGAACACAAGGCTGAACGTAGCCAATCGGTGTTCGCTCGCGCCTGATCGCCGCTGCATACGGGCGATCAGGGCGCTTTCGTCGGTCTCGAAGAAGAACATGCCATCAACTCACGCGGTGTTGCGGCTGATGACGCACATCAACATCGGCACAGCCCGCGCGTTGCGGGCCACAGACCTCAGTTCTCGGCGAGGTAGGTGATGCGCCGCTGTTATGCCCCACCAAGCTATGTGACAAGGCCACGTTCGACGCCCTGACCGCGAAAGCCCAGTAAAGAAATGCCATGAAATTCGCGAATTTTTCAAAAACCAGTAAGAGAGTCCGTATGAAAAACAAAAATCCAGGTGCTTTCGTGCCTCGTCAGTCAGTGCTCAACGCAGCCATTGGCCTTGCTTTATGTTCAGGGGCCTGGGCGCAGCAGGTCCCTCAACTCCCAGCCGTTATCGTTATCGGTGAAACAATACCGGGGTTCGGCATCGCCCTGGACGGCAAAGCTATGAACGCGCGCCGCTTCGCGACCAATGACACCGCTGCGTTATTGGACGACGTGCCAGGCGTCAGTTTTTACGCTGGCGGTGGTGTTTCGAGCCTGCCAGTCATCAATGGCCTGGCCGATGACCGCTTAAAAATCACGGTTGACGGCATGAGCATCACATCTGCATGCCCCAACCACATGAATCCAGCGTTGTCGTACATCGATCCGGCAGCTCTGAGCCAGATCAACGTGTATGCAGGCATCGTTCCTGTCAGCCAAGGAGGCGACAGTATTGGGGGGGCCATTGCAGTCAAGTCAACGCCGCCTGTGTTTGCGCAACCGGGTGAAGGCATGAAGACTTCCGGCAATATCACAGCCTTCCACCGCAGTAACGGGGGCGTCAACGGCGTGAGTGTTCAGGCAAATGCCGCTACCGAGAATTTCAGCATTGGGTATGTCGGCAACACGGTGGATGCGGGCAATTACAAAGATGGCAATGGGCAAGAGGTGGCGGCGAGTCGCTACAAAGTGCGCAATAACGCGCTGAAATTGGCGACGGTTACAGGAACAGATTTGTGGACTGTGGCAATAGGCTGGCAAGACATCCCCTTTCAAGGCTACCCAAATCAGTCCATGGACATGACGTCCAACAAGAGTTTTTCCATCAATGCCAGTTACAGCGGCAGCTTTGAGTGGGGAACTTTAGATGCTCGGGCTTTCCGTCAGCATGTTCGCCACAAGATGGATGTGCTCCAAGACAAAGCTGCTGCTGCGGGATTCGCCGCTGCCGACTCCTATATGCCAATGGATACCGATGCGGTGGACCTTGGCTACGCCATCGTTGGCACGACGCAGCTGAGCGACACCCAGATCGCCCGTTTTGGGCATGAGTTCCACCGCTACACCTTGGATGACTGGTGGCCGCCATTGGTTGGATCTGGGGGAATGGAGCCGAACACCTTTTGGAACGTCAACGGCGGTCAACGGGACCGGCTGGCCGTGTTTGCTGAGTTGGACACCAAGTTGAGCGACAAGTTGTCCACCCAAGTTGGCGCTCGCATTGAGCAAGTGACCATGAACACGGGTGACGTTCAAGGTTATTACGACGCTAGCGCACCCTACGGTGATGCCTACCAGACAGATGCTGCGTCGTTCAATGCCAAAGATCACAAGCGCAAAGATTTGAACTGGGATGTAACGGCATCCGCCCGTTATGTGAACAGCGCCAATGAAACCTACGACATTGGCTTTTCGCGCAAGACACGTTCACCCAACTTGCATGAACGCTACACCTGGTCCAGCGAAGCCATGATGGCCGGGCTCATGAACAACTGGTTTGGCGATTTGAACTCCTATGTCGGTAATTTGAATCTCAAACCAGAAGTGGCGTACAGCCTCAAAGCAAGTGCCGATTGGCACGACGCAGAACGTCAGGACTGGGAATTGAAAGTCGCCCCTTTCTATACCTATGTGAAAGACTACATCAACGCGGTTCCGAACACCTCATCCAACGGGTACAACATGAGCATGCTACAGGGGCGCCAGTCTCTCACCTTCACCAACCAGGACGCTTATCTCTACGGCGTGGATATTTCAGGGAAGAAATTCCTGGGTAAAGCCTATGGTGAATGGACAGTGCGCGCAGCTTTGAGCTACACCCATGGAAAGACAACAGACGGTGACAACCTGTACAACATCATGCCTTTGAATGCACGCTTGGCCATTGACCATACTCTGGGTTCATGGTCCAACACGCTTGAGGGCGTGTTTGTTCAGGCAAAGCGTAACGTGAGTGTTGTGCGCGCCGAACAAACCACGCCGGGCTATGCGATTGCGAACTATCGCACCAGCTACAAATTGAGCAATTCCGTCAGATTAGACGCCGGTATCGACAACTTGTTCAACCGCCAATACGACTTGCCGTTGGGTGGCTTGGAATACGTCACAGGCAGCATGACGAGCGCGCCTCAGCCTCTGCGCGCTATGGGACGTTCAATCAATGTTGGCATGTCGATCAGCTTCTAAGGCGCCCAACCTTTAGACGTGGTCTGTCGCCGAAGGCGGCCTGCCGGAAGACCCGGCGGCTTACGTCAAACGGGTCAATGCCTTGTTGGTGCAATTTATAAGAAAAATTGGCCTCTAGCCCTTATTCAATAAGGGCTGATAGCTACTTAATATGAAGCAAAAAGCCCCGCAGTCGCGCAGACTGGCGGGGCTTTTTGTTGGGGCGCACACTGGGCTGGTTCTTCACCCGGCAACCAGTGCCAGGTGCAACAGCCGCCTCAGATGGGCGCTTGCCAACTACTCGTCCTGCGGATCCACCCCCTGCGCCTCAAACCACAAGGCGTTGACCACCGCCAACAGCACCGCCACAGCGATGCCCAAGGTCCATGAGAAGTACCACATCTTGAATTCCTTTCGGTTCTGAGTTCAGTAGAGCGATTTGCCGCTGCTTTGGATCTGTGCCACCGTGATCTTGCCGCGCATCACGCGGTAAGCCCAGCTGGTGTAAACCAGGATGATCGGCGTCATGACCAGCGCCACCCAGAACATGATGTTGAGCGTGCGTTGGCTAGAGACACAGTCCCACAGGGTGAGGCTATGGCTCGGGTTGGAGCTTGACGGCAGCACAAACGGGAAGATCGCCGCACCGGCGGTCAGGATGACACCGGCACAGGCCAGGCCACTGGCGATGAAGGCCAGACCCGGCTTGCGCGCAAACGCGGCCAGCAGCCCCAGCAAGATGCCCACATAGGCCAGCGCCGTCAAGCCCCAAGTCAACGGGTAAGCCTGGTAATTGGCCATCCAGGCACCCGCCTGCAACACCACCGTTTTGCCGACAGGCGACACCGCTTCACCCGGCACCACGGCGGAGGTGATGTGGTAACCCGGCATGTTGGCCACCATCACCCCACCGAGCGAAAACACCAGCAGCAGCACCACACCGGCACCCAGCGCGGCCTGGCGGGAACGTTCTGCCAGCACACCTTCGGTGCGCAGTTGCAGGTAGTTCGCCCCGTGGAACAACAACAGCGTCAGGCTGGCCACGCCACACAGCAGCGCAAACGGGGTGAACAGCGCCCAGAAGCTGCCGGTGTAGACCGGCATCATGTTGTCCTCAAAGTGGAACGGCACCCCGGTGATGACGTTGCCAATGGCCACGCCAAACACCAGCGCGGGTACCGCGCCACCCACAAACAGGCCCCAGTCCCAGGCGCTACGCCAACGCGCATCCGGCACCTTGCTGCGGTACTCAAAGCCGACCGGACGGAAAAACAAGGCCCACAACACCGCCATCAGCGCAAAGTAAAAGCCCGAAAACGCGGTGGCGTAAACCAGCGGCCAGGCCGCAAAAATCGCCCCGCCAGCGGTGATGAACCAGACCTGGTTGCCCTCCCAATGCGGGCCCACGGTGTTGAGCAGCACGCGGCGCTCGTCATCGGTTTTGCCAACAAAAGGCAGCAGTGCACCCACGCCCATGTCGTGCCCATCCATGATGGCAAAGCCGATCAGCAGCACACACACCAGCAGCCACCAGATCAATTTCAGAATGGAATAGTCCAGCATCTCAGATCCCCTTGGAAGAGTGGGCGGCGGCATACACCGGCGCGGCAGAGGCTCCGCCGGCAGGCGTGGTTTTTTCCAACGCGTATTTGCCAGTGCCCAGGCTGGATGGCCCCAGGCGCGCGTACTTGAACATCAGGTACAGCTCAGCCACCAGCAGCAAGGTGTAGAAGGTGATGAAGCCCGCCAGTGAGAACATCACATCACCCGCACTGAGCGCGGAGGTGGACAAATGGGTGGGCAGCATGCCCTGCACCGTCCAGGGCTGGCGGCCGTATTCGGCCACGATCCAACCTGCCTCGCAGGCAATCCAGGGCAGCGGCAGGCTCCACAGCGCCCATCTCAGCAGCCAGGGCCGCGTTTCGATGCGGTTACGCACCGACGACCAAAACGCCACCCCCATCAACAGCAGCATGAGCCCAGAGGCCAGCACCATGACGCGGAACGACCAGAACAGCGGCGCCACGCGCGGGATGGCGTCGTCCACCGCCTGGGTTTTCATCTCGGGCGTGGCCAGCGACACATCGGCGATGTATTTCTTGAGCAGCAGGCCATAGCCCAAGTCGGCTTTGACCTCGGTGAAACTCGCCAGCTTGTCGGCGTTTTTCGGGTCTTGGCGCAAGGCTTCCAGGGCTTTCACCGCCAGAATGCCGCGCTCGATGCGCTGGGCGGTGGTTTTCTCGATCTGGTCGATGCCGGGCACCTGCTTGTCCACACTGCGGGTGCCAATCAGCCCCAGCACATAGGGGATGCGGATCTCAGCGTGGGTGGTGCGGTTGGCTTCGTCAGGAATACCAAACAGGGTCAGCCCGGCCGGTGCAGGCTCGGTCTTCCACATGGCCTCCATGGCGGCCATCTTGGCTTGCTGGGTTTCGGCGGCGGTGTAGCCGGACTCATCACCGAGCACGATCACCGACAGGGAAGAAGCCACGCCAAAAGCGGCGGCAATGCGAAACGACCGCAAGGCAAAGCCACGGTCACGCCCCTTAAGCAAATACCAGCTGCTGACCGCCAGCACAAAAACCGACGCGGTCACATAACCCGCGCTGATGGTGTGCACAAACTTGGCCTGGGCCACCGGGTTGAACACCACATCAAAGAAGTCGGTGAGCTCCATGCGCATGGTGACCGGGTTGAAGTCTGAGCCAATCGGGTTTTGCATCCAGGCGTTGGCGATCAAGATCAGCAGCGCCGACAGGTTGGAGCCAATCGCCACCAAAAAGGTCACCGTCAAGTGCCCGACCTTGCTCAGGCGGTCCCAGCCAAAGAAGAACAGGCCGACAAAGGTGGACTCCAGAAAGAACGCCAGCAAACCTTCAATCGCCAGTGGCGCGCCAAAAATATCGCCCACGTAATGCGAGTAGTAGGCCCAGTTGGTGCCGAACTGGAATTCCATCGTCAAGCCGGTGGTGACACCCAGGGCGAAGTTGATGCCAAACAGCTTGCCCCAGAACTTGGTCATGTCTCGGTAGATGGTCTTGCCGGTCAGCACATAGACGCTTTCCATGATGGCCAGCAAAAACGAGAGCCCGAGCGTCAGGGGCACGAATAGAAAGTGGTACAGGGCGGTCACCGCGAACTGCAGTCGCGACAGATCCACCACGGATTCGGAAATCATGGTTGGTCCTTGGAAGTGGTTGATGGGGTTGCGGCACTTGACGATGCGATGCGGTCAGCCACACCGAGCGCTGCCTCTTTGGCAGGCACACGCTGCGGGAAAAACGCCGCCTTGATAGAAAACAGCACGACCAGCTTGAGCGCAATCGCCCAAAGCAGTTCGCGGCGCAAATAGCTTGGCCTGCGTTGGGTCTTGCTGACCGGCGCAACAGATGGGGGATTCGTCATCTTGACCCTCACATTGGGAACAGAAGAAGCCAAAGTTTTGGAGCGCTCACAGCCGAGCTGGGCTGGATGCGCGTCCTAGTTCGTCACCCTGTGGATGGGCCTTTAGCCCAGGGCGAACACGGTAAGGTCAACTCACAGCTTGTGCGGAGGCGCGCGCGCCGCAGGCGTCAGCCAGATCAGTTGTTTCTGCAGCGGCGCCGCTGGCTGCGGCAAACGATCTGCCATGCCCCACCAGGCGAGCACACCGGCATTTGACGCTGGCGGAAGGCCAAACGAGGCAGCGTGGGTCAGGCAATAGGGGCAGTGACCTTCATCGGCGCTGGCCAAGGCACCTTCGGGCTTCTGGCTGGTTCGCGCCAACAACTGACCGTCACCGTCCAGCAGCACCCAACTGGCGCCAGAAACTGAGCAGACTTCGATCCAATCGCCCGCCGCAGCTGAGTCCGGTGTCCTGCCCGCGTCAAACGCCAGCGACAGCGTTGGCATAAGCGCATTCAACACGATTGCCAGGCTGGCCAACCAGGTCAAAAACAGGCGTTTGTGGGCGTTCATGCAAATGAAAAGGAGACGTGCCAGACTTAATCTACATCAAGAAATTGATGTGGCGGCAGTTTACTCAAAGCGGGTTTGACACTTGTCAGGCAGACCGCGCCGACGCACGTCTCCTTGCGTGAACCTGCGGCTCAAACATCGCTCGCTAGGCGAAACTTGCGCCAGGCTTTTCGACCTGCTGCCTCTGCCAGCTTGAACTCCTGTGGACTCAGAAAATACGCGGTGTTGTCGGCCAGGCGCTCAATGGCCCGGTCAATGAAAGCGCGCACCCGCGTTGGCTGAGCGGTGCGGCTGCCGTAGTAGATAAAAATGCTCTTGTCGTCGGCCACATGGTCGGTCAGCAACGGAATCAGCCGCCCCGAACGGATGTGTGCTGCGGCAGAGCTGCCCATCAGTTGGCCAATCATCAGGCCCGACAGGACCGACTCGACTTCCAGCTCGGCATCGTTGGTCGACAGCGCGGGCGACACCGCATGGTGGATGATGTCGCCATCCACCTTGACCAACCAGGGGATCAGATGCCCGGTCACCGGATGACGGAAAGCCGAACAGCGGTGGTTCTGCAAATCTTCTAGCGAATCCGGTACGCCATGGCGCGCCAGATACGCCGGGGTGGCGCAAATGACCAGCTGCAGTGGGTAAAGCCGACGCGCAATCACCCCGTCCTCGGCCTGGACACCGATGCGAAAACCGACATCCACGCGGTCCTGCACCCAATTGCCAATCCGGTCGTCCAACTGAACATCCGGCTGCACACCTGGAAACTCGCGGCAGAACGCCTCGACCAGCGGCCAGATCACCGGCAAAAAGGTGGACCGCGGGCCAACAATGCGCAATGGCCCGGCGCTGTCGTCCTTGGCGGCGCGCACACCTTGCAACGCCCGCTCCAACGCGGCAAGGGCAGGCTGCGCGGTTTCGAGAAACTGGCGGCCCTCATCGGTCAGCGCGATGTTGCGCGTGGTGCGATGGAGCAGACGCACCCCCAAATGCTGCTCAAGTTGGGCCAGCGCCTGGCTGGCCGCCTGAGGGCTCATGCCCTGGGCTGCGGCCGCCTTGCGCAGGCTGCCGGTTTCAACGGCTTTGGCAAAGGTGGCAATGGCTCGTAGTTCGTTGATCGGCACGGCGGCTCTCCTGGAATGGCTCGATTATCAATATTTACTTGATTCTTATACAAGCTTTTACTGGCTAGCCTATTGATAACGATCCGCCTAAAGTCCAGCCCAACTTGATAGGAGTAGCCCTCATGGACAACATCGCAGGAAAAATCATTGTCATCACCGGCGCCAGCAGTGGCCTGGGCGAAGCCTCGGCACGACTGCTCAGCGCCGAGGGCGCCACCGTGGTGCTGGGTGCGCGCCGCGTTGAGCGTATCCAGGCGCTAGCTGACGAACTGGTTGCCAAGGGCGCTCGGGCACTGGCGCTGGCCACCGATGTCACCGAGCGAACCCAGGTGTCAGCGCTGATCGACGCTGCGGTGCAGACTTTTGGCCGGATCGACGTGTTGATCAACAACGCCGGGCTGATGCCGCAGTCGCCGCTGGACCGCCTCAAGGTCGATGACTGGGACCAGATGATCGACGTCAACATCAAGGGGGTGCTGTACGGCATCGCCGCAGCCCTGCCGCACATGCAGCGACAGAAGGCCGGGCACATCATCAACGTGTCGTCGGTCGCCGGTCACAAGGTCGGCCCGGGTGGTGCGGTCTACTCCGCCACCAAACATGCGGTACGCGCCCTGTCTGAGGGCCTGCGCCAGGAGGTCAAGGCCTGGAACATCCGCAGCACCATCATTTCACCGGGCGCAGTCGCCACCGAGCTACCCGGCAGCGCCACCGAAGCCGATGTGGCCCAGCGCTTGAAAGACTTCTACGACGCCTATGCAATTCCTGCCGATTCGTTCGCACGGACGGTGGCCTTCGCGATCAGCCAGCCCGATGACGTGGACATCAACGAAATCCTGTTCCGCCCGACGCGGCAGGAATACTGAGGCGGCGCCCACATGACACAGACTCTTATCCTCGGCGCCAACAGCCAGTTGGCAAGCAACAGCCTGCCCAATCTGATCGGGGCTCTGGCGCTGAAGCCGGAGCTTCATTCAGCTTGCAACCTGGGCATGAGCAAAGCATGAAGACAACACCAGACATTGCGCCGCAGCGCGGCATGCTGCTGGCCATCATCATGGTCAGCTACCTGATGATCGTGATCGACATCTCGATTGTCATCACTGGCCTGCCGCACATCCAGGCCAGCCTTGGCTTCACACCTGCGGGCCTGTCGTGGGTGCAAAACGCCTACACCTTGGCCTTCGGCGGCCTATTGCTGCTTGGCGCACGGGCAGGCGACATACTGGGTCGGCGGCGCATGTTCATCTGTGGTTTGGGGCTGTTCACGCTGGCCTCGCTGGCGATTGCGCTGGCCCAGACACCGGGCTGGTTGCTCAGCTTCCGGGCCGTACAGGGCGTGGGGGCGGCCATCCTCGCGCCCTCGACACTGGCGTTGTTGTCCACCCATTTCGCCGAAGGCCCACAGCGTACCCGCGCACTGGCCTTGTACGCTGCCGCAGCGGGCATGGGCGCCACCATCGGTCTGGTGCTGGGGGGTCTGTTTGCGGATCTGGTGTCCTGGCGGGCAGGCTTCTTCATCAACGTGCCCATCGGCTTGGTGCTGATCCTGGGTGCACGCCGCTACATCCCGGAGACCAACCGCCATGCCGGGCGCTTGGATCTGCCCGGTGCGCTCAGTTCCACACTCGGCATGGGTGCACTGGTGTTCGGCATCGTGCATTCGGCCGATGCCGGTTGGGGCGACCCGCTCACACTCAGCGCACTGGGCCTGGGTCTGGTCCTGCTGCTGGTCTTCGTCGCTGTCGAGCAACATGCCCGCCAACCCATCTTGCCGCTGCGCCTGCTGGCGCACCGCGAACGCAGCGGTGCCTATGCGGCCCGTATGCTGTTCCTTGGCGGCATGGTCGGGTTCTGGTTCTTCAGCACGCAGTACCTGCAAGCGGTGCTTGGCTTTAGCGCGCTGGGCGCCGGGCTGGCCTACCTGCCGACCACGTTGTCCAACTTGGCGGCCGCCATGGGGGTGCCCAGACTGGCGCCGCGTTTTGGCAACGCGCGCCTGCTGTGCGCCGGGTTGTTTTTGGCGATCCTGGGACTGCTGTGGCTGGCCCAGGCCACCGCCTACACACCGTACCTGACAGGTGTCGCGCTGCCAATGCTGTTGATCGGCTTCGGTCAGGGCTTTGTGCTGGCACCGTTAACGGTTGCGGGGGTCTCCGGCGTGGCGCATGACGACGCTGGTGCCGCATCCGGCCTTGTGAATGTGGCTCACCAACTCGGCGGCTCGCTGGGCTTGGGTCTGCTGGTGGTGGTGTTCTCAGCCGCCCACAGCGCTGGCAGCGCCACCGAACAACTGGCCCATCGCATTGCCTCTGCGCTCGACGCCAGCGCGCTGATGTTGGCGCTGGCACTGATCATCGCGATCACCTGCATCCTGCCCCGCCCGGCCAACGCAAACGCTGTTGTCGCACCCGGCGGGGCTGGCCAATGACACCAAGGCGCCCCTCATGCCAAACCACTTGAAGCAAATCATGACAGACACACACCGCCCCAGCCGTCAGCGTCGAGCGCGCCGGTGCCCACCAAACCTTTGCCGGCCCAGCCGAGTGGTTTACCGGCACCGTCAACGTCGAAATGTTATTCACCGCACCGGCGCCAGCCACCGTGTCGGGTGGTCTGGTGACGTTTCTGCCCGGTGCCCGCACCGACTGGCACACCCATCCGCTGGGCCAGACCCTGGTGGTCACTTCGGGTTTCGGCCATGTCCAGCACTGGGGCGGCCCGCTGCAGGAGATTCGCCCTGGCGATGTGGTGGCCATTCCCGCCGGAGTCAAGCATTGGCATGGCGCCGCGCCGGATACCGCCATGTCACACATCGCCATCCAGCAAGCACAGGACGGCCAAAGCGCCGACTGGCTGGAAAAGGTCAGCGATGCGCAATACCCGTGCTGATCTCCCCGCAACACCCGTACAACAAGGAGCAACTCATGCAAAAACGTCAACTTGGCAAAAGCGGTCTGGAGGTCTCAGCCATCGGCCTGGGCTGTATGGGTCTGAGCTACGGATACGGCCCCGCGACCGACAAAGCCACCGCGATCGAGCTGATCCGCCGCGCTTATGAACTGGGCGTCACCTTCTTCGACAGCGCCGAAGCTTATGGCCCCTTTACCAACGAGGAACTGCTGGGTGAAGCCCTGGCGCCGTTTCGCGACAAGGTGGTGATCGCCACCAAGTTCGGTTTTGCCGGTGGCATGGTGGCCGATGGTGTGGACAGCCGACCGGCCAACATCCGCGCTGTGGCCGAGGCCTCACTGCGCCGCCTCAACACCGATGTCATCGACCTGTTTTACCAGCACCGGGTGGACCCGCAGGTGCCGATGGAAGACGTGGCGGGCACGGTGCGCGACCTGATCAACGAGGGCAAGGTGCGCCACTTTGGCCTGTCCGAAGCCAGCGTGGCATCAATCCGCCGTGCCCATGCGGTGCAACCGGTGGCGGCGCTGCAGAGTGAATACTCGCTGTGGTGGCGCGAGCCGGAGCAGGCCATCCTGCCGTTGCTCGAAGAACTGGGCATCGGCTTTGTGCCGTTCAGCCCGCTCGGCAAGGGTTTCCTGACCGGGGCGATTGACGAGAACACCCAGTTTGACAGCACCGACTTCCGCAATGTGGTGCCGCGCTTTAACGAAGAAGCGCGCAAGGCCAACCGCGGTCTGGTTGAGGTGCTCGGCGACATCGCCAGCAGCAAAGGCGTAAGCCGTGCCCAGATCGCCATTGCCTGGCTGCTCGCACAAAAGCCCTGGATAGCACCGATTCCAGGCACCACCAAGCTACACCGGCTGGAAGAAAACATCGGCGCAGCCAACGTGCTGCTAACGGCACAGGATGTGAGCGACATCGCACAAACCGTCACCTCGATCCAGGTCGAGGGGGAGCGCTACCCAGCGCACCTGCAGCAACGCATTGATCGCTGAACAGGCGTTGCATTTGAACCATTTTTTACCGAGGAAAACAACCCCATGACAGACAGCATCCGCGCTTACGCCGCCCTCTCCGCCACCTCCCCCCTGGTGCCGCATCACATTCACCGGCGCAGCCCGCGCAACGATGATGTGACGATCGAGATTCTTTACTGCGGGGTCTGCCACTCCGACCTGCACACGGTCCGCAACGACTGGGACACCAACATCTACCCCATCGTGCCCGGCCACGAAATCATTGGCCGTGTCACCAGCGTGGGTTCGGCCGTGACCCGCTTCCAGGTGGGGGATGCGGTGGGCGTGGGCTGTGTGGTCGACGCCTGCGGTCACTGCCCGGCCTGCGACCACGGCCACGAGCAACACTGCCCGGACTCCGTTTACACCTACGGCTACCCTGACCGTGATGGCACGATCACCCAGGGCGGCTATTCCGAAAAGGTGGTTGTCAACCAGGCGTTTGTGCTGCGTATCCCGGACACGCTGGACCTCAAGAGCGCAGCGCCCTTGCTGTGCGCCGGTATCACCACCTGGTCACCCCTGAAAAACTTCAACGCCGGTCCCGGCAGCAAAGTGGCGGTGGTTGGGCTGGGTGGCCTGGGCCACATGGCGATCAAGCTGGCCCGGGCGCTGGGTGCGGAAGTCACGCTGTTCACCCGTTCACCGGGCAAAGAAGCGGATGCCCGGCGCCTGGGTGCACACCATGTTGTGTTGTCGACAGATGCGGCGCAGATGGCTGCAGTCACCGGTCAGTTCAACCTGATCATCGACACCGTGCCCTATGTGCATGACCTCAACCCCTACATCCCGACGCTGAGCTTCAAGGGCACGCTGGTGCTGGTCGGTTACCTGGGCCCGCTGGAGCCGGCACTGAATTCGGCGGCGATGGTGATGGGCAGCAAAGTCCTGGCCGGGTCTCTGGGGGGCGGCATTCCCGCCACCCAGGAGATGCTCGACTTCTGCGGCCAACACGGCATCAGCCCCGACATCGAAATGATCAACATGCAAGACATCAACATCGCCTACGAGCGCTTGCTCAAAGCGGATGTGAAGTACCGCTTTGTCATTGACATGGCGTCGTTGAAGGATGCGGCATAAACATCGCCGGGGTTCAGGGCGGGGTGGATCAAGCTTGAGCAGCCTGATGCACCCCTTCAACCCACGCCTCAATGTGGCGCTTGAACTCGATGCCTTACAGGACAAAAAGTGCCTCAAGCCCTTTTATGACAAGGCCTATAAGCTTCGCTTTATATAGCGAAACTTAGGCTATCTCTGCAACTCTCTAGTGGGTCGCCCGGGGCGGAGGCAGCAGGCGCTCACACTCTTCTTTGATGGCGGCATAACACTCGCAAGCGCGTGCTTCCAATTTTGGACGGTCCACCAGGCTGATGCTGCCACGCGCCTTGGTGATCAAGCCTTCTTTTTGAAGCTTGCCCGCCGTCTGGGTCACGCTTTCGCGGCGCACCCCCAGCAGATGCGAAATCTGCTCTTGGGTGATGCTCATCTTGTCGCTGTGCAGGCGGTCAAAACTCATCAGCAGCCAACGGCTGAACTGCTGCTCCACCGCGTGGTGCTGGTTGCACACCGCCATCTGCGAGGTTTGGCAAATCAGCGCCTGGGTGTACAGCAATGCCAAGTGTTGCAACTGGCCGCCTTGCTCGAACTCGTTTTTCATGACTTTGCGGCTGAGCCGGTAGGCCTGGCCTGCGCTTTGCACCTCGGTGCTGCTGGGCAGGCTTTCGCCGCCCATGTAGATCGAAATGCCAACCAAGCCTTCGTTGCCAACCAAGGCGATTTCGCTGGAAGAACCGTCTTCGAGCGCGTAAATCAGCGACACGATGCCAGAGATCGGAAAGTGCAGGTATTTCACATGGTCGCCGGACTCCGACATGGTCCAGCCAAGTGGCATCGCCACAAGCTCAAGCTCGGGCAACAAACGCTCAAATTCGGCTGTGGGAAGTGCGGCCAGAATCTGGTTTTGTCTGGGATCGGGGTTGGCTGGCTTGAGGGCTTTGGACATGCACTTGGGAAAAGTTGAGTGACGCCTAATGTACGTCACGACCCTCTGCAGTCATCACACCGCCCAGCCCTGTTGGCCCCCGCTGCCGCACAGCGTGGTCGGGGGGCGGCCTCAAGCCGCCTGGTAATGCGGGCTCATCTGCACCGTTTCACCAATGATCACCAAGCCCGGCTGGGGCCCGTACGACGGCGCCAGCGTCACCAACTGACTCAGACCGGTGGCCCAGACACGCTGGGTGCTGCGGGTGCCGTCGCGCACCACGGCAGCCGGTGTGTCGGGTGGCAACCCATGCGAGATCAGTTGCTGGGCGATGTGGGGCAGGCGCTGCACGCCCATGTAAAACACCCGGGTCTGTCCTGGGCGTGCCAGCGCTGACCAGTCATAACCGCTGCTTTCATCCGCCAGATGGCCAGGCAGGAACACACAGCTGCCCGCCAGGTCACGGTGCGTCAGCGGGATGCCCGCTGCCATCGAGCAACCGCTGGCCGCCGTCACACCCGGCACCACCTCAAAGCCGATGCCCTCAGCCTGCAAGGCCTGCACCTCTTCACCCCCGCGACCAAACACAAACGGATCGCCGCCTTTGAGCCGCACCACCTGCCGCCCGGCCTGGGCGTGTTGCACCAGCAGGGCATTGATCTGGTCTTGTGGCACCGAATGGTTGCCCAGCGCCTTGCCCACATAAAGGCGTTCAGCGCTGGCCGGAATCAAATCCAGCACTTCTTGGGTGATCAACCGGTCATGCACCACCACCTCGGCACGTTGCAGGCGATTGAGCGCACGCAGCGTCATCAGGTCCGCCGGGCCGGGGCCCGCGCCAACGATGTAGACAAAACCTTGGCCAATGGCCGCTGCCTGTTCAGACATCGCAGCCTCCCGGGCCCTGGTGGAACACCAAATCCGCCACCGGCTCACCCGCCACCAGATGTTGTTCGATGATGCGGTCCATGTTGGCCGGGGTCACGTTGTAGTACCAGGTGCCGTCGGGTTGCACACACATCACCGGCCCGCCCTTGCAGGCGGCAAAACAGCTGACCCGGCTGCGTTTGACCCGCAGCGCACCGTCATTCAGGCCCGCGGCCTTGAACTTGTCCCCCAGGCTGTCAAACAGGGCCTGGGCGGCGCCGTCCTGGGTGCAGCGCGGGCCGGTGCAAATCAGCAAATGGCGCTTGTAATCGCCAATTTTGGGTTTGATCACGTCGGTCATGCCTCGGCCTCATCCTCACCGGGCACGTCTTCTTCCAAGGGCGTGTTGAGCACCAGCTCCAGGTAGTCTGCGGGCAACTTGTGGCGTTGTGCCAGCTCGGCCAGACTGACGCCCTCGGCATAGTCGGCATGCAGGTTGGCCGTCCAGCCGACCAGGCCGGTGGACAAGGAGCGACCGCGTTTTTCGCCATCGCGTGCGCTGCCGTCGCCTTGCAGGTCGTATTTGTTGGCGTAACCGCGTGGCGTGACCATCAGGCCATCGCGCACGAAGGTGTTGCTGTTGCCAATCAGCACCGTGCTGAGCATGCCGATCTCGCACTCACTCATCTTGTCCAGCGTGGTGAACACAATCGCCTGGCGGCGCCGGTAGGCCGACTTGACCACCGCCACCGGCGTTTGCGGCGAGCGATGGCGCAAAAACAAATACTGCGCCTGTTCAATCTGCTGGGTGCGTCGACCACTCTTGGGGTTGTACAGAGCCACCACAAAGTCAGCGGCGGCAGCAGACTCCAGCCGCCGGGCAATGGCAGGCCAAGGCGTCAGCAAGTCAGACAAAGAGATGGAGCAAAAGTCGTGCGTCAGCGGCGCACCCACCAATGAGGCACAGGCGTTGATGGCCGAGGTGCCGGGCACAATCTCCACCGGCACACCACTGTCAGGCGTCCAACCCGCCTGAAATAACACCTCGTAGGTCGGGCCGGCCATGCCGTAGACACCGGCGTCGCCACTGGAGATCAGCGCCACCTTTTTGCCGGCCTGGGCGCACTCCAGCGCATGCACCGCACGGTCCAGCTCCTCGGTCATGCCTTTGCGGATGACTTCTTTGCCTTCGAGCAAATCGGCCACCAGCTTGATGTAGGTGACATACCCGATCACCACATCGGCCTCGGCGATGGCTTCCGCAGCGCGGTGGGTCATCTGGGCGAAGCTGCCCGGGCCGATGCCCACCAGCATGATCTTGCCTTGGGGGCCGGTGGCAACGGGGGCTTCAGAAACAGAGTCAGTCATGCGCAATCCTTGCAATGGAAATGGTGGCGTTTTTTCCGTCAACGCCTTGGTGTTTGAATTTTTCGACCAGCAACTGGTCGGCTTGTGTGTTGGCGGCCAACAGTGCCGCGGCCTCGGACACCGACGGGGTGCCCATGTGGCGCAGCACCGTCGCCGACGGGTTGGGCACCGGCACCGCAGCCAGTTCGGCCACGCTGAAAAACCGCAGCGGCCAGCCCCCCAATGTGGCCAGCTCCAGAAAAGCAGCCTCATCGGACTTGGCCTCGATACTGGCCAACACCCGCACCTGGGCGCGGGTCACCCCAGCTTGGGCCAACGCTGCATCCAACGCGTACAGCACGGTGGCCAGGGGCGTGCCCCGGTCACAACCCAAGCCAATGCTGACCGTCGGCAAGACCTGGCTCATGCGCCCTGCCCTTGCGGCGGGCGGTACACCACGAGGCGCTCGTGGAGTTGTTGCCAATGCGCAGGCGTGACCTCGGCATGGGTGATCCAGAGCACTGCCTTGAAGTGGTTCAGGTCCACATCCTCCAACCGGGAGAAGCGGTGGATGCTGGCGGGCAGCGGTGTGGGTCGGGTCCACCAGTGGGGACTGCCCGCCTCTTGCACCACGGCCACCGGCTCCTCGTTGACCACAGCGGCCGACACACGGGTGATGTTGATCTTGGGCGCCTGCACCTGCCAACCCAACTCGCGCCCAAGAATGTCCACCGGGATGGTTTTGCCCACGTCAGACGCGGTGGTCAGCACTGCGGTGCCCCCCAGCAACGCGGCCACTTGTTCTGCCATGGCATTGGCGCCACCGATGTGGCCAGAGAGCACCGGAATCACAAACTGCCCGGCATCGTCCACCACCAGCACACCGGGGTCTTCGTCCTTGCTTTTGAGGTGCGGCGCGATCAAGCGCACCACCGCACCGAGTGAGACAAAAAACACCAGCTGGTCGAAGTTGGCAAACAGCTGCGTCATTTCGTCACGAAACGGGCCGCTGTAGGTCTGGACCGGGTTGCTCACACCGGCCATCAGCGGGGCAAACTTGTCGGCGACACACAGTTGCGCTGCGGGCAGTTGCGCCGCCAGCAACGCAGCTTGCTGCGCGCCGTGTTTGGTGATGGCAATCAACACCACACGAGGCACCGGCTCGGTCACAGCGGGAGAAACCAGCTCACTCATTCAGCAGCCTCCTCGGCCAGCTCGGTGCTGGTCTTCTTGCGGCAACCACGCACCATCGGCCCTTTTTCACGGCCCGGATTTTTCACCAGCAGCAAAGACAGGTAGTTGACCTGGGTGCCCTTGAGGCTGGCTACATCCCGCACCACCCGCTCCAGCGGCGAGCCCGCTTTTTCGACCAGGCAACTGTGGGCCAGCAGGCCACGGCGCGCCAGCAGGTCGATCAGGTCGTCCAGCAGGGGTTTCACCTTCATCAGCACCAGGGTGTCGAAGTCATCAAGCATCTTCTCCACCGCGTGGATGCCATAAGCCGCTGGCACGATGGCGATGGTGTCGTCTTGCTCGGACAGCGGCACCTGCACCGTGGCACAGACCGCGTTGAACGAACTCACGCCCGCCACAATCTGCACCTGCGCGGCAGGGTCGAGCTCGCGCAACACCCGCGCCAGGTAGCTGAAGCTGGCATAGGTCGAGGCGTCCCCTTCCACCAAAAACAGCACATCCCGACCGGTGGCCAGCAAATCGCGTACGGTCTCTGCGGCTTTGAGCCAGTGGCGCGCCAGTTTCTCCACATCGTGCGTCATCGGGAACAGCAGCGGCAAATGCTGCGCTGGCAGCGGCAAGCCAGCGCGCTGGGCGATGTCAAGCGCATAACTCTCTTTGTGCAGGCTGCGCACCGGATAGGTCCAGACGGCATCAGGGCGCTCCAGCAAGGCCCAGGCCCGGCGAGTGATCAGGCCGGGGTCGCCGGGGCCGAGGGAGACGCCATAAAGGGTACCGTTTTTAGACATGGGTTGCTACAAATTCAGAAGTAATAGAGGCAGATCCTGCCTGGGCACAGACGATCCAGACCGGGTTTTCTGCGGCCATGCGGTGCATGTGCAAAATAGGCTGGCTGCGCGAGGCCTGCAACTGCAGCACGTCCCAGTTGGCCGCCAGGGTTTTGACCGTCTCAACCGCCGTGGCCATGTTTTCCAGGGTCACAAAATTCATCACCAGCCAGCCGCCGGGGCGCAGGCGCTGCATCACCAGGCCAATCAACGCGGCCAGCTCGCCACCGGAGCCACCAATGAACACCGCATCGGGGTCGGCCCAGTCGGCCAGACCTTCGGGCGCTTTGCCGTGCACCAGGCTGTGGTTGCTGATGCCCAGCGCACGGCGGTTCTGCAGCACATTGGCGCAGTCGTCGGCATTTTTCTCAATGGCATACACATGGCCCATCGCACACAAGCGGGCCGCCTCCAGCCCGACCGAGCCGGAGCCCGCGCCAATGTCCCAGACCACGCTGTTCTGGCGCAGTTGCAGGCGTGCCAGCGACACTGCGCGCACCTCGTTTTTGGTGATCAGGCCTTTTTCAGGGTGGCGCTGGGCAAAACTGGCATCGGGCAGGCCAAACAACACCGGCGACGCACGCAGCGTGCTGCGCCACAGCAGCACCACATTGAGTTCGGCAAACACCATCTCGGTGGCGGCCTGGATGCTGAAGCCGCTCACCACACGCTCTTGCGGCTGGCACAGGCGCTCAGCCACCGCCATCTCCCAGTCCCCAGCTAGGCCTTCGGTGACCAACATCCGGGCGATGCGGTCGGGTGAGTTGGCCGGGCTGGTCAAAACCGCCAGGCGGTCGTGTTGGCGCAACTCACGCAGCAAGCCATACAAGCCGTGGCTAGGCGGCGCGCCAGCCACCCACTCACCGGCATCGCGGCTGTGCACCGAGACAAAACGCATGTCCTGCCAGGGCAGGCACAGGCGGGCGCAGGCCAGCTGCAAGGTAGACACATTGGGAAGCACCTCAATGACCTCGACACACAGGCGCGAGGCCAGGTAGGCGGCAATACCGTGGCACAGCGGGTCACCGGTGGCCAGCACCACCACACGCAGGCCATCATCCAACGCAGCGCGGATCCATTCCGGCACCTGGGACATCACGCCGGTCAGGTCACGCTGCTCGGCCTGCGGCGCGATGTGCTCAGCCAACAATGCCAACGTGCGGCTGCCACCAATCACCAACTGCGCCTGCGCCAGATGGGCCAGCGCAGCCTGGCTCAGGCTGGCCGCGCCATCGTCGAGCACACCCAGCACACGGCACTTGTCCAAATTCTTCATGGCTTCCTTGTTCATGGGTACTGGGCAATCTTGTGCCCATCAAAGTCACACACCAGCACCTGGATGTCAAACTTGTCGGGGTAGCTTTTGTGCAAGGTCTGCACCACCCGTTGCGCCAGGGTGGTGTGAAACACCGTGCCCAAACCCAACGCATCCATACGTTCCCCGGCATAACGCGCGGTTTTGGCGGCGCGGATGTCGGCACACACATCAGGTGCCACGCCCAGTTCAGCCGCCAAGTCGGCCAACAGCCCGGTGTCGACATCGGCACGCCCGGCATGGGTGATGGTTTCACCCTGGGCGATTTTGGTGAGTTTGCCCACCATGCCACCAATCACCACCTGTTTCACACCGGCCTTCACCGCCGCACTCATGGCATAACGCAAGAAGTCGCCCATCTGCACAAACGCTGCCTCGGGCAAATGGGGCAACTGTTCCATGACAAATTTTTCGGTGCGCCCACCCGTGGTGAGCACCACCACGCCGTACGGCAAGGTGCCTGCCACATGCACCCCCTGCACCACGCTGGCCCGGTAAGCAGCCGTCGAATACGGTTTGACAATGCCGGTGGTGCCCAGAATGGAGATGCCCCCCAGAATGCCCAGGCGGGCGTTGGTGGTTTTTTTGGCCATTTCCTGGCCTTGTGGCACCGAGATCGTGACCTCTAGCCCAACTTCATCCAGCTTGCCGCCAGCAGCCAAACGCACATTGGCCTCGATGTTGCGGCGCGGCACCGGGTTGATGGCCGGGCCACCCACCTCCAGACCCAAACCGGGCATCGTGACCCTGCCAACCCCCTCGCCACCAGCCAATCGAACTTGACCGGGCTGTTCGGCCAGCCAGCGCACATCGGCTGTCAAATGGGCTTTGTCGGTGCAATCGGGGTCATCACCAGCGTCCTTGATCACCACCGCATGCGCCAAAGTGCCGTCACAGCGGCCCTCGTGCACCGCAAAAGTCACCAGATCGCCATTGGGCAGCAGACTCTCTACATGGTCAGGCACCTGGCCTGTCACCAAACCGATGACCGCCGCGCGCGCCGCCGCTGCTGAGCACGCCCCGGTGGTGAAACCAGTGCGGGTGCCACGCGGCGCGCTTTTGTCCATCACGCAGCGCGTTCCTTGGCCTCGGCCACACCCAGCAGGGCATGGATGGCGGCCACCACCAGCGTGGAGCCGCCCTTGCGGCCACGAATCACCACCCAGGGCACATCACGCTGCAAAGCCATCAAATCCTTGGACTCAGCCGCCGAGACAAAACCCACCGGCATGCCGACCACCAAGGCAGGGCGCGCGCCCTCTTCACGGATCAACCGCACGACTTCGATCAAGGCCGTGGGGGCGTTGCCAATGCCAATGATGGCGCCATCCAGCAGACCCAGGCGGTGTGCCTTGCGCATGGCCTGCACCGCACGGGTGGTGCCTTGCGCCTGGGCGAGTTCGATCACGTCGGCGTCGCTGATGAACTGGTGGGTGCTGATGCCAAAGTGCGCCAGGCGCGGGGCTGACAGGCCGACACAGATCATCTCCACATCCGCAACGATGCGCGTACCGCGCGACAGAATCGCGGCCAACCCAGCGTTCACCGCTTGGGGGTGAAATTCGGTCAAGCCGTTGAAATCAAAGTCGGCGTTGGCGTGGATCATGCGGCGCACCACCGGCCACTGTTCTGCGCTGTAGTTGTGGGGACCGGCCTCGCGGTCGATCACCGCAAACGAGTCGTGCTCGATGGCGCGCCCCGCAGCGGTGAGTTGTTCGGTGATGACGTTGGCGGCAGGCAAACTCATGCGGCGGCTCCAGCATGGGGATGGTGGTGTCCGTGCTCATGCTCATGCTCATGCTCATGCTCATGCTCGTGCTCGTGCTCGTGCTCGTGCTCGTGCTCATGGTCGTGGTCATGCGGGTGCGCATGGTCATGCCCGTGGTGTGTGCCGTCCTCATGCAAGTGACCGCCCTGGCCATGTTCAGCCGCAAATTCGCGGAACTTGCAGCCATCACAGGCCATCATGGCGGCGGGGCGGCCCAGACGGGCATCGTTCACACGCTGCTCCAGCACCTCAAACACTTCGGGCTCAAACCCAAAGTAGTTGGTCAGCGCAAAACGCACGGTGGGGTACTGGGTCTTGAGGTTGGCCACCTGGCGCACGATGCGCTCCATCAGCGTGCCGTTGAACAGGTAATACGGCAACACCGCCACCTGCGTCATACCCAGCAGATGCTGGCGTTGCACGACTTTTTCCAGACGCGGGTAGGTGATGCCGGTGAAGGCCACATCCACCAACGGGTGGTCGGTTTCTTCCATGACCCAACGGGCCATTTTGGCCATTTCGCCATTGGCGTGGCGGTCGGATGAGCCGCGCCCGAGCAGCACCACGCCAGTGGTGGTGGGGTCGGGCATGTCGAGCGACTTCATCGCGGTTTTGAGGCGGCGCAACACCACCTTGAGCAGCAGGTCGCAAGCGGTCAACTCCGGGGTGTACAAAAACTGAACCTTCGGAAAACGATGCCGCGCCGCGTCAATCGCTTGCGGGATGTCCATCTTGACGTGACCCGCCGCATTCAGGATCAGCGGCACCACAATCACCCGGCCCGACTTGGCGGCGGCGGTGGTCAGGCCCTGCGCCAGGGTGATGTCGGCCAATTCAATAAAACAGACCTCAATCGACCAGTTGGGCTGGCGCTGGCGCCACTGCTCGGCAAATGCCAGTATTTCGTCGTTGCCGGAGGCCTCGCGTGAGCCGTGGCCCACCAGCAAAATCGTGTCTGAGGTCATGGGGTATCCAGGGTAAGTTGGGAGGCAGGCACACTGGCCTGCCGGAAACGGTGGGTGAAGCTGGCGTCGTAGAGTTTGGATTTGGCCAGCGTTGTCCAATGCCGGGCGCCCAGCGTCGGGCTGGCGATGATCATCGACTGGCTGACCAGCTTGGCCTCGCGGCACAGCGCCTGGATGGTGTCAACCGTGCCGCGCACAATTTTTTCTTCACCGGGCCAACTGGCTTTGTGCACCACCACCACCGGCGCATCGGGCGACCAGCCCGCCGCGCGCAGGGCGGCGGTGACCTGCCCCATCAAGGTGATGCTCAAGAAGATACACAAGGTGCTGTGGTGTGCCGCCAGCTCTTGCAGCGACTCGCCGTCAGGCATGGGCGTGCGCCCTTCCATGCGGGTCAGAATCACGGTTTGGGTGACCTCAGGCAGGGTCAGGCTCTCGACCGCTGCGGCCGCAGAGGCCATGGCCGAGGACACCCCCGGCACCACCTGCACCGGCACACCCGCCGTGTCCAGCGGCTGCACCAGCTCAATCAATGCGCCGTACAAGCCCGGGTCACCGGTCTGCAGACGCACCACGGTGTCGCAACGGGCGGCTTGCGCGATCAGCCAAGCCGACATGTCTTCGAGGGTCATGTCTTTGCTGTCGGCAATCACACAGCCCGCTGGCGCCCAGCGGGTAGCGGCTTCGCTGACCAGGGAGCCAGCGAACAAAATGGCACCCGCGCGCTCAATCAGCCCGCGGCCCTTGACGGTGATCAGGTCCGGGTCACCCGGACCGGCCCCCACAAACCAAACGGTTCCGGGCTTGGGCTGCACCATGGATCAGGCCGCGCTGTACAGGCGTTTGTCGACAGCGACCGAACCTTGCAGGCGGTGCATCATCTTGGCCAGTGCCAACACACCCAGGTCGATCAGCGGTTCAGCCAACACAATCGTCATGTAGGCCGCGCCAAAGCTGGCCACACTGGCCAGGTTCTCGGCACCCACACCGCGACCATACAAGGCCCAGAAGCCGACCCACACCACGATGCCACCTTGGTAAGCCACCGACAGCTTGAACGCCTGGGCGTAGCCGATGTCCACATAAGCGGTGCTCTCGGGAATGATCTTGCGCGCCAGGGCAGCGGTGGCAAACAGCGGCACCAGCAGGGTGGTGACGTTCATGCCGTATTGCGGCAGGTCAAACGGTGCAAAAAACAGACCTTGCACCAACAAACCACCGGCCAGACCAATGGCCGCAGGGGCCACACCAAAGACCAGCAACAAGGTGGTACCCAGGATCAAGTGCACCTCAGACACGCCCACCGGGTGGTGTGGCAACACCTCAAAAAAGCAAAACACCAAGGCAACTGCCATGGCAGAACGCAGTGCCAAAGCGGTCAAACCATCGCGCTTGACGGTGTCAACAGCCAGTTTGGCGGCGTAACCGAGCGCGCCAGCGGCGGTGGCATAACTGAGAAAAATTTTGGCGCCTTCAACAAGGCCAGGTTCGATGTGCATGGAGTAACTCCTTAAAAACAACGGATTGAACAACAGACAAACGCGAAAAACGCAAGGGTCAAACGGGCTGTACCTCCTGACACGGACGCAGGACAACCAGCCTGGTTGCACCGAGGGTGCGAACACGTCGGCTTGCACAACAGTGTCGAAAAATCATGGCAGGAACATCCGGCAAACAACTCTCACCATCGTCCCCGACAGTGCTTGAGCATCACGGCAACACGCAAGCGTGTTACCACCTTGTTGGCCGGTATCCGGGCTGGTGGATACAACCTCCATCGCCTTCCCAAGCGTCTTTTCAGAACACCCAGTGGCCGTGATGAAAGCGGAATCTTGACGATTCGTCCACTTACCGTTGCGGGGGCAGCGCAGGTTAGGTGGCTGTTGTCAGCTCAAGCCCTCCTGCTTCCCGTTGAACTGCACCGTGTGAACCACGGCGCGAGCACCAACGCGTGGATTCTAACGACAGAATTTACCCGGCCGCTACGCCCGACCGCGAGACAGCGAGAGTTGCCAGCGGTCACAAAATGCTCTGTTAACCATAGCTACCAGCCCTTTTGATAAAAGGGCTAGAGCACAAAAACATGCTCTTCATCCTGACCCAACGGCTCCACCTCGCGCAGCTGCTGCGCCAGCACCGCCAGCGTTGCCTCAGAGGCATCGGTGCCCGCCGCGTTGCGCGCCAGAATCCGCGTGCGCAGTTGTTCAGGCGAGGCCTTGGGCGCCAGGATGACAAAGCTGGCGCCCAGCGCAGCCGCCACATCACGAAACACATCGCGGTCAGCGCGCCTCAGAAAAGTCGCATCCACCACCACCGACCAGCCCGCAGCCAGCAGACCGGCGGCCAGTTCGCGCAAATGACCATAGACCTGGGCATGAACCGCCGGGGCATACAGACCCGCGTTGACGCCAGAGCCCGTCTGCGCGGTGCTGTCCAACTGGAACAAGCGTTTGCGCTCCACATCCGCCCGCAGGCGCAGCGTGGGCGGACAGCCATCTTGTTGCAGCCACTGGTCGGTCAGATAGGTTTTGCCACAGCCCGACACTCCATGCGTGATGCAAAGCTGCACCGGGTGCGGCGCACTCAGGCGCTCGGCCAGGGAAATGTCGGCCAACACCTCGGACGTATCGGCATGCTGCTGTTTGGCCCGGATGGCGGCCACCTTGGCGCGCACCAAACAGCGGTAAACCGCATAAAAACGCAACAACAGCGCGCTGGGGTAGTCGCCGCTGTGGCTGGCCACCTCGTTCACAAACCAATTGGCCAAACCCGGTTGACCGTGCTCCAGCAGGTCGATGTAGGTGAAAGCGATGTCGCTGGCCACATCAATCCAGCGCAGGTCCTCGTTGAACTCCAGGCAGTCAAACAGGCGCACCCGTCCGTTGATCAGCACCAGATTGGCCAGGTGCAGGTCGCCATGGCATTCGCGCACCAGGCCGCCGAGTTTGCGTGCGAGCATCAACGGCCCAAGCTGCTGGAACTGCGCTTGTGTCCTGGTTTGCAGACGAGCCAGCCGGGCCAAGGCATCAGCCTCTGGTGACGCCTGGAGCATGCGCGCCAGATCAGTGAAGTTGTCCAACACCGGCGCCATCACCTGTTCGGGTTGGCCAAAGCGGGTGTCGGGCGGGGCACGATCAGCTGCCTCGTGAAATGCCACCAAGGTGGTCGCCAAATCGGACAGGTGGGCGGGCCGCAACTCACCGCGCTCACACACATGGTCAAGCCGCCCGGCCTCGTCAAAACGGCGCATCCGCACCGCGTAGTCAAGCACCTCTCCCGCGCCGCCCCACTGTGGGCCTTGGGGCGACGCGTTGAGGCTGACCACATCCAGGTAAATGTCCGGTGCCAATCGGCGGTTCAGGCGCAACTCGTCCAGACAAGCTTGCTGGCGCAGCGCCAGGGTGCTGAAGTCCAGAAACGGCAGCTTGACCGGTTTTTTGAGCTTGTAAGCGAAGTCACCCGCCAGCAGCACCCAGGAGATATGGGTTTCCACCAGCTCCACCTTCGTCACGCTGCCCGGGTAGCGCTGCGGCGCCAACAGGGCTTGAATACGTGGCGGCAGATTCTGGTTCATGCCAGCCATGATGCCAGTCTCAGGCCCGCCACACCAGCCCCACCATCCAGCCCAGTTCCACGCTGAAGGCGGCTGCGACAATGGCCTCCCTTTGCTTTATCCCCACGGAATTCCCCCATGAAAACTGTTTTACGCATCGCAACAGCCTGCGCGCTGATCGCTCAACTGTCTGTGTCCTGGGCCGCCGACGCTGCGTTGGAGAGCGCCGCCAAAGAAACCGGCGCGGTTGTCACATCCAGCGGGCTGGTGTACCGCTCGCTCAAAGACGGCACCGGCGCCAGCCCCACAGCCAGCGACGTGGTCAAGGTCAACTACCGCGGCACGTTTCCGGATGGGCGCGAATTTGACAGCTCTTACAAACGCAACCAGGCCATCGAATTCCCGCTGGGCAATGTCATCCCCTGCTGGACCGAAGGGGTGCAGCGCATGAAGGTGGGCGGCAAGGCCAAGCTCACCTGCCCGGCCAGCATCGCCTACGGCACGCGCGGCGCCGGTGGTGTGATTCCGCCCAACGCCACGCTGCTGTTTGAAGTCGAACTGCTGGGCATCCAGGGCAAATAACGGGAGCCGATGCAGTCGCAGCCCCCGCCCTGATCGGGTCGTTGGGCGGTGACAGGCATCACCCCGCCCCCCAAATCGCGGGCGGTGCAGCACGTGCAGGGCTTGAAAAGTCCCCCGATTCACCTCATCTTCAGCACTGGAGGCCCATGGCGCACCAAGCGCCAGGTGGCTAGCCGGTGTCTAACCTTGAAGGAGAATCCAAATGACTGCCTTGACCAACCGCAGCTTTCTTTTGAACGATTTTTTCCGCGACATTGCGCCCGCTTTTTACGTCCGACCCCTGCACGGCGACCCGCTGCCCTCAGCCGCGCAGATCAAGGTGGATGTGAAAGAAAACAAGGACGGCTACACCGTCCACGCCGAGATACCGGGCGTGCCCAAAGAGGACATCCATGTGTCGCTGGACGGCAATCTGGTGACACTGGAGGCCGAAGTGAAACAGCAAGACAGCACCAGCGAGAACGAAACGGTGCTGCGCAGCGAACGTTACTTTGGCGCGGTGTCACGCAGCTTCCAGCTGCCGCAGGACATTGACCAAACGCTGGCCAAAGCCAAATTCGACAACGGCGTGTTGACGCTGTCACTGCCCAAGAGGCTGGCCACCAACGTGGCGCAAAAGCTCCATATCGAGTAAGTAAGCGCCGCGCGGCGGGCTAGACCACCAGCGGTTCTTCCTGCATGGCCTCGATCTGCTCTTGCAGCATCAACACTTGGCCTTGCCAGTAATCGCTGGAGCCAAACCACGGGAAGTTGATGGCAAAAATCGGGTCGTCCCAACGCCGCGCCAGCCAGGCGCTGTAGTGGATCAGGCGCAGGGTGCGCAGTGGCTCGATCAGCACCAGCTCACGCCGGTCAAAGGCGCGAAACTGCTCGTAGCCGTCCACCAGCGCGCCCAGTTGCCGGGTGCGCTGCTGGCGGTCACCGCTGAGCAGCATCCACAGGTCTTGCACCGCCAGCCCCATGCGGGCGTCGTCCAGATCGACAAAATGCGGCCCGGGCAGGCTGGCCGCAGGCGCCTCCAACGGCGTCCAGAGGATGTTGCCCGGGTGGCAGTCGCCATGCAGGCGCAGGCTGCGCAAGGTGTGGCCGGGTTGATCATCCTCAGACACACCTTCCAGATCATTTTGGGCTGTAGCCCTTATATCCAAAGGGAAGGTAGCTATTAAATTGAGTGCATCAGAGGACGCCTTCTCCCAGGCCGACTGCACATCCAGCGGCACTTTGTCATGGCTGAGCAGCCAATCACGGGGTTCCGTGCCAAAGCTCTGCAGGTCGAGCGCCGGGCGCACCGCAAAGGGCCGGGCCGCACCCACGGTGTGGATACGCGCCAGAAAGCGCCCCACCCACTCCAGCACATCGGGGTCGTCCAGCTCCGGCCGGCGCCCGCCGCGGCTCGGGCAAACGCTGAAAGAAAAGCCGCCAAAGTGGTGCAGCGTCTGGCCCTGCACCACCAGCGGCCCGACCACCGGGATTTCGGCGGCCATCAGCTCGGCAGAGAACGCATGTTCTTCCAGAATTTGTGCTTCGCTCCAGCGTCCGGGGCGGTAAAACTTGGCCACCACGGTGCTGCCATCGTCCAGATGCAGCTGGTAAACCCGGTTTTCGTAAGAGCTCAGCGCCATTTGGCGACCATCACCATACAGACCGATGCTGGCCAGCGCGTCTTGCACCAGGTCTGGCGTCAACGCTTGATAGGGATGTCCTTCAGAAGGTAATTGTTCCTGCACGATGCCCGCTCCCTTATTATTCAGCCCACTATCATGCCCGAAAGAATCGGCCCTGCGTGTGCTTTGGCAGACACCTCTAAACCCCCCGTTGCTTTTGCGCTAACCGTGCGCCCACGGCCAGCCCAACAAAACAGCGAAGCGACTCTGGTTGCGCCGGGAGACCTCATATGTTTGACTACCTCATCATCGGCGGCGGCTCGGCAGGCTGTGTGCTGGCCGCACGCCTGTCGGAAGACCCCAACACCACCGTGGCCCTGCTGG